>OOCM01000403.1_pt1 | contig 44101 bp, 37 predicted proteins | sample 1671111 | NCBI WGS metagenome assembly OOCM01 (sample SAMN06348123, study PRJEB24527) | human gut metagenome | biome: human gut; feature: ankylosing spondylitis patient; material: feces | host: Homo sapiens | place: China | collected 2015-10 | reverse complement strand
ATTCTCGGCGGCGGTCCCAACCGCATCGGTCAGGGCATCGAGTTCGACTACTGCTGCTGCCATGCCTCCTTCGCTCTGCGCGACGAGGGCGTGGAAGCCATCATGGTGAACTCCAACCCCGAAACCGTGTCCACCGACTACGACACCTCCGACCGCCTGTACTTCGAGCCGCTCACCTTTGAAGACGTGATGCACATCGTCAAGACCGAGCAGCCCGACGGCGTCATCGTGCAGTTCGGCGGCCAGACCCCGCTGAACCTCGCCGTGCCGCTGCAGCGCGCCGGCGTGCCGATCCTCGGCACCAGCCCCGACGCCATCGACCGCGCCGAAGACCGCGAACGCTTCCAGGCCCTCATCCAGAAGCTGCATCTTCTCCAGCCTCAGAACGGCACCTGCATTTCCCTGGACGTGGCCAAGGAAGAAGCCGCCCGCATCGGCTACCCCATCATCGTGCGTCCGAGCTATGTGCTCGGCGGCCGCGCCATGATGGTCTGCTACGGTCCCGACGACCTTGACGACTACTTCCACAACGTGGTGGGCACGGATACGCCCGAGCATCCCATTCTCATCGACCAGTTCCTTGAGAACGCCATCGAAGTGGACGTGGACGCCCTTGCCGACGGCAAGGACGTGTATGTGGCGGGCATCATGGAGCACATCGAAGCTGCCGGCATCCATTCCGGCGACTCGGCCTGCTCGCTGCCTCCCTACTCCCTGCCGGACGACATCATCAGCGAAATCAGCCGTCAGACCGTGGAACTCGCCAAGGAACTGCGCGTCGTCGGCCTCATGAACATCCAGTTCGCCGTCAAGGACGGAAAAATCTACATCCTTGAAGTGAACCCCCGCGCCTCCCGTACCGCGCCCTTCGTGTCCAAGGCAACCGGCGTTCCGCTGCCCCGCCTCGCCACGCTGATCATGCTCGGCAAGACGCTGAAGGAACTCGATCCCTGGTCCATGCGCAAGACCGGCTATGTGTGCGTGAAGGAAGCGGTGTTCCCCTTCAAGCGCTTCCCCGGCGTGGATATTCTGCTCGGACCTGAAATGCGCTCCACCGGTGAAGTCATGGGCGTGGCCCGTACCTTCGACGAAGCCTTCCTGAAGAGTCAGCTCGGCTCAGGCCAGTCCCTGCCCTCCTACGGCAAGGTGTTCATTTCCGTGAACGACCGCGACAAGGAATTCGTGGTGCCCATTGCCAGGTCCTACGCCGACCTCGGCTTTGAACTGCTCGCCACGCGCGGCACGGCCAAGCTCCTCAAGGACTCCGGCCTCGACGTGCAGCCCGTGCTCAAGGTGCATGAAGGCCGCCCGAACATCGTGGACATGATCAAGAACGGCGAAGTCGCCATGGTCATCAACACCGCTTCCGGCAAGCGCACCACCCACGATTCCCGCGCCATCCGTCAGACCACGCTGCACTACGGCGTGTCCTTTACCACCACGATTTCCGGCGCCCGCGCCATTGCCCGCGCCATCCAGCATCAGCAGAACAAGGCCCTCAACGTCGAGTGCCTCCAGGACTACTATGCGGGATCGCCCAAAGGAGAACGCGCATGAAAGCTCTGCTCGCCCTCGAAGACGGCTTCGTCCTTGAAGGGGAATCCTTCACCGGCCCCATTGAACTGACCGGCGGCGAAGTCATTTTCAATACCGCCATGGCCGGATATCAGGAACTGCTCACCGACCCCTCCTATGCGGGTCAGATGGTGTGCCTCACCTATCCGCTCATCGGCAACTACGGCATCAATCCCGACGACATGGAATCCGAAAAGGTTCACATGTCGGCCCTCATCGTCAAGGAATGCTGCAAGGAACCTTCCAACTGGCGCGCCACCGAAAGCCTGCCCGACTTTCTCATGCGTCAGGGCGTGCCCGGCATCGAAGGCATCGATACCCGTGCGCTCACCCTGCACCTGCGCAAGAACGGCGCCATGCGCGGCTGCATTTCCACCAGCATTCTCGATCCCGAGGAACTGGTGAAGAAGGCGCAAGAGCTGCCCTCCATGGAAGGTCAGAACCTCGTCACCCGAGTGGCTCCCGACAAGCCCTACCGCTGGGACGATGCTGCCGGCCGTCCCGCCCCGGTCACGCTGAATGCCGACGGCTCCTATGACTGGCCCGCCGGAAAGGCGCTCAAGGTCGTGGTGTACGACTTCGGCATCAAGTGGAACATCCTGCGCCTGCTTTCCGCTCAGGACATGGAACTTCTCGTCGTGCCCCCGTCCTTCACCTGTGAACAGGTCAAGGCCGCCGCTCCCGACGGCGTGTTCCTCTCCAACGGCCCCGGCGACCCCGCCACGCTGAAGGCGGAAATCGCCGAAATCGCCAAGATGGCGGAAATCTTCCCCATCGGCGCCATCTGCCTCGGCCATCAGCTTCTCGGTCACGCCCTCGGCGGCACCACCACCAAGCTGAAGTTCGGCCATCACGGCGTGAACCATCCGGTCAAGAATCTGCTTACCGGCCGCATCGAGATCTCTTCTCAGAACCACGGCTTCTGCGTCATTCCGCCCGAAGGCGTGGAAAAGGTGTATGTGAACCTCAATGACGGCACGCTGGAAGGCTTCCGCCATCCTGAAAAGCCCATCATGACCGTTCAGCATCATCCCGAAGCCGCCGCCGGTCCCACCGACAGCCGCACCTTCTTCACCGACTTCAAGGACATGGTGATGAAGGCGAAGGCCGGAAAGTAATCGACGTCGAGGCCCTGCCCTGAGGCAGAGCCGACCATTCCGCTCCTGAAGGCTCCCCCGGTTTCGGGGGAGCCTTTTTTCATGCCCGAAGGCCGACGGCACCTTCCGTTCCGCTGCCTTTTGTTTTTTCAGAAAAAGACGTATGGTTGCGTTATTCCTGATGAAGGCGGCCCGCGCCTCCGCAGCGCCGGCGCGCTTTCCTCTGCCTGAAAAGGACACATCATGCTGACTTCCGACAAACGCCTCTTCATTGCCGCCGCAGAAAATCCCGTCTCTCTGAAGCCGGACGGACGCGCTCTGTGCATGGAAGCCTCCATGCTCTGCCGCCACGGCCTCATTACCGGAGCCACAGGTACGGGCAAGACCATCACGCTGCAGACCATGGCCGAATGCTTCAGCGCCGCAGGCATCCCGGTTCTTCTGACCGACGTGAAGGGCGATCTTGCCGCCGTATGCCGTCCCGGAGCGCCCGGCGGAAGTATAAAGGCGCGCATCGAAGCGCTTGGACTGCTCGCGCTCGGCTACGTCAACCGGGGGTATCCGGTATGCTTCTGGGACGTGGAAGGACGACAGGGAACGCCGCTTCGCGCCACCATCAGCGACCTGGGGCCGGATCTTCTTGCCCGCCTGCTGAAGCTGAACGACGTGCAGAGCGGCATTCTGCGCCTCGTGTTCCGCGTGGCGGATGAAAACGGCCTTCTGCTGCTCGACCTCAAGGATCTGCGCGCCATGCTGGTCTGGATAACGGAACACCGGGCCGACTTTGCCGCCTCATACGGCCATATCTCCCCGGCCAGCACGGGCGCCATCCAGCGCAGCCTGCTGCGCCTGGAAGACGAAGGAGCCGGAGCCTTCTTCGGCGAACCTGCGCTGAACATCGAAGACCTGTTCCGCACCGATATTTCCGGCCGGGGCTATCTCAACATTCTTGCTGCCGACAAACTTCTGCAGAAGCCCGGCCTCTACGCCGCCGTGCTGCTGTGGCTGCTCTCCGAGCTGTATGAACGCCTCCCGGAACGGGGCGATGCCGACAAGCCCCGGCTCGTGCTCATGTTCGACGAAGCGCACCTTCTTTTCGACGATATGCCGGACGTTCTGCTGCAGAAGGTGGAGCAGGTGGTCCGCCTCATCCGCTCGCGCGGCGTGGGCGTTTATTTCGTCACGCAGAATCCAGCAGACATTCCGGACGGCGTACTCTCCCAGCTCGGCAACCGCGTGCAGCACGCGCTGAGGGCCTTCACCCCGCGGGATCAGAAGGCCGTACGGGCCGCCGCCGAAACATTCCGGGCCAATCCGGCTCTGGATACCGAAGCCGTCATTTCCTCCCTGCGTACGGGCGAAGCGCTGGTTTCCTTTCTGGATGCCGACGGTGCGCCCTGCATGGTGGAGCGGGCGCTCATTCTGCCGCCGGAGGGCGGCATCGGAGCCATAGGCGAAGAAGAGCGCCGCGGCATCATCGAGGCCTCCGCCGTGCAGAAGCTGTACGGCACTGCCGTGGACAGAACATCCGCCCATGAAGTGCTGAGCGGCCAAAAGGCGGAACAAAAGCAGCGCACGGAAGAGGAAGGATATGACGCTCCCGCGCCGTGGGAAGAAATGCTCGGCGCCGTCGTGAAGCAGGCGGGACGCACCATCGGTAGCACGGTGGGCCGGGAACTCGGACGCGCCGTGATGCGCGGCCTTCTCGGCGGCATTTTCGGCAAAAGACGTTGATCATACATGCAACACTGACGGAGCACACGCTCCTTTCATGCGCCGGAAGGCGCAACAGCGAGGACACCATGACCAAGGAAATCTTTGAAGCCCGCAGGGAAAAACTGCGCCGCCTCATGCACGAGGAGGGGCTGGATGCTCTTCTGATCTCCCAGCCCGCCAACCGCTTCTATCTTTCCGGCTTTGAACTGCATGACTGCCAGTGCAACGAAAGCTCGGGCTGCCTCATCATCATGAAGGACGGGAAGGACTGGCTCTGCACCGACTCCCGCTATGAGGAAGCGGCCGCCCAGCTCTGGGACAGGGAACGAGTGCTCATCTACCGCGGCGCGTCCTCCGAAGCGATCAATCAGCTTCTCAAGAAGCTCTGCGGCAGCACCGGCGTCACGGGCATGGAAGCCGAACATCTGGCATGGAACTATGTTCAGCGTCTGGAGCCCGGCCTCACACTCAAGGCGGCCGACGGTCTGGTGGAAAAGCTCCGCGAGATCAAGGACGAAGCGGAAATTCAGCTCATCGCCGAATCCGTGGCGCTCAATCACCGCATGCTGGAATGGCTTCCCTCCGTGCTCGTACCGGGGCAGGACGAAGGTTCCGTGGCATGGGCCATTGAAAAATACTACCGCGAGCACGGCGCTTCCGAACTGAGTTTCCCGTCCATCGTGGCCATGAGTGCCAACGCCGCGCTGCCGCACTACGCCCCGGAAACGCCCGCCGTATTCACTGATGAGTGCATGGTGCTCGTGGACGAAGGCTGCCGCCTGAACCGCTACTGCTCCGATCAGACCCGCACTTACTGGATCGGCGAAAAGCCCTCTCCCCGCTTCACGGAAATGCTGGAGAGAGTGCAGGAAGCCCAGCGCCGCGCCATTGCCGTTCTGCGGCCGGGCATCACGGGCAAGGAAGTGCATCAGGTGGCCGTGGACTACTTCGCCTCCTGCGGCATGGACCGCTACTTCACCCATTCTCTGGGCCATGGCGTCGGTCTGGAAACGCACGAAGGGCCAAGACTCAGCCCGACCAGCATTAAGCCTCTTCAGCCCGGCATGATCGTCACCATCGAGCCGGGACTCTACTTCCCCGGATGGGGCGGCGCGCGCTGGGAGTACATGGCCGTCATCACCGAGGACGGGTGCAGAATATTCTGATCCGGCAGCGGCCGGACGCACGCCCTGCTCCGGCTGTCTTTCCCGCCGATCTGGACGGATGCGGAAACATGATTATGTTCATGGAACCGGCGGAAATGTTCCGCCGTCATGATTCCGACCCAAAACCACTCTTCAGGAGACTCGCATGATTCACCCCGAAAAGCGGCATTTCATCATCGTAGCTAAAACGCTCGGCATTCAGGTGCTGCTCTTTGTCGGCATTCTGTTCACGGTATGGGGCTCGCAGAAGCTCTATACGCTCATTGATCCCGTCAAGTTCCCCGTCTATCAGGCGGAAATCAAGGAAAACATGACGGAGCAGGAAAAGGGCGCGGCTCTGCTTTCCGCCCTGACGAACCGCATGAACGCGGAACTTGATTCCACCTTCGGCTGGACGGCCAACGACATTCTGTTCAACCGCTGGCTCATCGACAACCGCGCCTATCGCCAGTTCGGTACCTATGTGGCCACCAAGATGCTCTTCGACCACTATTCCACGGTCATTGCCAAGCTCGGCAACAACGACCGGGAAAATGACCTGCTCTACAACGCCCGCCTCAACTACTTCGCCATCAGCCCCCAGCGCTGGGGCATGCTGTTCATTCCTTCGGCGGAAGGTTCCTTCAAGAAGGCCCTTTCCATGACCGAGCAGTACAAGAAGGACCTCCTTGACGGCAAGGCCGTGTACAACTGCCGCACCGACGACATCTATTCCGCCTTCAATCTCATTCTGGGCGAAACGGTGTTCGGCTACGCCCTCGGTCTGCTCAACGACAGTCAGGATCTGCCCTTCTACACGCTCGACAACCGCATCTACGAAGCGCAGGGCGTCATTCTCGTGGTACGCGACTACCTCAAGGCCCTGTACGAGCTGTATCCTGAAATCGGCAACAAGAACAACGAGCAGAACATGGCCGAAGCCATGCGCTACATGGACCTCATCTGCAACTATGATCCCATGTACATCACCTCGTCGTTCAACTCCGGCGAACTCATCATTTCCTACCTGCTCTTTGCCCGCAACCGTCTCACCGACATACGGGACAGTCTGAGAATCTGAACCGACTGAACACGCCCGGGGAAGGCCAGCCTTCCCCGGGTTCTTTTTTCTGCCATGAACGCCTTCTCTCCCCTTATTTCTCAGGAAACGCTGACAGCCTTCCGCAGACTGTTTCACCGGCATGCCGAAACCGGCATGGCGGAATTCTGGACTACGGCCCGCATTGCGGAGGAACTGGAACGCTTCGGCCTTTCTCCCGTTCTGGGGGAAAGGGTATGCGCCGCCGGGGCACGCATGGGCATGCCGGATCCGGAAAGACTGCGCGAAGCGGAACGCCGGGCGGAAGCAGAAGGCGCCTCGCCCCGCATGCTGGCGCGCATGAACGTCTGCACGGGCCTTGTTGTGGACATAAGGCCCGATCTTCCGCTGCATACCGTCCTTCGTTTCGACATCGACGCCGTCGACGTGCAGGAAAGCAATGCACCGGAGCACCTCCCCGCCCGGGAAGGCTTCGCCTCTCTGCATGAAGGCATCAGTCATGCCTGCGGCCATGACGGACACATTGCCATCGGACTGGGCCTAGCTCACGAGCTTGCACATCTGCGCTCAGGCCTCAGACACAACGTCCGGCTGCTCTTTCAGCCCGGCGAGGAGGGATGCCGGGGAGCAAAAGCCATGACCGCCGCCGGATGGCTGAATGGCGCGCATCATTTTCTGGCGGCCCATATCGGCATGCGGGCCGATGAGGATCATGCTCTGGTCTGCGGAGCGCACGGCTTTCTTGCCACCACGAAATTCGACGTGGAGTTTCTCGGACGTGCCGCCCATGCCGGAGCGGAACCGCACAGGGGAGCCAATTCCCTGCTTGCCGCGGCCGGAGCCGCGCTGGCCATGCACGCCCTGCCGCGGCACGGGGACGGCGACTCCCGCGTCACCGTGGGAACGCTTGAGGCCGGAAGCGGACGCAACATCATTCCCGATCATGCCTTCATGCGCTGCGAAACGCGCGGAGCCACCACCGCCATAAACGAATACATGTTTGAACACTGCCGCAGCATCATCGAGCATACGGCCGCCATGTACGAGCAGACCTGCCGGATCCGCCTCATGGGAAGCGCAGACAGCGCAGACAGCGATGAAAGCCTGACAAGACTTATCCGCAGCACGGCGGAAAACGTGCCGTGGTTCCGGCGCGAGCTCATCCGCGACACGGCGGCAGGCTACGGCAGCGACGATGCCTGCACGCCCATGGCCGCCGTTCAGAAGCAGGGCGGAAATGCCGCCTACATCATGCTGGGCAGCGCTCTTGCGGCAGGACACCATGCTCCGAACTTCGATTTCCATGAAGACGTGCTGCTTCCCTCCGTGGATCTTCTGTGCAGAACCGTTCTTGCGCTCGACACGAAGTAACTCGCCTTCATGATATCATCATATTCTGTAATATAAACAGGTTATAAAAAAATATTGACTTTGCGGGAAAACGCCGTCATGGTTGCATGACGACGCTTTTCCGTGACGGAACATTTCATTCCCGAAAAAGAAACGTGCTTTTTCCATGCCGGCATGCCGATGTACGCCGATAAAAGGAGCCTCCATGACAAGGTTCATGACTTTTCTGACCAGCGGACTTATGAGCGTCCTTCTCTTCGCTGCCGTTGCCTTTGCCGATGAAGTGAAGACCGACTACTTCACCATCAGCCTTGACGACGAATGGACGCAGCCTCAGCCCGTCCAGTCCTCGAACGGTGCTCTGCTCGCCATCCTTCAGCACGGCTCCGACAAGTCCGTCCTGAGCGTAGCCATTACCCCCACTGTTCTTCCCGCCAAGGACGTTGCCGAGCAGACGCTCGCCAACATGAAGGCGCGCGGCTTCACCGTGTCTGAACTCACCCCCTTCGGAGACTCCTACAAGGCGGAATTTTCCCAGAATCAGTCGAACGGCGTCAGCTACTTCACCTCCAACGGCAAGGTAAGCAGCGTGGTCTCCATCGTCGGCAAGAATACCGATGCAGGCAGAGAGTTCATGAACAAGAATTTCAAGGCCGCCGACGCCAGGCTCTTCCCGGCCAAATTCTGACAAAGCCCGGCAGACCGGACTTTCCGCCAAGGACGTTGCCGCGTCATGCGCGAACGATGCCGCGGACACAGTATCTTCCCGACTCATACGCAAACAGAACGGGGAATGACGCCTTCCATGAGAAGAGTCATTCCCCGTTTTTTGCAGAATCATGCCGTCTGCGGGCATTGCCGTTGAAAAACGCCCGCAGTCAGACCTGATCATTATGCCTTTATCTCAAAAATCGCTTCGATTTCCACGGTCTGACCGTTGGGCAGCGATCCCATGCCCACCGCCGAGCGGGCATGCCTGCCGCCTTCGCCGAACACTTCCACCATCAGATCGGAAAAGCCGTTGATCACGCGGGGATGATCGGCAAATTCCGGCACGGCGTTCACCATGCCGAGCACCTTCACGCAACGGACGATTCTGTCCAGATCGCCGAGAGCCGCTCTGGCCGCCGCCAGAAGATTGAGCCCGGTCTGACGAGCATCCGCGTACGCCTGTTCCACGGACACCTCGCCGCCCACCTTGCCGAGCGAGACATGCCCGTCGGGATACAGCGGACCCTGCCCCGACAGATAGAGCAGATTGCCCGTTATCACGAAAGGCACATAGTTGGCCACAGAGGCGGGAACCTCCGGCAGAGAAATGCCAAGTTCCTTGAGTTTCTGTTCCGTGTTCATGGTCGCTCCTTCTTACTTTTACGTTAAATAAAACCAAAAACAGTTCTCCCGCGTCTTATCGTGGCAGAGCCGTCAGTGTTTCGGCTGTTCCTCCCGGCGGGCGGAATCCTCATGCAGGGAAACGGGCAGCACGACGTCGCTGCTCTCAAAGCTGCCGTGCTCCAGCCTGTGCAGAAGCGCCTGCGCCGTCTGCACGCCCAGCTCATAGGACGGCAGAACCACGGAAGAACAGAAGGATTCCATATAGTTCCACGGGCTGTTGATGTCGTAGGTGGTCAGCATGATGTCGTCTACGGCCATGCCTTTGCGCTGCAGAAGCTGCGTGGTGATGAAGGCCAGCTGATTGTTCGAGGCAATGACGGCGTCGGGCATGCCCGGAGCGTCGATGCGCTCCTGAATGCGGGCCAGCGCGCCCTCGTAGTCTTCGGGCACGGAGAGAAGCTCCAGAGAACAGAAGCCTGCGCTTTCCAGCACCGCCGCCTCCAGACCGCGTATTCTCGCCCGCAGGGAAGGCCACGATACGGCCGGTATGATCATGAGCATCTTGCGGGCCCCTCGGGCAATGAACTTGCGGGCCATCTGCAGACTGCCGCCGTACTCATCCATGCGCAGCGTGCACACGTCGCGTCTCGGCGACGGCAGTTCCATCTGAAGCAGAGCCAGAGGCTGCCCCTGGGCGGCAAAGAAATCCACAATGCTGTCGCGCTGTTCCACCGAGGCCGCCGCAATCACGCAGAGCGCGTCGGTAAGCTGATGCAGCAGCACGGGAGAGTTGCCCATGGCCGAAGGCCGCACGCTCTGCACCGTAAGCGAGTAACCGTTGTCGTTCAGCTGCCGGGCAAGACCTGCCACTATGCTGCCGATGACCTGTCGGGTGAGGAAATGGGGAGAGTCATCAACAACAATGAGACCAATGGAAAACGACCGCGAAAGCCTGAGATTTCGTGCGCTTCCGTGGGGTCTGTACGGGTACTTCTGCAGGATTTTGCCAAGTTTTTCACGAGTTTCCGCGCTCATGGTATGAAATTTGCCATTAATGAAGTTGGAAACCGTCATGCTGGAAACGTCGGCCATGGCCGCGATATCTTTTAATGTGGCAGTATGTCGATGGTTGTCATCGAACGCCATGATGAACCCTCCGTTCTGTCGACTCTCTGTGCAGGCAAGAGAAACTAGCCTTTGAGAACTCCGGAGTCAAATCTTCAGAGCACAACAGAGGTCTGACTTCGAAAGCGGCGCGACTTGGGTGCGGCGGAGTATTCCAGTCATGGCCGCATATCCATTTTACGATAAACTAAGCATAGACATTAAATCAAGATAAAATGAAGCATCCACGCAAAAAAATTATTAATTTGACATATTTTATTTTTTAGCATTATAACTTTAACGAAAAATAAACTCCGGAGTATACGCAAGCCGGGAGTGTTTTTCGGGTTCTCCGGGAGGGAGGACTCCACCTTCAACCTGTATAACTGAGAGAGGTCATCATGAACAAGCTCAGCGGTCTGCTCCTTGCGGCCATTCTGGCCATGACCGGTTCCGTTTCCGTCGCGTCCGCCGCGCAGGACCCCATCACCCTGCGTTTCGCCGCGGATGAGCCGACCGGCTCCGTGGAGGATCAGGGAAATCTCGCCTTCATCAAGGAAGTGGAGGAGCGCAGCAACGGTCGCATCAAGGTGGAATACTTCCCCGGCGCACAGCTGGGATCGGACAAGCAGTGCCTGCCCTCCCTTCTGGCCGGCGCGCTGGACATCTCCTTTATTGCCGCAGGCAATCTGGCCGAATTCACCCCGGCCATGAACTTTACCGATCTGCCCGGCATCGTGAACTCGCCTGAACAGCTCCGCCGCGTCTGGCAGAGTCCCGTACGCGACATGGTGGCCGAAAAGATCTACGCCGATCTCAAGCTCCGTCCCATCATGTTCGACGTGGCCGGCGGCGCCGCCCGCGCCATCTTCTACAACGGCAAGCCCATCGTCCGTCCAGAAGACGCCAGGAACTTCAAGTTCCGTACCACCGGCTCCCCCATCGAAGTGGCCCTGTTCCAGTCATGGGGCGCCGCTCCCACGCCCATGGCCTACAGCGAACTCTACTCCAGCCTGAGTCAGAAGGTCGTGGACGGCATCTATGTGCATCCCATCGGAGCCTATGACCAGAAGCTGACCGAAGTGGTCAAGAATGCCACAGTCATCAACCTGTCCTACATCTCCCAGGTCAAGCTCATCAACGAAGCGGCCGTGGCCAAGCTCGGAGGCGTGGATTCCGATCTGTACAAGATCGTGCTCGAAGCCGGCAGAAACGCCGAACTACTCAAGGACAAGCTGTACGCCGAACGCGTGAAGAGCGTGTACGACGAACTGGCCAAGGTAGGCGTGAAGGTCATCCAGCCTCAGGGCGACGACCTCAAGGCATGGCAGGACAAGGCGCAGGCTCTGTGGCCTTCCATCGTCAACGATCCCAAGTACAGCATTGATCCTGAAGTTCTCAAGATCGTGGAAGAAATCCGCAACAAGTAATTTTTCGGGAGCCGGCGGGAAGCCGGCTCCACTGCTCTGATTTTTCCTCTGGAGGCCTCATGTCTCACCCCCAATGCCCTCTTCCCATGCGTCTGCTAGAAAAATATCTGGGACTTCTCAGTGCTGCTGCGGAAAAACTCTGCGATGTCGTCTGCGTCATGCTCGGCTTCATCGTTCTCGGATGCATGGTGCTGGCCATTGTCACCCGATATATCGACGGCCTGACGCCCTTTCTCTGGACCGACGAGCTGGCACGCTATTCCATGATATGGTGCGCTTTTCTCGCCGCCAGCTCCGCCCTGAAAAAAGGGCAGTTCCTGCGCTTCGATCTTTTTGTGAACGCCCTGCCCGAACGCTTCATCCGAGCCGCGACGCTCGTATCCGATATTCTCATACTGATATTCTGCTTCTGTCTTCTCAAATACGGGTATGCGGTCATTCCCATTTCTTTTCTTCAGAAAAGCTCTGCTCTGCAGCTGCCCATGTTTTATCCCTACCTCGCCATCATCATCGGCACGCTGTTCATGTGTCTTCATGTTGTCTTCCATCTAGCCTGCGAATGCCGTTTTCTTCTCTGGGGCGGTGATGATCCGGACTCCCTTCCCGCAAACGAACTTTAGGAGTGCACCATGAGCCTTGCCGTCATCATCGTTCTTTTCATGATTGTTTTCTTTCTTTCCGGCACTCCCATCTTCTTTGCCCTGGGACTCACCGTGGTCTTCAGCATTTTCTGCTGGGGACAGGTGCCTCCTCAGATTATTTTCCAGCAGACTTTTCAAGGAATAGACTCATTCGGCATGCTGGCCATTCCGCTGTTCATGCTGATGGGCGAAATCATGACCCGCACCAAGGTCGTGGACGATCTGCTCTTCGTGTGCAACATCATTCTAGGCCACATCCGCGGCGCGCTGGCCCATGTGAACATCGTGGTCTCCGTGCTTTTTGCGGGCATTTCCGGCTCCGCCGTGGCCGATACCGCCACTGTGGGCGGCATTCTCATTCCCGCCATGAAGAAGAACGGCTACGATGCCGAATTCTCCGTCGCCGTCACGGCCATATCTTCCGTCATATCACCCATCATTCCGCCCAGCATCTGCATGGTCATGTACGGAGCCCTCATTCCGGGCGTTTCCATCGCGGCGCTCTTTGCCGGCGGCATCATTCCCGGTCTGCTTCTCGCCGTAGCCATGATGGTCGTCACCGCCATCCTTTCCTCCAAGCGCAAATATCCTAAGTCCACCATCACCTATACGCCGCGTCAGGTGGTGCATGCATTGGTGAGAACCATCCCCGCCCTCATGATTCCCTTCATCATCCGCTTCGGCGTGGTGAACGGCATATTCACCCCGACCGAGTGCGCCGCCGTGGCCGTGCTCTACGCCATGGCTCTCGGCTTCTTCTACTACCGCAACTTCACCTTCCGCGACCTGTGCATCTGCATGAAGCGCTCCATGCTCACCTCCGGCGCCGTGCTCGTCATCATCGCCATGGTACAGCCCTTCGGCTGGCTGGTCGCCCTGGGCCAGATTCCGGTCGCTCTCTCCAATGCCATTCTTTCCATTTCGGAAAATCCGCACGTCATTCTCGGCGCCATCACCGTGCTGCTCCTTATTCTCGGAGCCATTATGGACGCCAACATCATCGTACTCGTATTTGCCCCCATTCTGGTTCCCATCGCCATGGAACTCGGCATCCATCCCGTACATTTCGGCGTGTTCTATTGCCTTGCCGCCATCGTGGGGCTGTCCACACCGCCGTACGGCATGTGCATATTCATCGCCGCAGCCATCGGTGAAGTACCGGTAGGCAAGGCCATGCGAGCCATTCTGCCCTTCGTCGTCAGCGTGTTCATCGTGGTTTTCATGGTCGCTTACATTCCAGAACTTACGCTCTGGATGCCACGCTCCTCGGGCCTGCTCTGATTCCGGTATCCGCACGGCCGCTTCCGGATTTTCCTCCGGAGCGGCCGTGACTCTCCACCCCGAACTTCCTTCAACCGGCACGGCGGTTCCTTTCCTCCTCCGCCCCGCCACAGCCGCCCGTTCGCCGGCCGCCGTCTGACGACACCCGGACGCTTCGGAATTTCCCCTGATTCCGGAACGCGGCGCGGCACGGACGCTCTCACAAAGGCGCCTCTGCAGGCAGAGGCGCAACAAGGCATCATCATGAAACTCACCGACATCGTTTACTGGGTTGGCAGCGGAGAATTCGGTCTCTCCCACTACAAGGACTGCCATGTCTATCTCATCCATGACGGCGAACACAGCGTGCTCATCGACAGCGGCTGCGGCATCGACATCACGGAACTAAAGCACAACATCGAACAGGTAACGCCGCTCTCCTCCATCACCGATCTCTTTCTTACGCACGGGCACGGCGATCACAGCGGCGGAGCGGCGGCACTGCAGAAGCACGCCTCCTTCCGCATCCATGCCAGCGCCGGTGAAAAGGCGCTCGTGGAAAGCGGCGACGAATGGGGACTCGGCCTGACGCTGGCCAAGAGAAAGGGCGCCTATCCCCAGGATTACCGCTTTCCCGTCTGCCATGTGGACGACGTCGTGGAAGACGGCGCCGTCTACGAGTTCGGCAGCTGGAGCCTGCGTGCCGTCAAGGTGCCCGGACACAGCGTGGACGGCGTCTGCTACGTTCTGGAAACGCCCGCCGGACGCGCGATCTTCTCCGGCGACACCGTTTTCCTGAACGGATACGTCAGCATCATCAACTGCCCCGGCTGCGAGCTCGGCACCTACAGAGACAACATCGGCAAGCTTGCCGGTCTCGGCATCGACTGCCTCTTCCCCGGCCACGGCTCCTGGACTCTGAAGGACGGTCAGAAGCATCTCGATGCCGCCGTCAGCCACTTCTCCACCTCCGCCCTGCCTCTCATGCGCTGAGAACAGGTGAAGCAAAGGAACAATCCATGATCAATCTCGGAATGATAGGTTTCGGCAATTTCGGCCGTCAGCTTGCCAAGGGTTTCCATGACACCGGCTTCTGCCGCCTCAAGACCATCGCCGTGGGCAATCCCGCCAAGCACGCCGGTCACGAAACCTTCGGCGCGCAGCTCTGCGACGACTATCACGATCTTCTTCGCGACAACGACCTCGACGCCATAGCCGTGGCCGGTCCTCTTCAGATGCAGGCTCAGCTTGTGGAAGAGGCGCTCGCCGCCGGCAAGCATGTGTTCATGGAAAAGCCCCTCGCCCCCACGCTGGAGGACGCCCTGCGCATCAAGGCCGCCGCCGATGCCTCCGACAAGATCGCCATGGTCGGCTTCATTGAACGATTCAATCCCGCCCTGCGCCGCGTCAAGGCGCTTCTGCGCAACGACTATCTGGGCAATCTGTTCCGTCTTTCCATCAAGCGCGGTTCCCGCAACTCCGATCGTACGCCCTGGATGTGGGAAGTGGGCATGTTCGTGCACATTCTCGGTCACAACATCGACATCCTGCGCTGGTTCCTGGAAGACGAAGTGGAACACGTCTTTGCGGAATCCGACTCCTACATGCGCCGCAAGAGCGGAGAAGACGACAACATCTGCGCCATTCTGCGCTTCCGCAACGGCGCTCTCGGCGTCATGGAGGATTCCTGGACGCTTTCTCCCAGCATGCCCATGGAAGAAAACGACACCCGCATGGATCTCATCGGCGACAAGGGCAATCTCAGCTTCAACGGTCTGAACCAGATGCTCTCCCTCTACAACACGAACGGCGTGTTCTATCCCGGCCTTCTGCGCTGGCCCGGCGGTCTTACCGAAGAAAGCGGTCTGGAATCCTACGCCCTCAAGGACGAGTGCCTGCACTTCATCCGCTGCGTGGAAAATCCCGGCATCGCGCCCATCTCCACGGTGGACAGCGCGCTGGAAAACCTGCGCGTGGCTCTGGCCTGCCGCCTTTCCGCCAAGGAAGGCCGCGTCGTGCATCTTTCGGAAATCCGCTGAGGTCCGCCATGTTTGAAATCCATCACGTCGGCATTGTGGTCTCCGATCTGGAGGAAAGCGTCGGCTTTTACTGCCGCAACTTCGGCTTCCGCGTGGTCGCCAGGGATACCAACCCCGTGAAGAAGGCCAGAGCCGCCATGATCGACAACGGCAGCTTCATGATCGAGCTCATCGAGTACGCCGAACATCTTTATGACGACATCCCCATCAATCACGTCGCCTACCGCGTCGACGACGTGGAACGCGCCGCAGCGAGACTGCACGCGCAGGGTTACGATTTTATGGATGAAACACCGCGCATCATCTTTCAGGGCCGCAGCAAAATCATGTTCCTGTTCGGCCCCGATCGTGAACGCATAGAACTGCATCAGGTCCTTCAGGAACTGAATGCGCCAAACGAGGTTCAGCATGAAAACCATTGTTAAAGTGAAGGCCGCCATTCCCCAGCCGGGCAACGGTCAGGTAATGGAGCACGCCGCTCTTGTTCTTCATGATGACCGCATCATCGACCTTCTCTCGTGGGAAGAGGCCGAAGCGGCCTATCCCGACGCCGCCGTGGACTTCCGCCCCGAAGCCTGGGCCGTGCCCGGATTCATCGACGCTCACGTCCATCTGAGCTTCAGCTGCCGGAATGATCCCTATCTCGACATGCTGGAAGAAATGAACAGCGAACCGCTCATGATGCTGCGCCTCGTGCGCAACGCCCAGGCCTCCATTCTGGCGGGCGTCACCACCGTGCGCGACTGCGGCGCCGCCACCGACGGCATCTTTCAGCTTCGCGACGCCATCCGCGAAGGAACCATGCGCGGCAGCAGCATCGTGGCCAGCGGCAGACCCTTCACCGTGACGGGCGGCCACTGCTGGTATCTGAACAGAGAGGTGGAAGGCGAGGAAAACGTGCGCAGAGAAGCCCGTCAGACCATCAAGGACGGCGCCGACTTCCTGAAGATGATGATCTCCGGCGGCAACATGACGCCGAATTCCGGCTCCGGCGTGCTTCAGTACAATCAGGCCGAAGTGAACGCCTTTGCCTCGGAAGCCCGCATGCGCGGCAAGATGACCTCCGTACACGTGCACAGCACCGACTCCATCCGCATTGCCGTCAAGGCCGGGGTGTCCACGGTGGAACACTGCAGCTTCCGCGGCGCGGACGGCACCATCGACTATGATGCCGCCATCGTGGATGAAATGGCGAAGCAGGGCATCATTCTCTGCCCTGCCTTCAGCGCCTCCTACCGCACGCCCGTGACGAACTTCCCCGTGGAGCAGCAGGAGTTCTGGCGCGTCTTCCGCAAGGAACGCATGGACGTGACCGCCCGCATCATCAATCAGGGCGTGCGCTTCGCCCTCGGTACGGACGCCGGCTGCCATCTCACAGAGTTCAGCGACTATGCCCTCTGCTTCGGCATTCTCAAGGAATACCTCGACATGTCCAACAGCGCCATTCTCGACTGCGCCACCGGCGTTGCCGCCGCCTGCTGCGGTCTGGAAAAGGAAATCGGCAGCCTTGAGCGCGGCAAGCGCGCCGACATCACGCTTCTCGGCGGCAATCCGCTGGACGACCTTGCCTTCGGCAAAGACGTCCGGGCCGTGTATCAGTACGGACGCCTCGTCGTCGACGACGGCAAAATCACGCCCGTCGTTGCCGGGTAAGCCGGGTGCTGCCGGATCAAGTCCTCTCCGGCAGCCCCTTTTTCGTTTTTCCGATCACGGGAGAAGATTTCCATGCTTTTCGACAGGACACAGTTCAATCTCGACATTCCGGCCATCGCCCGCTTCGACTTTCTGAATACGGCGGATCAGGGCCCCAAGCTGGCCTGCGTGCACTACGCCGTGCAGGAACTGGAGAACGACGTTTTCTACAACAGCCCCAGCCGCGCCGACGTGTATGACAGGCTTCATGCCGCCACCGAAGAGTCCCGCCGCCGTCTCGCGGCGTTCTTCCACACGCCGGTGGCGCAGACCGCCTTTGTCCGCGGCATTGCCGACGGTCTCAATCTGCTTCTGCCCCATTTCGCCCTCGGCCCCGGCGACGAAGTCGTCACCACCGACCAGGAAAACCCCGCCGTGCTGCTTCCGCTGCTCGAAGGCGCGCGCCGTCTGGGATACACCGTGCGCTACGTGAAGGTGGGCAAAACCATGCAGGAAGCGCTGGACAATATGGAACAGACCTGCAATGAGCATACCCGCCTTGCCGTCATGAGCCATGTGAGTCACATCGCCGGCTTCTGCCAGCCGGTCAGGGAAATTTCCGAAATCGTGCACAGGCACGGCGGACGCATCATCTGGGACGGCGCCCAGTCGGCAGGACAGATTCCGGTGGACTTTCCCGCCGCAGGCTGCGACGTCTACCTCGCCGCCGGCTACAAGTGGATGCTCGGACTGCACGGCACCGCCGTCATGCTGCTCGATGAGGAATTTCTGCACAGCGTCCGCCCCCAGGCCATAGGCGTGGGCTCCGAAGCCTCCTTCAGCTACACCGACTATTCCTACGACATCAGAAACGACGCCAGAAAGTTCGAATACGGCTCCCGTCACCTTCCGCCCTTTGCCGCGCTCGGCAACGCCGCCACCTATCTCGACCTGCTCGGCGTGGAAAACATCATGCAGCGCAATCGTGCGCTTCAGGCCTCGCTCATGCAGAAGCTGGCCGAACTGCCCGAAATCGTGCGCCTCTCCCCCGAAGAGGAGCAGGTTTCCTCCGGCATCGTGGGCTTCACCTTCCCCGGACTCGACGCCGACGATCTGGTGAAGTTCGCCTGGCAGCGCAACATTCTCATCAAGACCCGCAACCTCGCCGCCGGCATGCCGAGCCGCAAGAGCATCCGCGTCTCCCTGCACTTCTTCAACACCGAAGACGAGATTCTGCGCCTCATGGACTGCCTGCGCGCCTACAGGGGGATCGCCTGATGTCCCGCCGTCCCCGCATCGCCGTCACGGGCGAATGCATGGTCGAGCTTCTGCCCGTGAACGGCCCGGAAAAGGGACTCTTCCGGCAGAGCTTCAGCGGCGACACCCTCAACACCGCCGTGTACCTTTCACGGCTGGGCGGACTGGACGTCTCCTACCTGTCCGCCGCAGGAACCGATCCGCTGAGCGACGCCATGCTCGACTTCTGGGCCGGGGAAGGCATCGACGCCTCCCTCACCCGAAGACTGCCCGATGCCGTTCCCGGCCTGTACATGATACAGCTCGACGAGCGCGGGGAGCGCTCCTTCCAGTACTGGCGTTCCGCCTCCGCCGCCCGCTCATGCTACTCGGGCGAGGGGGCGGACGCCCTTCTCGAAAAGCTTGCCTCGTTCGACGTCATCTATCTGAGCGGCATCAGTCTGGCCGTCTTTCTGGAAGACGGCAGAGAACGTCTTCTGCAACGGCTGGAGGAGCTGGCCGGAAGCGTATCCATATGCTTCGACGCCAATTTCCGGCCTCGCCTGTGGGGCTCAGACCGAAAAAGCGCGCTTTCCCGGGCCGAAGCCTGGTATCGTCGCATGCTTCCGCTCTGCTCCATGATCTTTCTTTCCCCGGAAGAGGCGGAAGCCTTCGGCGTGAAGGCATCCTGTCCGGAAGACGCGGCGGCCATGCTCGTCCGCGCCGTGAGGCCGGGCGCGGAAATCGTCATGAAGGACGGACCTAACCCGTGTCTTGTGTGGGACGGAAGGATCATGCGTCGCGTTACGCCCCGGCCTGCGGAAAAAGTCGTCGATACCACGGCCGCGGGAGACTCCTTTGCCGCGGCCTATGTGCACGCCCGCCTGCACGGTCTGAGACCGGAGGAATCCGCCGCCAGAGGTCATGTTCTCGCGGCGGCCGTCATAGGCGAACCGGGCGCCGTCATTCCCGCCAACCGTATGCCTGCGGAGCTGCTCCATGAGTGAATTCCAGGATCTGTGCCGGGCGCAGCGCGTCATTCCCGTGCTCGCGCTCGAAGACAACGAAACATCCCTTCAGATCTGCCGCGCCCTGGTGAAGGGCGGACTGCGTCTTCTTGAAATCACCCTGCGCACGCCCTCGGCCTGGGCCGTGGCGGAACGGGTGAAGAATGAAGTGCCCGGCAGTCTTGTGGGCATAGGCACCGTACTTTCCGCCTCCGACATGGAAAAGGCCGCCGAGCTCGGATTCCGCTTTGCGGTCAGCCCGGGCATGACGCCGTCGCTTCTGGCCTGCCGGAAGGAAACCGGCATCGACTATCTGCCCGGCGTCGCCACGGCGTCCGAGGTCATGACGGCGCGGGAGAACGGTCTTACCTTTCTCAAGTTCTTTCCGGCCGAACAGAACGGCGGAGCCGCCCGTCTGAAGGCCTATGCCTCCCCGTTCGCCGGCGTGACCTTCTGCCCCACGGGCGGCATCAATGCCCAGAACGTGCGCTCCTATCTTGGCCTGCCCAATGTATGCTGCGTCGGGGGAACATGGGTCATCAGCAAGGAAGACGTTGCCGCCGGGCGCTGGGACGCCATAACGGCGCAGGCTGAACTCTGCCGGACGTTGTAGAGTGTGAACATTTCATAACTGACACGTCTCACGGCTTCATAAAAAACAGCGCATTCTTTTTCTGCCGACTGTTTTCGCTCTATCTTGCAGGAAGGACGACATCTCGTCCTTCCTGCTTCTTTTAATCCTAGTAACGACTAAAATATCTGCATCCCATCAATAAGATAAACAATATTGACACTTATTCATATCATTTCATAAAAAATATCCATCATGCTTATGATATGAACCATCATAAGCTCCGTACTAATGAGTTTTATACAAATATATGATCATCCATTTTATATTTTAGAATGATACTTCCGGCAATATATATCTGCACCTGCCGGATGTTTTGTCGCAATGTCGGAGTATAAGGTAAAACACAAGCCAACTCGTACACTTGTGTCGTTTTTATTCTCTCCGGATCCCATGCGGAAATTACATAAAATTGCCCCTGTTTTTGAGAAAAAAAGAACTACTCGGCAAAGTGCTCGCTTTTCCCCAAAAAAGCCTTGCGTTGCTTGTGGTTTTATCATTATCTTATTACCGTAAAATCTGTACCTGTTCTTTCTGTTTTTTATAACCCTTCGGGGAGGGGATGTCATGATCAGTCCGAATTTAATCAAAGACCTGAGTGCTCTGCTGGGTGCCGAAAACGTCTTCACCAGCGAAGCCGACCGGCAGTGCTACTCCTACGACAGCGCCGTGCTGCCTCCCAAGGTACCGGCGCTGGTTCTGCGTCCTACCCAGACGGAACAGATCGGTGAAATCATCCGCCTCTGTTATGAGGCCGGACTCGCCATCACCGTACGGGGCGCCGGTTCCAATCTTTCCGGCGGAACCGTGCCGGACACCGTGGACAGCGTCGTCATTCTGACCAACAGCCTGCAGAAGATTCTCGAAATCAACAGCGAAGACCTGTATGCCGTGGTGCAGCCCGGCGTGGTCACCGCCCAGTTCGCCGCCGCCGTGGAAGCCAAGGGTCTCTTCTATCCGCCCGATCCCGGTTCCATGTCCGTCTCCACGCTGGCCGGCAACATCGCCGAAAATGCCGGCGGTCTGCGCGGTCTGAAGTACGGCGTGACCAAGGACTACGTCATGGGTCTGGAATTCTACGACTATGAAGGCAACCTGGTGAAGACGGGTTCCCGTACCGTAAAGTGCGTGACCGGATTCAACCTCGCCGGACTCATGGTCGGTTCCGAAGGCACGATGGGCGTCATCAGCAAGGCCATCCTCAAGCTGGTTCCCCCGCCCCGCGCCTCCCGCGCCATCACCGCCGAATTTGCCGACGTGCAGGATGCCGCCGACGCCGTGGCCGCCATGATCGCCGCCCATGTCGTGCCCTGCACGCTGGAACTTCTCGATCAGGCCACCCTCAAGTACGTGGAAGCCGACCAGAAGATCGGTCTGCCCGTGGACGCCGCCGCCATGCTGCTCATCGAAGTGGACGGTCATCCCGGCCAGGTGGCCGATGAAGCCGCCATCGTGGAAGAAGTGCTCAAGAAGTGCAACGCCACCGGCATTCACATTCCCAAGGACGCCGAAGAAAAGAACAAGCTCTGGGCTGCCCGCCGCAACGCGCTTCCCGCGCTCGCCCGCGCCCGTCCCACCTGCGTGCTGGAAGACGCCACCGTGCCCCGCTCCCAGATTCCTGCCATGATCAGGAACCTCAATGAGATCGCGGCCAAGTACAAGCTCGACATGGGCACCTTCGGTCACGCCGGCGACGGCAACCTGCATCCCACCATCCTGTGCGACAAGCGCGACAAGGAAGAATTCGCCCGTGTGGAAGCTGCCGTGGACGAAATCTTCGACGTGGCCCTCAAGCTCGGCGGCACGCTTTCCGGCGAGCACGGCATCGGCACCGCCAAGGCCAAGTGGATGGAAAAGGAAACCAGCAAGGGCACCATTCTCTTCTCCCAGCGCATGCGCCGGGCCATTGATCCCAAGGGCCTCTTCAACGCCTGCAAGATCACGGGGATATAACCATGAGCGACATTTCCCGTCTTGCAAGAATACTGATGAAGCTGGACGACAGGCTGGCCGACTGCATGCGCTGCGGTCTGTGCCAGGCGGTCTGCCCGGTATTCGGCGTCACCCATAAGGAAGCCGACGTAAGCCGCGGCAAGCTCGCGCTGCTCGACAATCTTGCCCACAAGATGATCGAAGATGCCGACGCCGTGGAAGAAAAGCTGAACCGCTGCCTTCTGTGCGGTTCCTGCCAGGCAAACTGCCCGTCCGGCGTCTCCATTCTGGAAATCTTCATGGAAGCCCGTCAGGCTCTGGCGGAATACCGCGGACTCAATCCCATCAAGAAGCTGGTGTTCCGCGAACTGCTCGCCCATCCGCAGCTGTTCAGCGCCATGATGCGCACCGCCGCTCCCTTCCAGGGTCTGGTCATGCGCAAGCAGGGCGCCAAAACCTACGACATGCCTCTTCTGAGCAAGCTCGTAGGCTCCCGCCACATCGCCAAGCTTCCGTCCAAGTCGCTCCATGCCAAATACGGCGACCTGCACACCGAAAGCCGCATCGGCATCAAGGTGCTGTTCTTTGCCGGATGCATGGCCGACAAGTACTATACCCAGCTCGGCGAAGCCTGCCTCAAGGTGCTCAGGCATCACGGCGTGGGCGTGGTCATGCCCTCGGATCTCACCTGCTGCGGCATTCCCGCTCTGGCTTCCGGCGACCGCAAGGGCTTCGTGCTGGAAACGCAGAAGAACCTCGACGTCATCGGCCGTGAACTCATCGGCGGCGGCATCGACTACATCCTCACGCCCTGCGGTTCCTGCACCGCCACGCTGAAGGAATGGTGGCCTCACTTTGCCGCGGAATTCTCACCCGAGCATCAGAAGACCATCGCCTCCGTGGCCGGACGCGTCATGGACATCAACGCCTTCCTGATCGACGTGCTTCATGTGGATCAGATGGAACCCGGCGCCCGCCATGCCGGCAAGGTTGCCCGCGTGACCTTCCACGATTCCTGCCACCTCAAGAAGAGCGTCGGCGTGTCTGAACAGCCCCGCAAGCTCATCCGCCTGAACCCGGACTACGAGCTCGTGGAAATGGCCGAGGCCGACCGTTGCTGCGGCTGCGGCGGCAGCTTCACGCTGTTCCATTACGACCTGTCGAAGGAAATCGGACAGCGCAAGCGCGACAACATCGTGCGTACCGGAGCCTCTGCCGTGGCTACCGGCTGCCCGGCCTGCATGCTTCAGATCTCCGACATGCTCTCGCAGAACAAGGATGAGGTGCAGGTCAAGCATCCCGTGGAAATCTACGCGGAAATCCTGCCCGACTAAGTCATACCGACATTAACGGAAAGAACGCTTCCTCCGAAGCGTTCTTTCCGACTTTACCGCACATTCTGGCGGAACAATGCCAAGGAGTAACAATGACTCAGGATCAACTTGTTGAAGTGGTGAAAGCCAAGGCTCCCACGGTTCCGGTCACGCTGTATGAGGCCGGAAGCTTTGCGGACGCCATGCAGTACGCCGTGGACGTGACCGAAAAGAAGCGTCACTGCGAAATGCTCCTGCCCAAGGAAGGCGAGCAGTACGGCCCTGTCAGCGAAAACGGCTTCCCCACCCTTCTTGACCGCTTCATCGCCGCCCCCGGGCTCTCCGATGAGGAATTCGCCGTTCTGGAAGAAAAGGCGGCCGGAACCGACATCACCCTGCTGCGTTCGGGCCTGCGCGATCATCTGGGCGGCTTCGACACCAGCATCACCTGGGCGGAAGGTCTCGTGGCCGACACCGTGACGTGCGTGGTCAATTCCAACAGCGAAGAAGTGCGCCTCGGCTCGATGGTGGCCGAAGTGTCCATCATGCTGGTGCGCAAGTCCACCCTGCTGAACAAGCTGGAAGACGCCAACGACCTCATGCTCGACCTGCTCAATCGCGGCGGCGCCTCCTACACGGCCTTCATCACCGGTCCCAGCCGTACGGCTGATATCGAACGCGTGGGCGCCCTCGGCGTGCACGGCCCCCTCGAACTTCATATCGTGCTGCTGGAGGACTAAGACATGGCCGACGCCAAGAACATGAAGGAATATCACGGTCAGATTCAGGAAGCGCTGGACGACAAGTTCCTCCGCGCCACGCTGGACAAGTTCGCCGTTGAATACAAGGCCAACCGTACCCGCATCTTCGACGGCATGGACGTGGACGGCCTCATCAAGGAAGTCGCGGACATCAAGGACAACGCCGCCCAGCACATGATGGAACTGTTCGAACAGTTCAAGGCCGAAGCCGAAAAGCGCGGCGTGCATGTGCACCTCGCCTCCACCGGCGCCGAAGCCAACCGCATCATTGCCAAGATCGCCAAGGAAAACAACTGCCACAACATCATCAAGTCCAAGTCGATGACGGCGGAAGAAATCCACCTGAACGACGCCCTGGAAAAGGAAGGACTCCGTGTGGTGGAATCCGACCTCGGCGAATGGATCATCCAGCTGCGCCATGAAGGTCCTTCCCACATGGTCATGCCCGCCATTCACCTGTCCCGCTATCAGGTCGCCGACCTGTTCACCGACGTGACCAAGGTGCAGCAGGACCGGGAAGACATCCAGAAGCTCGTGAAGGTGGCCCGCAAGGAACTGCGCAGCGAATACGTGAAGGCCGACATGGGCATTTCCGGCGCCAACTTCGCCGTGGCCGAAGCCGGTCTCGTGGGTACGGTGACCAACGAAGGCAACCTGCGCCTCGTGACCACGCTGCCCCGCGTGCACGTGGTGCTCGCCGGTCTTGAAAAGCTCATCCCCACCGTGGCCGACGCCCTGAAGGTGCTGCAGGTTCTGCCCAGAAACGCCACCGCTCAGGCCATCACCTCCTACATCACCTGGATCGCCGGTTCCAACGAATGCGCCGTCGGTCCCGACGGCCGCAAGGAAATGCACATCGTCTTCCTCGACAACGGCCGCCTCAAGATCGCTCAGGATCCCGCCTTCAAGGACATCCTGCGCTGCGTGCGCTGCGGCGCCTGCGCCAACGTCTGCCCCGTGTACCGTCTCATCGGCGGCCACAAGATGGGCTATGTGTACATCGGCGCCGTGGGTCTCGCCCTCACCTATCTGTATCACGGCGCCGACAAGGCCCGTGCGCTGGTACAGAACTGCATCGGCTGCGAATCCTGCAAGAACGTGTGCTCCGCAGGCATTGATCTGCCCCGCATCACCATGGAAATCCGTTCCCGCCTCGTCAAGGCCGACGGCAACAATCCCGCCGGTTCCGTGATGAGCATGGTGATGAAGGATCGCGACCGCTTCCACAGCCTGCTCAAGTTCATCAAGTTCTCGCAGAAGCCCCTCACCGTGAAGGGCGGCAAGTTCATCCGCCATCTGCCCGCCGTGCTCATGGGCGGCGATCAGAGCTTCCGTCAGCTGCCGGCTCTGGCTCCCAAGTCCTTCCGTCAGCTCTTCAAGAGCGTGGTGAACAATCCCTCACAGCCCAAGTTCCGTGTGGCCATCTTCTCCGGCTGCGCTCAGGACTTCATCTATCCTGAACAGCTCGTGGCCGCCGTCCGCCTGCTCAACAGACACGGCGTGCATGTGGAGTTCCCCCTCAAGCAGACCTGCTGCGGCCTGCCTCTGGAAATGATGGGCCAGCGTGAAACCAGTCTGCAGGTCAGCTCGCAGAACGTGAACGCCTTCGAACCCGGCAAGTACGACGCCATCATCACGCTGTGCGCCTCCTGCGCCGGTCACCTCAAGCACGCCTATCCCAACCTGCTGAAGGATACGCCGGACCACTACCGGACCGACATCTTCGCCTCCAAGGTCATGGACTTCACCTCCTTCGTCTACAACAAGCTCGGCCTGCGTGCCGAAAACTTCGTCAAGTCCGGAGAGAAGGTGACCTACCATTCGCCCTGCCACATGCGGAACATGGGCATCACCGAGGAACCCCGCGCCCTTCTGAACATGGTGGCCGACTACGTGCCTGCCGCCGAAGAAGACACCTGCTGCGGCTTCGGCGGTACCTTCTCCGTGAAGTTCCCCGAACTTTCCGCCGAAATCGGCAGAAAGAAGCTCAAGAACAGTGAAGACACCGGCGCCGCCCTCGTGGTGACCGACTGCCCCGGCTGCGTCATGCAGATCCGCGGCGTGGCTACGGCCAATGATTCTCCCATCAAGGTCGAGCACATCTCCGAACTGCTCGCCCGCAACATGAAATAACTGCCCGATTCATCCGGTCCCGTCTCCGGGCGGGACCGGATGCCGCTGACGCAGGCGCTCCGACGGCCTCCTTGCAAATACGAAGAAACGCTGCCGAAGCGCTCCGCACAGCTTCAAAAGTCTGTTTCCGGACCGGTCTTCCGTACGGCCCGGCATAACCCTTACGCGCATTCCCAGGCTCCCCCCGCTTCCGCAATGCGCACAACATCCGTCAAACAGGTACAGGCATTACGCTTTTCCTGCATTATCCCGTTTACCTTCTTACCGTCAGAGGAGAGCAATATGAACATTGAACTGCTGGCTCTGTTCGCCGTCGCGCCGCTTCTGGTGGCACTGGTTCTCATGGTCGGCCTGCGCTGGTCTTCCATGCGTGCCATGCCCCTGGCCTGGGCTACCGGTGCCGTACTTGCCATTCTCGTATGGCAGCTCCCCATCATCAGGGTCATCGCCCTCACGCTGGAAGGCTTCATCACCGCCGCGGGCGTGCTGATCATCGTTTTCGGCGCTCTGCTCATCTACTATACGCTCACCTACAGCGGCGCCATGGAAACCATCCAGGCCGGCATGAAGAAAATCAGCCCCGACCGCCGCGTACAGACCATCATCATCGGCTTCATGTTCGCCGCCTTCATTGAAGGCGCCGCCGGTTTCGGCACCCCCGCCGCTCTCGCCGCTCCTCTGCTCCTCGGTCTCGGATTCCCGCCCCTCTGCGCAGCCGTCATCTGCCTTGCCTTCAACAGCATCCCCGTGACCTTCGGCGCTGTGGGCACCCCCGTGCTTCAGGGCTTCAAGTCCATTGAATCTCTGGCCATGACCGCCCTCGGCACCGGCGATCCCGCCGTGGTCTACAAGACCATCGGCGAATACGTCACGCTCATGCACCTGCCCATGCTCTTCATCCTGCCCATCTTCCTGCTGGGCTTCATGACCCGCTACTACGGTAAGAACAAGTCCTGGTCCGAAGGCTTTGCCGCCTGGAAATACTGCCTGCTCGCCTCCGTCTGCTTCGGCGTGCCCTACTTCATCCTCGCCTGGACCGTCGGTCCCGAACTGCCCTCCCTGCTCGGCGGCATCATCGGCCTCGGCGTACTCGTGAAGCTCACCCAGAAGGGCATCTGCGTGCCCGAAGGCACCTGGGACTTCGACTCCAGCGACAAGTGGGATCCTTCCTGGATCGGTGAAATCAAGCCCTCCGACGTGACGGAATACAAGGAACACATGAGCCAGTTCATGGCCTGGCTGCCCTATGTGCTCTGCGGCCTCATCCTCGTGATCACCCGCGTGCCCGCCTTCCATCTCAAGGGCGTCGTCACCGACCCCATGTTCAACATCGGCGCCGCCAACATTCTCGGTCAGGAAGGCGTAACCTCCTATATCGCCATTCTGAACCTGCCCGGCACCATTCCCTTCATTCTGGTATCCGTCATCACCATTTTCCTGCACGGCATGCTGCGTGACGACGCCATCGGCAGCAACAAGGTCAGCAAGGCCTGGTCCACCGCCTTCGCCAAGATGAAGGCTCCCACCATTTCCCTGCTCGCCGCCGTGGCCCTCGTGTCCATCTTCAAGGGCACGGGCGTCAGCGAAGCCACCAACCACGTCTCCATGCCCATGGCTCTTGCCCAGTGCCTGGCCGACCTCGCCGGCGGCGCATGGCCTGCCCTCGCTTCCTATGTCGGCGGCCTCGGCGCGTTCATCACCGGTTCCAACACCGTGTCCGATATGCTCTTCGCCAACTTCCAGTGGGATATGGCCAAGACCCTCGGCTACACCGTGTCTCAGCACCTCGTCATCGTGGCAGCCCAGGGCGCCGGCGGCGCCATGGGCAACATGATCTGCATCCACAACATCGTGGCCGCCTGTGCCGTGCTCGGCCTCATCGGCAAGGAAGGCGACATCCTGCGCCGCACGGTCATCCCCTTCATCCTGTACGGTATCGCCGTAGGCATTGTGGCCTTCATCCTCATGTAAGACTTATCTGTTTCCTGTAAAAAAGGCCGTCTCCGGACGGCCTTTTCTGCATCCTGTGCCGCGGGAAAACAAACGAAGATTTCACTCAGACGCTTTTCCTGCCGCAGCCGCCGATCTCGAACCGGCTGGAAGAAACCATGGAACAACATTCCTTTTTCGACAACGACGACACGCAGCCCCTGGCCGCACGCATGCGCCCCCGCAGTCTGAAGGAGTTCTTCGGGCAGGAGCATCTTCTCGGACAGGGAAAGGTGCTGCGAAAAATCATCGAATCCGACCGCATTCCCTCCATGATCTTCTGGGGGCCGCCTGGCGTCGGCAAGACCACGCTGGCGCGCATCATTGCCGGACATACGAAATCCGGCTTCATCGACTTTTCGGCCGTGACCAGCGGCATCAAAGAAATCCGGGCAGTCATGCAGCAGGCGGAAAAAGACCGCCTCTACGGAAGGCGGACCATCGTTTTCGTCGACGAAATACACCGCTTCAACAAGGCCCAGCAGGACGCCTTTCTGCCCTTTGTGGAAAAGGGCAGCATCATCCTCATCGGCGCGACTACGGAAAATCCGTCCTTTGAAGTGAACGGCGCCCTGCTTTCCCGCTGCAAGGTCTTCGTTCTGCATCAGCTTTCCGAAGAAGCCGTCACCGCGCTGCTCACGCATGCTCTGCAGGATCCGCGGGGACTCGGAAAGCTGCATATCGCCATGCCGGAGCAGACGCTTTCCTGCATCGCCGCCTTTTCCAACGGCGATGCCAGATCCGCGCTGACCACGCTGGAAATGGCGGTTCTGAACGCCGACACGGACGGCGACACCGTGTGCATTACCGAAGAAACGCTGGAACAGTGCACCTCGCGCAAGCTGCTGCTCTACGACAAGAAGGGAGAGGAGCATTACAATCTCATTTCCGCGCTGCACAAGTCCATGCGCAACTCCGATCCGGATGCCGCCGTGTACTGGCTGGCCCGCATGCTGGAAGCCGGGGAGGATCCTCTCTATATCGCCCGCCGTATTCTGCGCTTTGCCAGCGAAGATGTGGGGCTGGCCGATCCCCGTGCGCTGGACATGGCCGTTTCCGCCTATCAGGCCTGTCACTTCATCGGCATGCCGGAGTGTTCCGTGCACCTTACGCAGGTGGCGGTCTACCTTTCCCTGGCTCCGAAATCCAACAGTCTCGATGTGGCCTACAGCAAAGCCAGAAAAGATGCCCTGTCCACGCTCGACGAGCCTGTTCCCCTGCAGATCCGCAACGCGCCCACCACGCTGATGAAGGAACTCGGCTACGGCAAGGGCTATCAGTTCGCACACCATGCCGAAGAGCGCCTGACCGCCATGCAATGCCTTCCCGACGCCCTGATGGAGCGAAGATACTATCTTCCGACAGATCAGGGACTGGAGGAGCGTTGCAGGCAGAGACTGGAAAGCATACGCGCCTGGAAAAAGAAACACGCCGCCGGAAATCCGACGCCGGAACGGCAGGATGATCCGTCATAAAGTTTTATAAGCTTAACTTTATTTGACAGACTGCACTTTCTCGACCTACACTGGCATCCGTTCCCTTTTCTCCAGCCAAGGTGCCCGCATTGTCCGCAGTCTCTTTCTCTGCCGCCGCGCCTTCCCCGGACAGGCGCTCCGCTCTGCCTTCCAAGGCCGAGCTCTTCCGCCTCGCCCTTCCGCAGATGGGACTCATGCTCTGCCATCTGGTCATTTCCATGACTGATGTCTGGGCAGCGGGAAAGCTGGGAGCCGAGGTACAGGCGGCCACGGGTGTTGTCACGCAAATCTTCGCCCTGCTCATGCTGCTCACCTCCCTCATTGCCAGCGGCTGCCTGACGACGGTAAGCCAGTCTCTCGGCGCAGGACTTGAGCTTCGGGCCAACCGCTACGCCGGTCTCATCATCATGCTGTCTGCGCTTACCGGAAGCGCCGTCGCCGTGCTGGCCCTGCTTTTCTCACCGGTGATATTCCACGTCATGGCCATCTCCGAAGAGCTGCGTCCGGCGCTTTCCACCTTTTTTCAGGCCTACTGCTGCCAGCTGCCGTTCTATTATGTGCTCATCATGATGAACTCCATCTTCCGGGCCTACAAAAAGGTGCTGCTGCCCCTGCTCACGCTTCTTATCATGGCGGCGGCCAACGTGTTCGGCGATCTAGGATTCGGACTCGGATGGCTTGGCCTTCCCTCCTTCGGCGCGGCGGGCATAGCCTGGACAACCTTTGCCTGTGCCGTGCTCGGTCTGCTCAGCAATCTCTGCCTGGCACGTCGTTATGGGCTTCTTCGGAAAACGACCTTCGCGCCCTGGCGCTGGAACCGCAGAGCCATGCCTTATCTGTTCCGGGTAGGCATGCCTGCGGCCGCAGGACAGATCATTACACATGTGGGCAGCCTGACCACGCTGACCATCGTTGGTCTGCTGCCGGGAAGTACCGACATTCTTGCAGGCATGAGCGTGGGCGGACGCGTGCACGGCCTTCTCCTGTTTCCGCTGGCGGCGCTGAACATGTCCGTCGCCATTTTGAGCGGACACATGCTCGGCAGCGGAGCGCAGAGTCTGCTGTACCGCTTCGGACTGAAAACCGCCTTATGCACGGGGCTTGGGCTTCTGCCGCCTTCGCTTCTGCTCTGGATTCTTCGAGATCCGGCAACGGCCCTCTTTTCCAGCGACCCCGCCGTGCTCTCCCAGGCGTCCGTTTTTCTGCTCTTTGCCTGCCTGTCCGGCCCGTTCACGGCCATGACGGGCATGATGAACTCGCTCTTCAGCGGCGCGGGCGCAACCGTTCTGTCCTGCCGAGTCGGCGCCGTTACCTGCTGGATTGTGGGCATACCGCTGTCCCTTGCGCTCGGAGTGGTGCTCGGCATGGGAGCGACCGGCGTGTATGCGGCCGGAGCAGCAGCCCAGATGGCCGCCTTTTTCTGGACGCTGCGGATCTTCCATGAAAAAAAATGGCTTGAATATGGCCTGCGAAAGCGGCACACTGCCTGAAACTACGGAGGATCTCATGACGGAACATCCCCTTCCGGATCAGACCGCACAGGACGAGGTCAAGCCGCTTTCGCCCGTGCTGGAAAACTATCTGGAAATCATCTTTCTGGAAGAAGCCAGGGAAGGAGCTGCCCGTGCAAGCGCGATTGCGGAAGCGGCCAAAGTCAGCCGCTCAACGGTGACAAGCACGCTCAAGGTCCTGAAGTTCATGGGACTTGTGGAATACGAACCGTACAGTCTCATTCATCTTACGGAAAAAGGACGCATCATAGGACGGGACATCGCCCACCGTCACATCATCTTCCGCGAATTCTTCCTTCATGTGCTTCAGCTTGATGAAGAAAGAGCCGATGCCGTGGCCTGCGAGCTTGAGCATGTGGTGCCGCCCGACGTCATACGCCGCTGGGGTCAGTTTGTTCTCTACCTGCGGGGCAGAGACTTCTGGAAAAGCTGGCAGGACGACTACAGGACCGAACGCGGACGGCTCCTCCAGACCATGACCGAGTCGCTCAACCAGTCGGGTCTGTCGGACAATCAGGAAGACGTGCAGGAACTGGCCAGAAAGTACCGATAATACGAAAGAGCGGAGCGCCGGAAGGCGTTCCGCTCTTTCTTTTCCGGCCCGGCGTTTTCCGTCGGAGCCGCGGATTTCACCGAATCTGCAGCCGGGGACGGCCGCAGCCATTTCCCGCATGCCGAAGTTCTGCCACTATCCGCGGCACTATCTGTCCGTCAGACTGTAATGCACGGGAACCAGCACATTAAATCCCCCGGAAGTACCGGTATTCACGCCGATCAGCTTCTCTCCCAGCCTCCTGGCCGCCGCATCGAGCACGGCTTTTCCCGAACCTTCCGCCAGCGTGCAGGCATCCACCTTTCCGTCGGGTCCGACATGCACCAGAAGGCGACAGGTGCCTTCTGCTCCGGAGCGCCGCCCCTGTCTCGGATAGCGTTTGTGCTTTTCCATGGTCTGAAGAATGACGGACAGCGCAGCGCTTCGTTTTTCCTTTTCCGCCCGTTCGGAACCCGCCGCCCCCACCGCAGCAGGCGCGGCGCTGCCTGAAACGCTGTCCACCTTCGCCAGATCAGAAGCCTGAGCCTTGGCTTCCGCCGTCTTTGCTGCGACCGGCTTTTTCACCGGTGCAGGCTTCGACTTCTTCACCGGCTTTGCCTTTGCCCTGTCTGCCGGCGCCGGTTTCGGGGCCGGTTCAGGGCGTACCTCGGGCTTCTTCACTGCTTCAGGTTCCGGAACCTTCTTCAGTTCCGGCTCCTCCGCCACCTCAAACGACGATTCTTCCGTGAGAATCTTCTTGGTTTCCGCTTTTTGAACCTTCTTCTCCGGAATCGTGCGGAACTGGGCGTGCAGAAAAGTGACCTTTGGCGCGGGCACGGCAGGAAGCGTCAGCACTCTTTCCACCTGAAGGAAAAGGCCGGCGACCAGCGTCAGCGTCATCAGGCCGAACAGGCCGAGCACGGCCATGTTTCGGCTGCGGCGCTGCTCCGTCAGGCCGTAGAACACACGCACCGGACAGACGGAACCGTCACTCGGCTTCCTGCTGCGTACTGATGACAAAACGGCCTCCTTTCCTGACCTTGGCCACGTCCACGACATCGACAAAGGCTTCAAACGGCGCCTTCTGATCCACATACAGATTGAGAAGGGCTTCCGGACGTTCGGAAAGCACGGCGTCGAGCTCACTTCTGTCGATCTGTCTGCCGTCATAGTGCAGCGTACCGTCGGCCTTGATGGATATGACCTGCTCCCTCCGCTCACCGGAAGCTTCCGCCTCGCTGGAAGACGGAAGAAGGATATCCAGCACGGGACGACTGAAGGTCGTCGTCATGATGAAAAAGATCAGCAGCATGAAAATGGTATCGATGAGCGGAGTCAGATCAATGCTCGGCTCCTCTTCCAGCCCGAAATTAAACATCGTCGCCGTCTCCATAGCGTGTACCGCTCTTTCTTTTCTGACAGAAATCGAGCGCCCGATAGCTGTATTCCACAACTTCTATGTGAAATCCCTTGAAGCGCAGCATAAGGAAATAATAGACCATGAGCGCGGGTATGGCCACGCACAGCCCCATGATGGTGGTAATGAGCGCTTCCCATATGCCGTTGGCCAGCATGGCCGTATCGGGCGCGGCATTCTGGCCTATGGTCTGAAATACCGTCACCATGCCGAGAATGGTGCCGAGCAGGCCAAGCAGAGGAGACAATACGGAAATCAGCCGCAGATAGCATATCTCCCTGGTGAGCTGCTCGAAATTGCGATGAAAAAGATACGCAATCTCGGCACGGATATCTTCCGAGTGCCCGGAATGGGTCTGCACGATGTCGCGAACGATGCAGATCAGGGGATTATCTCCCTCATAGCTCATGCACTCTCCGGCACGGTCCTCCCTTTCCAGCTCGGGAAACGTCTTGCGGAAATCCCGCCAGACAAGAAAAAGAAACACATAGCTCTTCAGCGCGAGATAAACTCCCGCGCACGCCACCGCCGCAAGGACGACTCCGGCAGGTCCTATGGTCGCATAGATTTCCGACCAGTTCATCCGATACCTCCATTTCATGCCCCGCCGGTACAGGGCTCCGACAGTACGACACAACATCCGGCCGGAGAAGGCGCTCAGCGCTGCACTGCGAAAAACACCTTCTCCGGGGCCGGCTCCATCACGAACGTTCAGCAGCCTGAACCATCCGGAGCATGAATTCCTGCGCTCTGCGGCAGTCGTCATCATCGGGATGCTTTGCCGCCTCCTCAATGCGGGCCCGGCGCTCCGGCGTCATGGGATGCACATCTGCGGCCATCTTCGCCATGACTTCCAGAATGCGGGGATCGATTTTTCCCTGACACAGCCATGAGCCGAGCACCGTATTGCCTCTGGCAGGCTCCTTCGCGGCCGCCTCGCCCCGGGCCATGCACTCTCTGGCATGATCGGAATCAGGCCAGGCGCCGAGCGTTCCGAAAAAGGCCAGACGGGCATCTTTCACGCCCTCAAGCCAGGCCAGCGTTTTTTTGTCCGGCATACCCTTGTCCACCCAGTAGCCTACAGCCACAAGGTCGTACTGATCCACGCTCTCCGGCGCTTTTGCAACGGGAACCAGATCGCAGCCGGGAAGAACGGCGGCCACGGCTTCCGCCACCTTTCTGGTATTGCCGGTAAGGCTGGAATACACCACCAGTGCTTTCATACTTCATCTCCGTCATTTGTCCGGCATACGTCCCGGAGCCGGCGCACCGCACAGACTCCGCTTTTCCGGCAGAAACCTGCCTCAGACAAGTGCCAGCGTATGTTTCATGTTCAGAAAAGCTTCCTTCACCGAAGGAAGAATGCGATGATTTTCTCGCCCCGCATACACGGAAAACACGACATGCCCTCCGGCGTTGAAGAACTGCACGGAGTGACTTTCCAGCCCCATGAAGGGCATGGAAAGGAAGGCGATGTCCGCAATGTCGTCAGCCCTGATATGGCCGCCGAGAGCTTCTCCCCCGGCAAGATTGTAATATCCGTGCCCGGGAGCTCCGAATGGAATGCGCCCTGCAACCTCGATGACGTGCCCCTCGTGCTGCACGATAAACGTGGCCTTTTCCCATGAGGCCAGCGATTCCCACACGCTGATGAAACAGTTCTTCGGAGCAAATGCGCACATCCGGGAAGGCAGCGCCTGCGCAACCTCGCGCTCCGTTCTGTTGAATTCGCGTGCGAGAGAAAAAAGCGTCCACGGCTTCTTCTGTTCAAGAGCAGAAAGCAGGCCCTGAGTCAGGCCGGCATCGGCGGCCGCATGGCTGTCCGTCATATCCGTTCTCCTTTGACCGGCTGTTCCCCCTCTGCGCAGTCCGCCTGCCTGCTCAGCGGCAGACGAAGCGCCCGGGAACAGGAAATCTTCATAAGTTCAAGATCATGCGTAATAACAAGAACGCAGGCGCCGCGCGCGGCAAGCATGCTCACAGCCTCCGCCATGAGCAGCATGTTTCCGCCGTCCAGTCCGCTCGTGGGCTCGTCGAGAATGAGAACGTCCGGATTCTTGGCAAAGGCGCAGGCTATGACGAGCCGCTGCTTCTCGCCGCCGGAAAGCGACTGCGGATGCCTGTCGGCCAGCGCGGAAAGCCCGAAAAGATCCATAAGTTCTCCGGCGGTGAACGGCTCGCCACGCCCTGTCGGAACATCATGCCTCTTCAGCCTTCCGGCCAGCTGAAGACTGATCTCAAGCTCCTGTCGTACGGTTTTCATGTGGAGCTGATGATCGGCATTCTGCAGCACGACGGCCACCCGACCAAGCAGCGCCCTGCCGGGAACTTCCCTGCCATTGATGAAAAAATACCCCGACTCCGCCCTGTTCAATCCCGTAAGCAGGCGGGCCAGCGTTGTCTTTCCCGCGCCGTTGTCACCTATGAGCGCCGTAACGCCGGGACCGAGGAACACGTCCGCATGATCAAAAATCCTCTCCTGCCCCTTATAGGAAAAGCAGAGGTTCTCCACCCGAAGGCCGCGTTCCTCGTTCTGAAGCGCAACCGGACCGCTTTCAGGAAGCGTGCGGCGCACATCCTCCACCCGGAAGTTGCGCAAACCGCAGCCGCGACGCAGCCCTTCATCTTTCAGCATGGAAAAGCTGCCCATGGCACATATTTCTCCGTTCTTCATCACCAGCACGCGGTCAGCCACGCCTTCCAGCCAGTACAGACGATGATCGACCACAAGCACGGCCATGCCGCTTTCCTTGAGTGTGCGCAGACGCCGGGCCAGCTCCGCCGTGGATTCCGGATCAAGATTGGCCGTCGGCTCATCCAGAACCAGAGCGCGCGGCTGCTGGGAAAGCACGGAAGCCAGCCCCACCTTCTGCTTCTGGCCTTCGGAAAGTTCATGCACGGAATGACCGAGCACGCCGGACAAGCCGAACGACTCTGCGGCATGGCGCACCCGCTCGCGCGTGACACCGGCCGGCTGTCCGCGCCACTCGTGCACGAAGGCGAGTTCATCCTCAACGCCGAGAGCAAAGAACTGCTGCTCCGGATCCTGAAAAAGCGTGCCCACCAGACGGGAAATGTCCCTGAGCGGCAAAGTTGAGGTATCCTGCCCGTCCACAAGGACGCGGCCCTTCAGCTCGCCCCGGAAATATCCCGGACACAGCCCGTCGGCCAGACGCATGAGCGTGCTCTTGCCGCAGCCGCTTCTGCCCGTAACGAGCACCAGTTCTCCGGGACGTACCCGAAAGCTGATGTCCCGCACGGCAGGCGTCGCGGAAAACGGGTAGGTGTAGGTAACGTTCTCAAAACATATCATGAATCATCTCCGGGTTCGGCATGGCCTTTTCACCGTCAGCGCATGGCGGGCACGGCAGACGCCCCCCACCTGACCTGGCAGTACAGGGCCAGAAGCGCCGCCGCAAGCGCCAGCAGAACGAGCATGGTATCCCTTCTTCTCCACACGGGAGAACGGAAGGGCACGAAGCGCCCTCCGGCCTCAAGCCCCTTGAGTTCGGCCGCAACAGCCAGCTCCTCGGACGTACGAAGGGATCGGAACAGCAGCGGCGTGAACAAAAGCCGCAGCATCATGAGCGGGTGACGGAACATTTCCCCGAAGCCGAGATCATAGCCGCGGATTCTGAGCGTTTCCGACACCTGCCTGATATCGTGCATGAAGGTGGGAATGAACCGGATCATCACCGCGCCGGGAATATAGATGCAGAAGGGAAGATGAAGTCCCTTGAGCGCCGTAAGCAGTTCCTGAATGCGGCAGGTAAGCGCAAGCGGAAGGATCACGTTCAGCATGACGGCGCCGCGAAGATAGGGCACAGCCAGCGAACGGAAGGAAAACGGCATGGAAGGCACAAGTCGGGATATGCCCCAGGTGAAAAGCGCGGCAAGGGTCATCATGCCCAGCATGGCGGCATAGGAAATCGCCACCGCCCGATACCGGCGCACCGACAGCACATACAGAAACGACGCGGCAAAAAGTACCGCCTGGCCCTCAAAAGAGGACACGGCGATGGTCACGATCGAAGAGAAGAGCGTGACGAACATTCTTGAGCGCACGTCGAAGCTCTGTCCGTTCCCGTCTTCCGGGCGCGGATGCACGCCGGAAAGCACATTCTGTCCGGGCAGATCGCAGGATGACGCTTCATGCCCCTGTTCCGATACGAATTTCACCGTCTGCTTCTCCTTTTCCGCGCCTTTTCACTGCCGGATGATGCCTGCATGACGCAGTTCCCTTACGGCCCGCACACCGGAAAAAAGTCCGCCCAGCGAGCCGAGATAGCCTGCGGCAACAAAGGGCACGACCATGAGCATCATGGCGGGATTCTCCCGCATGAGCAGCCAGGATACCGCCAGCGAGCCGAGCTTCGTCACGATGTCGTATACCGCCGCTCCGAGTACGCAGTTCCACACGCCTTCGGAATCGCGGCCCGGCCACATGGCGGCCTCGGCAGCCAGAGCTCCCGCCATCATGGCCGGAATCAGCGTGATGCTCGCGCCCAGAAGAAGCATGCTTACGATGATGCTGATCGTCGTGAAGAGCGTGATCGTGCCCGCTCTGCGCACCTTGCACAGCATGACCACCAGCAGCGTCGTGAAAACAAGGTTCTTGCCGATGAGGCTGATGGGATTCATGCCGCCGCCAGCCAGCGCGACCAGCAGCGTGGCCACCTTGGAAGCCGCGGCAAACACGCCTATGACCACCAGATCCTGCGCACTCCAGCGGAAAAGATCCCGAATCATGTCTGCTCCTTATATCCGAAAGGCCTGGCGGCCGGGGATCGCCTTCCTCCCCGTACCGGAAAATGCCCAGTCGAGAGAGGAAGGCGACGCCTCATGCCGCCAAAGATCAGAAGCGCCAGCTCAGCTTCATGTTGGCATGAAGCCCGGGCTCAAGAATGGCCGTATTGTACTGATAACGCTTGTCGAAGATGTTCAGTACCTCCGCCAGAACGGAGAACTGCTTTTCCTCGCCGAAGTCGAATCCCACGGCGACGTTGGCGGTGGTGAATCCGCCGAGGTCATAGTCGCTGCTGCCGGAGGCGGAACGATACACCGTTTCAGACTGACTGCGGCCGTACACGTCGGCACGGAAATCAAGGTCTTCGGCAAGAGCTTTGGCGTAACGCACGCCGTAGCGGCTCACCCATTCCGGCGTGGCGGTATCGTAGGTCTTCCAGCCCTGACCGTCGTCGTACTGACGGCGCATCCAGGTAAGCGAGGCATAGGGCATGAAGTCGCCGTATGCCGTGGCAAGCCTGTAGCTGGCCGTAAATTCCGAGCCGAAGGTAGTCGCCTCGGCCACGTTGGAATAGCGGTAGTCGCTGGTACCTGCGATGGGAAGCGAGGCGATGTAGTTGTCGGCAATGGAGTAGAAGACGGCCGCATCAAGACTCAGGTTGTCCGGGTTGTAACGAACGCCGATTTCAAAGTTGTTGGACGTTTCAGGATCAAGATCGGGATTGCCCCACGTCGTGCCGCTCGACTGTCCCATGGAGGTGCCTATGTATTTTTCCGTCAGGTTCGGCACGCGGAAGCCCTGGGCCCAGCTTGCGCGCACGGCAAGATCTTCCGTGGCCGTCCACACGAGGCCCACGTTGAACACCGGGCGGGAGTTGGTGTCGTCGCCGGTGGCGGGCATGTCCTCTTCCGGAGTACCGTTGTCAACGGTGGGAGGAACCGTCGGCAGAGGAGGCGTCACCACGCCGGTCTTATAGCCGTCGCTTCTGTCGAGAGACGTGCGCACATGCGTCCAGCGCACGCCGTAGGTCAGGGCGATGTCCCAGGGAAGCTGACTTTCCATGGACGCAAACAGCGACTGATTGAGCTGCGTACCGTCATAGAACTTGTCGGTAAACCGATCGATGGACATCGGCCGCGGCATGCCTATCGGCAGATATATATCCATATAGGTGCGGTTGTCCGAATTCAGCCTGTCATGATTAAGCTCATAGCCCGCTACAAGAAAATGATTCGCGCCGATCTGCCAGTCCGTCTGCAGAGAAAGCCCCCGGCTGCGGATGACGTTGTTCGCGAAGTTGTCGATGATGACGTGCCCGTCGCCGCTCAGGGTCACCGGCATGCCGCTGTAGGTCATCTTGTCACCGGCATGATAGAAGTTGCCGATGTAATTTTCCATCTGCTTTTCCGTTTTCTGGTAGTACGCATCGAAACGGACGCGGGCAAGGTAATCGCTGATATCCTTTCCTTCCGCAAACAGGTAGTACTTCGTTCTGGTCCACTTGGGCACCTTGACGAAGAAATCGAGATCAGGATCGTTGACATATTCCAGCGCCGTGGAATTGAACGCGCCCTTGTAGTAGTCGAATCCGCCGCCAAGGGTGAAGTGTTCGGAAAAATCATAGCTCAGGAAAGCTGCGGCATCGGTCTGACGGAAATTCGTATTGGGCAGTTCTCCTTCCGGCGTATGAATGTTGCCCTGATCGGAATGAGAGCCGGACAGGCTGTACTTGAGTCCGTCCACATTGCCGCGTACGGCCATGCCTTCGGAAAAGCCACGGGAAGCCCCGGAAAAGCCCGTCCACAGTTCACCTTCAACCGGCTTTTCGCCGCCCTTCTTCGTAATGATGTTCACCACGCCGCCGATGGCATCGGAACCGTAAAGCACCGAGGCCGGTCCCTTGATGACTTCGATGCGCTCAATGCGGGAGGCATCAATGAGCATGGGCGAGCCGGACATGGACTTCTGCTCGGAAATCTTCTGTCCGTCAATGAGCACCAGCGTGCGGAAGGCATTCTCGCCGCGGATGGACACGCGCTTGAGCCCCTGAGAGCCGTCGTTCTGTATCTGAACGCCGGGCACATCTTCAAGCAGTTCGCCCACGGTACGGGCGCCGGAACGCTTCACATCCTCGGCCGTCATCACGGTCACGCTCATGGGAACCTGCTGCAGTTCCTTTTCCACACGCGTCGCCGTCACATACACATCGCCGGCTCTCACGGTATCCTCCGCCAGAGCGAACGGAGCGGGCAGCAGCGCACAGGCAAGCAGCATGGTCGAAAAAGCTGCCCACGTCATCTTCGTCTTCTTCATCATCCCAATCCTTATTTTCGCGTTCCCTGCCGGAACACGCTTCCAGCGCGTGCATCCCCTGCGGGGACAAAGGTTCTGCGCATCCGTCTTCCGCCGGAGCACCGTTCCTCTCCGCTTTGCCCGCGCCGCACTTTTTACGGATCGTTCCGCCCTGCCCTGCAACGGAACCATCCTCATCATTCATCAGACATTAGCCGCATCCAGCGCATGCTTGAGAAAATCCTGCATGAGCTGGGAAAGATTCACCTGCCAGAACTGTCCGGCCAGAGTGAGCACCATGACGCTGCCCTGCAGACTCACCAGTCCCGCCCGCTGCCACTGCTCGAGAAGAGGCTGAAGGACGGAGCGCATCTGCACGCCGTAGGTCTGCTCCAGAGCGGCCATGTCCAGCCAGCCCTGCTCCATGGCGGCCGCCACGGCACGGTAAAAATAAAAACGGGCATCGGGACGCATGAGCATCATTGCAGGCTTGCGCCCTTCGTTCACCATGTCCTGCCACTTCTGATAGCTGCTCTGATTCAGATAGAACCAGCCCGCGAGATTGCCGCCCGCACCGGGGCCGAACGCCAGACAGTTGGCGCTGCCCTTCACCTTGAGATTGTAAAGGTTGCGTTCCCGGCTGGTGCGCGCCCAGTGCGTCAGGGAAAGGCGTCGGTAAAAGGCCTTCTGCAGGGTCTCCACTCCGGCGGCAAACATGGCCGACTGCATGGGAATGTCGGCGGCGGGCGGAATCTTTCCTTCCCGGATCGCCCGGCCCAGAGGCGTCTGGCCGTAGACGTTGAGCTGATAGCAGTCCATGCCGTCGAGATTGGCGGAACAGGCCGCGGCAATGTCGTCCAGCCACACGTCCATGCTCTGCATGGGAAAACCGAAAATGAGGTCCACAATCACCGCTGCCTGATTATAGCTCTTCAGAAGCTCCAGACGCCGGAACACCTCTTCCCGTGATGCAAGACGGCCCATAAGCTGACGTATCTTCGTATTGAAGCTCTGAACCCCGAGCGAAAAGCGATTGGCCCCTCCGGCAAAGCAGGCTTCCATCTTTTCCGGACCGAAATTATGCAGGCGGCCTTCCACGGTGATTTCACAGTCGTTGGCAAGAGGAAGCGCGCTGCGGATTCCCTTCAGCAGCCGTTCAAGATCCTTCGCCTCCAGCGCCGTGGGCGTTCCGCCGCCCAGATACACGGCATGCACCGGCCCCTCCTGCTGAGCGGCCCTGCCCTCCCAGAGACGAAGTTCCCGAAGCAGCGTGTCGGTGTAGCGAGCGCTTTCCTCCCGGCTGTAACCACGGTTGTAAAAGCCGCAGTACAGGCAGTGCGTTTCACAGAAAGGCACATGCACATAGGCCACGCTGTCACCGCATCGAGGCGTATCCAGAAGAGCATCCAGGCGTTCCGCCACCTTTTCCGGCGCAACCATGCCGCCGCCTACACCGGGATGTACCGCTATCTTTCCCTCAAAGGCCTGCGAAAGCGGATCCACTCCTTCCCTGGCAAAATACTTGTCCATACTCCAGGCTTCCTTTTTTCCGCCTCCGGAAAAAGGCATGCCGTTCAAACGCGGCGCTTCGGAATCAATCCGTTCCTGCGCATTCAGCTCTGCGGCGGCGCTCATAGGCTCCTCTCTGAAGTTTCAATCGACGTATAAAGTTATACTAATCAAACTTTTTTCTGAGCAATACGGAAATTGAAATTCATTGTCAACTTAAAAACAAAAATTTACTTTCAAAAAGACAAGAACGCAGCTAACCGGACAGCCCCTCCCTGTTCCACCATCAGGACGCCCGACGCAGGAAGCTGCCGATCCGAATACACATAAACGTCAGCGCATTGTCCATGACGGAACGGATTCCTCAGAAGTCGGGCAGCGTGGTCCCTTTTCTGGAATGGATCAAAGATTCCGGGGGGGAGCTTTTCTGCTCACGACGGCTTGAAAAAGCTCTGCACTTGACAGGATGAGTCTCTTCCCCTAGAAAAAACGGCAGCGGGCGGTTAGCTCAGTTGGTAGAGTATCGGTCTTACACACCGACTGTCGGGGGTTCGAGTCCCTCACCGCCCACCAGAAAAACGATAAAGCCTCATAAAGCCCCCAAGGCCTTGTGAGGCTTTCCTTTTACCCTGTTTAGAGCCCTCGCCCATCCATAAAACCATGCGGATTTCCTGCAGAAACGATCAGCCATAAATAAAAGGGGACAACAGGCTCCAGCGGCTGAGAACAGAGTATAACCGGTACTTCCGGAACCGTTCAGGAACAAAGAGGTGAGACATGAGTAGCGAAGAGGAAAAAATCTTTGCCGGCAAGCTGTTTGATGCCAGACTCAAAGAGCTGAAGGACATAAAACATATTGCTCATGAATGTTGCCGGAAATTCAATCTCATGGATGAATATGATCCCGAACGACTTCCCCTTGTTCAGGAATTCATAGGGAGCATTGGAAAGAATTACTATTTTCAGGGGCCCATTCAGTTCAACTACGGATGCCATACCTTCATCGGGGATAATTTTTTTGCCAATTTCAACCTGCTGGTCATGGACGACGGCAAAATTTTTATCGGCAACAATGTCATGTTCGGCCCCAATGTAAGCCTTCTCTGCACAAATCATCCTCTCATTGCCGATGAAAGGATACGGCTGAAGTACCCTGACGGCCATGTGTCCATGTCGGAATTTGCCGGAGAAATTCATATCGAAGATGACGTCTGGCTGGCTGCAAACGTGTCCGTCATCGACGGCGTTACCATAGGAAAAGGCGCTGTCGTAGGAGCCGGCAGCGTAGTGACTCGCGATATTCCGGCGGGATGGCTGGCGCTTGGTATTCCCGCAAAGCCGGTAAGAAAGATTTCCGCACAGGACTCCAAATTGCACCTGCTGCATTAGAATCCTTCCCCTGAACAAGTCTCCTCTTCCCGAAGAAAGCCTCTCCCTCGTTGCGGGACGCAGCCTCCACCGTAAAGACGACTCCCGACTGGAGAAGGCAACGCCGAAAACGGCTATCTGCACAGAGCGCCCGCAACGCCCTGCCTGCAGGAAACGGCGGCTCCGGACAAAAGCGCCCTCGACGATGCATCGAGGGCGTTTGTTTTACCAGAATCTATGGGGCGGCGGGGGCGGAGGCGGAGAACGATGAGCCTTCGGGGGATGACCCCTGCCCCGCTTAGGCTTTCGATGCCCGGGAGGAGGAACAACGCATCCCGACAAGGCCGTTGCCGTCATGCCGGCTGTCAACAGAGTGGTTAGCGTGCGGAGAAAAGAGCGTCTTGTCATAGGGGAGACCTCAGGGGAAAGACGTTATTTCAGGACATACGATTGAAATAGCATAGCGGGGAACAGAGTCAATCATCGTACCCCGTACAGGCTTCCTCGAGTCATGACTGCATAAGAGTCAGGCGGCATGGTGGAGACCTCATGCACCCCAAACACGAACCATGCTCCGTGTTCCTCTACGGACGAACGCCGCCGTTCCCCCGCCGGTATGCCCAGAGCGTTCCCCGGATCATGCCTCCCCGGCCTGATGAAAGACGACGATTGCCGTACAACGCGCCCCGCATACGCTCAGGCATCGGAATCGAAAGCAGACGCTTTTCTCCGGCCTCTGACCACGTAGGCGCTGTCTCATACACGAGTTCAGGCTCATTTTCCCCCCAGAAACGAACGCATAAAATGGGGCCCCACCGGCATAGCCGGTGGTTCCTCTTATGCGCCTGTAAGGCTCTCTTACCA
>OOCM01000393.1_pt1 | contig 44995 bp, 78 predicted proteins | sample 1671111 | NCBI WGS metagenome assembly OOCM01 (sample SAMN06348123, study PRJEB24527) | human gut metagenome | biome: human gut; feature: ankylosing spondylitis patient; material: feces | host: Homo sapiens | place: China | collected 2015-10 | reverse complement strand
TACGACTTTGGCAGAAGGTGAAAAGCTCAAAAAGAAACCCTACCAGGTGCCTGACCTGGAACCCGGCGACAACACAAAGTACATCAACCATTCCTTGACCATCATGAAGTGGAATAAGCCGGACATGGACAGCTTGGAGGCGGTGCAGAAACGGTGCTTCGACTATTTCAGCCTGTGCGCTGAGAATGATATGAAGCCGACTTTCGCAGGGTTCGCTTTGGCGTTCGGTGTGGACAGAATGACCATGTGGCGGTGGTGCAACGATCACCCGGAAAGTAGGAAATTAAGCCGCCCTATTCGTGACACCATCAAAAAAGCACGGGATTTAATTAACGCTCAGATGGAGGATTTCATGCAAAATGGCAAGATTAACCCCGTTGCCGGAATTTTTTTGATGAAAAACAATATGAACTACACAGACCAGCAGGAAGTGGTCTTAAAGCCGGATAATCCGCTTGGAGAGCGGGCAGACCCGGAGAAGCTGCGGCAGAAGTATCTGGAAGATGTTCGCGGTAGCGGTGCGACTATCATTGACGCGGAGGGTGGAACGGAATGAGAGAAAAGACGGAATACGCCATCGAACGAATGTGCACAGAGGTTGCCAAAATCCGGATGCTGATGGAGGGCGGCGCTAGGAAACCCGCCTGCGACTTTTGCAGAGAGTGTGTGAACAAACCGGAAACATTCACCGTGGTTGCCCATAGCGGGCGGCAAATGACGGTGACTTGGAATTTTTGCCCAGTGTGCGGTCGGAAGCTCGAGCAACTATAACAGCGACTTTGACCCAGCGACTATAGCGACTATAAAAACGCCCCGGAGGTCTTTCGACTTTCGGGGCGACTTTCTGCGACTATGAAACGGGAATTTTCGGCTGCGACTTTGCGACTATGGCTCACGAGCTGGGAGCCTTGCGGGGATTTTCAGCTCTGGCACAAAAACCTGCCGGGAAATCTGACCGGGACCGGGGCAGCTTATGGGGCGGCGCTCCTGCACCGTTGCAGATGGCAGAACGCCGGGGGGGGCGCAGAAAGCGACAGGCCGGGGAAAAGCTGCGGGGTTGCCCTTGGCATATCCGGCACGGGAAACGGGGCAAGGGCGGGCGCTGAACGCTTTACACGCGGCATAAAATACCGCACGGCGTTGTGTTGCGTCCATACGCGCCCATTTTAAGGCGGGAACGATGCTCAACGTTAATTTATATTGCAAGAATAAAAACCGCTTAAAAAGCCGCTGAGCGCCTTACAGGGCATAGCAAGAGAAAAGCCCCACCACATGGGCAGGGCAAACGGGAAACGCCGCGCCTGATCTGGACGCGGCCAGAAAGAAAAGCCGCCCGGACAATGCCCGGCCGGCTTGCACATTATTTGCTTATTTTCAGCAGCTCCGCCAACACCAGCAGCGGGAAAAACAGAATCGCAAGGATAATCACGCGCCGACCTCCTCACAAGTCCAGAACTCGCACCCGTGGGAGGCTGCTAACTCGTAGCAGTCCCAAAAGCCGGGTTCCGCTTTTGCCTGAATTGTTGTTTCAAAATCCACGTTTTCCCCGGTTTTGCTTGCTGTAAAAATGTATGTTTTCATGGTTTTACCTCCTTATGCAAACGTAAATCTACGGGCTTCCGTTGTCTTTGTGTATCGGGCGGCGATTTCCGGCAGGTCTTTTTTTAGGGCGGTCGTGTCCACTCGGCAGCTTGTGACGGCTTTGTAAGTGGCCTTGTGCTCCGCACCCGCCAGGGTGTCAACCCCGGCGGCCTGCATCTGGGCTTTCAGCTGATCTTTCAGGCTCTCCACCATTGCGGCGGCTTCCTCCTGCATCCGGATATACTGGGCTAGTTCGGCCATGATTGCGTTAATGTTCATGCTTCCACCTCCTCAAGAATCACGGTTACATTATCGCGGCTGCAAAAGCTGCGGACATCGTAGGCCAGATATTTATATGTCCCGGTGTAAAGCTTGAGACAGAGAGTCCCGAACCGGGAGTCTATTTCCATGCGGTTTCTTTTCGCATAGGTGGAAATCAGGGCGGCCGGCGTAAAGTTCGCGCCATGCTCGACGGTCTCGCTAAAAGAACAAACCCATTTAATGCCGTCGTAGTGTTCCGCGCTGATCTCGTTTGCAATGGAAAGAATCTCGGCGGTGGTGTAGCTGGGGTTCCGTTTGTGGATGCGCTGCTCTAGGTCGAGGTTGCGCCAAGATTGGCCGCTTGCGTCGGTGTATTGCGTGTCAATGTGTAGACCACATTCGTTGATGATTTCTAGAACCGGGTTTTTCAGCGGCGCACCGGTGCGCTTGTTGGTGTAGCGGGGTTGGCTGCGGTTCTGCCAAAGCGAGAACTCAAGAAAATAATTCTGGCCGTCCTTGCCGGGGATCGTCTCGCCCATCGTGCATACGCGATAATTGCCGACGTTGCTTTTGGTGGTAGCCCGAACACCGCCATTAAAATTACAACCGCGCTTTTCGAGTAGCAAATAGTTCTTTCCATTGATGACCATTACAATTTCCTCCTTGTAATTCTGTGGAGGCCGTGCTATAATAGCGGTGCCTCCTTGTGTGGCGCGCTCCCGTTGGTCTTGGTAGGATTGCGGGGGCGCTTTTGTTTTGCTCTTGTTTACATTTACTATTATATAGATGTTTTCGTAAATGTCAAGCATTATTTTACAGAAATTCAAGAAAAAATGTAAATTATCAAATCCGGCGCTTCCCGCCCCATCACGGGAGAAGCAGCAGCGAAAGCACCGGGGGCGGGGGATATGGCCGTGCTGGTTTGGAGGGGGTTAGCCCCATAAATACCCGCGAAATCAAAAAGCCCCCCCTTTCAGAAATTCCGGCAAAAACAAAAAAGGCAGTTCCTATTTGTGCATTATTACAGTTGACAAATAATTGTAAATCTGATATTATACAGAAAACAAGATGTACGGGGGAAGCAGAAATGTACGAGATGAAAAAGGCGTGTGTCTATACCAGAGTATCTACAGAGGCTCAGGGAGAGGACGGGAAAGTGTCTTTGCCTGAGCAGGAGCGAATGGCGAAAGCCTGCATTGAAAGCAAGGGCTGGGAATATGTGAAAACCTATGAGGACAACGGGTATACCGGCAGAAACACAAACCGTCCGGGGCTTCAAGAAATGCTTCGGGATATTCGGGCGGGTAAAATCGAAGCTATTGTTATTTTTAAGCTAGATCGGCTTTCCAGAAAGCAACGGGATACTCTAGCGATTGTAGAGGACGATTTGTTGGCAAACGGAGTTGACCTCATAAGCCTGAATGAAACGCTTGATACCACTACCCCGTGGGGACGTGCCATGATTGGCATTCTATCTTCCTTTAATCAGTTGGAGAGCGACAATATCGCCCTAAGGACTACCATGGGGCGGTATGCTACAGCCAGAGAGGGCGGCTATGCCGGGGGGAAGCCTCCGCTTGGGTATCGGGCTGAAAACGGGCATCTTGCAGTGGTGCCGGAAGAGGCGGAGATTGTAAAAAAGGTTTTCGAGTTGAGAAACCAGGGCTGTACATTGCAAGGAATCGCAGACAAGCTGAATGAGCTAGGATATCGGAGCAAGAAGGGCAAGGAGTTCAAGCACTCCGCAGTCCAGACGATTCTGGGCAACGAGGATACCTACCGGGGGAATTACCGGTACGGAAAAGAAATGTGTGAGAATACGCACGAAGCAATTCTAAAGGGGTGAGACTGCAAAATGGGAAAAAGAATATCTGATGCCGAACTAAATGAGCGGTATAAAAGTGTTCCACACTTCAATGTAATTGTGCGGGACGGGACAGTAGAGATACCATCCATTTTCATGTTTGAGGGTGGAGAAACGGAGTATTATCCATTTTTACAGGCTTGCCAGAAAATGAATTGCACGGTTCATTTGGTTAATGAGGGCATTACGATTGTGCCTGGCGAAAATGACATGATGCGGCGAGTAAAGGAAATGCTGTACTTCCAAATGGCAAGGTCGCCGGAAATGGTAACGCAATATCTTAATTATGCCCTGTTCGGAAAGAGAATGACCTGGGATGCAGTTCCCGGGCAGCATGAGCCGATTTTGAAGGAGGAATAATTATGCAAGCTGTATCAACCGCCATGTACACGCTTTTTGCAATCGAAATACTTGCACTTCCTATTTTGCTCATCATCTGGGTTATCCGAAAAATACAAAAGAAGCCTAGAATGAAATGGGTCAAATGGTTCTGGCTTTCTTTTGCTTTATTTTTGATAATCGGAGTGTCAACAAATCCTTCCACATGGTGCGAACATGAATACAAGCTGGTGGAAAGCAAAGAAGCATCCTGCACCGAAAACGGGTACGAGAAGTACCATTGTAATCTTTGCGGTGGCGATAAAAAAGAAACCTTAAAGAAACTCGGGCATTCCATGGTAGATGTTCGGCGGGTAGAGCCCACGGACGATAAGGACGGCGAATATGTCCAGAGGTGTACACGATGCGGATATGAAAAAATAGAAGTACTTCCAATGCTCAGAAAATCCGCTGAGCAGAAAACAGGAAGTTCGACATTGAAGAAAACTGAACCTACCACAGAACCCGCAGATACCTCTGTTGCTTACGACGATATATACAATGCATACAAAGAGAACGAGCTTTTGGCAAATGATACATACCGATACAACCGATACCGTATTACTGCGACAATCGACGGAATGAGCACCGGCGGGCTTCTGAATCTGACAGGCGGCGCTACACTGACGATGGAAGCCAGAGCCGGTAATACCATCGTTTACTTCTACGCAGAATTTGAGAAAGATCAGGAAGATGCCCTGAAAACAGTCAAAGTGGGAGATACGATTACATTTGAGGGAAAATGCATTGGAAGAGGTGGATTCACTGACTGCGAACTGAAATAAGGAGGTCTGACCTATGTGGGTGTTGCTAATTATTCTGTTCCCCATATTCGTGCTGATAGAGCTTATGAAGCATGTATAGGGGGCAAACCCATAAGTGAATAAATGTTCCCATAGGTGGGAGCCATAGCCGAAGGGCTGCTTGTGCTGAGATACGCACGGGCAGCCCTTATTTTTGTATCAGGAGGGAATTTATGAAAATCGACGTTTTGGGAGCAGAATATACGCTTACAGTAATTCGGGGAAGCAAAGAGCCAAGGCTCAAGGATTGTGACGGTTTCTGTGATGAAACCACGAAAGAGCTGCTGGTCGAAAATTACGAAGACAGCAAGGGGGAACCAAATTGCAAGCAAAACCTTCTGGTTCAGACAAACAAGGTGAAGCGGCATGAGATCATTCACGCATTTCTATTTGAAAGCGGCCTTGCTGAAAACTCTTACTGGGCGCAGAACGAGGAAATGGTGGATTTCTTCGCGATCCAGTTTCCCAAACTGCTGAAAGCATTTGAACAAGCGGACGCTCTGTGAGGTGAGAGTATGGATTATGAGAAATTGTCAACCTCCATTCTGGGGGCTATCGAGAACAGACCGGGCGATATCGGGGCATATGAAGACCTGTTTTCCCTGTGTCAGGCATGGGCTGAGACTGATTTCACGGCGGCACATCGGGCGAATAAGCATCTGAAATACCTGTGCGCCGAAATAATGGGTAAAGCTCCTACGTCTCAGGTGGAGGGATTCTACAGCCTTTGGCGGCGGGGGCTATTGTTTGAGGCTCCATATGACTTTGACAGCTATCTCACCTATATGGAGCTGGATAGGCAGGCGAAAAAGCGGTTTTATCAGCCACGGAAGAAGCAGCTAAAGCCCGTGGTGGACGCACTGCAAGCGCTGTGCGGGGATGACAAGCTGGATTTGCTGGCGGTTAGTTTGCCCCCCGGCGTAGGAAAGACCACGCTTGCAATCTTCCTGCTGACCTGGATTGCCGGACGCGACCCAAACAACCCGAATCTGACGGGCAGCCACTCTAATTCCTTTGTGCGGGGCGTGTATGACGAATGTCTGCGGCTGTTTGACTCAAAGGGGGAATATCTATGGCATGATGTCTTCCCTGCCGTTCAGGTGTCCAGCACCAACGCAAAGGACTGCCGAATTGACCTTGATAAGCGTCAGCGATTTGAGACGCTGGAATTTACCTCCATCGGAACGGGCAATGCCGGTCTGTACCGGGCGGCGAACCTGCTGTATTGCGACGATCTGGTATCTGGCATTGAGGTCGCGCTATCCAAAGAGCGGCTGGACAAGCTGTGGGAGACCTACACTACGGACCTGCGGCAGCGTAAAATCGGTGACAAATGCAAAGAGCTTCATATTGCTACCCGGTGGAGCGTGCATGATGTGATCGGGCGGCTGGAACGGGAATATGAGAACAATCCCCGGGCGAAATTCATTCGGATTCCGGCCATGAACGAGGATGACGAAAGCAATTTTGACTACGAGTTCGGTGTGGGTTTTTCCACAAAGTTCTACCGTGAGCAGCGGGATATTATGGATAGCGTTAGTTGGAAAGCGCTGTATCAAAATGAGCCTGTAGAAAGAATGGGGCTGCTCTACCAAGAAAATGAACTCCGCCGCTATTTTGACCTTCCAGACCAAGAGCCAGATGCAATCATTGCCGCTTGCGATACAAAGGACAGAGGAACGGATTATTGCGCCATGCCGATTGCGTACCAGTATGGTGACGATTACTATATTGAAGATTTCATATGCGATAATTCTAACCCGGAAATTGTGGAAGCAAGAATTGTGGCAAAACTGCTAAAGCACAGGGTTCAAGCTGCACGTTTTGAAAGCAACTCCGCAGGAGGAAGAATCGCGGCAGATGTGCAAAAGTGTGTGAAAGAGGAAGGCGGAAGAACAAAAATCACGACAAAGTTCTCCACCACGAACAAAGAAACACGAATTATTATCGCCGCCGGATATGCCAAAGAGCATTTTCTTTTCAAGGACGAAAGCGCATACAAAGGCGATAAGGAGTATCGGCTTGCTATGAGTATGCTTTGCGGATACACAATGGCTGGAAAGAACAAAAACGACGACCTGGTTGACAGTATCGCAATGCTGGTTGACTATTCAGAATCTTTCAGGCTGGCAAAGGTTGAAGTTATGAAAAGACCATTTTAAGGAGGTTTTGTTATGTCTGGGAAAAGGCACGGAATGAGCCATACGCCAATTCACGATATATGGTGCGGGATAAACAACAGATGCAATCCAAATCATGCTCATTCGGAAAGATACGGAAAGCGTGGCATAACCGTGTGCGCAGAGTGGGCGGTGTTTGAGAATTTCCGGGATTGGGCGTTTGCGAATGGATACAAAGAAGGTCTCACAATAGAGCGTAAGGACGTAAATGGAAACTATTGCCCGGAAAACTGCACATGGATTCCACTTGCGGAACAAGCAAGGAACAGGAGAACAACCAGGTGGGTGGAGTATTGTGGCAGGAAAATGTCTCTTGCGGAAGCGGCTGAAATAGCTAGGCTTCCATACAAACAAGTCCACTTCCGCATTAAGCACGGGTGGAGCGTTGAAAAGGCACTGTCAGAGCCGTTAAAAGGAAACTCAAGTTCACTAAGAAGCCGGTGTGAAAAAGCAGGGATTAACTACAACACTGTGTACAATCGAGTGCATTCTCTTGGGTGGAGCGTTGAAAAAGCAATCACTACACCATCCAAGGGAAAAGGAGCTAACCAGCATAGCTATGAATAGTTTGCCCAAAGCTTAAACGGGGCGGTTATAGAGGTTTTCAGCAGACCATTTTAGTCCCAAAGTAGCCGATGGTTTACGAACGAGAATTAAGTAGACAACCATCCGCCACTGTGGTATAATGGTAAATGAGAAAATAGATTTCCGGAAAGGGGGTGCGTAATACGGAGAGCAGACGGTTATTCGGGCGCCGGGTGATTTACACCGAGGTTACGGATATAAACGAGGGGAATATTATCGACGTGCTACAAAAGGCACTGTTTACGCACCTGCAAAATCAGGCAGAGATTGATTACCTGTACTGGTATTACAAGGGAGAGCAGCCAATCCTTAACCGTGTAAAGGAAGTCCGCCCGGAAATCAACAACATGGTTGTGGAGAACCGAGCAAATGAGATCGTATCTTTCAAATCGGCCTATCAGGTCGGCGAACCAATCCAGTACGTAAGCCGTGGTGGGGACGAAGACATTTCCTCTGAAGTGCTGAAACTGAATGACTATATGCTGTCCGAAGACAAGCCGGAAAAGGATAAGGAACTTGCCGATTGGTTCTTCACTTGCGGTACCTCTTATCGAATGACTTTGCCGGACGTTCTGGCGGATGTCGAGGAAGACGAGGCTCCTTTTGAGATATTCACTCTTGACCCGAGATACACATTTGTCGTGTACTCCGTAGGGCTAGGGCATAAGCCCATGATGGGTGTACGGTATGTTCTAAAAGAGGACGGAACGCTTGTTTTCTCCTGTTGGACAGAAACCAGGTATTTCGAGGTCTGGAACACATGGGCTGTTATTCGCGCAGAAGATCAGATTTTGGGAATCCCGATTGTGGAGTACCCGGCGAACATGGCTCGTTTAGGGGCATTTGAAATCGTGATTCCGTTGCTTGACGCAATCAACATGACGGAGAGCAACCGAATTGACGGCGTAGAGCAGTTCGTTCAAGCACTGATGCTGTTCCATAATGTTGACATCAGCAGTGAGGACTACAAGAAACTGCGGGACGAGGGCGCAATCAAGTTCAGGGATATTGACGCCACACTGAAAGCGGAGATTCAATATCTGACCTCCGAAATGAACCAGACCCAGACGCAGACCCTTGTGGACAGCATGTATGAAACGGTGCTGACCATCTGTGGAATGCCCAACCGGAACGGAGGGACTTCTACCTCTGACACCGGAACAGCGGTCATTATGCGGGATGGCTGGTCGGCAGCGGAAGCCAGAGCCAAGGACACGGAGCTGATTTTCAAGAAGTCCGAAAAGGAATTTTTGAAGCTGGTGCTGCGTATCTGCCGGGACATGGGGCATCTGAGCCTGAAACTCTCGGCACTGGAAATCCGGTTCACGCGGCGGAATTATGAGAATATCGCGCAGAAATCAACGGTTCTAACACAGATGCTTGCTTGCGAGAAAATCGCCCCTGAACTGGCATTTACACATTGTGGGTTATTTTCCGACCCGCAGTTGGCCTACCGAATGAGCATGGATTACATGGCGGAACAGGAGAAAAAAGCGGCGAAGCTTGCCGCGCAGAACGGAGGGAACGGCGATGGAAGCGGAAACCAGACCGGCGGTCAGAGTGACGGCGAAGGAAATTCGGGTGATTGAGGAAATCATCCGCCGCCGGAATCAGGCGGAAATCAAAGTCGAACAAGGCCAGATCGTGGTCATTGAGATTCGGCGTAAGAAGGTTAACTGACTGTTTGGCAAAGAGCGCCGCACCTTTCGCGGAAGAGCCACACCAAATGGTATAATTTGTGACTGCTCTAGGGAGCAGCGAACAGCCGAAGGGCTTCTGATACCAGAAATGGTATTGGAAGCCCTTCTTTTTTTACACTGCGGCATCGATAAGCGGTAAGGCAAACAGAAACTTAAAATTAGGCGCGGCAGACAGCGAATGGGGTTCACCTCTCCCCCCACAGAAGGCCGTTCAAATCGGCCTCGCGCCATATATATCGCCGATGGCCTCCCTATCGGCGATGAAACCCGGAAACGGGCAAAGCGGTTCCCCGGCACCGTAAGCCGGGGATATGTGGGTTGTTAGCTCAGTTGGTAGAGCAGCGGACTGTTAATCCGCAGGTCACAGGATCGAAGCCTGTACAGCCCTCCATAACAGCAGCAGGGAAGCTGCTCTATCAAAAACGCAGACGGGAGACAACCCGTAAAAACAGAGATCACGGCGGAGGGAACCGCCTCACCAAACGCAGGAGGAATAATTATGGCAAAAATCGACACAAATCTCATTGAAGGTTATGCGGACATGACCCCGGAACAGAAGCTTGCCGCTTTGGAGGGCTTTGAGTACGAGGACAACGCCGTAGAGCTGGAAAGGCAGAAAAACGCGCTGTCCAAGGCCAATTCCGAGGCTGCGGAATGGAAGCGTAAGCACAACGCGCTTCTGACTGATGAGCAGAGGAAGCAACAGGAGCAGGCCGAAAAGTGGGAGAACATGGAAAAGGAACTGGCCGGTCTGCGGAAGGAAAAAACCGTTGCCGGTTACAAAGCAAAGCTGGTTGCTCAGGGCTATGATGAAGCCCTTGCGGACGCTACTGCTGCGGCCATGGAATCCGGCGATATGGCTACGGTTTTTGCCAACAACCAGGCGTTTTTGGAAAAATATGCCCAAAAAGTCATTGCGGACAAGCTGAAAAGAACGCCCAGAGGCGCGGATGGAAACCCCGGCGGCGCAATGACCAAGGCGGATTTCCTGAAACTCGACACCAAATCCCAGATGGAGTTTATCAAGAACAATCCTGACTGGAAAACAATTTTGAAATGATTATGGAGGTAAAACATTATGGCTACTTATCTTGGCTTTCCGTTTGACCCCGAGCTGTTTAACTACAACTGGGCAAATGCGAAAGACCCCACCCTGACCGCGATGTTTGAGAGCGGCGCTGTCGCCCCGAACGCAGAGCTGGCGAGTTTGATTTCCAACGGCTCCGATTTCTACACCCTGCCGTTCTACAAAGTTATTGGCGGCACTCCTGAGAACTACGATGGCGCGACTGACATCACCCTGACCGACCCCGAAGGCAGCGCTCAGAATGGTATCGTGTTTGGCCGCGCCCACGGCTGGAAGGAGAAGGACTTCATCGTTGATTACAACAGCGGTGCCGACCCCATGCAGCAGATCGTGTCTCAGGTGTCCAAGTATTGGCAGAAGCAGCGCCAGTCCATCATGCTGAAAATCCTGAATGCGGTGTTCGGTGTGACCGGCAGCGGTGAGTTTGCCGGTTGGGCGAACCACATCACTGACCTGTCTTCCACGTCCACCACCGTTGCGGACGCAAACAAGATGGGCGCTACCACCATTGGCGATGCGATTCAGAAGGCCGTGGGCGACAATCAGGACGCTTTCCGGCTGGTGTTCATGCACAGTAAGGTCGCCACCAATATGGCTGGCCTGAAGCTGCTGGACTTCCTGAAATACACCGACGCCAACGGCGTTGAGCGCCCCCTCCGCATTGGCACCGTGAATGGCATGACTGTTGTCGTAGATGACAGCTGCCCCGCCACCGCCGCTACCAGCGGAGAAAGCGCGAAAGCGGCCACCTACACCACCTACGTCCTCGGCCTTGGCGCAATTCAGTACGCCCCCGCTCCCGTGAAGGTTCCTTCCGAGCTGACCCGTGATGCTCTCAAGGGCGGCGGCTATGACGCTCTGGTGACTCGTATCCGTGAAACCATGCACCCCAACGGTTTCAGCTTCACGAAGCCAACTTCTGGCTATACCGCCTCTCCCACGGATGCACAGCTTGCGGCATCTGCCAACTGGTCTATCGTGGCCGACCCGAAGACCATTGCTCTGGCAAAGATCATCACCAACGGCTAAGGAGGTTCACCATGTTCTATGTTTCTGACGGGAAAGTGTATGTGCGCGAGGAAGATCACTTTCGCAACGTGGGCTTTACCGCAAAGGACAAGGTGATTACCCGGCGCGAACTGGAGAGCACTTCTGTGGTGATGGGAACGGTAGTCGTTGATACCCTCAACGACCCCGTACCGCTCACCCGCGAGGAAGTTATCACCAAGTTTTGTTTATCGGAGAATAATCCTATTCCCGTTATCAAGAAACCACGCAAGAAGGCGGGAGAACCCGTAGAATGAAAGGAGGTAAGAAACCGTGCAGGAAGCCGAGAAAAACGCATTGGTAAAAGCCATGGCGAATGAAACCGACGAAAGCACGGTTTCTGCCTACCTTGGCATTGCGGCAAGCAAGATTTGCCGCAGGGCATACCCGTTTGACCCTTCTATTATGGAGGTTCCGGAGCAGTACAGCCATCTACAGGTGGAGATTGCTACGTATCTTCTGAACAAGCGGGGCGGCGAGGGGGAGCTGTCTCACAGCGAGAACGGCATTTCCCGCTCCTACGAGAACGGGGACGTTCCGGAATCCATGATGCGACAGATCGTTCCCATGGCCGGGGTCCTGTGAGGTGACAGTATGAGAATCATGGAGCGAAACAAGCAAAGCTTCTGGTATCTGCTGTATGACCGGAAAGTGCCTGTCACCGACGAAGACGGCAACGAAACCGGCGAGGAAACTGTTGTGTACAAACCTGCCGTTTCCTTCCGCGCCAACGTATCCGCTGCGACCGGGGCTTCTCAGGTGGAGCAGTTCGGCAATCTTGCCGGGTATGACAAGGTCATCGTTACGGATGACATGACCTGTCCCGTTGATGAGAATACCGTGCTGTTTCTGGACAAGGAGCCTGTGTATGACGAGGACGGGAAGCCCCTGTATGACTACATGGTCAGACGGGTGGCAAAGTCTCTGAACTCAGTGTCCATCGCCGTTACGAAGGTGAGCGTGTCGTGAGCTACAAGAAAATTGTGGTTCCGCTGTCGGTTCCCGGAATTCAGAAGATTCAGGACGAATTGAAGGAATACAAACGCTGGCAGAAGGACAAGGCAAAGGAACTGGCCGAAAGGCTGGCAATGCTGGGCGCTTCTGTGGCTTCCATCCGGTTTTCGCGGGCTGCTTACACCGGGATGAGGGATGCAACCGTGTCCGTCGTGGCAATCCCGAATGGTTACGCCGTAAAGGCCGATGGGGAATCCGTCCTTTTCATTGAATTTGGAGCCGGTATCACCTACGGAACCGGACACCCGGAAGCGCCGGAGTTTGGCATGGGGGCTGGCACCTACCCGGACGGGAAAGGTCATTGGGACGACCCCAAAGGCTGGTATCTGCCCAAAGACAAGGGCGGCGGCCACACATACGGAAATCCTCCTGCAATGCCCATGTATGAGGCGAGAAAAGCGATTGAGCAGGAGCTTCCGAGAATCGTTATGGAGGTGTTCAGGGCTTGATTGATATTGAAAAGCTGATCTATACCCCCATTGCCGAGGCTCTGCGAAAGCGCTTCAAGGGCATTGCGGTATCCGGCGAATATGTGAACGCTCCTCCAAAATTCCCCTATGTAAGCATCGTAGAGCAGGACAATTATATGTCCGCGAACAGGCTGGACAGCAGCGACCGGGAAAAGTTCTCAACGCTGATGTACGAAGTCAATGTGTACTCCGACAAGGCGGGGAGCAAGAAAAGCGCCTGCCGGGAGATCATGGGCGTTATAGACGAAATGCTCTACAAACGGAATTTCACGCGAATTTCGTTGTCCCCTGTTCCGAATATGGAAAACGGGACGATTTACCGTCTGGTAGCCCGGTATCGGGCGGAGACGGACGGCGGAACAGTTTACCGCAGGTAAATATGCTTTACCTTTCCGCAAGGGCGGAAAGAGAGCCGAAGGGCTGCTTCACAGGAGGCAGCCCGTTTTTTATTACAACGAAAGGAATGATTAAACATGGCCATAAGCACGTATAAAGTTTTCCTCATGAAAAAGGGAAGCACCGGCAACACCTACGAAAAGCTCATTGACATCAAGGAGTTCCCTGATCTGGGCGGCGATCCGGAGATGCTGGAAACCACTACCCTGTCTGACAAGATGCAGACCTACATCGCCGGTATCCAGTCCTTGGATGCCCTCTCCTTCACGGCGAACTACACCTTGGATGACTACAAGAAGCTGGTGGCTCTCAACGGAAAGACCGAGAGCTACGCTGTGTGGTTCGGCGGAACCGGTGACGGCACGAACCTGACCCCTACCGGCTCTGACGGCAAGTTCAAGTTCGATGGTCAGCTGACTTGCTACCCCACCGGCGGCGGCGTCAACGAGGTTGTAGACCTGAACATTTCCATTGCCCCGTCCACGCCCATTGAGCTGGACGACGCGACCTGAGCCAAAACACAGACCACACATTTTTAAGGAGGATTAGCGATGGCTAAGAAAATCTGCATTCCCTACAACGGCAAGAAGTACACGCTGGAATTCACCCGCTCCACGGTTTCCGCCATGGAGAAGACCGGGTTCTCCATCAATGAGCTTGGCGACAAGCCCGCTACCATGATTCCCATGCTGTTCAGCGGCGCTTTCGCGGCCAATCATCCCAACACCAAGGTTGCTACCATCAACAAGATTTACGACGGTCTGAGCAATAAGACTGGCTTGGTAAAGGCGCTGACGGAAATGTACTCCGAGGCCGTGTACACCCTGCTTTCCGATGATGAAGAGGAAAACGAGGGAAACCCCGGCTGGGAAGCAGTCGAGTAAGCGAACTTCTTTCCGAAAACGGAGGGGGTGGGGAGACCCCTACCCCCTCTTACGCTTACACAAATATCTTCAAGAAGTTATTCCCGTACTATCTTGCAATCGGAATGACCTATGACCAGTTCTGGAATCAGGACGTGGAACTGGTGAAAGCCTACCGGGAGGCTGACAAGATCAAACGGGACTTGAAGAATCAGGATATGTGGATGCAAGGGGCTTATTACTATGAAGCCCTTCTGGATGCCGCCCCGGTTCTGCGGTTCAGTTTCAGCAAGAAGCCTCCGAAGCCGGTTCCCTACCGGGAGCAACCATTTGAGCTGCACACTGGGCAGCGGAAAGCGGCGGATAGTGGAGAAAAGCAGCTGACCCAGCAGGAAAAGAGCGACAAAAAGGCGAAAGCCATGATGGAGATGTTTATGGTATCCATCAACAAGAAATTTGAGAAGAAGGGCGGTGAAGGGAATGGCTGACAATGTGGAAATGCAGGGCATTGAGTTTCAGATTGTGAATGACAGTGCCGCGGCATCCGCAGGGGTGGAGGTTCTGGCAAAAAAGTTGACAGAGCTAAAAACGTCGATCAGCGGTTCCACAACTGCCCTTTCCAAAGTTGCAGCGGGAATTTCGCAGATCAAGAATGCCGTGAACAACATGAATACCGGCGATTTTGCGAACAAGATAAACCGCATTAGCAGCTCCCTGGGCAATCTGAAAGACCAGACGGATAGCCTGAAAATCTCCGCGTCCATCGGAAACCAACTGGCGGCCATCAATCAAGCAATCACCAATCTGCCGGACACCCCCGGAGAAAAACTGCGGAATCTGGCATCCGGATTGCAGCCTCTGTCCGAGCTTGGCCGGTCTAATATGACTTCCTTCATCAACCAGCTGAAAAAGCTGCCAGAGGTCATCCAGGAGCTTGAGAAAGCGGATATTGATAAGTTCACTCAGCAGATGAAAGACTTGGCTTCGGCCATGAAACCATTTGCGGATGAAATGAACAAGGTTTCCTCCGGCTTTTCGGCATTTCCAAGCAGAATTCAAAGGCTGATTACATCGACGGAGCAGTACAACGGTACGGTAAGGCGGGCAACCACAAGCACAAATGCTTGGAGCAGTGCGCTCAAAGCAATCAGCTTTGCGGCCATATACCGGGCGGCGGCAAAGCTCCTGGGTATCGCAATTGCAAAATCGTCCCAGTATACGGAGGATTTGAACCTGTTCACCGTTTCAATGGGAAAGTACGCCGAAGAAGCCTATAACTACGCCCAGAAGGTTTCTGATGTAATGGGCATTGACCCCGCTGAATGGATGCGGAACCAGGGCGTTTTCAACACCATTATCACAGGTTTCGGTGTGGCTGGTGACAAGGCAGCGTTCATGTCCAAGAACCTGACGCAGTTGGGTTATGACCTTGCCTCCTTCTATAATATCGATTTTGAATCGGCAATGCAGAAGGTTCAGTCCGGTATTTCCGGAGAACTCGAACCTCTGCGGCGGCTGGGCTACGACCTGTCTGTTGCCCGGTTGGAGCAGGAACGCTTGAATCTTGGAATTGACAAGAGCGTTTCCAGCATGACGCAGGCGGAGAAATCCCAGCTGCGGTACTACGCCATGATGACGCAGGTAACGCAGGTGCAAGGTGATATGGCGCGAACGCTGGAAAATCCGGCAAACATGCTGCGGGTACTACGGGCGGAACTGGAACAAGCCGCACGTGCCGTTGGAAACATCTTTATTCCGATTCTGACGAAGGTTCTGCCAATTGCTATTGCCGTGGCAAGCGCCTTGCAGGAAATCATAGCGGCCATTGCCGCCCTGTTCGGGGTAACGGTAAAGTCCCCGAAATGGGGGGATGCGATTGGGAGCGCTTCTGCCGGGAGCGGCGCCATTGCCGACAACATGGACAGTGCCGCTGGGTCTGCCAAGGAGCTAAAACGCTACCTCGCCGGGTTTGACGAACTGAATGTTCTCCCCGACCAGAATCAGGGCGGCAGTGGAAGCGGAGCCGGTGTAGGCGGTGGAGACCTTGGCTTGGACTTGCCGGGGTATGATTTCCTGAAAAATGCAGTAACCACACAGATTGACGAGTGGAAAAAGAAACTGGAGCCGCTTGTTTCCTTTGTTAAGGACAATCTGAAAGAGATCCTGGAGCTTATTGCCACAATCGGAATTGCGCTACTTGCATGGAAGTTGTCAAACGATTTCCTGAACGGAATTATGGCGCTAAAAACGCTTGGCAAAAACGGCCTTTCCATCCCACTTACGATTGCCGCAGGCGTGATTCTGACAGCCGCCAGTTTTTCAATCGAGTTTAGAGCCATTAAAGACGCCATCGAAGATAAACTTAATAGCTTCAATTTCGGGGAGATCATTCTGAGTGGTTTAGGTGGAACTGTAGGCGCTGGGGTTATCGGAAAAGGAATTGGGCAGCTAATTTTCAAGGCGTTCAAAGGAAGCGCTGTAGCCAAGGCGATTACTGCGGGCGGCGGAACGATAAGCACGGGACTTATCGGGGCAGCCATCGGTGGAATTGTTGCTGGAATCCCAATGTTCGTTACCGGCGTATACGACGCGATCATGAATGGGCTGAATACCCTAAACGGCTTATTGATTCCTGCGGGGTCTACATTAGCTGCTACGGGAATTGGCGCAATCATTGGTACGGCGATAGGCTCTGTCGGCGGCCCTGTTGGTGCAGCTATCGGCGCACTCGTTGGCCTAGTAATAGGCGCACTGACAGACCTTGGTATTCTGATTTACCAGAAGTGGGATGAAATCTGCGCATTCTTTGCACCTGCTGCGGAATGGTTCAATATAAACGTTGTGCAACCAATATCCGGATTCTTCTCCGGACTTTGGGATGGAATTGTCGATACGTTCTCTCCTGCCATCTCGTGGTTCTCTGATTTGTGGGGTAGCGTGAGCCAGACATTCGAGGATGTTTTTTACGACATCGGAGTGCTTGCAAGTGGCACGTGGGAAACCATCAAGATTATATGGGGAATTGTTTCTGACTGGTTTGACACAAATGTTATCCAGCCTGTCGCCTCGTTCTTCTCCGGCCTTTGGGATGGCATATCTTCCTGGGCCATAAAATCGTGGAATAAAATCAGCACTGTTTTCTCTGGAATTGCAGCCTGGTTTGACGCAAACGTCATTCGCCCGATTGTTGGATTTTTCACGGATTTGTGGACAGATATAACGGTTATATTTGGGAAAGTAGTCGGATTTTTCAAAGGAATCATAAACGGCGTTCTTTCCGGACTTAACTCGGCAATCAGCTACGCATTCGGCGGAATCAACAGCATTCTCCGCAGTATCCGAGGATTCAGCATTGCAGGATTTACCCCGTTCTCCGGTCTCCGGGAAATCAGCGTTCCTCAAATTCCGATGCTTGCCGACGGCGGTTTTGTAGACCAAGGTCAACTCTTTATAGCCCGTGAAGCGGGCGCAGAAATGGTTGGCTCCATTGGCAGACGGACAGCGATTGCCAACAACGACCAGATCGTTGAGGGCATCACCTACGGCGTTCGGGAAGCCAACGACGATGTTGTCACCGCAATCTACGCTGTCGCTCAGCAGATTATTGCGGAAATGCGCAATCAGGACAACGGAGGTGGCGGCGGATATGATTTTGACCGGGCTGTCCGGGATGCCCAGCGCAGGAACGCAAGAATGTATGGATAAGCGAAAGGAGTGAAAACGGCATGAAGATGATGCTCAAGATAAACGGCGTGGACTTCATGCCGTTCATCGCCAAACAGGGCGTAAAGTGGCAGCGCAACGACATTGACGCACCCAATTCCGGGCGCACAATGGACGGAACAATGCAACGTGGCCGGGTGACAACCAAAATCCGTCTGGACATCACCTGCCGCCCGCTAAAGGCTGAGGAAGCTATGACCGTGTTGCATACCATTCTCCCGGAATATGTGATCGTGGACTACTACGACCCTATGAGCGGGTACCGCAACAATGTGACCATGTACTCCAACAATAACCCTGCGTCTTTCCTGATAGAGAAGCCGGAAGACGATTGGTGGAGCGGCATTACCTTCCCACTGATTGAGAGGTGACGGGCGCTTATGCAGAACGTATCACAGGCATACCGGGACATTGTAGCTGGCAACCACTGGTTTGAAAACCGCCTCTGCATCGGTGATACCGGAAAGCTAATTGACAAAAGCGGAAGCGCAATCACGTTCGGTGGAGTGCGCATTCTGGTAGATAGCGGTGGCGCCGAAACCGGCTACGGTGAAGAACTGCTGATATCCATGGAGCAGAAGCAACCGCTTCTTTCAGATTCTCCTGACGTTGGAAAAACCTGCGCCGGCGAGATCAACGTTGAAATGATTCATCCATATGGTGAGATCCAAAAACGTGCGCTTCTTCGGCCATATATCAGAGCTGCAAATGAGAATGCCGCCTCTGAATGGCTGCCACAAGGAAAGTATTACATTGACAAACGGAGCGAAGGAGAGATCGGTGACCGGACAAAACTAACGCTCCACGGATACGACGGGATGCTGCTTCTGGAAGAAGACTATCCGGCAGAATCCTCCCTTAACTGGCCTGCAAAGGACATTGAAGTTCTGAAAGAGATTTCCGATGCAGTCGGCATCTCGCTTGATAGCCGTGTATATCAAATCGTGACATCTGGTTACGAAATCCCGTACCCTGCCGGGTACAGCTGCCGTGAGGTCATTGGCTACATCGGCGCAATGTACACCGGCTCCTGGGCTATGACAGCCACCGGAGAATTGATGCTGGTCACGCTCACGGGTCTTCCGAAGGAAACCAACTATCTGATTGTTGGCGGAAGCGATAACAGAGCAATCACGTTTGGAGGTGTCAGAATCCTTGTTTGATAAGTTCATCATCGGGTCTGCCGCCGACAGCCTGAAAATATCAGACCCACTCAGCGCGTACAGCCGCGTCACGTTGAAGGTTGCTGACGGCGTGGAGTATACGGCGGGTACAGACAGCGGCAAGGAACTGATCTCCGAAAACCCTTTCGGAACTCAAAAAATGGCAAACGATATGTTGGCCAGAATCAACGGCTATTCCTACCAAACATATACGGCTACAGGCGCAATCTTAGACCCGGCGGCGGAGATTGGAGACGCGGTTCAGGTTGATGGAACCTATGGCGGCATTTACAGCGTGTCAAAGTCCTACGGGAAAATGATACGCGCGGATGTTTCCGCCCCCGGCTCTGAGGAAATCGACGAATCCGTTCCCTATAAATCCCACGAAACACGTAAGGTAGAACGTCAGTTTATAGAAACCCGGGCGCAACTGAAAATTCAGGCCGACCAGATTTCCGCCGAAGTCTCTGCCCGTATCGAACAGGGAGATGAACTCACCTCGCGGCTGGACATTCAGAGTGACCAGATCTCCGCGCGGGTGACCAAAACCGGCGGCAGCAGCTCGTCCTTCGGTTGGGAGCTGCTTAATGATTCCTGGACGGTCAAGGCCAACAATACCACGGTGTTCCGAATCACCAAATCCGGCGCAGAAGTCCGTGGAAAGTTCATCGCCTTAAGCGGCAAAATCGGCGGTCTTGATATCCAATCCGACTACCTAAGCTATAACAATCAGGTCTGGAACGGCACCAACAGCCGGGGTATTTACATTGGTGTCAACGGTATTCAGTGCGGCTCAGAGGCTAACGGCGTGCAGATTACGCCGACCGGAAATCTGTATGCGGAGAATGGCTATTTCCGGGGAAGCGTCAGAGCTGGTATGATTGACTACGGTGGAGACGATGGCTATTTCAACGGCGGAGGCATTTCCACCGGTAGTATCTACGGCAGCCGACTGGTAGATAATACGGTATCTACTACGTACACCAGTGAAGGTATTAACGAGTCTCTCGGATTCGCTGATTTTGCAAATGGCGTATTCAATGGCTGGAATACCGCGACATACGTTGATGCAACCATATTGTTCGCTAGTACTTTCTACTTTGGGGATTATCAGGTGCAGTGGCGTTCGATTACAGACGGAAATGGGCTAACACAAATTGTATTAGCGAGAGTATCGGAGTAGTGGGGGCATTGTAATGGAAAAACTGAAAACAGCAACAGGAAGGGAATTTGACTGTGATTATTTTAATCCCTTTCCACAAATCGGGCAAATCAATATACGCATTACTGGAGAGTCTTTAGCAACGATTGCTACTGTATTTGGAGATCCTGCGGAGACGATACAAATGTGGTACGGAAATCAATATGCCGCGCAATACACAAAACTAATAGCTATTGTACCTAGCTCTGCGGCTACTCGTGTTGTACTAGGGAAGGAGTAAGAATATGAACCCTGTAATGAAACTTAGGGCAGTCCTGAATACCCTTGAGGGCGTTCAGGTCGCAGGACGGGAGAACTGGGACAGGATGCTGGGCAGTATGCAGGCCGTCGAAGAAGTGATTCAGGCGCTGTCTGCGCCTCCTGCACCTGACAAGAAGGCTGAACAGGAGGAAGCAGATGGCAGATAAAGCAATATCCGAGCTGATTGCAGCAGAACAGATAAAAGCCGCTGACCTTTTCGTCCTGGAACAGGACAGCGCGGCAAAGAAGCTGACGGGACAAATTCTTCTGAACTGGCTGACCGCCGCTGCTGACGGCCATGGCGGTATCAGCAGCATCGTGAAGCATTCCACCAGCGGCCTTACGGATACATACCGTATCACCATGGCGGACACCACTACCTTTGACTTCACCGTAAAAAACGGTCGGAGCATTTCAACCATTGCCAAAGTCTCCGTCAGCGGGCTGGTAGACACGTACCGTATTACCTATAACGATAATACCACCAGCACGTTTACCATCACGAACGGCGCGAAAGGTGACAAAGGCGACAACGCATACGTCTGGATTCGGTACGCGGCGCAGAAGCCCACGGCAGCTTCTCATAGCTTCGGTGTTCTCCCTGACAATTGGATGGGCGTATACAGCGGCAATTCCGCAACTGCTCCAACGGATTGGACGCAGTACCAGTGGTTTGAGATCAAGGGCGAAAAGGGCGACATCGGGAACCCAGCGCTGTTGACCAGCCAGTCCGTAACATATCAAGCCAGCACATCCGGGAATGTTATACCGTCCGGAAACTGGCAAGGCAGCATTCCCACGGTAGCACAGGGCGCTTACCTGTGGACGCGAGTTGCAATGACGTTCAATTCCGGAACCCCGATTTATGCCTACTCCGTCTCCCGCATGGGCTTGGATGGCACCGGTGCTGTATCCAAAGTGTGCGGCAAAGAACCTAACTCCAATGGCAACGTTGAGCTAGAAGCTGAAAATGTTGGGGCATTGCCTAGTGCTGGCGGTTTAATGACCGGAAATATTGTCATGAACTCCCATCAAATTAAAGCATTAGGTGCGCCCACGGACAGCGCTGATGCCACAACCAAGGGGTACGTAGATACGGCGTTAAGTAATGCTAAAACTGTTGCAAAGACTGCAACGTTAACTGCTGCCGGTTGGTCTGCCAGCGCCCCGTATACCCAGTCTGTTACGGTCTCCGGTCTGACGGATACAAAACGTGCGATGGCTTATCCAGTGTACGGGAGCAACACGGACATCAACCTTGCGCTGAAAGAGGCGTGCGGCATGGTCAGTTTCGCTTCCCGGTCGGGCAGTGTGCTGACGTTTACCTGCCTTGAGGACAAGCCCACGGTGAATATTCCGATTACGGTGGAGGTGTACGTATGAGTATTGCAGTGCCTTTATATGGATTTGGTGCCAGCGGCGGCACAGGCGGCACCCTGACCGTCACAGCTCCAGCAAACGTCACGGTGACTGTTTCCAAGGACGGCAAGAGTAAGATCAAGAACTCCGGCACCAGCGGCGTGGTTGTCTTCAAGGGGCTTGCAAGCGGGACGTGGACAGTTACCATCACCAGTGACGGCAAGACCGCCCAAAAGAATGTTGTGGTCACAACCGATTATTCCACCATGATTGCATTTTTTGCAGCCACCATCAACATCACCTATCCCGCCGGTTCGACATGCACTTGCTCTGACGGCACAACGACTCTATCCGCCCCTGACACCAGTGGCACATGGACATGTACTGTGCCAAACGCTGGAACGTGGACGGTGACCTCCACAAGCGGGACGGAGACCGACAGCAAGGCCGTAACTATCACCACGGATGGTCAGAGCACCTCTGTGGAGCTGAGCTATGCGCTGTTCCTGTTCAAACCAAATGCCCCGAGCGACATTATAGCCGGTGAGTGGGAACTGACTGCGAATAGCACTGTAACCGCAGAAGCAGAACTGACGGTTAAGTCGGCAAATAACTACAACGGCGGCAGAGCCATTTCTGCACGTACAAAAGGCCAAATTGACCTGACAGAGTATAGCACGCTTCAAGCGACGTGCAAAGCGTCGGGCGGCTCCAATACAAAATTGGAGGTGTACAGTGGCTCGTCTGTCGTTGCTTCGGTAGCAATCGGTACCGATCTAACCACGGTAACGGTTGACATATCTGCCCTGTCCGGGCTCCACAGTATCGGCTTTGGCGGTGTGCATACCGCGTATTTGACGATTACGTACACCGCGACGGAAATCAAATTGCTGAAATAGGAGGGCGGCTCATGAAAACGATTTACATAGATTCCAGCTTTAAGTGCCACACCTCCACCGCCGAGGGGCTGACGCAGATTGAAACGGACGCATTCGACGGTAAGTGCGACACCTACATTGAGGGCTACCGCTTCATCCCGGCGGGGCAGACGTGGACACGTGCCGATGGCGTGGTGTTCACCGGCGAGATGATCGCCCCATGGAAGCCGTGGGCAGAGTTGGATGCCGCTCAGCGGGAGTATGAGAGGGAGCAGTATCAGACGGTTGTTGCTCAGAATACCGAATATGAATCTGCGTTGACTGAAATTGAAACTGCTCTGGGGGTGGATAACTCGTGACCATAGAAGAACGCAAAAACGCTATTTTGGCAAAAATCGCCGAAATGAAAGCCAGCGGCGGCGAGGAACAGCTGAAAGAGCTAGATGAAGCCTACAGGAAAGGGGTTGACAGTCTGTGACACAAGAGGAAAGAAAAAGCATCATGTATGCTCAGGGGCGGGCGAACGCGCTTGCCTTGCAGGAGAAAGCCCCGGACATGACAGGCACCGAACTGAATGCGGCGGATAGCGACATTCCCGGTTTCAAGACTGCCGTCGCAAACAAAAACATGCTGGAGCGCAAGGCCGGGTTTGTGTGCCAATCATCTGCTGGCCGTGTGGTGCGGCTGGTGCAGCCCTATGACAGCACTATCTACACCCAGGAGCCGGAGGAGCTTCCAGCACAGTGGGGGTTTGCTTGGAGCACAGACCCTGCAAAAGCGTTGCCGTTCGTCGCCATGGCTACCAGCCCCTACAATAAGGGTGACTGCTGCACGGAGGGCAGTAAAGTGTACCGCTCCACGTTGGACAGTAATGTATGGTCGCCGTCCGCATACCCCCAGGGCTGGGAAGAGGTGAACGTATGACGGTAAAGCAAATTCAGTGCTTGCTCGCCTATCTGGGCTATTCTCCCGGCTCGATTGACGGCGTTGACGGCAGGAATACCCAAGGGGCTATCCGGGCGTTTCAGGCGGACTACGGGCTTACCGTGGACGGGATACCGGGGGCGGCTACCCAGAAAATGCTGATTGGATCTATCGCCGGGACGGCTGTAAAGGTGGAGAAGCCGGAGAGCAGCGACGCACCGAAAACCGGGACGTTCTGGGACGATATCCGGTATTTCACCCGGAAGGAATTCCGGTGCCCCTGCGGCCGCTGCGGCGGATTCCCGGTAGAGCCGCAGGAATCCATGGTTCGCACTGTGGACGAAATCAGACGGCGGCTGGGTATCCCCATCTCTATCGTGGACGGCGGCGGCTCCGGCGTGCGGTGCGTGGCGCACAACGCGGAGGTTGGTGGTGTTGCCAACTCCCAGCATTTGTATGGGCTGGCGGCCGACCTGCACAGCGCAGCAAGTCCGGCGCAGATGAAAGCCGTGGCGGAGGATGTCATGGGGCGCACTGGCGGCATCGGGCTTTACGACTGGGGGATTCACGTGGACACCCGGCAGGGCTATGCCCGGTGGAAAGGATAAGGAAGGAGATGCCAATGGAAGAAGCTGAGATCACTAAGTGGATTTCCGCTGTAGAGCAGCGGAGCAAATCCAACTCCCACCGGCTGGAAGCGCTGGAAAAGCAGACGGAAGCAGTCAACCGCTTGGCAACATCCGTCGCCGTCATGGCGGAGAAGGTGGAGACCACCGGGGCGAAGGTTGACGGCCTCTGCACGGACGTGCAGGAGCTGAAAGCCGAACCCGGCAAGCGGTGGAAGGGCGTTGTGGAAAAGGTCATCTACATCGTTGTGGCCGCTGTCGTAGGGTTTATTCTTGCCCGGCTTGGGCTGGGCTGATTTTTAAGGAGGAAAACAAAATGATTAACTGGATTGTACGTATCAAAAACAAGAACTTCTGGCTGGCCGCGATTCCTGCGCTGCTTCTGCTGGTGCAGACGGTAGCCGCCCTGTTCGGATTTACGCTGGACTTGGGCGAAATCGGCGACAAGCTTCTGGCCGTGGTGAACGCCGTGTTTGCCCTGCTGGTGATTCTGGGCGTGGTCAATGATCCTACCACCGCCGGTATCGCTGACAGCAAACTGGCAAGAACCTACAGTTCCCCAAAGGAGGACTGATGCCATAAATGGATAAATCCCGGATAAACCGGGTGGTAGTGAAAGAATTTGACAGACTGGCGTATCTCACACCGCTGGAAATGGATGTCCTTACCACCCGTGCCGCCGGGAGAAGCCAGATATGGCAATCACAAAATCTCCATGTGTCCCAAGCCACGATAACCAGGGTTGTCCGAAGATTGCAGCAGAAATATGATGCAGTCAAGGGGTACAGTGCCACACTCCCGGATGACCTGATTATTTGACCACAAATTGACGATTTATTGGCGAAATCCCGACGAGTAGATGATGATTCTACCGTCGGGATTTTTGTTATTCTATAGGTAGAAGGTGGCCACCTCCTAATATTTTGAAGGAGGACTTCTATATGTCTCTAAATTTCACTGCTGCTGACCGCGTGGGCGGTATCGGCGGCTACATCGGCGGCATTTCCACCCTGCTGGGCATGGCGAACGGTGGCATTTTCGGCGGCAACTGCTCCGAGGGTGACCACGTTGTGAACCGGTATGAAGCAGGACAGGCGGCTGAGATCGCGGCGCTCAAGTCCGATATCAAACTGCGAGACGCCAACACCTATACCGACCAGAAGATACTGGACATGTACCAGTATCTGGATGGCCGTCTGCGTGGCGTTGAGGGGCAGATTTCCGCTCAGGCGGTTGTCAATGCCCAGATCACCGCAAACCTCAGCTGCATGCAGAACACCCTGAACACCCTGTCCGGGCTGACCAAGACCGTGATTCCCATTGGGAATGTGTGCCCTGAACCCATGCCCGCAAAGAACAGCTGGACTGCGCCCACTGCTGCCGCTGCTGGCTAATCCAAACGGGGCGGCAATCGCCGCCCCAACAATAATCGGAGGTAACTATGGTTTCAAAAGAACGTTTTGTAAACGGGGCGCTTCGGTATGTGGAGCAAGAGGTTCTTCCCCACTTTCCGGAAATGAAAGCCGTCGTTGTCGCCGGGGTGGTAGCCCTGTACGCCAAGAGAACGCCGCAGATTTTTGAAAAGCTGGAAAGCCTTCCCGCCGTCAAAATGCTGAGCGTGTTGGAGGACGGAAACATCGACGAGGACGCGCTTTACAACGCATTTGCCCCGCAGATTCGGAAACCGCTGGAATTTGACATCCCGTTTGTCGGCAAGCTGTCCTTTGACCGGGCAGAGGTTGACAAGCTTCTGAGATACATAAAGGAGGCGTAAGCCATGAAAGAAATCAAACTGCTGATGGAGCACATTGAGGACGAGCTGGAGGACGCGCACACCTACGCAGAGCTGGCCGTGGAATACAAGCACGACGACCCGGAACTGGCAGACCTGTTTTACAGGCTGAGTGGGGAGGAAATGAACCACATGAACGCCCTGCACAAGGCCGTTGTTTCCCACATTGAGGAATACCGCAAGCAGAATGGCGAGCCGCCTGCGGCCATGATGGCCGTCTATGAGTACCTGCACAAGCGGGATATTGAGAGGGCGGAGAACGTCGGAGTGGTACAGGGGCTGTACAAGCGGTAAGCGCCGAAATTTCGTGTCAAATGGCGTGTCAAATTTGGTACGAATAAACGCTTGGAAGTGGCAAGAAATAACTCGAACGTACAAATATTTTCTAGGCATAAATGTTTATATTTCACCGTAAAAATGTAATAAAGCAAGAAAACAGCCCTGAGAATTGTTCTCAAGGCTGTTTTTATATGGTGGAGCCGAGGGGAATCGAACCCCGGTAGCAAAACCGTAAAGCTGTTGCTATTCTAATGGAAATCTATTTCTGTGTCAAACGGCGTGTCAAATTGCGTTCTTTTATTGCCTCATCAGAAAAGTAGTTACAGAACTGCCGCGACCTGTCCGCGATGTCCTTTTCTGCCAGATGCGTGTAAATGTTGTGCATCGTGGACAGATCATTCCAGCCGCCGATTTCTGCCGCTATCATCTCCGGTATTTGCAGGTGGTAAGCCAATGACGCGAAACTGTGCCGTAGCCCGTGGAGATCAACAACTGTAATGCCAGCGACCTGACAGGTTTTCTTTACCAGCGTGAGGGCGTAATCTCCGGTCATGCGGACAACCGCCCCCTGCCGCTCTGGCTCTTTCAGCAGAGCTTCACGCAGCGGCGGAATGATCGGCACCGACCGCCTGGATTTGTCCGTTTTGTTTTGCTTCTTCGACACCATCCCGTCCGAGCCGCGAACTATTGCGCCGCGAACGTACAGCACGTTGCTGTCCAAGTCCACATTGTCCCACGTCAAGGCCAGCATTTCCGACCGGCGGAGACTGGACAGGCACAGCAGCGCCGGGATTTCTACGGGTGCGCCCTTTACGGATTCAACGAACCTGTCTATTTCATCCGGTGCCAGATACGCCCGTTCGTGATGCTCGTCCGGGTAAAGCATGACCTCCGGGCGGGGCGCCCCTGCGGCAACGATGCAGGCGGAAAAGAACATCCACCCGTTTTTGATGTATTTGGGGGATTTTCCCGCCTGACGCTCTGCGCGAATTGCCGCTTGCCATTGACTGTCAGAAACGGCGAAAATGTTCTTCTTCATCATCGACTGGAACATAGCCCGTTTGAATTTCTCGTACCCCGCGATTGTGGAGGGAGACAGGAAGCCTTTTTTGCTGTCGATGTATTTTTTTACAGCTGTTTCCACCGTGATGTTCTTGCCGGATGCCCCGGCCTGTGCTTCGATAACTCCGTTTTTCAGTGCCAGGTACTCAGCGGCGCATTCGTCGTATGTGTCCTTCGTTATGGAGACTGTGCGGCCGTCAATATAGATTCTTGTTCGCCACGACCCTGACGGGAGTTGTTTAATAGCCGGGAGTTTTACCCCCGGCTCTTTTTTCTTTCTTCCCATAGCGTATCCCTCTTTTTTGATAATTTGCTTACAGTGAAGTGCAGAAGGCCGAACAGCAGTACAATAACAGCCGCCGCACCTACCCACACGACCGGAGAAACATCGTCAGAACGTATCAGCCCCTGGTCTGGCACCCGGCCATCCAGAATCACATAGATTGCCCACACAAATGTCAGCGTAATGCAAACGCCGCACAGCCCGCACACAAGGATTTTGTATGAGCTGCGGACATTCTTTATTTCTGCATTTTGCTTTCTGATGCGGTCATCTCTGGCCGCGACACCAGCCTCCATAATGCGGCTCCTGTCCAGTAGGCGGTCTATCGCCGCGTCCTTCTCGGCAATTATCTCGTCCTTGTATGCTATCTCCTGCCGGAGCTGGTCTATTTCCGCCTGATCTCCGCTTTGGTGAACACCTGCAACGGAATCCATTGACACGTCCATAGCGGCGCACAGCGCGGCGATATGGAAAAAGCCAGGGTTCGATACGGCACCGGAAAGAATCCGGCTTGTTGTGGCGATGGGAACGCCGGACACGTCGGAAAGCTGCTGATTCGTCAGATGGTTCCGGAATTTCTCGTCTTTCAGCCTTTCCGGGAGGGCATCGAAATTCGGCTGCATTTCCTCGATGAATGTTTGGCCTGTATTTGAATCCATAATTCGCCCTCCTATTAAACTCAAATTTGATTCCGGATTATGCATATTTGATTCTGGTTGAATCAAATGTGTGGTTTACTTTTCCATGCTGAAAATGCTATGGTGATATTGCAACCGGCAAGGGACACACCATTCCGGCGGCAAGCCCCGTCACCTTGTGGCACGGGTGGCGGGGCATATTCAACAAAGTTCCCGCTCTAATTTTTCGGCATGGTATACACGATCATATTTCCCTGCCTTGTTCGGACGCAAATTGCTTCAAGAATTGATAGTTCCTCGTGTTCTGGGTTTTCATTCTCCGATACCCGGAAAGCGACTTAGGACACTTTCCGGGAATATGTTTTTTTAGCCAAAAAAAGTTGCGAGCGTCATTACCACGTTTTGTTTCATATTCTATCATGTTGTCGTCCATATCTTTTTCGGCTTCGGATTTCAACGCTTGTTCTGCCAGGTAAGCCCGTGATTTTTCTTTTGCAGCTCGCGTACGATCGTCAACGAAAGGGCGCTTGCTAAAAACCGAAATATTTAATGCATATAGCCTATTTCGCAATGGGTGGCACGAAAGTGTGTAGTCTAAATGCGGGTCATCAACTCCGTCAATATATGGATAAAATACATGACTACAACCGGGATGAACTCGCCCAGTCTCGTAAAAGAAGCCGGGGATTTTTGGAAACTTTAGACTCTTGCCAGATATAGAGTAAACACGCCCCTGATATTTTGCACATTCTGGGCAGGTTACGTTGTGAACACTCATTATGACAAAATCTGTCTTGAGGTTCTTGGCAGACGCGATTGCCTCCTGAAAAATATACTTATCAAGAATGTCTCTTTGCTCTTGACAGTATCTGTCAACATATTCTTTTTCCGCAATAGCCTCATCAACCTGACCGTCCCGTGCTAGAATGCGGACAAGAGGGTAAAGCTCTTGCTTTTGTATTCGAGTTCCATAATCAAGTATCGCAAGTTCGCTGGACTTGCTCATGCAGGCAACAGCCAGCCTCATGCGCCCGTTTTTCTCATGCTCATACGCCTTCCTGCGCAATATGTAATATAATTGGCCTGTCACACCCGTTGTAAACGGGCAACGAAGACCTTTTTGAACTGGGATTTTGTTAATGCCATTAATACTGTTTAGATCGTAATGGGCTTCAATCCAATCACTTTCGGCTTGGCGCATCTTCTGATAATTGTCTTGCGGATTTGCGAGAGCGTCATATTGCCCTAATACCGGCGAGACTTCTGAAAATTCGATCTGCTTGTCACATTTTTCTGTGCGCTTTAAGAAGAGATTCTTAACAATGCCGGGAAATTTTCCATTAAAAGCATTCACGAAACTCACCACCGACTTTTTTGTTATAGTGGGTGCCTTTTCACATAGAATCCACAGAAAAATAATACCACGCTCAGAAAATAATTTCAACGGAGAGAAAAATTTTTGTGCATTTTTCTAATTAGTCCGGTTTATTGGACACATGACGTGCTATTATACGCTACGTAATCAAACAAACGTTTATAAATATATAGCGGAGGGAGAAAGCATGAAGGAAAGAGAAGAACTGATCCGGTACATATCCAATTTGACAGAAGCAGACATGAAGAAAATCATTCAGCGTCTTCCAGAATTGATTTCAAAACTCGAAGCGCAAGGGCTGCCTGTTCGTCTGTTAAAGGATACACATATTGAATAAGCCGCGCTTTTACGTCAGACAGCTCACTGGGAACGGTGGGCTGTTCTTTTTCGTCGCGCTCTCTACGAACGTCGTATCCCATAAGCCACGTTTCGCTTACATTCAGTGCCAATCCGAGGATGGTCAACTTTTCCTGCCTCGGCTCAACCTTCCCGCTTACGTACTGGCTGAGATCGTTTTTTGCCAACTTAACACCGTATTTCTCGCAAAAAGGTTTGGCAGCTTCAAGAATATCGACTTGCCGAAGCGACCTTTCATTCATGATCTGCTTTAATCTTTCACTTGTGCTACTATTTTTCATTTGCTACACCTCCGGTAACTGAATAATAGCACACATTGAACTAAAGTTCAAGAGCCAAATAAAAATAATTCAATTTTTTTGAACAAACTAGTTGACAAATGGGAAATGATGGTGTATACTTAAGCCAGTTCAAGAGAATTGAACCGAAAGCGAGGTGAGAATATGCCGTACAATTATTCCAAACTGCTAGGCCGCATTGTTGAAAAGGTTGGTACGCAGAGCAGGTTTGCCGAAAGAATGGAAATGTCCGAACGCACCATTTCCTTAAAACTTAATGGAAAAGTTGGCTGGAAGCAGACTGAGATAGCGAAAGCCTGTAACGTTCTCGACATTCGGGACGTTGAGATTCCCAATTATTTTTTTGCTTTATGAGTTCAAAAATATTGAACAATAGGACGCACAAACAAGCTTAGAAGGGGGTGAGGGAATGGAACCTATCGAAATAGCATCGCTTGGCCTGGGCATTGCCAGCATCATTCTAGGTACTCTAACAGCGATACAAAACATCCGCAACTCTCTGGGAGAGCAAGAGTCCTGGAAACAACGCGGCCGCGAGATGTTCCGAGAACCACCTTGCAAGGGTCACCGGGCACCGGAAGGACATGTTCCGTCCGAAGAAGAACGCGCGATGATCCGAGCGGGGCAATATACAGGGGGAGAATCTCGGTGTTGATAACTGGCCTTTTATTCAGCTCCGGGTGGGTATAAGTGTACAGTGTTGTTGACTGTTCTCCAAAAGGAACGCCGTTGATCTCACCGCGTGTGACGGAAATTCCAAGCTGGGATTTGTTTGTAAACTCGACTAGCATAACCGTGAATTTGGCCTCATTGTAGATTTGCTTGACCGAAATACAGAGCCGTTTGTGATTGGCAATCAGGCTCTTTACAAAATTGTAAATCGACAGTGCAAAGCCAACGACCGCTATCCAGAACGTAATACAATTCGCAATTGACATAAAATCGCCTCTTCCTGTGCTTTTCCACCAGAGTAGCACAGCGAAGGACAATATGCAATAAAAAAGACGTGAATAAACGAATTAATGGGACAAACCTAGAGGGGGGAGATAGGATGAGAGCGAACATTGAGGCGGAACGGGGGCGTTTGTGCATGACAAAGACGGCCTTGTGCGCCGAATTGGGAATTACGTTGAAGACATATAACGGTTATATCAGAGGCACAGCAATTCCGTCGGATATCTTGGAGAGACTGTCTGACATAACCGGATGTTCCATTGACTACCTGCTGGGTCGAGAATCGTGAGCAATGACGGCATGATCTTCCGCTTCGGTGGAAGGCCGTTTTGCTGGCTGCGGCGGGGAACAAAAAGACGATGGAGGGTGATCTCCATCGTCCTAAGCCAAATTTGTTTACCCTTTATTCCCTGCAGGTTTTCACCGCCTAAGACCACCCTTAGGCTTCTTCGGGAAATCTTGTCACTTTCGCAGTTTTGGTTCTGCGCATGGCCTTCTCGCTGGCAAGCCAACGGGAGCGCTGAGATATGGTGGGATATGATTACCGGCATATCACCATGAGTTTTTACCTCTTCACTGAGAATCCGCCATATCTAAGCAAACTGCATTTTGCGCCGGTTTTACGTGCTTTGGCAACCACTATTGCGACCCAGTGGAAAGGGAGCAGGCAAAAACAAAAGGTTGGTCAAAAGGCCACCTCCTTTGGATTTGCCCTAGAGAGGGCTGCAAATAGCATACCAAATTTCCCCGCCGCAGTCAATATAGTTATCAAAAAAAGTATTATTCTACCGGATTTGCAAGCGAATGATGCTTCAACAAACAAGCCTAGCAAACCAAATAACGGGAGGGGGTGAGGACATGGCACTATTAAGATTTGCGTCGAACAGCTTCATGACTGCGATAGAACTTGATGGGAAAGGAATCGGCGAGGGGATAACGAAGATGGAATTCAAGTGCGCTGGCGGAGAACCCACAAAGCTGAATCTGGAAATTAATCTTGATAGATTCCGGTTTTTGCAGGCCGGGGAGTTCGACAAGGCAGTAAAGGAAATGGAGGATATGGATAAGGAGGGAAAATAAATGCCTAGAATCCGGCAATATGCCGACCTGTACGCCCAACGGGATTTCTGGCAAGAGATTGACCGCAGATGCCCCGACGCGGGGGTTCAGAGCAATAACAACGCCGCGCTTGCCCGGGCGGTCGGCACGGCAGACGTGACCATCGGAGTATACAAGCAAGACCCCGGAAAGATGCAGCTGAAAACACTGTCCCGGTTTGTGGCGGCACTGAAACCCGACCCGGGCGTAATCCTCCGGCTACTGGGGTATTCGGAGAAGGAGATACGGGCGTTTGCAAAGGAGGCGGCTGGACAATGACACCCAACGAAACGACCCAGCTTCGCACCATGGCGGAGATATTCCGCCGCTTGCGGGAGGAAAACGTCAAGTTGCGGGAATCCTTGGGCATGGAAACGGAGGAACGCAAGGCGTTCGACGATGAGAACGTGGAGCTTTTTGACGTAGTCCACAAAAACCACGACAGGAGGTGAGGATATGGCAAGCAGGAATAAACCCGTGGATGCCCGGTGGGAGCCGGTGCCGAAGAACCGGAAGCCGTTCAACATCAAGGAATGCGTTTTTCATGTTCTCCCCTATGCGGGGCTGAATCTGGTGCTTTTCTGGTGGCAGCAGGCCGATTTGCTGGCAGACACGGCGGCAGTTCCCGCAATGTGGGTGTGCGCTATCCTGATGGGTGCCGGTATCGGACGGTGCATCAGAGGGCGATAAAAAGCCGCCCCCGATGTTACAGCACCGGGGACGGCAAGCGATATAAAAAATCTCTACCATTTACATATATCAAACTGAGGAAGGAAAGTCAATGGACGTTTTTGATAGCATGGAGCCGTGGCGGCAGGCTGAACAGTTGGCGGCGGATGCCGACTCCCGGGAAGCGGTACTCCCGAAGTGTGCCAGGTGCGGATATCCCATCACAGACAGCAAACTGGTATATATCCCGGCGCATGATGAGTTCTACTGCCTGGATTGCATCGATTCCATGACGGAGTTCAACGAGGAAGCGGAGGTGGAGGAATAATGGAGGACGGAATCATCATCAGCGAATCAGAAAGATTCGAGGATATCTACATTAGGCGGAACAATCGAGTCAATGTTCCGGCTGTCATTTTCCCGAATGATAAGAGGCGCGTTGCCTACATTAACGCTCTTGCTGCAAAGTTTTGGAACGGTGAAAAAACTGTTGGGATAAAAGTAAGCGAGAACTACGTCGTTTTTATTCCGCAAAAAATTGGTAGAACATCAAAAATCAACAAAGTTGGCGGGGGCTTTTTTTTCAGCATAGGTAGCTTAGGCGGAATGGTTCCCCCCGGGACAAAATACCGGGCATATCCGTACAAAGGTGGTATCGCTATAAAACGGTTTGAGCCGTTGCAGGAGGATGAAGAATGATACGGAAAATTCCAACCGCGACCATGAGCAAAGAGGAATGGACAGCGCTTCGCTCTACCACCATTGGTGGTTCGGATGCCGCAGCCATTCTGGGGCTGAACCCCTACAAGTCACCGTATGCCCTGTGGGCGGAAAAAACCGGGAAGGTCATCCCGGAGGATATTTCCCAGAAAGAGGCGGTACGCCTTGGCACGGACTTGGAGGAATACGTAGCAAAGCGGTTCACCGAAGCTACCGGGAAAAAGGTACGCCGGGAGAACTACACCGTATTCCGGGACGATATGCCCTACGCCCACGCCAACTACGACCGGCTGGTCATCGGTGAACGGGCAGGATTAGAGATCAAGACCACGAATGCGCTCCACTTGAGCAAATTCAAGAACGGCGAGTTCCCGGCTACTTACTACGCGCAATGCTGCCATTACCTTCTTGTGTCCGGCCTTGACCGCTGGTATCTGGCGGTTCTGGTTCTGGGTATTGACTTCAAGGTGTTCGTCATCGAGCGGGACGAGGCAGAGCTGGAAGCCCTGAAAGAGGCGGAAGAAAGCTTCTGGGAAAACGTTCAGAGCGAAACGCCCCCGGCCATTGACGGCATGGATTCCACCATTGACGCCCTGAACGCAGAGTTCCCGGCCAGCGATCCGGACACCGAAATGGATTTGACCGGCTGCGCCGTTGATTTGGCGATCATGGACGAATGCAGCCAGCAGATCAAGGCGCTGGAAGAAAAGAGAGCAACCGCTCAGGCGCGTATCATGGAGGCCATGGGAACCGCCGAGCGGGGCGGATACGGGAGTTACAGCGTCACATGGAAGACGCAGAAACGCTCCACGTTCGATAAAAAGAAGTGGGAGAAAGACCACGGAGAAATCCCACAGAACTATTTCAAATCTTCGGAAAGCAGAACTTTCCGGTTCAAAAAGGAGAATATTTAATGGCAAACGTGATTCAGAATGCCACCGCTTCTACTCAGGCGGTAGCAAAAAGCAAGAAACCCAGCAGCATTCAGGACTACATTGAGGTTATGAAGCCCGCCATTCAGGCGGCACTGCCCAGCGTGATGACCCCGGAGCGGTTCAGCCGCATTACCCTGTCGGCGCTGAGCGCCAACCCGAAGCTCAAGGAATGCACCCCTCAGTCTTTCCTTGGCGCTATGATGACCGCCGCACAGTTGGGCTTGGAGCCGAATACCCCTCTTGGGCAGGCTTACCTGATTCCCTTCCGCAATCACGGCCAGATGGAGTGCCAATTCCAGCTTGGCTATAAGGGGCTTATTGATCTGGCCTACCGTTCCGGTGAGGTTTCCATCATTCAGGCGCACACAGTATACGAAAACGACGAGTTTGAGTATGCCCTTGGCCTTGACCCGAAGCTGCGGCACGTCCCCGCCAAGAGCAACCGCGGCAAGCCCATTGCCTACTACGCCATGTTCAAGACCAAGGACGGAGGCTACGGGTTTCAGGTTATGAGCATCGAGGAAGTTACCGAGCACGCGAGAAAGTTCTCTAAGAGCTTCGGGAATGGCCCGTGGCAGACCAATTTTGACGAGATGGCAAAGAAAACCGTTCTGAAAAAGGTGCTGAAATACGCCCCGCTGAAATCCGACTTTGTGCGCGGTATGGCTCAGGACGGCACCACAAAGACGGATATTTCCTCCGACATGACAGATATCCCGGACATGACTGAGTACATCGACGTTGACCAGGACACCGGCGAGGTGATTTCTCAGGAGGTAGCGGAGAGCATCTGATGAGCAAGTGGTCTGACAACGAGGTCGAAACGCTTAAACTGTGCTACGAACATTCAACGAACCAGGAGCTTTCTGATATATTCCCTGGTAAATCAGTGGAAGCGGTATACAAAAAAGCCCGTAAGTTAGGCTTGCGGAGAGACTATAATGTGACATTCAAAAACCGTTCTATTCAGCGGAAAGGTCAAAAATCATCGAACTGGAAGGGTGGGAGAAAGAAAACATCAAAAGGTTATATTCAGGTTATGCACCCGAACCACCCTAGAGCTGATTCCAGCGGGTATGTGTTTGAGCACATTCTTGTTTTTGAGAACGAAACGGGTATTTCAGTCCCAAAAGGGTGCTGCATACACCACATTAACGGCAATAAGGAAGATAACAGGATAGAAAACCTATGCCTTATGACGGTTGGAGCACACACTGTAATGCACCATTCCGGAGTAAAGCAAAGCGAAAAAACAAGGGCACTTATATCCAGCAGAGCTAAAGAAAGATTTTCGGATAAGCGCAATCACCCTTCTTACAAAGAAGTCGATATTAGCTGTATTCAAAGTCTTTTGGATTCCGGGCATTCCGTAAATGAAGCATGCAATATTGCCGGAATTGCAAAATCAACATACTACAGGAAAGTAAGGGATAACAATGCTGAATAGTATATCAATCATGGGGAGACTTTCTTCTGACCCACAGTTGCGGAGAACTGCTTCCGGCAAGGCTGTGGCAAGTTTCTCTGTTGCCTGTGAGCGGGATTTCAAGAACCAGCAAACCGGCGAGAAGGAAGTTGACTTTATTGAATGTGTCGCATGGGGCGGCACCGCCGAAATGGTGGAGAAGTACTTCCATAAAGGCCAGATGGCCGTAGCGACCGGCAGATTACAGTTACGGGACTGGACGGACAAGAACGGCCAGAAGCGCCGCACGGCGGAGATTCTGGTGAACAGTGTCTACTTCTGCGGAAGCAAAGAAAACGGCACTCAGGCCAGCTCTGGGGCTGGCAACGGATACAGCACGCCGTCGTATCAGGTTCCCACCCCTGCGGCGGACTTCGCAGAACTGGAAGACAACGATACACTATTGCCGTTCTAGGCCAGAAAAATCAATCTTTCCCTAAAAAGATTGACAGTATAGTTTGCATTTCCCTTGGCGGTGGGGGGTTAAACCGCCAACTCCAAAAGGAGGAGAATCGTGGCAAAAGAAGTTTTCAGAATCGCCTACCCGAAGACCGGCGCGGAAAAGAAGAAGTGGGCAAAGGAGTACGGAATGAATGCGTACTACGCCGGGAAGCACTGGGCATTGCGGAAGAAAGACGCCGAGCTATGGCACTGGCTTACATTGGCGGCAATGAACGCCCAGGGCATTCGCAGAACACCCTTTAAGCTGCCTGTAGCCGTGACGTTCTACTGGAATGACCGGCTGGATATCGACAACCATGCAATCATGGGAAAGATGATCGTGGACGCCATGAAAGGCCGTGTCATTGAGGACGACAGCCGGCGCTGGCTGAAAAGCGTTTCCCACAATTTCCACGACGAGGATTACATACAGGTTGAAATACGGGAGGTAAGGCCGTGACACAGTGTGAGATGGAAGACGAAGCAAGAAGCCAATTCACTTTTTACCGCTCATTTTTTGAAGCGGTTTTCAAGATAAAAAACAAGGCCGCAAGGGCAGAAGCCTATGACGCTATTTGCAAATACGCTCTGTTTAACGATGCCCCGGACGTAGACAAAATGTCTGACGCCGCCGCCATTGCCTTTATGCTTATCAAGCCGAATCTGGACGCAAGCAGACGGAAAGCAAAGTCTGGGAAAAACGGCGGAACCAGTAAGCAAACCGCAAGTAAAGCGGAAGCAAACGGTAAGCAAAACGGAAGCAAACAAGAAGCAAACTGCAAGCAAGAAGAAGGCGAAAGCGAGAAAGAGAAGGAGAAAGAGAGAGAGAAAGAGAACGAATGTTATCCCCCTAACCCCCTTGCGGGGGGAAGCGAAAAGAAAAAGCGATTCACCCCGCCTACGGTGGAGCAGGTGGCGGAGTATTGCCAGGGAAAGGGGTACCACATTGACCCGGAAGCCTTTGTAGCGTTCTATGCGTCGAAAGGCTGGATGGTTGGCAAAAGCCCCATGAAGGACTGGAAATCCGCCGTTGTCACCTGGACGAAGAGCGAAAGGCAGAGAATAGGCAACGCAAATACCCGCAGCGGCTACACCAGCGGCGTTGACCGTCTGGCGGAGATGTACAGGGAGGAATTTGGGAATGGATAAACAGGAAGCGTACCAGATTCTCACGCTTTTACAGGCAAATTATCCCGATTCTTTCCGGGGGATGTCCAAAGAGGCGGCAAACGTGAAAGTCAATCTTTGGGCGGATATGTTTTCCGAAGAGCCATTTGAGGCCGTTGCCGCCGCTGCAAAAGCGTACATAGCGACGGATACCGGCGGCTTTATGCCAACCATCGGGAAGCTGAAAGATATGCTCCATCGGATGCAGTCACCCCAGCAGATGACCCAGATGGAAGCATGGGGGTTGGTTGCAGGTGCACTGAGAAACAGCGTGTACGGCGCAGATGACGAGTTCCGTAAGCTGCCACCGGCGGTACAGCGGACGGTGGGAAGCCCCGCTCAGCTCAAGGAATGGGCGCTGATGGACGCAGAAACGGTGCAGTCCGTGGTTGCATCGAATTTCCAGAGATCGTTCCAAGTGTGCCAGAAGCGGGAGGACGATTACCAGAAGCTCCCCGGAGCGGTAAAGAGCTTTATTGCCGAGCTGGCCGGGAAGATGGAATTTGAAAAGCTACCGGAAGGCGGTGGAGTATGAAAAACGAAGTAGACAGGGAAAAGGAACGCCCCGGCCAGTACATCGATTCGGAAAGCCCATTTTGCAGGAACTGCACGCGGGACGATTGCCCAACCAACGGGGACGGCTGCAAGGCATGGGAAGCATATTTCATAGCGAATTGGAACGAAAACATCATGAAATCAATTGGAAACCACAAAAAACGACGCCAATTTTTCAGGTATGAACACCCGGATTTGGTGAGAGAGGGGATTGTTTTTGAGCATGAGCAAGGCGAAAATGTACGGCTGTTTCAAGCCGGAGCCGGTGAAGCGGAATTGCACCCCGCCCCGGTGGGGGAAAGTTCCTCGGGGGAATAAATGCGGGAAGAAAGGAAATGGGAAATGAGCAACATTGTAGAACAGCTTACGCCAAACCCAGTAAACCACAAGCATGGAGAAAATGGGTGTTGCAAAAACCCAAGGGCATGGGAAATGGAAATGATGCACCAGGTATGGGCCGCTGGGCTTCATGATGCGGCCAATTGTTTTCAGGATGCGCTTGAAGTAAAGTGGGAGCTTGAATCTCAGCGAAAAGTGAAGCCGAAAACAAACAGTGACAGAATCCGAGCTATGACGGACGAGGAATTAGCAAAAATCCTTAACGGCGGATGCCCTCAGGGAGGAGCAAAGTGCAACGGGCACTGCGGGCTCTGCTGGCTCGACTGGCTTCGATCCCCTGTGGAGGAAAGCCCCTCCGGGGAATAAAGAAAAACAGAAAGGAAATGGGAAATGAGTGGAGGCAAAATGCCTAAGAGAAAATGCACCGGGGCGAATTGCCCAATGCAAGTCGGGTGCGTTGTTCCGGAAACTTGCCCAGAGCCGGAGAAATGCCGGTATGCCACGTTCCCTCAGACCAACGCCGACCGCATCCGGAACATGACGGATGAGGAGATGGCTGACTTTGTGGCAACGTATGTGCACTGTGAAGACTGCTGGCTAGTGGATAACTGCGTGAACTGTGGGGACATGACCTGCTACGATAATATTTTAAGCTTTCTCCACTCCCCGGTGGAGGAGACGGAATGAAAGTTCTGATAGCCTGCGAGGAATCGCAAACCGTGTGCAAGACCGTCCCCGGGATTGCAAAAGCTATGGCGGAACAGTGGGGATAGACCATTTTCGCGAGGTCACGGAAATGGTTTAACCGCCTCGAAATCGACACTGTTAGGAGAGACCAATGACAAGAAAACGTTTTGTAAAACTGCTGATGTCGAAAGGCGTTAAGAGGAACAATGCAAACAGGATTGCACAAGAGTTCCGGAAAGGGTCTTTGCCCTATGAATTTGCATGGATTGCTTTGGAGTGGAGATTTTTGGAAGAATGAAAACAAGCGATAAGCCCGGGGGAACCCGGGCGGGAAGGAGATAACAATGGACGAAATCAAATTGAAGCCTTGCCCGTTCTGCGGGCGAATGCCGAAGGTACGGCGTAGTGCAATCGGAGGCTGCGGGGCCTGGGTGGAGGTGCGGTGCAAGCCGCTGTTCCGGCGGGAACACCTAGCGGTGCAGCATGGTGCGGCATTAATGGAACGGGCCTTTGACATGGCGGTGGAGGATTGGAACCGGAGGGCTGAAAAATGGACGAAATCAAATTGAAGCCCTGCCCGTTTTGCGGGGGAACAAAGATTTTTGTTGGAAGTGTTGTAGAAATTGAACTTACGGACGAGTACAGCCCATACTACGACTTATATAACAGCCAGTTTCAGGCTGTTTGTGACTATGATGCTGGAGGATGCGGGGCTTCAAGTGGCTGCTATAAGAGCAAAGCAACGGCAATTGAGGCTTGGAACCGGAGGGCTGAACATGGCTAAAGCGGTACTTATCAGCATCCGCCCGGAGTGGGTGGAGAAGATTGCCAGAGGCGAAAAGACCGTTGAGGTGCGAAAAACCAGGCCAAAGCTGGACACGCCGTTCAAATGCTACATCTACTGCACGCAAGGCAACGACGCACGCAGACTGCGCGGCTCATGGGGCAAGGTCATTGGGGAGTTTATTTGCGACCGGGTTGAAACCATCAAGGCGGCAACAGAACCGTATGGAATCTACGATGTGGACGATTACTTTGTGGCGCAGACCAGACTTGTGGATGGTGCTTTGTGGGACTACGGAAAAGGTGCAACACTGTACGGCTGGCACATTTCCAAGTTGGAAATCTACGACACGCCGAAGAAGCTGAGCAAGTTTTTACGCCCGTTTGAAAACTGCATAGGCAAAGTGTGTGATGAATATGGGTGTGCCTATTGCGAAAATGGTCATATCAAACGCCCGCCCCAGAGTTGGTGCTATGTGGAGGAATTGAAATGAGTGATTACACCAGCCGGGAGGCAATTAAAGACGCCATGCTGCGATATGGTTTTAAGGCTCCGGATATGACCGTTACCGAGTTTGTAGAAGACGAGTTGCCCACCGCCGACGTGGAGCCGGTGCGGCATGGGAACTGGAATATCCGGCTTTCGCGTGAATCGACCTTATGTCTGGAATGCTCGGTGTGTGGGCGTAAGGTTGATAACAGCGACTTACGCTTTTTGCTTGAGCTCGGTGAATACGGAGTAGCTTGCCAGCTATCCCCGTATTGCCATTGCGGCGCTAAAATGGATTTGGAGGAATAATCATGGATTTGTTAATGAAAACATCGATATTTGCGGCTGCGTTAACGGACGTTTACAAAGATGAGGAAGATCGTGAGCTACCGGCACTCCCAAAGATGGATTTGGGCGGCGATTTCACGGAGGATTTAACCGCTATGCTGTTCGCAATGCGCGTTGTTGCGGGGCGAATTACCCATAACAATTGGGATATTTTGGAATTTACACACGTTTTGAACACGCTCGCTGTTCAGCACCTCTTGGAGGATAAGGAGGATAAGGGCGATGACGATTGACCGAGCAATAGAAATTCTGAACCCGGAACACCGGGAGCATTACGAAAGTATAGACCCCGTGATTGAGGCCTGCCGGATGGGTATGAAGGCGTTGGAGCAGACACGGTGGATTCCTTGCAGTGAGAGGTTGCCGGATGACGGCGAATTTGTGCTAACGTATAAAAACGGGCAGTTTGAAGTCCAAGAATATGAAAAACGTAGAAACGGTTGGATAGGCGGTGGTGGTTGGTTCTGGTCACTTGCCATGGTCTCCCACTGGATGCCGCTGCCTGAACCGCCGAAGGAGGTGCAGTGGAATGAGTGAAAGACAAGAACACCGTCAGCGCCTTAACGCTAGAATTGCTTACGCCGCCGCTATTGAGCGGTGGGCGAAGAATCAGCCGCCACGCATTCGGTTCTTTGCCGTCAGACGGTGGCTGAAAGAGATGCCGAGGAAGGAGAATTTTTATGAGGGTGATTGATGCAGACGGGCTTCGCCGCAGAATTGTAGCATTTTGTACGGGATGTAGCACCACATATTTGACAGTGGAAAACATTGTGATGATGATAAATCAGGCTGATACCGTGGATGCCGTCCCCGTGGTAAGGTGCCGGGACTGCATTGAATTTGAGGAAATAGGCAAGTACCCCATGGGGATGCCTGAATACCCGGACGGGGGATCATTTGGGGATTGCTATTATTGGGACTACGAGCAAGGAATGTCCCCTAACAAGGTAGACGGCGATGATTTTTGCAGTTATGGGAGAATACGGGAGGTCGGAGAATGAGCAATGAACTCACCTACATGGACTGCTGGCACTTTATCGCCCCGCTGATTCCGGTGGACACTGACCACACAATGGATATTTACGTCATGGTGTTTAACGCCTTGAAAGAAGCGGAGAAGAAGCGGATTGCAGAAAAGAAAAAGGGGAGGAAAGCTACGGATGACACGTAAGCGCTTTATCAAACTGCTGATGGGGAAGCTTCTGCTTTCCCGGAACGAGGCAAACTACGTTGCCGATATTGTAAGAATTTGTGACCGGATTGTAAGAATTTGTGATCGGAGGGAACCATGAGCAAGAAACCGGACTATCTCACCCTGTGCTCCATAGCCGCCCAGAAGGCCGGGACGAGCTACGGCAAGTACATGGCAGGGCATTTCTAAAATCTGCCCCCAGTGCGGGAAGAAATTCACGCAGGGCAAGATCAAGCAGAAAATCTATTGCAGCTCGGAGTGTCAGAAAGCCCACGCCCAGAGAGCCGCTCAAAGGAGATACCGCGATAGAAAAAATAAGGAATTGGAGGTACGTGAATAATGGCAGAACAGGATTTCAAATTTGATGATGCGTTGCTCATGAAGACTGCACGCGAGATGCTTGCAAAAAAATTGGCCGAAACAGTGAAAGAGGTCGCCAAGTCCGGGGAATGGGAGATCCCCACAGTAGAGCAGGAAGAATCTGACCCGGAAAAGATTCTCCGGAGGATGTTTGCAAAATACGCCTACGGCAACGTCCCGGAGTGGTTCGCCTCTGCGGTATCTGCGACGTCCTATGTGCTGTCTGTGGACAAGGGAAAGGGGGTTGAGTGTATTTCCGCCTTGCACACGGCAGCGGAACGGGCACCGGCTGAAATTCGGATGACGGCGCAGACAAAACTGCTTAGGATATGCCAAGAAACCGGGATGCCCGGCGGGATTGGGAGCCTGCCTGTTCTCTAGGGGGGCAACATGGAGTACAAGGATAGCAGGAAGTACTGCGTCGGGTGCCGGTATTTCTTCGGATATTATGAAGGCAGCCGGTGCTGCAATTACATATTCGTCCGCGAGAAAAAGCGGCCTTGCCCGCCTGGGAAGGATTGCACCGAAAGGAGGGCGAAAACGAAAAACAGGAGACGGAATTTAATATTATAGCTTTATCTCTGTATAGTATATATTAAATATAATCTTATATCTTGTGTGTATTGTGTATATCTATACAGGGATTTACTAAGAAAAGAAAGGAGAATTTCTAAAATGTGCCTATTTTGCGAGGCGTACGATGGCAAGCGGCAAATCGCCGACTGGTTTCTAACTAATGGTCAACGTGTGGATATTTCCGTCGCAATCGTTGAACGGTATTTTACCCGGGAAGACCGGTTCGGCGGCCGCAGCCTGGACTATATCAACGATGGAAAGGGCGCACCCCTGAACTATTGCCCGACTTGCGGAAAGAAACTGAGTGGTACGGCATGGCCAAAATAATCAACTGCCCGAGCTAAAGGGGTATTTCATAAAATACGAAAGGAGAAACCGATTCCGAAACAAAATGCTTATCTTGCCAAGCAGGAGGCTGTTCAGCGGCAGTGCTTCAACGATGGTTGGGAACTCGGAACACAGCAGATGTGCGACTATATTTCCCGGGCCTTGCGAGACCCGGAGGCCATGGGCAAGGACACATTTAGCGGCGCAAGAATCCTGAAAGTCCTGAAGAAAACCAACGAAATCATGCAGTATTTCCGACCAGCGTTCCTGCCAAACGATGAAGCGGATTGGTATCAAGAACAGCTGGACAAGGCTCTCATGGAAGCGTATAATGGAAACGGTGAGACGTTCTTCCCGTTCCGGGAGCGGTACGATTGCCTGAAAGAGTACGACTATAAGTCTGGGAAATGGAGGAGATAGTATGAATCTTTTGAATGAAACCTTGAATATTCTCAAAGAAAACCGTAAAACCCCTGCGGATGTGCGGTGGGTTGGAAGAGAGTCTGTCAATGCGAAGTGCAGCTGGGACGGCTTTGCAAAACAAGCAAACTTCGAGTACGACAATGAATACGGCATTGCAGAAATACCTGGAGACCTGATTGTGGCCGGTGACGATTGGCGGCTTGAGAGGGCGGAGTATGACGGCTCTGAGCGGTGGGAGTTTAAGACCGTGCCAGCAGAGCCGGATTTGGACAGCCACGCATCCAGCCGGTGCCTTGGCCTTGGAGTGGAAGATAGGCTGAGGATAACGCAAGGGCGTAGAAACGGATACTATGAACTTTTACAAGCACCGGAGGGCGTTAGGCTCAAGGGAAATGGTGCCTCGGAGCAGGGCAGCGAAAAACCATCACTCGATGGGAGAGGAGGGCCTAGAGTATATTCTTTCAGTATAAAGTTCCGTGAGGATGTACGCATAAACGCTAATGATTTTTTGGACTTAATTGGGAAAGATCGCAAATTTGCGTTTACTACCAAGAGCGATGACGGAGCTGCGGCAAAAGAACTCATAGGAACGACCAAATCAGTCTCGTTCTACGGTGGGAACGTGGTTAAAATCACAGTTGCGTTTCCTGAGGAAGTCAAAGACTTGGATTGAAGACGTAGAAAAAGCTGGTGAGAAAATGATAAAAAACTGCGTAAACTGCGGCGCACCACTTGAAGGAAAAAAGTGTTCGTACTGCGGCACGATGTACAACGACTCCGGTATTGTAGCGTCGTTTGACAAAGACCAATGCACAGGGACATTGGCTATCGGAGGGAACGAATACACGGTCTATCTCGGAACAATGGAAGCATTCACCGTCTGTGGAAGAGCTGGGAGAGACAGTAAAGGGCGGCTCCAAATGGAGAATGGACGGATGATTCACAAATTCACGCTGATAGAAATGTGAGCCTATCTTATTAACAAGAATTTATATATAATAAATATATATAAGTCTT
>OOCM01000389.1_pt1 | contig 45389 bp, 40 predicted proteins | sample 1671111 | NCBI WGS metagenome assembly OOCM01 (sample SAMN06348123, study PRJEB24527) | human gut metagenome | biome: human gut; feature: ankylosing spondylitis patient; material: feces | host: Homo sapiens | place: China | collected 2015-10 | reverse complement strand
TGAAAGTCGGGGCTTTGTCATACAAAAAAGAAGGTGGGCTTTTTGACACACCTTCAATATAAAGGATTATAAATCACTCAAACAAAAAACGATGAACAGCGTTTTTCACGCCTGCATCGCAGTGCCGAAATGGCACTGCCTTTTCATCGTCTGCGAGCAGTTTCATTTATTTAAACAATGAAACATTGCTCAGCAATACTACAGCTGCAACGCATGCAGCTACTACAACTGTCAAAACTTCCATAATCAATCTTTTTACCTTTAACCTAAAAACTAATCTTTACTACCAAACTGCTTAAAGCAGCAATCCTAAAAACAATCTCTTACTAACTGTTTATCCTTTTCTCTTTTGACACTGCAAAGATAGCAGCATTACAGTTTCGTTTACAAGAAAAAAGATGCTTTTCAACACATTTTTAGCGTTTTGTTGATATATATCAATATTTGTGTTCGCACACACATGCTAAAAAGCATAAAAATTGGCATAAAGTGACAAATAAGCAGTTTGAAAAGAAGAAAAGCTGACAGGTTTTACAAATTAGCCTCATACATATTCAATAATAAAGAAAAAATAGCAGGGTTTCACGCAAAAGGTGTAAATTTGCAGGATATACGACGTTGCATTTGAAATGCAAATGCCGACAATACAACAATCTACACCGAATAACAGAAAAATAATATATCAAGCTATATGGAATACAATTTCAGAGAAATAGAGAAAAAGTGGCGTCAGCATTGGGTTGAAAACAAGACCTACAAGGTGACAGAAGACAAAAGCAAGAAAAAGTATTATGTGCTCAACATGTTTCCATACCCGTCAGGTGCAGGCCTTCACGTAGGCCATCCTCTTGGCTATATTGCATCGGACATCTACGCACGCTACAAACGTCTGAATGGATTCAACGTGCTCAACCCTATGGGCTATGATGCCTATGGACTTCCTGCAGAGCAGTACGCAATCCAGACAGGACAGCATCCGGAAATTACAACCATACAGAACATCAATCACTATCGCGAACAGCTGGACAAGATAGGTTTCTCGTTCGACTGGGATAGAGAAGTACGCACATGTGCTCCAGACTACTATCACTGGACTCAGTGGGCTTTTGAAAAGATGTTCAACAGCTATTACGACAACGACAAGAATAAGGCACTGCCTATATCTGAGCTCATAGAAAAACTTGAAAGCAACGGTACTGAAGGCATAAATGCAGCTTGCTCCGAAGATCTCAAAATCACAGCTGAGCAGTGGAATGCTATGGACGAAAAGCAGAAGAGCGAAACTCTTATGAACTACAGAATAGCATTCTTGGGCGAAACAATGGTAAACTGGTGTCCAGAACTTGGAACAGTATTGGCAAACGATGAAGTTGTAGAAGGCGTCTCTGTTCGCGGCGGATATCCTGTAGTCCAGAAAAAGATGCGCCAGTGGTGTTTGAGAGTTTCAGCATACGCTCAGCGCCTGCTAGACGGACTCGACACAATCGAATGGACCGATTCACTCAAAGAGACACAGCGCAACTGGATAGGCCGTTCAGAAGGAACAGAAGTAAGATTCAAGGTAAAAGACAGCGACACAGAGTTTACAATATTCACGACACGCGCCGATACCATGTTCGGAGTAACTTTCATGGTACTTGCACCTGAAAGCGAGCTCGTAGCATCTGTAACTACACCAGAACAGAAAAAGGCAGTTGATGAATATCTTGAACAGACAAAAAAGCGTACGGAACGTGAACGTATGATTGACAAAAAAGTCACAGGCGTATTCACTGGAAGCTACGCAACAAATCCTTTCACAGGAGAAGCGATACCTATCTGGGTGAGCGACTACGTACTTGCAGGCTACGGAACTGGAGCCATCATGGCTGTGCCTGCTCACGACAGCCGTGACTATGCATTTGCAAAACATTTCAATCTCCCTATCATACCTCTTATAGAAGGTTGCGACGTAAGCGAAGAAAGCTACGATGCAAAGGAAGGTATTGTATGCAACTCTCCACGTCCAGGAGTTGAACCATATATAGATTTCAGCCTCAACGGAAAGACAATCAAAGAAGCCATTGCAGCTACAAAAGAATATGTAGAGAAAAACGGCCTCGGACGTGTAAAAGTCAATTACCGTCTGCGTGATGCCATTTTCAGCCGCCAAAGATATTGGGGAGAACCGTTCCCTGTATATTACAAGAACGGAATACCTTGCATGATTCCTGAAGAATGTCTTCCACTTGAACTTCCAGAAGTGGACAAGTTCCTCCCTACAGAAACAGGTGAACCGCCACTCGGAAACGCAGAAAAATGGGCTTGGGACGAAGCAAACAAAAAGATTGTAGAAAATTCGCTCATAGACAACAAGACCGTATTCCCTATCGAGCTCTACACAATGCCAGGATTTGCAGGTTCAAGCGCATATTATCTCAGATATATGGATCCGCACAACCAGAACATGCTGGTAAGCAAAGAAAACGACGAGTACTGGCAGAACGTAGATCTCTATGTAGGGGGTACAGAACACGCTACAGGTCACCTTATTTATAGCCGATTCTGGAACAAATTCTTGTACGACTACGGCTACAGCGTAAAAGAGGAACCATTCCAGAAGCTCATAAACCAGGGAATGATTCAGGGACGAAGCAACTTCGTTTATCGTATAAAAGATACAAACACATTCGTCAGCCTCGGATTAAAGGATAAATATGACGTCACTCCTATTCACGTAGACGTTAACATCGTAAGCAACGACGTGCTCGACATAGAAGCCTTCAAGAATTGGAGACCGGAATACAACAACGCAGAGTTCATACTTGAAGACGGCAAATATATTTGCGGATGGGCCATCGAAAAGATGTCCAAGTCTATGTTCAATGTAGTGAACCCTGATATGATTGTAGAAAAGTTCGGTGCAGACACACTTCGACTCTACGAAATGTTCCTCGGCCCTGTAGAACAGAGCAAACCTTGGGACACAAACGGTATCGACGGATGCCACAGATTCCTCAAGAAGTTCTGGAACATGTTCTTCGACCGCGACGGTAAACTTGCTGTAAGCGAGGGAGAGCCTTCTAGAGAAGAACTCAGATCAATCCACAAGCTCATAAAGAAAATATCGGCCGACATAGAGAACTTCTCTTACAACACATCTGTAAGTGCGTTTATGATATGCCTCAACGAGCTCACACAGCTCAAGAGCCGCAACAAGTCCGTTCTTGAAACCTTCGTTGTCCTCATGGCACCATTCACACCGCACATCAGCGAAGAGCTCTGGTCGCTTCTCGGACACAATACCAGCGTATGCGACGCAGAATGGCCAAAGTGGAACGACGACTATATCAAAGAAGACAAAGTAAATCTCAGCATAAGCTTCAACGGCAAATCAAGATTCCAGATGGAATTCCCTGCAGATGCAGACAATGCATCAATCGAAAAAGCCGTTATGGAAGACGAGAGGACAAAGAAGTACATGGAAGGACGTACTGTAGTCAAAACCATAATCGTGCCGAAACGCATTGTTAATATCGTACTGAAGTAACATTCCATCAATATATGAAATACAACAGTACAACAATATGGCAAGAGGTGAAGGATTATCTGTTCATCACTCTAGGATTGATGACGTATTCCTTCGCCCTCACGTCATTCATGCTTCCGTATCAGATTACTACTGGGGGTGTGGCCGGAATCGGATCAATAGTTTATTACGCCACAGGATTTGAAGTTCAGAACACTTTTCTGCTCATAAACGCAGCACTGCTCATTGTAGCCATCAAGGAGCTTGGTCTGCGCTTCTGCATGAAGACAATTTATGCCGTCATAATGATGTCCATTTGTATATGGGCCTTCCAGAGGCTTCTAGAAGGCGATGACGGACAATTGCCTAAAGTTGTCGGAGACCAGGATTTCATGGCATGCGTAATAGGAGCATGCCTTGAAGGAATAGGTCTGGCCATCTGTTTCTCATATAATGGAAGCACTGGCGGAACGGATATCATCGCAGCCATAATCAACAAGTATCGAGACATTTCTCTAGGAAGAGCCATTATGTTTTTCGATATGCTCATCGTAGCATCGTGCTACTTTGTTTTCTACGACTGGCGAAGACTGGTGTTCGGTTATGCAACTCTGATAATATCAAGCGTAACACTCGATTACGTGATAAACCGCTCAAGACAATCAGTGCAGTTCCTTATATTCTCTATGAAATACAACCTGATTGCCGACTCCATCAACGAAACCGGAAGAGGCGTTACGGTTCTCGATGGAAAAGGCTGGTATACAAAGGAGAACAGGAAAGTACTCGTTGTACTTGCAAGAAGAAGAGAATCTTTGGATATTTTCAGACGTATAAAAATGATTGACCCCAACGCTTTCGTGTCTATGAGCAATGTTGTAGGCGTATACGGCGAAGGATTCGACAAGATAAAGATAAAACCTAAAAAGCATGCCGAATCCGACAACCAGACGAAAGCCAAGGAATTGTCATAAACAATAAAGGGATGGGAAAAACAGATAAGTTTTCCCATCCCTTCTATGGAAATACAACTCTAAAACAGAAACAATGGCAAATTTAAGATCATTGGCAAAAGACACAGCCATTTATGGAATGAGCAGCATTATCGGACGCTTTTTGAACTATCTGCTCGTTCCGATCTATACTTTTTCCATGCCGGCATCAAGCGGCGACTATGGAATCCAAACCAACATTTATGCCTACGTGGCCCTGATGCTTCCGATTCTCACATTCGGAATGGAAACCACATTCTTCCGCTTCGCAAATAAAGAAGGAGAAGACCCCAAGAGAGTCTATTCCACAGTTCTTTACATGGTCGGTGGAGTATGCCTGGCATTTGTACTTCTCGTTTTGGCATTCATCAATCCAATCTCTGAATGGATGCACTATGAAGGACATTCGGAATACATCTGGCCGATGGCCATCGTAGCGGCTCTCGATGCATTCCAGTGCATACCGTTTGCATATCTGAGATACAGCCGCAAGGCGCTTAAGTTTGCAATGCTGAAATGCCTGTTCATTGTGCTCAACATCGTGCTCAACCTGATGTATTTCATAGCGGTTCCGATGCTGTACGAGAACGAATCCACACGCCACATCGTAAGCTCGTTCTTCGATGGTCAAGTGAGGGTTGAATGGATTTTCTATATAAATCTTATATGTACATCGCTCGTAACATTCTTCTTCCGTAAGGAACTGACTGGATTCAAATATGTATTTGATGCCAGACTGGCAAAGCGCATGCTCAACTATTCATGGCCGATACTGGTATTCGGAATAGCAGGAATTCTCAACCAAACAGCCGACAAGCTCATCTTCCCGTTCGTATCCAGCCACGCAGGAAAGGAAGTCAACGTGCAGCTCGGCATCTACGGAGCCTGCGTCAAGATTGCAATGATCATGACGCTCTTCACTCAGGCATTCAGATATGCGTACGAGCCTTTTGTCTTCGGAAAGAGCAAAGAAAAGAACAGCCGCGAAACGTATGCCGCCGCAATGAAATACTTTTTGATATTCGCAATATTGGCATTCCTTATTGTATGCGGTTATCTCGACATCATCAAGCGCATTGTCATTGCGCCTGACTACTGGGAAGGTCTGAAGGTTACTCCTATAGTGATGCTGTCTGGAATTCTTCTCGGCACATACTTCAACCTGTCTATGTGGTACAAACTGATTGACAAGACATGGTTCGGAATGATATTCTCGATTGCAGGATGTGCAGTGCTGATAGCAGTCAACATAATATTCATACCGAAATACAGCTACATGGCATGTGCATGGGGAGGTGTTGCCGGATACGGAACAGCCACTATACTCTCCTACATATTCGAACGCAAATACTACCCTATCCCTTACCAGAAAGGACGCATATTCTCCTATGCCCTGCTCGCGGCAGTACTTTTCGGTGCCATGCAGGCCATACCCGAATTGCTTCCAGGCATGCATCCGGCAGTCTACATCTGTGCCAACACAGTCCTAATCGTCATATACATTGCATATATGTCGAAGAAGGACTTCCCGCTCAAGAATCTGCCGGTTGTAGGAAAATATTTCAGATAACGACAAAACAATACTCCGGACATATATTCCGGACAAAACAAACGATTCAACAAAATATTTATGAGAAAATTACTTTTCACCGTCCTCTGCGCCATATCGGCTCTTACAGTCAAAGCCGACGAAGGAATGTGGATGATCTGCAACCTCTCGCAGCGTACGGACAGTATCTTGAAAGAGTTGGGACTCGAACTGAGCCCAGAAGAAATCTACAGTGCCGACAAACCGTCGCTCAACAATGCCATCGTTATGTTCGGCGGTTTCTGTTCAGGCGTAGTCGTAAGTCCGGAAGGACTTGTGTTCACCAACCACCATTGCGGATTCGGTGCAATACAGGAACACTCAACACCAAAGCACGACTACCTCAAAGACGGTTTTGTGGCAAAGAAGTACAAAGACGAGCTTCCTAATCCGGAACTCTTCGTAGCTTTCCACCTGAAGACTGTAGACGTAACAGACAAAATTCTTTCGCAGGTAAGCGACACTATGTCGCTCAGACACCGCAGTGCAGTCATTGACTCAATTTCAGGAGAAATTGCAGAATCAGTCAACGATTCAGCCAATTTCATCTACGGTGAAGTTGTGCCGTACTACAAGGGAAGCAAATACTACCTCTCTGTCTACCAGAGATTCAACGATGTGCGCCTCGTATTCGCTCCACCTCAGAGTCTCGGAAAGTTCGGAGGCGACACTGACAACTGGGTTTGGCCTCGCGAAACATGCGACTTCAGTGTATTCCGCATCTATGCAGACAAGAACAACAAACCGGCAAACTACTCAAAGGACAATGTGCCTTACCGCCCAATCAGATACGCCAACGTATCGCTCAAAGGCTACAGCGAAGGCTCGTACTGCATGACGCTCGGATATCCGGGAAGCACAGACAGATACCTCAGCTCATACGGAATTGAGAACACAATGCGTACAGTCAACGACGTGCGCGAACAGGTAAGAGGCGTAAAGCTCGGTGTGCTCAAAGAATCCATGAATTCAAGCGATGCCATCCGCATCATGTACGCATCTAAGTATGCAAACAGCTCAAACTACTGGAAATACTCTATCGGTATGAACCAGGCACTCGAGAAGCTCGGTGTCATCAACGAGAAGAAGGAAACAGAAAACCAGTTGAAAGAGTGGATACTCAAGGACACAGTGGCAAACAAGAGCTATGTACACCTGCTCGACACACTCGAAATGAAATACAAGAATGCATTCGAAACAAACTACGAGATGACACTTCTCGAGGAATCATTCTGGGGAGGAGCAGACATACTCTCACTTGCACTCAAGTCAATGGTAAGCGTTGTTGAAGACGGAGGTACAGACTTCCAGAAACAGGTTGAGAAAGCATATAAGGATATCGATGTTGAAACAGACAAGAAGGTATTCATCGCACTCATAAAGAACTACGCAGAGCAGGTTCGCGATACTGCCTACCTCATGGACTTCTACAAGACCATCAATGAGAAGTTCAACGGCGATTACGCAGCATTTGCCGACAGCGTATACGCAGCATCAATATTCAGCAGACCGGCCGACCTTGCCAAGGTTGAAAAAACTGCCGATATCTACGACGATCCTATCTTCGACATTGCATCAGAAGTCATTGCAAAGCTGTATCTTGTGGCATCACAGTACGACCAGGAAATATACTACTGCGAACGTCTTCTCGGCGATGCTGTAAGAAAGATGAACAGCAGTACAGAATACTATGCCGACGCCAACTTCACGCTCCGTCTGAGCTACGGTATCGTAGAGGCATATTCTCCATCTGAAAGCTTCCGCTACAAGCACTACACAAAACTTGAAGACATAATTGCCAAAAACGAGAAATATCCAGACAATCCGGATTACGAACTTCTCCCTAGCGTAAAGAAATGGCTCAAGAGCGGCGACTTCGGAAAATATAAGGATAAGGAAAGCGGTGAAATGCGCCTCTGCTTCCTCACAAACAACGACATTACCGGTGGAAACTCCGGAAGCGGAATGTTTGACGGAAAAGGACGCCTTATCGGACTCGCATTCGACGGCAACTGGGAAGCAATGAGCAGCAACGTTAAGTTCGACAGCAGTCTCTCAAGATGTATCGGTGTCGATATCAGATACGTTCTCTCTGTCATCGAGAAATACGGAAAGGCTAAGAGACTCATCAAGGAACTTACACTTGAAGAATAATTGCCGAAAGACATAACAACATCTAAAGATGAATCCCGAAAGATTGCGTAAGAAAAATGCAATCTTTCGGGATTCATCTTTATTTCTTATTCCAGAACTAAAGTCTGTCTACAGGTTCAAGTCGCCGCCATTTACAACATTGCCGCATACTTGCGCACTTTCTTCAAACGCTCCATAAATGATGGATCCGAAGCAACCTGCTGCATGTTGTAATCAAGCTGCATCCTCATCAGCAGAGAAGCACTTATTCCCAATGCTGCTTCAAACAACATTGCAGTCTGCGTAGTTACCGGTCGGCGGCAGTTGAGAATATCGTTAAGTACCTTATACGAAACTCCCATTTGCTCAGCCAACTTACGCTGAGACAATTTACGTTCATCAACCTCTTCTTTAAGCAATTCACCAGGATGAACAGAACGCTGACAGATATATTTTTCCATAACTATTCTTATTTATAATGATTAGATAGATCTAAAATATTACATATAGTAATCACAGACTCCGATGAAGCATGCTCCACAGTGAACTCTATGCGATACTGATCGCTCACACGAATGGAAGAAATCCCAGCTTTGTCTCCTTTCAACACTTCGTAATGGAACGAACTGATAGCAAAAAGTTCCTCTATACATCTGGCTTGCTCCAACACCTTGATACGCAACTGATATCGCGACACTATATGTGGCTGAAAACGATGCTTCTTATCCGTCGTCTTCCCTTCCTCATACAACTGACGCAAATAGTCCTTGTCAAATTTTATTTCCATTTCATTTTATCTGACACATGTGGCAAAGATAACAGATATTACATACAATCCACAAAAAAAGTGGAACTATTTCAAAAAACATACCCTAATATGCATAAATGTGCGAGCGCCCGCAGAATATTTTCCGAGCCCTCGCAACAAACACTGTGAGCCCTCGTAATTTTCCATACAGGCGCTCAGTGATAAAATTATGGTATTCTGCCATAAGAGTTATAATCTGCATAAATGCAAAGGACAAAACTTACAATATATTACAAAATCGACAATTAAAGTTACCAAAAGCATATATTTTTGCATATTCTTGCAACAAAATGAATTAAAATACGGAATTACAACAAAAAAGATTTTGTTTTATCATATTTCTTTTAGAAATTTGCAATCATAAAATAACACAAGATGCCACAACACAGACAAAACCATATACATTAAATAAAGTTTTTGTCTTGAAATGTGTCAGAAGTTGCACATCGGCATAAATGTATAAAATAAGCAATGTAACTATAAAACAGATATTATGGCAGAAAAATTGGAAGTGAAGGAACTGGACAGCGTCGTTGTCCGTTTCTCAGGAGATTCCGGCGACGGTATGCAGTTGGCAGGAAACATATTCTCAACTGTATCTGCAACAGTAGGAAACAGCATAAGCACGTTTCCTGATTACCCGGCAGACATACGCGCCCCGCAGGGTTCACTGACAGGTGTATCGGGCTATCAGGTACACATCGGCGCCGGCAAGGTGTTCACCCCTGGCGACAAGTGCGACGTTCTTGTGGCAATGAATGCGGCCGCTCTTAAGACCCAATACAGATTTGCCAAACCAAACGCAACGATCATCATCGACACTGATGCATTCCAGAAGAAAGATCTGGAGAAAGCCCTGTTCAAGACAGATGATCCAATCAAAGAGATGGGCATCGACGCCGACAGAGTAATCGCATGCCCTATCACACAGATGGTCAAGGACTGCCTGGCAGACAGTGGCATGGACAACAAATCTATGCTGAAATGCCGCAACATGTTTGCAGTAGGTCTGGTGTGCTGGCTTTTCAGCCGCGACATAGAAATTGTGTTCACTCTGCTCAGGGAGAAGTTTGCGAAGAAACCTGCCTTGGCAGAAGCCAACATAAAGGTTGTACAGGCCGGATACGACTACGGCCACAACACCCACAGCTCAGCATGCAACATCTACAAGGTTGAAACAAAGGAAAAGACACCTGGACGCTACATGGACATTACCGGCAACAAGGCCACTGCATACGGATTCATCGCCGCTGCAGAAAAGGCCGGTCTGAAGCTTTATTTGGGTTCATACCCTATCACTCCTGCAACAGACGTTCTGCACGAACTGTCGAAACACAAGTCACTCGGAGTGACAACCGTGCAGTGCGAAGACGAAATTGCCGGATGTGCATCGTCCGTAGGTGCATCGTTTGCAGGCGCACTGGCTGTAACATCAACATCAGGCCCAGGCATCTGCCTCAAGTCTGAAGCAATGAACCTTGCAGTCATCATGGAACTGCCGCTGGTTGTTCTTGATGTTCAGCGAGGAGGTCCAGCAACAGGTCTCCCAACAAAGTCGGAGCAGACAGACCTTCTTCAGGTACTCTTCGGACGAAACGGCGAATCGCCTATGCCTGTCATGGCTGCAACTTCGCCTACCGACTGCTTCGAATCAGCCTACATGGCCTGCAAGATAGCTCTGGAGCACATGACTCCTGTAGTGCTTCTCACAGACGCCTTCGTGGCAAACGGTTCCGGAGCGCTCAAGCTGCCTGACCTCAAGGACTATCCGGAAATCAACCCTCCTTACGTAAAGCCGGAGATGAAGGGACAGTGGACACCATATATGCGAAATCCGGAAACAGGCGTAAGATACTGGGCCGTACCGGGCACAGAAGGTTTCCAGCACATTCTCGGAGGTCTGGAAAAAGACAATGTAACAGGTGCAATATCAACAGATCCTGAGAACCACAACCTGATGACTCACCTCAGACAGGAGAAGATAAACAAGATACAGGTTCCTGACGTGGAAGTGGACGGTGATGAAGATGCCGAACTGCTCATAGTAGGTTTCGGAGGTACATATGGACATCTGCACGCCGCTATGGACGAGATGAGAGCAAACGGCAAGAAAGTGGCACTGGCACACTTCAAATACATCAATCCGTTGCCAAAAAACACATCCGAGGTGATGAAGCGATTCAAGAAGGTTGTTGTAGCCGAGCAGAACATGGGACAGTTTGCCGCTTACCTGCGCATGAAGGTAGACGGATTCGTTCCTTACCAGTTCAATCAGGTCAAGGGTCAGCCGTTCGTTGTAAATGAACTTGTAGAAACATTCAACGCTATATACAACGGCTAAACAAAGGAGTTACCAAGAAAAAGATAAAAACACCGGCATCCGCTGCACCGCATAATGACGGCAACAGAGATGCAACAAAAATATACAGTATATATGGAATATACAGCTAATGACTTCAAGAAGGGCCAGCCACGCTGGTGTCCCGGATGCGGAGACCATTTCTTCCTGGCTTCGCTCCACAAGGCTATGGCGGAGATAGGTGTTCCGCCATACGAAACAGCAGTCATATCGGGCATCGGCTGCTCAAGCAGATTGCCTCACTATATGAACACTTACGGAATGAACACTATACACGGACGTGCCGCCGCAATAGCAACAGGATGTAAGGTTGTCAACCCTAAACTGACCGTATGGCAGGTGAGCGGCGACGGCGACGGACTGGCCATCGGTGGAAACCACTTCATACATGCCAACAGACGCAACGTCAACATAAAGATGATTTTGCTTAACAACCGCATATACGGATTGACCAAGGGACAGTATTCTCCAACCAGTCCGCGCGGATTCGTGAGCAAGTCGAGCCCTTACGGCACTGTGGAAGATCCGTTCCGCCCTGCAGAACTCTGCTTCGGCGCCAGAGGACACTTCTTTGCACGTGCAGTTGCAACCGATCAGGAAGGAACAATAAACGTGCTCAAGGAAGCATATAAGCACAAGGGAGCAGCTGTGTGCGAAATTCTGCAGAACTGCGTAATCTTCAACGACGGCACCCACGAGTCTGTATACAGCAAGGAAGGGCGCAAGAAGAATGCCATCTACCTGAAGCAGGGCGAGCCTATGCTCTTCGGCGAGAACAACGAATACGGCCTCATGCAGGAAGGTTTCGGACTGAAGGTTGTGAAGCTTGGCGAAAACGGCATCACAGAGAAGGATATACTTGTGCACGATGCACACTGTCTGGACAACACTCTCCACTTGAAACTTGCCATGATGGAAGGTCCGGATTTCCCTATCGCCTTGGGTGTGATACGCGACGTTGACGCTCCTACTTACGATGACGCTGTCAACGAACAGATTGAAGAAATCAAGGGTAAAAAGCCATATCACAATTTTGCAGAATTGCTCGAAACAAATGATATCTGGGAAGTGAAATAACAAGCCCCGATAATCAATACGATGATATCTTAAGGCACAGACCGTTTAACAGACGTTCTGTGCCTTAATTGTCTGTACAGGCATATAAAACAAATGCCGATAAGGCGTAAATCGTATAGGGTAAACAATACAAACAGGCAGGACTAAAAATGCGCAAATTGCAAACTACAGAAAGCAGTACGGCTAAATAAACATGATAAATAGCAGATAATGAGGTTTTCAAATGTTAAATTCTCTATTTTTAAGCTACAACATTTGGATATACCGCAACTAATCTTGATATTTGCCTTCCGAAAGAATATTAGATTTTTTCATAGTTAAGGTTTAGGTTAAAAAAGGGGACAGCGATTCGTGAGAACCGCTGTCTTTTGTTATTTTTGCATCGGAGTTCCAAGAAAATCTGGAGCAGCAATATATTGTCCATCTTTGTTGGGACATAAAAAAGAAAGGAAATACAGATATGACAGTAATTTATCCATCTCCAATTTTCGGTCCTATACACAGCCGCCGCCTCGGAGTATCGCTGGGCGTAAACCTTCTGCCTCCTGACGGCAAGAGCTGCACATTCGACTGTCTCTACTGTGAATGCGGATTCAACCGCGACTTCCGCCCTCGCCTGCCTATGCCGACACGACAGAAGGTTGCAGACGCACTGGAAGAGAAACTGAAAGATATGAAGGAGAACGGCCCTAAACCGGACGTTATAACTTTCGCCGGAAACGGTGAACCGACACTCCACCCCCACTTTGCAGAAATCATTGACGACGTAATAAGATTGCGCAACAAATATTTTCCTGAAGCGAAGGTCAGCGTGCTGAGCAATTCTACCATGATCACGCGCAAGGATGTATTTGAAGCCCTTAAGAAAGTGGACAACAACATTCTCAAGCTGGACACGTTCAACCCTGACTACATAGAACATATCGACCGACCGAACATACGTTACGACGTGAAAGCTATAGTTGAGCAGATGCAGAAGTTCGAGGGTCACTGCATAATACAGACTATGTTCATGAAAGGAACGTACAATGGAAAGGATGTGGACAACACGAGCGACAAATTTGTTCTGCCGTGGATAGAAACACTTAAGAAGATTGCTCCTATGGAAGTAATGATATACACCATAGATCGGGAGACACCTGCACACAACCTAAAAAAGGCTTCGCATGAGGAACTTGACCGCATAGCGAAACTAGTAAGACAAGCTGGTCTGAAGGTGCAGGAGGCGTTCTAAAAGATAACGGGAAAAATGAAACACCCTCAAACATGTATGGACTCGTCACACAAGCTGTCCAACATGTTTGAGGGTTTTATGTTTGTGGATTATTTGTATATAAGCACAGAAAGGTTTTCTTCTGCAAGTATTTCACGTGCAACATCGTATACTTTTTCAGGAGTAAGCTGATCAAGATGTGAAATGGTATCCTCAATTCCTTCAAAACGGTTGTAATGAAGGAAACATTTTGCCATGTCGAGGGCATAATTCTCAAAATTGTCACAGGCAACTCCTATCTGTCCCTTTATCTGCTTCATAGCCGCTTTGAAACGGCTCTCAGATAAAGGCGCATCGGTAAGACGGTCGAGTTCCTTGCGTACAAGCTTCATACAGCGTCCTATGTCATCGGCGTCACATCCGAAATATATCGCAAAGGTACCTGTATCTGTATAGTTCGTCAGCGAACTCTCTACGGTGTACACCAATCCGTTGTGCTCACGTAATGACACGTTCAGGAGAGAATTCATTCCGGGACCAGCAATGATGTTGTTGAGAAAATACAGCGCTATGCGTCTTTTATCATCAGATGGATAAGCACGGCTCCCGATCATAACATGTGCCTGATGGGTTCCACGCAGCTCAGTGCGGTGCTCGGCTGTGTAAGGTTTGAGAGGCATACGCCACTTGTTGCCGTGGAATACGTCGCCACGTGTATCTGTATCTAAATATACCGGAACAGACGGAACAATACCGGAACAATACTTCTCCACTGTACGAACAACATGCGAAAAAGGAATCTTGCCGAACACGAAGAAAATCATGTTCGACGGAACATACAGGCGAGAAGTAAATCCCTGCAGGTCGGCAGTTTTGAAAGAACGTACCGTCTCAGGAGTGCCTAGGATGTCATGTCCTAGTGAATGCCCGCTGAAAATCATGTGTTCGAACTCATCATATATAAGCTCTGCCGGCGAATCGAGATAGCTCTTTATTTCGTCGACAACAACTTCTGCTTCCTTATCCATTTCATGCTGCGGAAAAGTACTGTTGAACACAATGTCTGCTATTAGTTCAACAGCACGGCTGAAATCGCCCTTCATGAAAGCCGAATAGACAACAGTTTCTTCCTTGTTCGTATATGCATTGAGATCGCCGCCTACAAGCTCCATCCTGTTGAGAATGTGCCACGCCTTGCGTTTGTGCGTGCCCTTGAAAATCATGTGCTCGCAGAAATGTGCCGCACCGTGCTCGCAATCGCGCTCATCGCGTGTACCGGCATCTATTGCGATGCCGCAATAGGCAACGTTTGTCGGAGAAGGCATGTGTATGATGCGCAATCCGTTTGACAATGTATGAGTGTTGAATCTTTCCATAATCGCGGCAAAGTTACTCTTTTTTCTGCTACTAGCGGAGCAAAGTTATACAAATGGACTTCTTTAACGCATACAGCTCCAAATTAAAGATAGAATAATATGAGCCAACAACTTAAAAATATGTACATTTGCAAAGAAAAATTGATTATTATGGATAAGATTGGAGTTTTCTGCTCTTCGTCAAACAATATGGACGAAATCTACTATTCGAGTGCAGAGGCTCTCGGAAAGCTTTTGGGTAAAAAGGGCAAGACACTGGTATACGGAGGTTCGCGATGCGGATTGATGGAAGCAGTGGCCCGATCGGCAAAGGAAAACGGTGCACGGGTGTTTGGAGTTGTACCTCGCAAACTGATTCAGAACAACATGGTCAGCGACCATATCGACGTGACGTTTCATGCCGACGAACTGAGCGACCGAAAGCAGTGGCTTATAGGAGAATCGGACATAATGATTGCCATGCCTGGCAGTGTAGGCACACTTGACGAGGCTTTTTCGGCAATGGCAGAAAACGTTTTCGGGATACACAACAAGAAAGTTGTTTTCTGGAACATCAACGGCTTCTGGGATGACTTGTTCAAGATGATTGACGGACTTAAGAGCAAAGGTGTTGTAAACAAACCTTTCGACACATGCATGATGCGTGCCGACACACTCGAAGAACTGGAAAAAATCATTGACTGACAATCAGACACAGAAGCAGACTCAGAGACAAAAAGTTTTAAACAAATTCCTTAATACACATACAGCAGTGCGAAGAATAATCGGATTAGGCGAAACAATCATGGACATCATCTTCAAGAACGAGGCTCCGACAGCAGCCGTTCCTGGAGGTTCAGTCTTCAATGCCATCATATCGCTTGGCAGAATGAAACAGAACGTCACAATGATAAGCGAAACGGGCAATGACCATGTTGGACATGCCATACTCCGTTTCATGAAGGAAAACGGTGTAAGCACGGAAAACGTCAACGTCTTCAGCGACGGACGCTCTGCCATATCACTGGCATGGCTTGACAACGGAGGAGACGCCGACTATATGTTCTACAAAGACTATCCGAATGCACGTCTCGAAGTGGAATGGCCGGAAATCAAGAACGACGACATCGTCATGATCGGTTCATATTTCGTGCTCAATCCGGTTCTGAGACCCAAAGTGAGGGAATTTATGGAATATGCACGCAACAACGGTGCTCTGATATATTATGATCTTAATTTCAGAAAAACCCACAGAGCAGATGCTGTAAGACTGTATGCCGACATCCTTGAGAACCTGGACTATGCCGACATAGTGAGAGGTTCGACAGAAGACATATTCAACATCTTCGGATATGCCGATGCAGAGAAGGTATACAAGTCTGCAATAGAGTTCCACTGCAAAAATATGATATGCACTGATGCAGGAGGCGACGTTAAACTGTTCACCAACGGCAAATGCCGTTCATTCGAAACACGCAAGATAGATGCCGTAAGCACTATAGGTGCCGGCGACAACTTCAACGCAGGAACAGTGTACGGTCTTGTCAGACACGGCGTGAGCCGAGAAGATCTGGCTTCGCTTACGGACAGCAGATGGGACAGCATCATCAAATGCGGAATAGATTTTGCTACTGATGTATGCATGAGCTACAGCAACTCTGTATCGAAGGAATTTGCAGAAACTTACATGGCTGGAATTTGATTTTAAGGGACGACAGTGCGCATGCCAGGCGGATATGTTGTCCGAAGATTTTTAAGGGGAGCGCCAGCTCCAAGAAACATTTTAACATCAAACAAATTTGAAGACATTTGAAGAACTGGGAGTCCGCGACGAGATTCTCAAAGCAATCAAGGAAATGGGATACGAGAATCCCATGCCTGTACAGGAAGAGGTGATCCCTTACCTCTTGGGTAACAACAACGACGTAGTGGCACTTGCGCAGACAGGTACAGGAAAAACAGCAGCCTATGGCTTGCCTGTACTGCAGAAAGTCGATCCTGAATCGACAGATACACAGGCACTCATACTCTCGCCTACACGAGAACTGTGCCTGCAGATAGCTGACGACCTGAAAGAATATTCAAAATACATTGACCACCTACATGTGTTGGCAGTGTACGGCGGAAGCTCTATTGAAACTCAGATACGTGCACTCAAGAAAGGAGTGCAGGTGATTGTAGCTACACCAGGAAGACTTGTAGACCTGATGGAACGTGGTGTGGCAAAGCTCGACAAAGTGCAGAACGTGGTACTCGACGAAGCAGACGAGATGCTCAACATGGGATTCTCAGAAAGCATCGACACAATTCTTGAAGGAGTGCCTACAGACCGCAACACACTGTTCTTCTCTGCAACAATGAGCAAGGAAATAGAACGCATAAGCAAGAAATACCTGCATGATGCAAAGGAGATTGTCGTAGGTTCACGCAATGAAGGTGCCGAAAAGGTAAATCATATATACTACCTCGTTCAGGCAAGAGACAAATACAGAGCTCTCAAACGCATTGCCGACTATTATCCTAACATATATGCAATCGTATTCTGCCGTACAAGAATGGAAACACAGGAGATTGCAGATAAGCTCATTCAGGATGGATACAATGCAGATTCGCTCCACGGCGAACTGTCGCAGGCCCAGCGTGACCTCACAATGCAGAAGTTCCGCCAGCACCGCATACAGCTCCTCGTAGCAACTGACGTTGCAGCAAGAGGACTCGACGTGGACAACCTTACACACGTCATAAACTACGGTCTGCCGGACGATATTGAAAGCTACACACACCGAAGCGGACGTACAGGACGTGCAGGAAAGACTGGAACAAGTATCAGCATCATACACGTACGTGAAAAATCAAAAGTACGCGCCATAGAGAAGCAGATTGGAAAAGAATTCGTTGCAGGCAAATTGCCTTCAGGAAAAGAAATCTGCGAGAAACAGCTTTATAAGGTTATCGACCACATCGAAAAGGTTGAAATCGACGAGGAGGAAATAGCACCATTCTTGCCGGAAATCTACCGCAAGTTCGAACTCATGGACAAGGAAGACCTCATAAAGAGAGTTGTTTCTCTGGAATTCAATACATTCCTCAACTACTACAAGAACGAAGCTGAAATCGAATCACCTGAAGAAGGACGCAAGCGCGACAAGAATGGCGGTAAGGAAAAAGGCGAGAAGCGTTCACGCGTAGCAGAAGAGGGATACACAAGATTGTTCATCAACCTCGGAAAGAAAGACAGTCTTAATCCTAGAGACCTCATGGGACTTGTCAACAGAAACACATCCGGCAAGAGAATCGAATTCGGACGCATAGACCTGATGAAGAACTTCTCTTTCTTTGAAGTTCCAGAAAACCAGGCAAAAGACGTTATCAATGCACTTCGCGGTGCAGACTTCGACGGACGCCAGGTAAGTGTTGAGATTTCAGAACCTGAAAGCTCTTCAGACAAAGGTTCATCAAAGGGCGGAAACTCATCAAGAGGCGGAAACGGTGGCGACAGACGCAGAAGCGACCGCAGACCTTCGGAGAAAAAGAGAGGCGGAAAAGATCCTATGGCTGAAGCTAGACGCAAGGGACGCGGACGCGACAAGGACGAACAGGTTTCTGCCAAAAGAGGAAAAGGCAAAGACAAAGGCAAACCTGAATGGGCAAAATTCTTCGAACAGGACTTCGGAGATACAGGCTCAAAGAAGCGCAGAAAGAAATAATGATGGCCGGACACAGTTCCGGCACATCACAAAAGAGAGAAATATAAACACGATTCATTCACTTATTCTACAAACGCAGCATCATGAAAGTATTTCAGAACGTAGAAGATATCGGTGACCTGAGAAAGGCAATCGAAGAGGCTTTCGAAATAAAGAAGGACCGCTTCAAGTACAACGAACTCGGACGCAACAAGACGTGTCTGCTCATATTCTTCAACAACAGTCTGCGCACACGCCTGAGCACACAGAAGGCTGCAATGAACCTCGGCATGAACGTAATCGTTCTGGACGTGAATCAGGGAGCCTGGAAGCTTGAAACTGAGCGCGGAGTGATTATGGACGGCGACAAGAGCGAACACCTTTTAGAGGCAATTCCTGTAATGGGATCATATTGCGACATCATAGGTGTAAGAAGCTTCGCAACATTCGAGAGCCGAAAGGACGACTATGAGGAAAAGATTCTCAACCAGTTCATACGCTACAGCGGACGTCCGGTATTCTTCATGGAAAGTGCAACAGTACACCCTCTCCAGAGTTTCGCCGACCTCATAACAATTGAGGAATACAAGCGCAATGAAAGACCTAAAGTGGTGCTCTCATGGGCTCCGCATCCTAAGGCACTGCCTCAGGCTGTACCTAACTCATTTGCACAGTGGATGAACGCAGCAGATGTAGACTTCGTCATCACCCATCCGAAAGGCTACGAACTTGATCCTAAGTTTGCAGGCAATGCCCGCGTAGAATACGATCAGATGAAGGCCTTCGAAGGTGCAGACTTCATTTATGCAAAGAACTGGAGCTGTCCGGGCGTAACCAATCCAGAAGACTACGGCAAGGTTCTGTCGAAAGACATGAGCTGGACTGTAGACTCTGCCCACATGGCAGTGACAAACAACGCCTTCTTCATGCACTGTCTGCCTGTAAGAAGAAACATGATTGTTACAGACGACGTTATTGAGGCTCCAACAAGTCTTGTAATACCTGAAGCAGCAAACAGAGAAATATCGGCTACAGTCGTACTTAAGCGCATGCTGGAATCTCTCTAAGACGAATGACATGGTTTTCTGCCTGCTATAGAGTTTAGAAGACCATATATGAAGGAAATCCTACATAATGTGAATGTAAAGTCACATATACAGGAACATTAGCATAGGACATAACTCTCCATTAAATAATAAGCAATACGCACGGAAAAGTAAATCATAAACTTTATCCGTGCGTATTTTTATATATACATATCTGCAATCAAAGAACACGTCCTACAAGCCTATCCAAACAACAACCTGCGCCCAAGCCACAATTGAACTATACCGCGCATGAGCAGATAAACTATAAATGCCATCCAGAGTGCATGATTGGCCAGCATCGCACTGAAAGAATAGTAAACAACAAAGAACGATACGGCCGCTGCAAACATGGCCTTAAGCATGTAACCAGTCTCAGCTGCACCGATGAACATACCGTCAAGCAGGAATGCAGAGAAACCGGCAAGAGGTATTGCCATAGCCCATACAGAATATGTTCCGGAGGCCGATATAACCGAAGAATCATCTGTCAGGAGACTCAGAAACGACTCCCCTCCCACTCCATAGACAAGAGTGAAAAGCAGAGCCATGGCGAAGCCCCAGCGAAACAAACGTGCCGATGTCCGACGAAGCTCCGCATAACGGCCTCCGCCTATACATTTGCCGGTAAGCGCTTCAGCTGAATAGGCAAAGCCGTCCATAATGTAAGAAAACAGCAGAAACAGCTGCATCAGCAGTGTGTTGACAGCCAGAACGACATCACCCTGCGCCGCACCTGCAGAAGTAAAAAATACCGTGACGCTTACAAGACACAGCGTACGCAGAAATATATCCTTGTTCACATTGAAGAACTTGACCATTGCACTGCGTGCAAATATACACCTCTTGCGCACCTCAGAACGCATACTTCCGTACTTGCGCATCCAAAGTACAGCAGCTGTAAGCAGACCCGCGTAAAGAGCAATGACAGTTCCCAATGCAACACCTTCCACCTTCATTCCCAACACGAATACAAGGAAAGAACTTACGGCAATATTAACCAGATTCTGAACGATGGCCACAAACATCGGGAAACGCGAATTCTGCATACCAATAAACCATCCGGTAAAGCTGTAGAGACAGAAATTGGCCGGTGCTCCCCAAATACATATATGGTAATATATAGAAGCAAGATTCTTTACTTCCTTGCTGGCATCTATGAACATGAAAGCCACCTCGCGTATAGGCCACTGAAACAACAAAAGAGCTGAAGAAAGCATAAGACTTATGCTCAGCGAACGCACCAGCATGTGTACCACCTCGCTCCTGTTGCCGGCACCATAAGCTTGTGCAGTCAGTCCTCCAGTACCCATACGCAGAAAAACAAATATCCAGTATATCATGCTGAACATCATGCCTCCGACAGCTATCGCACCTATATACGACGCAGCTCCGAGATGCCCGACAATTGTGACATCCACAAGTCCCAGCAAAGGAACCGTGATATTAGACACAATAGCAGGAAGAGCTATATCGAGAATCCTGCGGTCAATCTGATTCATTCCAGACCAGAAACCCATAAATATCAAATAATATATTTAAAGACGAAAAAAACATCAATCATGCCTTGAAATACTGTCGCGGAGCACAATCAGACTTTCAGGACCCATGTTGAAAAGCAAATCGACAATGCTCAGATTTGGCAGAAAGCCGTGTTTCTGACTGAACACCTGATAATATTCCTTCGGACAGAAATCTGCATCAGAGGCAAAATCTTTCTTTGGATGTATAGATGAACGCAAGTCCAGCTCATCACGTCCGAAATCGGTCTTGTAAGCCTCTGTACGGGCCATTCTAGGAGCCATGTCTATAAGTTCACAGCATTTGGCGCAAAGAGCCTCATTGAAGTCCATAAGAAACTCCCACTTCTTCTCATAGAACGGACGGAAATCATCCTGATAGTATTCAAAGAAAGGACTGGTGTAATAGCTCGAAACGAGGGCCTGCCAATGGTTGTGCCTCCACTTGTCGTGGTCGCTTATCCGAACATCCTTCATCAGACACTTGGCCGTATCGAACTTCTCCACCGGAACAGTAAGTGCAAGGACACCGTTGGGCGAATCTATCATGCAACGTGTACGATAAGTCTGCTTCATGTAGCTGTCGTACTGCTCAACAAAAATCCTGTTGTCGCCATACAATTTTGTAAAATACTGCACAGGAGGCAGATAGGCCGAACTCAAATATATATCCATATTCTTAATGTGTTCATTTAAATTATTCAAAGGCACAGCGTATGAACAAACACCATGTGCCCCGTCATTCAACAAAAAAGGACAAGCCTTCAATAAGAGGGCTTGTCCGAAAAAAGTTCACATCTTGTCACTTTATATTGTCAACCCTTCGGAATATGCGGTCCCAGCGTATTCTGCTCGAAGGATTATAATCAGGACTGATAGAAAGCCATATCATTATAGGCTTGCCCACAATGTGGTCCTCCGGAACGAAACCCCAATAGCGCGAGTCGGCCGAATTGTGGCGGTTGTCGCCCATCATCCAGAAATAGTCCATCTTGAACTTGTAGCTGTCAGCTTCCTTTCCGTTGATATATATCTTTCCGTTCTTTACCTCAAGCTGATTGCCCTCATAAACCCTTATAGGACGCTCATATATGGCAATGTTGTCCATTGTGAGCTTCACGCTTTGTCCCTTTGCCGGAATCCATATAGGTCCGTAGTTGTCGCGTGTCCATCCTGTGTAATGATTGAGCGGATACAGATTGCCGTACCATCCGTCCTTGATTTCCACAATGCTGTCCACAAGATCCTTGCGTGCCATCAGACCATCGTAGGCCTTCTTCGTAAGAGGCACGCCGTTCTCCATGTCCATAATCTTGTCGCGGTCCTCATCGCTTATGCCTAGTTCGTTGCATATATCGTCCGTAAGATCGCCCTTGAGGTATATTCTATAGTTGAACTGCACTTCCTCAGGCTGCTTCATTGGTTTTCCGTCGAGATAGATCACCTTGTCCTTTATCTGCAATGTCTGTCCAGGAAGTCCAACACAGCGCTTCACATAGTTCTCGCGCTTGTCCACCGGACGGCTTACAATCTCGCCGTACTGCGCCTTCTGCATTCCTACAATCTGACGTCCAAGTCCGTAAAGTTCCTGATAAAGCTTCATCTGCCCCTCAGAATCGAGCGAAGCCATGTTAGGCACATTCTCGCCCATCTGCTGTTTGTAGGCATAACCGAGAGAATAACAAAGGTCGTAAAAATCGTAGTTGTAGTTCACAGCCACTGTATCGCCGGTAGGATAGTTGAACACAACGATATCGCCCAACTGCACCTTGCCTAATCCATCCACTCTGCGATAATCCCACTTAGGCCATTCAATGTACGACTTGCATCCAAATACAGGCAACGTATGCTGTGTAAGAGGCATAGACAACGGAGTCTGCGGTATGCGCGGACCGTAGCTCATCTTGCTCACAAGCAGATAATCGCCAACAAGAAGAGATTTCTCCAGCGATGATGAAGGAATCTTATAGTTCTGGAAGAAGAAGTTGTTTACGAAGTATACTGCCACCAGCGCAAACACAATGGCATCTACCCAGCTCATGACGGTTCTCGAAACAGGATTCTCCAAATCCTTCCACCATGTCCAGCGTATCTTCTTCGTTATATATGCATCGAATATGAAAGGAACCACAATCAGTCCCAACCAGCTTTCTACCCAATAGAGGAATGCAAGATACAGCAGAAGCACCACTGCAAACTTGATCCACGACTTAGCCGTAGGTTTTGCATTCGGCTTGCCGTTTTGCTTTTTTCTCATAACTGAACTTTATTGTTTAAACGGAATATCAAAAATCAAACAGGTCGCCCATCTGAAGCCATCCTTCATGATCGGCAGTGTATTCAGCAGCAAGTACAGCACCCAGTGCAAATCCCTTTCGGCTGTGAGCATCATGTGTTATCTCTATACAGTCTGCTTCGCTGTCGTATATGACAGAATGTATGCCCGGAACCTCATCACGGCGTATGGAATCTATTCTGAGTTCGTCTGCAGCACATTCCTCGCTTCCGCTCACAGTGCCGTCAGGATTGAGCAATGTGCCCTTCACCCAACTTGACTTTCTGTCAAGGTTGTCGATGATGCCCTCTGCCAGCGTGATGGCAGTACCGCTAGGTGCATCGAGCTTATGCACATGGTGAGTCTCGACCATCTTCACGTCATAGGCGTCAAAACGGTTCATTATCTTTGCCAAATACTTGTTGACAGCAGAGAATATGGCTACACCGAGACTGAAATTCGACGACCAGAACAGAGTCTTGCCCTCAGTTTCGCATGCCTTCTTCACCTCTGCTTCATGGTCTGCAAGCCAACCTGTACTTCCGGAAACAACCTTCACTCCGGCCTTCCATGCCTTCATGCAGTTGCCGTATGCAACATGAGGAGCAGTAAACTCAATGGCCACATCGGCACTCTTGAAAGCCTCCGACTCAAAATCATCCTGATTGTCGACATCAATGATGCTGACTATTTCATGTCCACGGCTGAGAGCTATCTGTTCTATCATTTTGCCCATCTTGCCGTAACCTATCAATGCAATTTTCATAAGTTCAAGTAAATTAATTATTCGCAAAGTTAAGCATAATACCACAAAAAAGTTATATTTGACACTAATTTTAATGACTTTAAACCATTGGGGGACACTGCCATGGAGAAACTTCTTCACTATATATGGAAACACAAGATACTTCCTCTGCACCAACTGTTTACAACCGACGGAAGCCAGGTGGAAATAATAAATCCAGGAATGCACAACCAGAATGCAGGTCCTGACTTTCTGAATGCCAAAATAAAGATTGACGGAACACTGTGGGCCGGCAACATTGAAATACACACACTCTCGTCCGACTGGATGCGCCATAGGCACGATGAAAATCCGGCCTACAACAACGTGATTCTGCACGTGGTCGGAACACCCGACTGCACCGTTTTCAACAGTCACGGAAAACCTATTCCGCAGATGCAGCTCGACATTCCCGACTACATACGCGCCAATTTCAATGAACTGCAGAATTCCGACCGCTCGCCACGATGCGCCGACATCATCCCCAGCCTGCCGCGAATCATGGTGCACAGCTGGATGAATTCGCTCCTGGCCGAACGAATGGAGAAACGCACTGAGGAAATAAAGACCCGCAACGCCAGATGTACCAACGACTGGGAAACAACGCTGTTCGTGACACTCTCGCGCAACTTCGGCTTCGGTCTCAACGGCGATACGTTCGAAACATGGGCCAAGACCATACCGATGAACGCTGTAAACAAACATCGCGACAGCCTCCTGCAGATAGAAGCAATGTTTTTCGGACAGGCAGGACTGCTCGAAACCGCTTCCGCAAACAACAGCGAAGACGAATATCTAAGACAGCTGAAAAACGAATACCGGTTCCTGAAAAACAAATTCTCGCTGACGCCCATAGATGCCTCACTATGGAAATTCCTCAGACTCAGACCGCAGAACTTTCCGCACATAAGGATTGCACAACTGGCAAATCTAGTATACAGCAAGAAACTGAACATGTCGGCAATAGTAGAGGCCTCAGACCTTCAGGACATGCACAGACTGCTTGACACACAAGTGTCCGAATACTGGCAGACTCACTACACATTTGCGTCCGCCCAATCGGCAAAGACAGAAAAACGTCTGTCCAATTCCTCAAAAAACCTACTGATAATCAATACGCTCTGCCCGATGCTTTTCGCCTACGGGAAATACAAGAACGACGAAGCACTGTGCGAGAAATCGCTCAACATGCTGCAGGAAATCAAGCCGGAAGACAACCACATCACCCGTGCATGGAATGCATGCGGAGTGACAGCCGAATCGGCGGCCGACAGTCAGGCGCTCATACAGCTTGAACAAAACTACTGCAGCACGCACAACTGCCTTAGATGCCGTTTCGGATATGAATTCATAAGACAGAATCCAAACGTGTTCCGCGAAAAACAAGAATAAAAACAGAATTCTTCCGCACACTTAACAGTGAAAACATTTTCGGGCGCTCAGGAAAATAATTCCGAGCGCCCGAAAACAAAATTGCAAGCGCCCATAAAATGCACGACAGGCGCCCGCAAAACAAATCATTTCAACCTTACATGCTTTAAAAATCTCTTCATAGCCACTTCGCACTCCCCTCGTGCACAGAACGATGCCAAGCGGACAAAACCTTCTCCCGAAGGCCCGAATCCCTTTCCTGGTACGCATACAATATTTGCCTCGTACAGCAGATGATTGAAAAAATCCGACGAACTCATTCCATCAGGTACCTTCAACCACAGATATGGTGCATTTTCACCACCATAGACCGTCATTCCAGCCTGTTCGAGAAAGCCTCGCATCATAGCGGCATTGGACAGATAATAATCGACCAGCGCACGCGTCTGCTCCATTCCTTCAGGAGTATATAGAGCTTCGGCGGCACGCTGCGACACATAACTGGCACCATTGAAGCGTGTGCACTGATGGCGGTACCACAATGTGTTGAGCGAGATTGTGCCTCCGCTCACGGTTGTCGCCATAAGCTCCTTCGGCACTATTGTGTATCCGCATCTCAACCCCGTAAATCCGGCAGTCTTTGAATAGCTTCGTATCTCAATGGCACATTTTCTTGCCCCCTTAATTTCATATATAGAACGCGGAATATTCTTGTCGCGTACGTAAGCCGAATAGGCTGAATCAAATATGATGAGAGTTTCGTTTTTCAAAGCGTAATCCACCCATTTCTTGAGTTGTGCCTTGGTAAGTACCGTTCCTGTAGGATTATTAGGAAAACAGAGATAAATGAGATCTATACGCGAAGCCGGAATTTCGGGAACAAACCCATTATCCTCAGTGCAAGGCATGTATGTAACCCCGCTCCATTTACCGTCGGAAAGAAGCATGCCCGAACGTCCGTACATGGCATTGCACTCCACAAAGACCGGATATGTCGGGTCGGTCATACCGATGCTGTTGTCGCTGTGCAGAATCTCGCTAATGTTTCCCACATCGCCCTTGGCTCCATCACTGATGAAAATCTCCGAACGGCTGAATCTGAGTCCTCGCGGAAGCAGGTCGTTCTTGATAATGGCATCTATCAGAAAATCGTATCCCCTGACCGGTCCGTATCCTCTGAAAGTTTCGGCCGACGACATATCGGCCACAGCCTTCATCATGGCCTCGATGCAAACCTGCGGAAGAGGCCGTGTGACATCACCTCTGTCAAGCCTTACAAGATGATGTCCGGGATGGGTAACGCTGTAACTTTTCACTCGGCTCTCTATGTCGGAAAACAGATAGCCCTCAGGAAGTCTCAAAAGATTTTCATTTGCCAGTGCCATATATTATACGCGTATATATTTATTTCTAATTCTTTAAAAACAGTAACGGGAACCGGATTTCCCTGCAGAAAAATCCGGTTCCGTACAAAAAAACCAACATAAAACATCAGTACAGAATCTGATGAAATATCTTCTGTCCATGCCAGACATGGAATCTTTCAGTCATCATTTATTATATGCAGACTCTCCGTGTTCGTATACATCAAGTCCCTCTTCCTCTATGCGCTTCGGAACACGCAGACCGTGAACCTTGTCGAGCACCTTGAAGATTATGTATCCCATAACAGCAGCCCATGCACCGATTACCACAGTTCCGAAAATCTGAGCTCCGAGGAATCCGAAACCACCTCCGTAGAAGAGACCTCCGTCGACAGCCAAAAGACCTGTCATTATTGTGCCGAGTGAACCGCAAACTCCGTGTACAGAAGAAGCACCCACCGGATCGTCTATCTTAAGTTTGTGATCTATGAAATCAACCGCAAATATCATCACTGTACCGCAGACAGCACCGATTATAACTGCACCGAGAGGAGAAACAAGGTCGCATCCGGCAGTAACACCTACGAGTCCAGCAAGTATACCGTTGAGTGTAAATGAAAGTGACGGTTTGCCATACTTGAACCAGCTTACGAACAATGCAAAGACACCTCCTGTACATGCTGCAAGGTTGGTTGTGAGGAACACGTGTGAAATGGCTGTTTGATCAGCACCTGTTGCAGCCGCAAGCTGTGAACCCGGGTTGAATCCGAACCATCCGAACCAGAGAATGAATACTCCAAGACAAGCAAGTGTGAGGCTGTGTCCTGGTATGGCCTTAGGCTTGCCGTCGGCTGTATATTTGCCCAAACGCGGACCGAGTATCGCAGCTCCGACGAGCGAAATCCATCCTCCTACAGAGTGTACGACTGCAGAACCTGCAAAATCGTGGAACGTGAATCCGAATGTGTCCATCATGAACGAACCTTCAGAACCATCCATCAGCCAGCCGCCGCCCCATGTCCAATGACCGGAAACAGGATATATCAGTACGCTGATTGCTACTGTATATACAAGATACATGGAAAATTTTGTGCGCTCGGCCATTGCACCTGAGACGATAGTGGCAGATGTGGCACAGAATACAGTCTGGAAAATCAGAAAACCTTCAATAGGCAGACCGTTGCCAATGATTTTGTCCATCATGTCGAGGTCGATGAAATGCGGCGCTCCTACAAATCCTCCTGTTCCGAACATAAGACCGAATCCGATGAGCCAGAACAATATCGAACCTACCATGAAGTCTACAAGATTCTTCATCAAAATGTTGGCGGTGTTCTTCATTCGCGTGAATCCTGCCTCGACCAATGCAAATCCCGGCTGCATGAAAAATACAAGCATTGCGGCAAGAAGCATCCAGACCGTGTTCAAACCTGTGGCAAGTTCAGCTGTGGCGTCGGCTCCGGCACCTTCTTCTTGTGCCGACAAAGCAAACGGAATCAGCATAAGCATGGCAATAGCCATAGACCTCTTGAGACTGTATGAAAGAAATCTCTTTCCCGACTTTTTCTTCATAATCAATATACTGTTATTTCCTGAAACAATTCATTTAAAAAATCTCGCATGTTTTATTTCTCGTGTTCGGCATTGTAAAGTGCTATGTCGCCACGCTCTCCGGTACGTATTCTGATGGCATCCTCCACCGGAATTATAAATATGCGTCCGTCACCGATTTCTCCGGTATGTGCCGACTGCATTATGGCATTGACTGTTTTCTCTACGTTCTTGTCGCGGACAATGATTGATATCAAAATTCTCTCTATAGAACTGGTGTCATACACGACGCCTCTATAGATTCTTCCTTCGCGGGTCTTTCCGATTCCCCTAACGTCATAATACGAGAACCATTCTATGTCGGCGTTGAGAAGCGCCTCCTTGACATCATCGAATTTGGTTCTGCGTATAACAGCTTCAATTTTTTTCATATATCACATTATTTAGAATTAATACCTGAAAACAAATTACCTTTAAAAAAACTCCTATCGAACAAAAACGTCAGACGTATTGAACAGAGATAATGTCAAAGGTGCAGGCCGAAAACAAAATATGCACCTTCTGTAGCCGGATTCCATGTAGCCTTGGCATAGACAGGCAAAGAGAACTTGTCTGTTATTGCAATGTCCTTCGATACTCCCAATGAGACATTGCAGACTTCAAAGCCATCAGCATAACCGTATGTAGCGCTAGATTTCCAAGGCACCATTCCGACTTCGGCAGACCAGTCAAGGCTCCCAAGCCTGAAAGGTGCACTTATAGAAAAGTATGATGAAAACGCTCTGTCGCCATCTGCATTGTAATCGTCACCGGCAAAATTCGTATACCAGTTCACAGCAAGAATATCAAAATCGTATCCCACCTGAGCCTCGAATACATGAGCTGTATTATGCGCTTCGTAATGGAAATATTTCTTAGTGTTGAACCAATAATCGGTCACAGATACGCTGAAACCACCAGTGGCATATCCTAAGGTAAGATCAAACTCTTTTGTATCTGTCTTGTCTATTCCTACCGACCCCCATCCTGTCAATGAGAATCCCTTGTATGATATTGAAGCCGAAGGCTGGATGCTTACACCTCCTAGATTCTGACCACGCCAAACATAACCGCTTACAAGATCGGCACCAACGCTCGAATCAACCTTGTCTTGAGCAAACGAAACTGCCGGCATACACAATCCTACTGATAAAAGCGACAACATCTCAATTCTCATCTTTCTTTCCATAATCGTTGAATTTTAATTATACATCAATGAATCTACTCAAATATTATTTTGATAGCAAAATTCATTATTTATATACTTTTATCTTTATTTGCCTGCAAAATTATATCTTTTTGCACTTATATTCATAAAATAAGCAATCTTTTTATCATACAAAATTCCATATATTTCAAAGTGTAAGATAAACAGACATAAATTGTATTATTTTGTAAGCAAAGACATAGTAATTGATTTACATATATAAGTACAGGTCTTTTATAAGAGTAATTATGATATTAAATTAGGAATAAAAAAAGGCGTCTACGGCATAATAATGATATGCCATAGACGCCTAAGCGTTTCAAAATATCAGACTTTATGGTTTACAGCTATACAATTGACATGAAAGTCTACATGAAATCCTATATAACTATAAAACGGAATTGTCAACGTAAGGCCTCAATAAGTTCTTCAAACGAATTGAAAGTTTTTGATACTGAATTTCGGGACAATACGAAGTCATGTGCAGACTTAACTTCAAGAAGAGGGAGCGAAGCATCGGAGTTCTCGGACGAGAGGCAGAAATAATCCATACGATTGAGTGCATTCTGCGTCCAGTGCTTAAGCACTTCATCGTCTGTCTTAAGAAATATCGAACGTCTGCCGTTGACGCCTGGCGAGAACACACCGTGCATGAGATCGAAATGTACATTTCTCTTTTTCTCTGCAAAAAGAGTATCCATGCGGTTATTGAGAATCAAATCTTCTGTGACACCGCACTCAAGTCCGTCGGCACGTGTCAGCAACCAAAGACTGTCGGCGATGACAAGCGACTGCTCCACATTGTGAGTCGACAGAAGTATGGCCTTATTGTCCTCTCTGGCCAGACGGTGCAGAAGAATCATTATGTCGATGCAGCTGACGATGTCGAGAAAGGCAGTAGGCTCATCAAGCAATATTACGGGGCATTCCTGAACAAGCGCTTTAGCAATCATAACCTTCTGACGCTCGCCGTCGGAAAGTTCGGCCACGTATCGCGAAGACTTATCGGCAACGCCTACTTGCTCAAGTGCATGTTCTATCATCAATTTGTCTGCGCGTCTTAGACGGCCGAATAAACCTGTATGAGGCTGACGCCCCAAAGCTACAAGTTCGTAAACTGTCAATCCTCCAGCCTGTGTTTTGTCTGTCAACACAACACCTACAAGTCTGGAAAGTTCACGTTCAGAATAAGTATCTATAGGTCTGCCGAACAGTTCCAATGAGCCTGACAACTGAGGCTGTGAAGCAGAAAGGGTTCGCAGAAGCGTAGATTTTCCTACACCGTTGGCACCCAGCATACATGTCAGTCTACCTCTGTGCAGACAGAAATCCAGGTGCTCATGTATCATGCTTGTGTGCTTGCCGTTACGGTATCCGATACTCAAGTCACGGCCTTCAATAACTACAGTAGATTGCTTGTCCATCAGTTGAAGTATTGGATTTTACGCTGGTTAATGATGACATATATTATTACTGGTGCACCGAGCACAGGAGTTACGGCATTAAGAGGAATAATGCCGTTGTCGCCGGGTATGATGCAGATGAGATTGCAGAGCAGGGCTGTTGCCGCACCGGAGAGAAGCGTCACAGGCATAAGAGAATTGTGGTTGGATGTGCCCAGCATGAGGCGGGCCACATGAGGAACGGCAAGTCCTATGAAGGATATAGGACCGCAGAAAGATGTGGTCACAGCCGTAAGTATACCTGTCGAAGCAAGCATGAGGTTGCGTACCCTTTTAATATTTATTCCAAGGTTCTCTGCATAACGTGTACCCAGCAGAAGCGCGTTCATCGGTTTTATGAGAAGTACGGCCATTGCCAATCCCAACAGCACAACTATGGTAAAAGCTGGAAGCTGGTCGACAGAGACACCTCCGAAATTGCCCATTCCCCATACCATATAAGACTGGACACCTTCGGCCGAAGAAAAGAAATTGAGAAGCGAAATGAGCGATGATGCCACATAACCAATCATTATGCCGACAATCAGAAGCATAACGCTGTTCTTGATTACAGTGGACAAAAGAAGGATTATTCCCAAAATAACTGCAGCTCCGGCAAAAGCACCGAACAGAACAGAAATGAAACCAGACAGAGTGAATGCACCGGCTGTAACAGCACCGCCGCCGGCAAGAATAACAAGAGCCACTCCTAGACTTGCGCCTGAACTTATGCCGAGGATAGACGAATCGGCAAGAGGATTGCTGAACACCGTCTGAAGCATAAGTCCGGAAACTGAAAGGGATGCTCCGCAAAGCAGTGCTGTGATGCACTGTGGCAGGCGCAACTCAAGTACAATGAATTTCCATGTTTCATTTTCGGGTTCTCTTCCTGCAAGAATATCGGCAACAGCAGAAAATGGTATGTCAGCCGAACCGAACAGCAGATTTGCCACGGCAAGAACAAGTGTCACGACAACCAATGCTCCGCTCAATATGTAGAATCTCTTATTCACTTCTGTCATTTATAAAAAAGATGTGTTGGAAATGAATGATCTCTGTTTTATTCAAAAAAACAAATAAAGGTCAGTGGTCATTCATCCGCTAAATTACTGAAATATTCCGGAACATAGCCTTCAAGCAGTTCAGGATGGATAATTTTCGCTATATCCTTAAGGAGTTTCTCTGGATGGAACGTCAATTCTTCATAATAAGGAATACGATTTGTGTTGCATCCGTATATATGCTTTTCCTTGAAAGCTTTGAAACGTGCATAAGGAGCATAGTCGGTCTTCAGTTCCTTATATGTCTTGTCGGTCTTCTGATTATACTTCACGAACCAGTAGTCTGCATCGCGTGCCGCATCAAACACTGCTTCGAAAGACATAGGCACAGAACCGCTGTTCTTCAGATCAGAGAATATATAATCGGCACCGGCATCTGCATAAAGTTTTCCGGTAGTACTGTTTCCGCCTGGAATATACCATGCAGAACCATATCTGAGATCGCTCAGAACTGTAGGCCTGTTTTCTGCATTTTTCACAGCATCACGCACAGACATATATTCTTTCTCTACCGATGCAAACAGCGAATCGGCCTGTTTTTCACGTCCGGCAAGCATTCCATAGAAAAGCATCCATTCGGCACGTCCCAACGGAGATGTTTCCATGTAGTCGGCACACTCTATGATGGGAATATTAAGTTTGCCTATACGTCCATATCCGCCATTATTCTCAAACGGCGACAACATAATTGCATCAGGCGAGAGTGCAATGACTTTTTCTATGTCAGGATTCATGCCGTTGCCGCAATCCATTATCTTGCCTTCGCCATGAAGTTTTTGTATCTTCGGCATCTTGAAGTATTCCATATTGCATACACCAGCAATACTTCCTATTGCACCAAGCTCGTCAAGCAGTCCTCCATGAACCACGGAGTATACAAGTGCTTTTTCCACAGGCACACGCACCACTGTCCCTTCAGGCAAATGCTCCGGTACAGGCTTCTGCTTGTCCACAAGAACGTATATATGCAGAGTTTTCAGTGTGTCCCAAGGGTTGCGCACAGTAGCGACGGTATAGTCTGAGAATCGTACAATCTTAAGATTGGTGGCATAGCGTATCTCAAGCGTACCACCGCCGTCAACAATACAAGAGGTCTTGCTTCCTCCTGTGCAGGCAGAGAAAAGCAAGACCACAATAACTATATTGGCAAATAGTAATTTAGTTTTCATACAGACTTATCAGTCTACAAAAACAACCTTCTTAGGATTTACGCCACCGCTCTCGAACTTGGCAACGAAGCTTCCGTCTTTTCTGAAACGATATACATCGCCCTTTGTATCATAAGAAGAAGTACAGATGTAAATGTCGCCATTGTCAGAGTCAACACTCATGCCGTAAACAGAACTTGTAGCAAGTTCGGCTGGAGCGTCTTTAAGGAATGAAGTCTGATTCCAAACGCCAGTCTTTACATTATATGTAGAGAAAGTTGTTGTTGTCGTGTATGTGCTCCAATCAGTATCTGAGTAAGCAAGGTAGATGATACCGTCGTCCTCAGCCATATTTGTTGCATTAGCAACCTTTGTAACTTCACCAGTCTTAGGATTATACATTTCAACCGGATAAGTGTAATTCGGATAATCACCTCCGTAACTCAAAATGAATATACGTCCTTCAGATTCAAGAATCTTCTCAGGATTTGTTGAAACAGTAACAGTCTTATCTACAGTGAAAGTCCTTGTGTTGATGACGCTCATAGTGTTACCGCTTCCCCATCCTCCGTTGAGAGCATAAACGTATCCGTCTTCTTCAACGATACCTTCAGGATTGTTGTTTACCTTTACCATACCCTCTTTCTTGAGTGTCTTGGCATTTATCTTCATGACATTACCGCTATAGAGAGTTACATAGATCTTGCCGTCGTCGGCAGTCATGAAACGAGGTGAACCTTCCTCAGCTGTGAAATGAATGCTGTCGAGCTCTACACCTGCAGAATTGAGCTTTACAAGAAGATTAGAACCATATACAGTTACATAGAGATAATCGTCATATTCAATTATGTCCTGACCTGTATCACCGAGAGATCTGCCGTTCTGAGTTTTGTAGATATCATCTATGAAAGATGCATTTCCATTAGGTGCATAGAATGAAATTCCAGCATTGTTGCCGTTATAGCTTCCTTCGTTAAGTATGAAAGCACGCTTGTTAGGCAACTGTACTGTTGAACCTCCATCTTTAAAACCATCATTGTCATCATCGCTGCACGATGTGAATGTGCAGGCCAAAGCCAATGTACAGAGTGAACCTGCAAATAATTTTCTAAAATCCATAATAATACTTTTTATTTATCTGTTTATGTTTAAAAATCTATTCTCACTGTTCCTCGCCACGATCTTCCGGGCATAGGATAATATTTTATAACATCATACTGCTCATCCATCAGGTTTATGACTTCAGCCTGAAGGCGCAGCTTCACATTCTTTATACTGAATATATGCGATGCCGAAAGTGAATGCTCCTGATATCCCTTTATGAGATTTTCGGGAATGTTCTGTTTCTGAAAATATCTGTCGCCAACGAACACTGCACTGTATCCCAGATCAACCCACGGTGTTTCGAACATAAGCGAAGCACTTCCACTGTGGCGCGGAGTGTAAGGTATCTGATCGCCGTAATTCTTGGCATCCGGATTTGTCTGATCCGTAGCATGCTGATATGTATAACTTCCTGAAAGCGTCATCTTTATATTGTTTGTCAATACAAACTTTGCCTGCAGTGAAACGTCAGCACCCAAGATGTCTACCTTGCCATAATTGACCATTTTCCAAACATAAGTAGAAGGAAAAGCTACAATCTTATCATCTACTTTGTTGTAATAGCAATCGGCTGTAATCAATATGAAATCGGTAAACGCAAAAGGCGCTCCGTTCCATGTTATACCAAAATTGTATTCGTGAGCCTTCTCAGGATCGAGACTGGTATTTCCCATACGCTGGTAATACATGTCATTGAATGTAGGCACTCGAAAAGTGTCCTTATACATAAGTCTCAGGAACAAATTGCTTTTTTTCCAAGGCTTATACATGACCGATACCGTAGGCGAAAGATGAAGACGGTCGTCCGGACGCTCACCGGTCTCAACAGATTCAGTCATGAAAGTATTGACAAGAGTACCGGAAAATGTAAGCGAACGCCATACATATTTGGCATTCAATGCCGACAACCACGAAGTACGTACAGGCTGCGGAGCCGAAGGCAGATTGCTGTCAAGCGTATTCACAGCAAAATCGTTTGCCCAAGACATTGCCAGTCCTTGTACAGGTTTCCACATGAATGTACCAGACAGATAATATTCATTCTGCGTATTGAGGTCTATCTGCTTGCCGTCTTCATATTTAACATTTGTGTCGACATATTTGTTCCACGAATAGTTGTATTTTGCCAAGGCCTGCATGCTCCATTTTTCAGAAAACTCGTTTTCGTACTTCATCTGTACAAATCCGTTCTTGTCCCAAAGACGTTCATTGGCCTGGTCGTTATACAAAATTACAGAACCCGGCAATCCTCTCTCAGAATCAAAATAATAACCTTTGACACTGAGACGGCTGTGTTCATTTATGTCGTGACGGACATTGCCTTCAACATGCCATGAATGCACATCACTGTTTTTCCGCTTTTCTTCAGTTGTATATTTTCCATTTACGAGCTTAAACGGATATTCTCCGTCAGCATACAGAAAATTACCGGACAACGAACCTACGGTATTCTTTCCAAGACGCTGCGTCCATCTGAGTGAAGGATTTATCAAACCGAAAGAACCTCCTTTTATCTGTCCGCTGAACTTGTAGTTTCTATCCGCATCGAGCAATGCATCTCTGCTGAAAAGCTCCAGCACACCAACTGAAGCAAAAGCACGTGCCGACTGCATCAGTTCGTTGTTCTGTCCTATTGAAAGAGAAAGCATTTCGATATCATCAAGACTGAATCGACCAATGTCTATCTGTCCTGCCTGACAATTGCTTACAGCCACACCGTCATAAACCACAGCCGTATGTTCCGCACCGAGACTTCTTACAGAAACAGTTTTCAGTCCACCTATGCCTCCATAGTCCTTTACGTTGGCACCTGCAAACCGGCGCACTGCATCTGCAATATTCTGAAGAGCCAATCCCTCCAGCTCTTTTCTTCCTATAACCTGTGTAGGATATGACACTGCATTGCGCTGCGGCATACGTCTGGCACTCACTGTCACATCCGGAATGTCATGTACACGCCCGGTTATGCTGTCATTCGATGCTACCTGTGCCTTTGCGGACAAAGTAGCAAGAACGGACAACACTACGGCAAAACGCAAGCCGGCATTATATGCTGGTCCCTTAATTTTCATCAACTGTCAGTATAAAAACAAATTCAGACTTTGCTGTCCTTTCCTCGAGAACGCAAAATTATATACGTTTTGCAGGTCTTCTGACTTACTCCGGCTTGCCTTGCCTTCCCATCCGTAAAAACATAGGACAGTGGCTTTGTGGGGTTTCGATAAGCAAACCTAAAAAACGGAGCTCACAGCAGCGGGACTGTTCGGGACTTTCACCCGATTCCCTTTTCATCCGAACCCTCGCTAAGGAAGATTGACGGAACAAAACGTTGCAAAGATATATCTTTAATTTATAAAAGTACAATAATACATGACATAAAATGGCGTCTGACAGATATAAAAATGTATATCTACAGACGCCATTTTATAATTATTATTTTTCAAAAACAAATTAGTCTTCAGTAATTATCACCAACTGACTTCATTCTGCCTCCATCTTCCTATCGAGTTAACGGAATAATACTCAATTTCATAAATAGTCGGTTGATAGTTCTCACTATCAGTACTTTCTATTTTGACAGGCAAATTTTTTGATGGTTTTCCGAGGAAACCTGCATAAAGTGCACAATCGAGTCCACATTCAAACCACCAATCCATTGAAGAGACGAAAGGTCCAAGTTCAACTCCAAGCAAGAATGGAGACATGCCGTAATAGTAGAAATCCGTATCAGAACCATAGGTTATATACGACTTTGCATCATATTCCTGATCTTCTACATAAGTAAGATTGCCGTCTGTATACTTCATCCTCAGTATGTCACCATAATTATCCATATAAATCAGATGGCCTTCACTGTCATAATTGAGTTTGATAAGTGAAGATCCTTCCGTATCACTTTGAATTATACGATAAGCAAAGCCGTTTTCTCCAAAAGCAAACGTATAAGTGAAAGTAAAATAAGGATCATAATAAACCAATACAGCACGATTGCTTTGAGGATAAGTAATTGTAGCTTTGGTTACAAGTATACTGTGACTGTTGCCATCTTCATCTGTTTCAGTTTCATATTTACTCATTTTAGTTACGAGTCCCTGTCCATTATACTCGTAAGCATATCCGTTCCTAAGCACTACGTTTTCAGCTTTAGGCGAACCGTCACCGAAATCATCTCCTGCTTCATCCTTTTCGCATGCACTAAATCCTACAGTTATCAAAAAGAAAAAGGCAAAATACTTGATGAATGAATAATTTCTCATAATACTAAAAATTTATTTTAATTCTTTTTCTTACCAACGTAAACCTATGAAAATACGGAAAGTATTTGTCTTCATCTTCATTCCTATACTTTCAAAAGGATCATGGAAAACTCCATCATCATCATAAACATCATCAGTCCTATCCATAGCCAAACCGTCATAACTGGTCTTTCCTGACCAACGGCTCTCAATACCTAGAGATATAATCTTATATGAAACAGTCAATCCTAAATTGAAAAATGTAGCATAATGATGATACGCATTATTATTCTGAACCATCAAAGAATAAGATGGTGTAACATGAAAATAAACACATGCCTTAAGCTGATCCACAGGATTAATCGTTATAGAAGGACCGATACCCATACCGGCTTCCAACTGCATAATTCCCAAATCAATGTCCCCCTCATCATCATAATCTTCCGAATAACCGTCCGATGAATCAATGTTTGGATATTTTGCAAAGTTTATATCAAAATAGTTCCAATCCAATCCGAATTTAATCATTCCCAACAAAGGCTTTTTATGCAAATAGTAAGTTCTACCATTTATCAAAGCAAAAGCCATATCACTGTTCATCTTATCATAATCACTCTTAAGGCTTTGTATACCATAAGTAAAATAAATGTATTTTTTGCGCTTTTTCCACACCTTTTGATACATTTCCCCATAAGTATCATCAGATGTTTCAAAACTGATGCTGTCGCCAGCAGTCATAACAGAATCGCTGTAAGCACTGATTTCGTTGTTAGAAACATCCACCGAATCTACATTATACTCCTGTGCACTCACAGTAGAAAAAAACATCCCCATCAAAGCCAAACCAGCAATTATACGCTTGCTTTTCATAACTAAACAATTTGTTGTCTGTGCCGTCTTCGGTTCCTGAAACGGCTTTTTTGAAATTCACAATAAGGTGCGAAACCGCAATGCTCCCCACTAACAAATACGAGTGTAAAAACTGTCTGCAGATAGTAACATCCCAAAAAGTAATCAGCTGGTCAATATATATACCACCAATGTAGACACATCCGTCAATATGATAGTTTCAATAAACACTCAATGTAAGAAAACACTTCACCTCTTTTCCGTATTATCTCTATTTGCTGGCAAATGTAAGAATTAATTCACAATTATTTCATTTTCAATCTATAAATAATAAAATATGCAAACATTCATAGCTGTAAACACTAAACAAACAATGAATATTTGCATATATATAGAAATCGGTCATCATCAGAACGACCTATCCATCAATGAAAAACATATTATTATCCTAAACTGCAGATTTCATTTTTATAGAAACCTTCAAAAGCAGTCTTGATTTCATCGCGTACACGTCTGAACTCATTGTAAACAAATTCTTCACTACCTGTCGCTTCAGATGGATCATCAAAACCTATATGCATTCTCTTGCCGACTTTGCCATTGAAAACCGGACAATTCTTATCGGCATTGCTGCATACGGTAATTACACAATCCCATTCTTTGTCAATATATGTCTGAACATTGACAGGAACGTGATTGCTTATGTCTACACCGGCTTCTTTCATCACCTCAACAGCCTTCGGATTGACCCGCTCAGCAGGTTCCGTTCCTCCTGAATATACCTCAAGAGAATCGTCGAAAGATTTCAGAAACCCATGCGCCATCTGGCTTCGGCAGCTGTTGCCGGTACAAAGTATAAGAATTCTCATAGCTTAAAAACTTTACAAGATAATGTTGAACAAATATCCTGACAGGACAATGAAGAATGTCACTGTACCGAAAAATATGCCTATCAATCTCCATGTCATGACTTTCTTAAGCAAGGTAGCTTCAGGAAGTGAAAGGCCCACTACAGCCATCATAAAGGATATTGCCGTTCCCAACGGAATGCCTTTTGCTACAAATACTTCAATGACTGGAACAATACCGGCGGCATTGGCATACATCGGTACGGCCAGAACAACAGACAAAGGTACGGCAAACCAATTATCTTTCGACATGTATTGCTCGAAAAATCCCTCAGGAACAAAACCATGCATGAAAGCTCCAATACCGATACCTATCAAAACATACAATATGACACCGCGAACAATCTTCCACGCCCCACGAATAATATCAGGAAGACGTTCAAAGAATCCGCTATGGTCTTTCTCCCAGACATCAGACTGAACAGACGAATCAGCCTGAATCTGTTTTACCCAATCGCTCAAGTATCCATCAAGACGCATCTTGCCAAGAACAAAACCGCCTATAACACCAAGCAATATACCACTGATCACATATATAAGCGTAACCTTCAGTCCGAACGTTCCGAGGAACATGGCAACAGCAACTTCATTGACAAGCGGAGAAGTAATGAGAAAAGCAAATGTGACACCCAACGGTATACCTCCTTTCACAAAACCTATGAACAGAGGAATGGATGAACACGAACAGAACGGTGTGATAGCACCGAACATAGATGCCAACAAATATTGCAATCCGTACATCTTATGTGTCATAAGATAGTTGCGCAAACGTTCTATTGGGAAATAGGCATTCACAATACCCATAAGCACACTTATGAAAAACAGCAGAAGAAGTATCTTTATAGAATCGTAAAAGAAAAAATTAACTGCCGAACCAAGCTGCGTATCAGCACTAAGACCGAAAATACCGTACACCAACCAATCTGCAAAATCCTGTATCATAACAATGAAGAAAATAAAATTCGTAATAAGACGAACATTAAAAACATAAATAACGGCGGAAAAGTATCCAGTGCTTATTTCCGCCGTATATCAGTAGAAGAAAACAGCATCAGATGCCAAGAAGTTTCTTAACTTCACTCTCTGTAGGCACCTGTCCTTTCATCTTGACAACGCCGTCAATGACAATTGCCGGAGTAGACATGATGTTGTACTTCATAATCTCCATTATGTCATCCACCTTCTCAACAACAGCATCAACATTGTTTTCCTTAACCACTTTTTCGATTACCTGATAAACAGACTTGCATCTGGCACAGCCAGAACCTAAAACCTTTATTTCCATAATAACTTATAATTTGATTACGTATTATATTTTCAAAAAAACATTATACAGCAATAGTATATACCTATGCCGACAAACAATATTCCGACAATAACCTTGAGCCATGCCTGAAACGTTTGTATCTTGCCGTATACACTTCCAATCTTGTTTACACTGAAAGCAAGCAGCCATGCAAACAGCAGGACCGGAAGAGCTGTAGCAACTGCAAACGCCACCGGAAGAAAATATCCGGCAGAAGCAGTTGCAGACATCGGTATGAGCATACCGAAATAGAAAACTCCACTGGCCGGACAAAAGGCCAAAGCAAACAGAATGCCTATAAGCAAAGCTCCCCATCCACCTTTCTCAGCCAGCTTCTCTGCATTTCCGCTGAATCCGAATCGTTGCAGATTAAGCCTATCGCCAACAAGCATGAACAATCCGATGAGTATGAGCAAAGGACCTACAAATATTTCTCCAAGTGAAGCTATTGTATTCTGTATACCAAACATGCTCGATCCTTCACGTATGACAGCTATCAGCACAATGCCCAAGACAGTATAAGACAATATCCTGCCCAATGTATAAAGCAGTCCGTTGGCAAATATTCTTCTTCTGTCCGTTACATCCTTGCTCAAATAACCTATTGCAGCTATATTCGTAGCAAGCGGACATGGAGAAACAGCAGTCAGCAGTCCCAATATGAAAGCAGTCAGCACAGGCATACTGCTGCTGTCAAGCAATGTCTGCAGATATTCCATAACAAACTGTTCACTTCAACAACTGATCAATCTTCTTAATCAATCCTGACTTGAACACATCAGGCTTCTTTCTCGCATTGGAAAAGGCAAAATTCGTCATGTTCTCCTTTATTTCGCTTTTCTTTCCATGCTTTACAACAAACAATGACGACCATGTCACTTCGTACTTATCTGCCAGTGCCTCATTTTCCTTTTTGCTTATGTCCACAGCTCTGAACTTCACCTTTCCCTTTTTCAACTCATCCGCATATTCTTTCTGCAAGACCTCTTTCGTATGCTTCTCAATCGCAATGCAGGTTGCACAACGCTGTTTGCCGTGGAAATAAAGAATCTCTACATAATCGTTCTGCTGTACACTAACGGCATCAGCAACAATTGACCTTGCCACAGTCGATGCTGATGTAGCTGTAGTAAGAGTCATAAACGAAAACAATACTGCTAATAACTTTTTCATACGTTCAACCAACTAGGATATTTTACATAATAATAAATTCGTAAAAATACGAATATTGAATCCAAAAAAAATTCTTTTCGCTGATGCATGTTATGAAAAAGCCGTGCACAAGCTATATTCATAAACACGTAGTAGGCTCAAAGAATATCTTTTATTCGTTCGCAAAATTACGAATATATATTTAAATAGAATACACATTTCAGTTATTTAACTAAATTATACCACAATAATTATTTGCTTATATAAATTGATTCAACAGTCTTTTGAATATAAGTAAAGGCAAGCCCAATGTACTGCATCAAAAAAATTGCAGGCGCTCACAAACATAACTACGAGGGCCCGCAATTTTAATCGCGAGCCCTCGGACAGATTGAATCATTTATATTTGAAAAACTACATGAAAAAGCATATCATTCTTCAGCCCTATACTCCAATATATCTCCAGGCTGGCAATCAAGTTCCTTGCATATTGCTTCGAGAGTGGAAAAACGTACAGCCTTGGCCTTGCCGGTCTTCAATATAGAAAGATTGGCAGGCGTAAGATCAATCTTCGCCGCCAAATCGCCCAAAGAGATTTTACGCTTTGCCATCATTACATCTAAGTTTACTATTATTGGCATATATATAAATTTTTAATCATTCAAATAGTCAAGTCCTGCTCTTCTTTCAGCTTTACACCGATAGCAAATACTTCAGAAAATATGTTTATGAAAACTCCTATCAAAAGATAAAACATATAAGTCTGACTGTCAGAATCTGACAGAGAATGCAATATTACCAAAATAATTCCTGTAAGCATAACCGTATATCCGAAGAATCGCAAAGGAAATATATTCTTCTTATCAAATATGTATCCTCGGTCCACATTTTTCAGAAAACGTACAATGGCAACGGCAGATATGGTGATGCATACGTACATAACAAGTAGAGTTATTATGCTTAAATCAACTTCGGCACCAGTAAATACAACTTTACCTATTTCGAGGCAGAATCGCAATATTCCGACAAACATACTTACGTATGCAACAGTAAGACTGCAAAACATAACCAGCTGTCTTTTCTGCTTTATCTTATTTTCCATAATCCATGGTGTTTTAAATTTAATATCGTCTATTTACCGAACTGAATCAAATAGTCAAATCCTGCTCTTCCTTCAGCTTTACTGCAAGAACAAAGATTTCTGTAAGGAATATCATGATAAACATATCTGTCCAATCAAACATTGTCAGGTCTTCAGCCAATTTCATACCTTTAAACTCAAGCTGATTTTCGATACTTACCATAAATACGTAACGCTGAATCTCTTTAACGAGTTTGAAAGCCATAAAGAAATACATAAATTTTCTGAGACGTGATGCATTCTTAGATGTAAGCACACTACCCTTGCAGATTGATATGTACATTTTGATAAGACAGATAATTCCGTAAAGTCCCAACATTGCAACTATAATTTCTACAACCCGGCAAATGTAATAAGTAACGTTATCAATATATATCTGTGTTGTCAGCTCATTTATACGTGCAGGAACCTTACAACCAAGATGGCTATTGTATATACTGTCGCATATAGTATTATTGTTATCTAATTCGACAACGTCTATACCGTTCACGTAGCTCACCTTTCCACCGTCGTATTCCACATCAGTTGCGTCTCTCCAACCAGCGGAAGAACCGTAATAGGCATCAGAAAAGCCTTTATAGAAATCCATGAATGTTTTTAACATGAACAGTGAAAAGAGAACTATTCCTAAAATCTTTATGCGTTTCATATCGTATGTATATTTTTATCGCATATATGTACGTCAGTCACTTCTGTTTTCTGACGTACATATTATATGCAGTTTAATAATTATTTGCTGGTTGGTGTTGAAATAAGGAATGGGAATTTATCGGCATCATAGCTCTGCGACTTGCAGTTTGCAGAGAAAGTGCATTTTTTTTCGTCCCATGCAGCATAAGAGAGAATATTAGAAGTTTCACCATACTTTACAGTATATACGAACGAAGGTTTCCAAGCCTTTGAACTGTTGTCCCACTTGTATGCTGTCTTTGCAAGAACTCTGCCTGCATTGTCGCTTACATATTCATACTTGTAATCCCCATTAACCTGAGTTACGCAGTTGTATACCTTGTTCTGATGTGCTTCAATTTCAGATACGTTGTCTACTCCATTTGCATAAGATGATGCACAAGATGCTGCAAACAATACTACTGTTGAAAGAACTGATTTAAAGAATGCTGTTTTCATAAGTCTTTTATTTTTTAATGTTAGTACTTTTTTTGTTATTCATTATTTGTTTATCGTTTTTCGATATGCAAATGTATATCGATTTTTGACAACAGCAAAATATTTTCAATAAAAAATTATCGAAAAACGATATATTTTTATTCTTAAATACAAAAACAGCCTATCTGAAGGCAGTACACATTATTATAAAAGACCTATGACCGCATTTTTTACCTTGAAATCTCAAGCATTTTGGCAAATTCCCATATCACGATTCCTGCTGTAGTGGAAACATTAAGCGAATGTTTTGTACCGAACTGAGGAATTTCTATACATCCGTCGCTCATGTCGACAACTTCCTGTTTGACTCCCTTCACTTCGTTGCCCATTACGATGGCATACTTCTTTCCTTCTTCCAGCTGAAGATCCTGGAGCATGGTGCTGCGTTCAACCTGCTCGACAGAATAGACAGTATAACCCATTTCGTGAAGTTCAGAAACGGCATCGCGCGTATCTTTGAAATATTTCCAGTCGACCGTATCCTCTGCTCCAAGAGCAGTCTTGTGGATTTCCGGATGAGGAGGAACAGCAGATATACCGCACAGATATATAGATTCTACCCTGAAAGCGTCAGAAGTGCGGAAAACAGAACCTACATTATACATGCTGCGGATATCGTCCATCACTACTACAAGAGGAAGCTTATCGCTTTTCTTGAACTCTTCAACGGTAATTCTGTTGAGTTCAGTTATCTTAAGTTTTCTCATTTTACGGCTTTTTTGTTTATAACATTGTTGATAAGTATGTTTAAAATCGCTTTTCACACAAAAAAACGATGAAAAGCATGTCTGTAATGCAAAATTACAGAGTTATAAACAAATTGCTGATAAAATCTGTTGAAAACTTGTTGATAGCCCGTTAAGAGCCTGTAGAAAGAAAATGAAAAATAAATGTTGTCTGTTAACTTCAAAAATCATATATACCACATATTCCGAACGAGCAAAGAAAAGTTGTTTTTTA
>OOCM01000388.1_pt1 | contig 45400 bp, 70 predicted proteins | sample 1671111 | NCBI WGS metagenome assembly OOCM01 (sample SAMN06348123, study PRJEB24527) | human gut metagenome | biome: human gut; feature: ankylosing spondylitis patient; material: feces | host: Homo sapiens | place: China | collected 2015-10 | reverse complement strand
AAGGAGATATCACCACTATCAAGGGTGATATAACAAGCATTGAAGGAGATATCACAGAACTGCAAGGAAGCCTTGGCAGCGCCGAGGGCAATATTACGGCCGTAACAAATGCGCTGGACGCGCACAAGGCCGACTACGATAACCCCCATAAAGTAACTGCCGCACAGCTGGGACTAGCAACGGTTTATAAATATAATGGGTCCGTTGAAACATACGCCGACCTGCCGACCAGCGGCCAGAAAGTAGGCGACGTTTACAACGTCAAACAGGCAGACCCCAACCACAAAATTAAAGCGGGCGACAACGTGGCATGGGACGGAACCACGTGGGATATCTTGGCTGGTGATACCGACCTTAGCGGCTATGCACAGCTTAATTCGGCTAACACTTTTACAGCAATGAACGCTTTTCGTGCTAACATTGCAGTTTCTAACGGTACAGCGAGCGGAACGGGCGGGAGTATTAGTTTTGGAATTTCTCCAGCTGGTGAAACTGTTCAGGCAAGAATAAGCACCGATAAATTAGGTGGATTGTTTTATAATACTAGTACCAATCAGCCGCACATGTTCAGAACCGGTAATAACATTAGTAGTTTCGCAATAAGAGACGATGGAACAACAACGGCTTTTTCTAACAACAACAATATCTTTGCAATTGTTGTTGACGCTTCCGGCGTTGCTAAATGGCTGGGCAATGCAGACACAGCGACGAAGCTTGCCACAGCCCGCACTATTAACGGCGTACCGTTCGACGGGACGCAGAATATCACCATAGAAGCTGGACAAGGTGAATTCTTGCCCCTGACAGGTGGCACGGTAACAGGACCGATTTACTTACCGTCTACCACTCCTACTACCGACACGCAGGCGGTAACCAAAAAGTATGTTGATGACAGCGTGGCCGGGGCTGGTGGCGGCGACGTTACCGCCACAGGGGATAACTACTTTACAGGAAAGAACACATTTAATAGACCTATAACAGTGAGGGACGGCGAACTTGCTGGCATTGGTGGAACTATCACATTAGGCACGAAGCCTAATAGCGCAACAACGCAAGCAAAGATAAATTCTGCTGCCACCGGAGCAATGTATTATACAGCTACAGAAGGACTGGCACACTTTTTCAATGTTGGCACAGCAGAAGTTGCCACAATAGGCGGCACTGCAACGACGGCTACACTTGACTTTTTAGCTAATAGTATTCTAAAGTATAGCACTTCAAGTGGTTTAAGAGTAGGTGGCGGCGGTACAAGCCAAATCATAGGTTTTTACCCCGAGGCAGCCGATAACACGGCAGGTATGCGGCTTTCAAATCAAGCAGAAGCCATTAGCACTGACTACAGTATATTTTCTTTACAGAATAATTCTGCTATCAGCTATACGAAAAATGCAGCCTTGCAAGTTGGAAACTTTAAGATATTAGAAGTTGACAGAAATAACAATAATGTAACTATAAAGGCAGACAGTAATGGGCAGATACTATTCACGCCGAACAACCTAGCCAGCAACACAAGCAGCATTGATAGCAATGGTAACTTTTATATATCACAGGGCTTAACGGTTGGCTCAACGTTAAATACTGGCACGTCTAACGGCGTTATTCGAGCTGGGAACAATGAAAGCTGCCTTTACTTTACGGGAACAGCGGAAAATACTTACTACGCAACGCCGAACACTGGGAATACTATCAGTTATCAACCAGCGGCTAACATTTATTTGATAAACGCCGCAACAAATAACGCAACAAGTCTTACGATGGATTTTTCAGGAATGAACTTCAAGGCCACTGTAGGCAGCACGCCATACATGTGTAAAACTTTGACTTTCTGGGTTCCAACTGGCGCAACTGCACCTACTGTTACATGGAAGTTCCCGAGCGGTGCAACGGTTTACTACCCGAAGGGCGTAGCTCCGGCATTGACGGCGAACGCCAACAACATCATTAACGTGGTCGCTATCGTTGATGATACGGATGGCTTTAGTATCCAAGTCTGTGACGTGGTAGCGTTGCCATATAGCGGCTAAAATAAGAGGTGAGAATATGAAGTACACAAGAACCGTATACTACTACAAGGGCAAGCAGTATGAGCTGTTAAATCAGATACGCCGCTTGCCGGATTTATTCAACGTTTCCATTCCGGACAACCCGACGGACGAACAACTTTCCGCGCTGGGCGTAACGCGCGAGGAAGTAATGGTGTCGCTGGCAGAAGCAAAGAACATCAAGCTTAACGAGCTGTACGGGATTTATGAGCTCCTGCGCGATAAGCCAACGAAGTACAAGCAGGGCGACAGGACATTTTACTTCGACCGCACCGCCGCGGATATCAATAAATTCAATTCGGCCTATAGCGTAGCTCAAATAAAAGGAGAGCAGGGCTTTGGGGTCAAGGACGAAGAAGGTAACAGTGTATGGGTGATGTTGTCGAAGTCCGACTTTGAAAGCGTACTGCTTATTAGCAGCAACGAGCAGACGGAAGCATATAACACCTTCTATGCGCTGCGTAACAAGGTGGAAACGGCCGAAACGGTCAAAGACGTTATAGCGATTGTTTGGCCAAACATCTGGCCAGAAAGCAAATAAAGAAAAGGCCCCGAATTTCGGGGCCTTTTTTGCGCCTAATCGAAATAAAAGTGTTGACAATGTATATAAGGGGGTATATAATATAGACATAGAACATAGAAAGGAGTGATTACGTGCAAGTAAAAAGCGATATAATTCAGAGCGTTATAAACCAAGCTAAAACAGCAGTTAGAAACTTCGGGGAGAACGCACAAGTTGAGCTTCCGGCCGAACTGGTCAAAAACATCTGCCAGAACTTGAACGCCGAACGGTATCGACTGGCCAAGCTCAACAAGAAGTATTCAGCTTTAAAACAGCAAGTAAAAAGCGAGGTGAAAAAATGATAGGCAAGTATATCAATCAATTTATGGCCGACAACGAGTTGTTAGTCAACGAAGAATTTTTCATCTCATCGCGGGCAGGATACCCTGACCTCTTAGGTCGGGGAGGAATGCCCGCTCCCTCCTTTCAATAAAAAACAATAGATTTTCAGCAAAAATAGTGCTATAATAATTTTGATGAAGTAATATACACTTTAGAAAGGCAGGTGAGAATATGTCCGACCTAACCAAAACGATAAAACTTCGCATACATGTTACTCCTGAACAGGAAGTATTGTTCCGTCAAATGACGGAACAATACCGTCAGGCTTGCAACTTCGTGTCTCAATACATCTTCGACAATCAGTTCGACTTGACTTACCAAAGCCTCAACAAGAAACTGTATAGTAGCCTTCGTGGCTTGTTCGGCTTGAAGTCTCAATTAACCCAGTCTTCTATCAAGACGACGATTGCCAGATACAAGACAGTCAAGCAACAGTTATTCCGAAAGCCTTATAGATACAAGGATGAGGATGGTAACTGGCAACGCATCCCTAAGGATTTGGAATGGCTCTGGAAACCCGTATTCTTTCGCCGGCCGCAGGCTGACTTAGTCCGCAACCGAGACTACAGTTTCGTGGATGACGGGCAAGTCCTGTCCATCAACACACTCGGCAAGAGAACCAAATGTACCTTTGAAAGCGAGCATTTCGCTGAATACCTTGATGGCTCCTATGACCTTGGTACTGCTAAACTGATTGAACTCAAAGGTTTGTGGTATCTCCATATTCCTATCACCAAAGCTGTTGAAGATTTTCAGAAGGAAAACGTTCGCCATGTTGTCGGTATCGACCGTGGACTTCGTTTCCTTACGGTTAGTTACGATGAACAAGGTAAAACTGAGTTTGTCTCTGGCAGAAAGATTGCCACTAAACGCCATAAATTCCAAGAAGTACGCAAGCAGCTTCAGTCCAAAGGTACAAAATCTGCAAAGCGTAGACTAAAAGCCATTTCCGGGCGAGAGAACCGTTGGATGTCTGATGTAAACCATCGGATTTCTAAGACACTCGTTGAGAAATACGGCAAAGATACACTGTTTGTACTTGAGGATTTGACCGGCGTCAGCTTCGAGGATTCTAACCTTTCCAGAATTGCAAAGCAGAATTATGACCTGAGAAGCTGGAGTTTTTACCAGTTGGAACAGTTCTTAACTTACAAGGCTCACGAGAATCGTTCCGAGGTTCTGAAAGTGTCTGCAAGATACACTTCCCAGCGTTGTCCTAAATGCGGTACTATCCATAAAGAAAATCGTGACCATCACAGGCATCTGTATAGCTGTCAGTGCGGTTACAGGTCCAACGATGACCGTATCGGTGCAATGAATATCCAGCTCCTCGGCACGATGTGGATTTCTGGGGACAATAATCCTCGTTACGAAAGAATATCAACTACCTCGGAGTAAATCTCCTTGGTAAAGCGGGTGTCGTCAACCACCCGATAATGTAGGCGGATTTAGGGAGACATCTTTTAGATGTCGCTACTACCTATGCAGTTCCCGACTTACAAGCCGCCACTTCTATAAGTGGCGGTAGTTGACAAAAAACATGGATGGAAATAGGGTACTAATCGGCTGTGCTGACCGTTACAAGATAGAAGACATTGACGGCGGAATATTAACAGCCGTCGTAATGAACGAAAAAGATAAACCGCCTGCTATGCTTTTAGAATCTGCGCTTATCGACCTGTTAAGGGAAAACTACTTCATTGAAAAAAAAGCCTTTTTATCCAGCTGTCGGAGAACGTTATTACTTCGTCAGCCCAACCGGTCGGATAGAAGAAAAAATTTTTAGTGGAACGGCGGAAGGCTTTTTGTTGTGCAAATACATCGGCGTTTACAAAACCGAACAAGCAGCGATTAAAAATGTTTCGCGTTGTCTGAAATTTTGGGAAGAAGTAAGAAGAAAATGAAGATTGAAGATATAAAACTTGAAACGTGTCCTTTCTGCGACGGTGAAGGGGAGATAATTCACAGCAAGCCGGATGAAGGTTACATCTATTCAGAAAGCGTGTACGCTTTTGTAAAGTGCAAAAAATGCAACGCATGTGGACCTATTACAGATGTTGATTATAACCATGCTACAAGCGGAATTCCGGGGCGACTGAAAGCAATCGCCAAAGCTATTGAGCTGGCCGTAAAGGGCTGGAATCGTAGAGAAGGGAGTAAGACGAATGGGTAAAGTATATAGAAGTTTAACTCATCGGTGGATAGAACAGTTACTTAGAGACATTAACGAAACATATGACCTAAACCGCTGGCGTATCGTAAGTGTTTTTCACGACGGCCGTGACTATGTAGCTGTTCTCGAACGGGATAAAAAGAAAGGAGAGATATAACGATGTCACCAGATGAAAGAATCAAGGAGCTAAAGAAGCAGGGCTATATCTCCGGCGTGATGGCCGGGAAAAGGATTTGGGAGCGTATGCAAGTTATTCCGGACTTAAGCGCCTATAACTGGCACAAGCTTTATAAACACCTTATGGACAACGCGAAAAAATATGTAATGGCCGAGCCAGTAGACGTATATGGTACTTTACGCTGGTACTACAATGAAAATGACTTGTTAAACTGGATAGTTGTCAACCTTAATAACGGTTACTGGTTGAATCGTCATTTCTTAAAGAAGGAGACCGAGAAATGCTAAAAAAGGGAAAAGGACGGCGAAATAAATGTCAAAAAGGTTTGAAGTCGGAAAGTATGCCATAGATAACAAAAGCAAAGGCACAGCTGGCCCGCAGAGCACGATTTATAAAGTAGTGAGCATAGAGAACGTAACTTCTGGAGTTACATATGTTATTTTGCAGAAAAAACTGTCTAATGGTAAAAAAATTAATTTGTGGCGTGAAATACGTTTTAACAACCTGAAAGACGAAGAATTCTGCTGCTATGGACGCAGAGGAAAGAAAAAGCGTCTTGGATATGGATATATAGCACCCTATGACAAGGAGAGTGTATAAGATGAAAAAAGTTACAGCAGAAGTCATTGAACAATATGTCCATGATATTACTAATATAAAGGTGTATAAAAAATGAAAGTAAGCGAAATTAGAAGTCTTTGCAAGAGCCACCATTATCAATTAATAGGCGCTCGAACTGGCAGAAAACTTGCTAACAACTGGCAAAGCTCACAGGAAACACAGGCTAAATATGACGATTGTTTAACAAGCGGAATTTTTCCGAGCATGAAAATTAATACTGATATTGTCAATATGCCAAGTTACGTTTTCCCCATAATTTGTATATGGGTAGTAGACAAGTAAAGGAAGGTGTAGAAATGATTGACTATGAAAAACTGTTAGACGCTTTAAAAACTATTCAGGATGAATGTGCTAAATACAAATTCTGTACAGATTGCCCCTTTTTCGTTCATAGTGACGATAACAACTGCGGCATTCTCTCTAGGAATCCTGTCAACTGGAAGTTGAATAAAGTCCACGTTATAAGGCTGATTAATCAATGAAGACTATCAGAAACACTTGACAAACAATTTGAAAGGATGATGAAAAAATGGAAGTCAAAATAAAGTTATTACCGGGCGGGAAAATGCCGACCAAAGGAAGCGCAGACGCGGCAGCGTTTGACTGCTACGCAATTGAAGATATTGATGTAGAGGATTTCCCTAGACTGATAGGACTAGGCTTTGCGTTGGAGCTGCCGCCCGGATATCATGCAAAGATATTTCCAAGAAGCAGCACAGGCCTAAAAACTGGCCTTAGACAGCCGAATAGTTGCGGGATTATTGATAGCGATTACAGGGGAGAAGTAAAAGCTATGTATGAAAGTAAATTAAATGCTTCGTATGAGGGTGGCTGTGGGTGCACAGTTCAACACATCAAAGCAGGCGACCGTATAGCACAAATGCTCATTGAGCGTAACGTAGATGTTGAATTCGTGGTAGTGGACGAGCTTTCAGAGACCGACAGGGGCGCTGGCGGCTTCGGCAGTACCGGGTTGAGGTAAGTATGACTAATTTGGACAAAATGCGTACAATGTCCCCGGAAGAGCTGGGGACATTTTTGTCAAACCTAGTAACTATAGAGGATTGTTTTGAATGCCCTATACGCGATGTTTGCAATGAATGTATGGTAAACCCCAACAACGAGGCATTTCACACATGCGAACTGTCGTTTTATCACTGGCTGCAACGGGAGTATAAGCCGGGATACTTTGAAAACCAATAGGAGAGTAGCGCCATGATTACCGCAGAAAGCAAAGCAAAGTTATTTGAAAAAACCTACGACGCCTATTTGTTAGCGCAATCTGTGACGCGCGTCTATGGCGTTGAAAGCCCCCCCGGTCAAAGCGCAATGAAAAAGCTGCGCGCAGAGATGAAAGCCTGTAGTGACAGGGACTTGCTGGAAGAATACTTAGACTATCAGGACCGGGAGAATAAGCGGATAGAATCTATCTGGGGAGAGTGGTAAGCTTGCGTAACTATGATTACAAAGAACAGATACAACGCCGGAAAGAGCTTCAAAAAATGGACTTTATATCTGGCGTACAGGCTGGGCGATTGATTAGGCACTTTCTTAATACGTTCGAGCCTGATATAACCGTAAAACGCTTTAGAAAGCGCTATAAGGAACTGCAAAAAGACCTTCGGGAAGATGTGCCGCACAAGGTACTATATAGCAGCAGGGGTACACGGTATTACTGGTTGCAGGAAAACGTGCTATCCTTTCTGCGTAATCGAATTAATATAAAGGCAGAAGTCAAATGAAAACGGCATAAATAAAACCCCTCGAATTTGAGGGGTTTTATTATTTCTTCCGGGCCAGCGGCCGACCTATACCCGGTTGGCGGCAGTCATCACAGTATGTATACATTCGCTTCCCGTCCGGTCCTTGGCGGTGATTAGAAACCGACCAGCCAGAATCACGGGCAAAGGTTATCAGTTTTCCCATAGTAGTAAATTTCGTTTTTAATAATTTACCGCAGTTTTCACAGACACAACCTGCTATAAACACTTAAATCACTCCTTATTTATTCGATAATGCTTTATTGCGGCAAGACATGCAAAGCGCCTTACCTGTCTTTTCTACTGATATCCTGCGCACAGTTTGCGATATCTCGACGCCACAATTTAAGCACATATACGGACTAGGCGCGCTTCTGACATTTACAGCGCCAGAATTGCCATTAGAAGGCTGCGTAACCTGCGATTGCCCTTGCTGGGACGGTTGAGCGCTCCTAGAAGCGCCCTGTGCGTTCTGTGTAGGTTTTTGAGTATATTGTACGGGTGCCTGCGCGGCTTCCGGGTGCTGCTGGAGATAAGACGCTTTTAAACTGGCCGGATAGAAGAAACGGCCGTAGCCGTTGGCGTCCAAAATAACCAGTTCTGTAATCTCTCTATCATCGTTATAGGCGATATGCCCAACGTGGAAGCTTACCCCAAAAGCGATTTTGATTTTTTTACCGTCTATAGACGCTTCGTTCTTGGCCAAGTTAAATGTGATATTCGGCGCTGTATAAAGTTCGCGACCAGAACCCCAATTTACAGCGGCCCTTTTAAAGCAGTCAGATGCACGGCCTTTTTCTGCCTGATAGTTGGACGCTACACCTACGTCTTCTTTGCAGACCCAACATTTTTTGTCGTGGTCCCATACCTCAATCGAACAGAAAAGCTCGTTGTTTATCAGCGTGTGTTTGCGCTGCCAGTTCATCGGCCCGAACATTGCGTCAAGGTACTTCATATCAACACGGGCGTTTTTATAAAGCAGCAGCCGACATTTGACGTATGAGCTGTTGTTATAGTTCATCTCCCGCAAGTCGTCGATACGTACATCTATATCGCTGGCTTTCAACAGCGGGAACTTGATTTCATCAGTCATAACAATCACCTACCCTTTATTTGATATTTTAAGTTCGATACCGTGATGATAGTAAGCCTCTTTAATCGCCATTGCGTAAACGTCTGGCGGTGGGGAATCCTGCCCCGCTATGCCGTATTCTTCACACAGCTGACGGAATGTGCAGCCTATCTTTTCATTCATCACAAGCGCAACAAACTTTTGGAGCGAGTTTACAACGTAGACTTCATTAGGTCCGTAAGGCTTTTTGTTTTTGTCCATGTGTCGAAGACATACTAACATCAGAACACCCCCAACACTAGAATCAATACAAACAGCCAGAATTCAGGTTCATATACACGCCTTGGATTTAATATGAAAAACACTACATCGGCCAAAGCGTCAATCACACGCCAGAACGGCCGAGCGATAAAACTATCATAGGCCACGCACAACAAGCCTATCCATATCCATTTTTTACTTACTTTATTCAAATTATTCACCTGCCTTTGATATGATTATACAACTTTAGTACCAAATAATCAAGAGGGGGTATAAAATAAATTTTAAAATATAACCCCGACCGACAAGCAGCCGAGGTCATACCGGAGGAAGAATGAAAAATGAAGGGAGAGAGGCAGACAAGTTAGCTACCGTTATTAATATAACACATAAAAAGAAAAGCGCCATTCTCCGAGTACGAACCAGAGATGGCGCTTTCCCCGTCTGGAACACCGCTTTATACTACCCTTGTTCTGGGTCCCTGTATCAAAGCGCAGACTAATTGAAGAACGATATATTTATTAGGAGTTGCACAAGTAAATTTTAACCCCAAACCGTGGCAGTGTCAATATAAATTTTTTTCGTGTAAGAAAATCCGCGAAAAACGGAGTAAAACAGAGATTAGCGGAGATTTCGGGAGCTGGGGGGGGGAAGAGATGCGCTAAAATTTAAGATTGACGCTTCCGGCGGCAGCGACTATAATCAAAGAAGGCAAAAAAAATAGAAGCCGTTTTAAAATGCTCGCTAGACATTTAAAACTTCAAACCGTTTAAAACTTCAAACTGTGACTTCATAAGGCCAGTGTATACCGGTTTATGACTTCTACAACTACATGAACTCGATTTTAAAAAGTCTGAATCATGGAGCCTACTTTAGTTTTTCCCAAAACAGGGCCGGTTTAAGCTTCTGTAACTATTCTATCAATATCGACATACATTGTCAACAATTATATAAAAGCAAATGGCGACTTTATCTAAAACTAAATAACAGAAACCGCTTTAACAGCGACTAGGCGTACACAGACCTAGTATAAAAAACTGTTGGTCCTGCAATGTGCCAAGTATATAAAATCATTGCCCCGCATGTATGAGCGCAGATATAAGTACATGTGCTGTATAGGTTATGATAAAGGGCCTATACAGGCGAGACGGCAAAGGCCTATCGTGGTACCGTGTGCAGCGGTTAGGGAGCCATACCCTATAAAATGCACGGCTGGCGGCTACGGGTGCGAAAGCACGGGGGAAAAGCACAGAGCTAGGACGTAGAGGTGTGATGATGTGCAGTATTTGCCAAAACCTATACAGCGACGGCGGGGACTACCTGTCTTTACTTTATAGAAAATCCCTTATTTACGCGATTAAGACATACTATATACTTGTCTTTTTCGTGGTAAGGGGTTTCTATGCCTACCAGCTCAAACAGGGACATCAAAAACCATCAAAGCCTGTGGACAAATGCACTATAGTGTATTAATATATACTTATGTAGATACACGCAAGGAGAGTGCAAAAGATGAATCAAGAGAGAAAATATGAAGATACTTTCAAAGTCCTGCCCAAATGGACAGCAGGCAGAAAGTTACTACTAAAGAAGCTGGAAGCAGCTACACCGCTTAATCGGTTTATAATTAAGAAGATTTACAGCGAATACAGCAAAAAAGGTATCTGGCCTGCTGAACTTGCACGACGTTCCGGTGTAAGATATGGCACGCTGTCCAAGTTTGAAGTAGGCAGAACGGAAACTTTATCAATGAAAAATATCGCTAAAGTTGCTAACGGCTTGGGCATGACTGTTTCAGAGTTTTTCGAGGGACTGGAAGACGAGCCTGGCTATAGCGAATATATCGACAGGGAGAAAAATTCAAAATAAAAGTGTTGACAATGTATACAGGGGGGTATATAATATAGACATAGAAAGGGGGAACAATAGACGAGACCCAACAGAAGAATAATAATACAGAAGGCACGAAAAATATTAAGCTGTGATATAGCGGCTGCTATATTTATCCTGTATGGAATATGGCTTGTATATTTATTAGTAAGGTGGATTGAATGAAGAAAAAACAGATGTTTTTGTTAGCTTGTCTGGCTATCGTCATGCTGGCAGCAGCCGCAGCTGTTATCTCCTTTGGGTGGAGCTACGGCGGGGCATTGGCAGAAGCCATTGTTGAGCGCGATATATGGCGTTCAGGTATGATTGTGAGGTGATGTAAAGTTGCCAATGATAAAACAGTATGACTACGTAAACGCTTACTGCGTGAGCGTGGCCAACCGTGAAGACCTAGAAAGTGTAGTAACATTCGCTTACAACTACAGTGAAGCCCGAGCATTAGCGAAAAAGTTTTTTAAAGAGCGTGACAAAAGTGTAGGATATTCGCTTCTGCGAGCGCAGAAAATAATAAACGACGTGCCGAAAAATCTTAATGGCAAGCTATGCGCTAGTAAGGATGATGAAGGATATCCACTTTTAGAAAAAAACGGTTACGCTTTTGAGTAATCAGTTAGGGGGTCAGGAAATGAAAGGATTGGATTATTTAAGAGAGACATTGGGCTATGGTGGCGTTAAACTTCCACCGCTCCAAGAAGTGAAGCCGCAACATCGGCTTGGCAAGTTTGGAGACTATGAAAACGCTTTAGACGACCTTTGCATAAATGCTTTAGAAAATCTTACGCCGGAGCAGCGGGAAATCATCTTCCGCCGTTGCAGCCGAAAAATCAGGAGCTATAGCAAGATGAAACATCTTTGGGCAGTTTTTGGAGTAGGCGGCTTCCACCGGTTTTATATTAAGGACTATGTAGGCGGCGCTGCAATGCTGCTAACTGGCGGCGGCTTCCTGTTCTGGTGGCTTATTGATATGTACTGGGCCAAGAAAAAGCTTAAAGAATACAATTCAGACATTGTTATTCAAGCGTTGGACGACAAAGGTTATATCTAAAAATTGAAAGAGGTGTAGTTATGATTATTACAAGAGAAAATCTAAATGAAGAAGTTTCAAACTTAAACGACGAAATTTTAAATTTAGAGAAAAAATATGGGGTCAACATTATTGCACTGGCACAAGTTGAAAGTTTGGACACGGAAGAAGCAAGTGGCTATTTAGTCATGGCTAACCGTGTAAGTCTCGACAGGTGTATTAATAGCGTTGTTCATTTAGTGCAGACGGCGCAGGAAAGCTTTGGCATTAAACCAGAGATGTTTTTTGCAGAAGCAATCAAAAGAACAGTAGGTGCGGGTGAGGCTTTTAAGAAAATGCTGATAAAAGAGGTTGCGAAAAATGAGCATTAATGAGACCAGACGGGAAGCGATAATCAATAAGCTTAAAGAGCTTGAAGAATTTTTAGAACCAGAAGGCGCGCATTTTGTTCTACATCTCTTTACTAGCAGAGACGTTACAGAAGAAAGCTACAGCCTGTATAACAACTGTAGCTTGAAAATTCTGGCCATGTCTCAAGCGAGAATTGAAAACTATATCGAACAGCTTGGCAAGATATCGCTAAAACACCATAAGGAAAACGTGGAAATGATGAAGCTTGTGGATAAATTAATTGAAAGCATACAATCTGGCAAAGAACTGTCCACAGAGCTAGAGGGCGACATGATAGAACTATTGAAGGCTTTAAAGGCCGAACGAAACGACGCAGGCAGCAAGAAAAATTTATATAACTAATTAGGGAAGTGTATAGCAGGCCGCTTGTGCGGCCTGCCTTGCTGCAAGAAAGGGGAATAAAAATGACTACTACCAACAGGACCAGCAGAACCAGAAGAAAGAGAAATACCGGAACATTAAATGTCAAGATAAACGCCTGCCAAGAGTGCGGGAACAAAAAGCCCCGGCTTAAAGTTGACAAGAACTTTTTCATCCAGTGTGAAAGCTGTTGCAAGGTTTTATACGGCAGCGTACAAGATGGCATATTGGAGCTTGTTAAGAAGTGGAATGCGAGAAATATCGGGAAATGATTAATGTCAGGAAGGTTAAGGCGGCAGGCTTATGTGATTGCTGTGATAAGAAAAAGGCAACATATGAAGTATATTGCCGCATATCTTTAGGAAGTTTTTTATCCCAAGCACTTACAAAAGCAATCAGATATACCTATGTAAACCATGCCTGAAAAAGCTTTCAGGCAAAATCGCTAAACAGTTACAGAATGAAGGTGATTGAGTGTTTAAGGAAGAAAGAGTTGTTACAGATGATACAGTATTTTTTTCTATTTACGACGAGGACGACCCGGAGAAAAAGCCCATATTAAAGCTGGGTAGTAAGAAAACAGCTAAGGTTATAACAGCGTTACTTAACGCCGATAGGGAACAGAAAAGCAAATTCTCGCTGGCGTGTATGGATGCTGCCAAGAGACTTGGTTGTTGTCCAGCCTGTGAAAGTAAGGACGTAGAGCGAGTTATGTATGCGTGTCACCCGCCTATTTTTGAATTAAACTGTAATAAATGCAGGTGGCATTCGCGGTAATTTGCATTTTCTGCTGCTAGTCCTCTGCGAATTGTTTTTGCACAGCTCCTTACGATATAATAAATAAAAAGAATCGTAGGGGGCTTTAACATGGCTGAAACTTGGAACAACATCAGATATGTTTTAGATAGATTTTTCAAGGTCGATATATGGGCATATGCCGTAGTGATATGGACATTTGGAAATGAGATTTTCGGGCCGAACTTTTGGGGCGTTGTTATATTAGCGCAGCTGATGATAGTCTTTGATACTGTACTTAAATGGGTATATTTGAGTAAAAAATATATCCACGACACGTATCAGCCGAACGACCCGCTAGAAAACATCAGTCTGCGAAAAGCGATTTGTTATTTTTTCAAAAGCGAAACATGGCAGAAAGGCTACCTAGAAAGCCGGGGCTTTAGCCGCATACTTGAAAAAATGCTGCTTTACAATGCAACAAACATAGTAGCCTTTTATGCCGCCAAAGTCATACCGCCCATACATGCATTGGGTATAAATCTAGTCGCTTCCGACATTCTGCCGGGCAGCGTGTCGATGGTTATTTTTATGGTCGAAATGACCAGTATCAACGAGAATCTAGTTGAGCTGGGCTATAGCAGCATAGCTAACGCAGTCAAGCGTGTGCTTGACTATATGTTGGATAGAGTGTTTCCGAAAAGGGGGAATTGATATGCAGATAAGCCGCGAAGATTGCAAGCTGGTAACGCTGACAGACATTGCAGCAGAAGCTAGAGCGTGTTCAGCGCATACCATAACTGGACACTGGACAGCTGGCAGATACAAACAGTATTTCAATGATTATCACCTACTGATAAATGATGACGGCGAAATATTAATGCCGAATGGCGTTACATTAGATAGCGTACTTGCGCATACCTACGGCCGCAACACCGGAAACATAGGGGTATCAATGTGCTGCTGTCTGGACGCTATCATTTACCGGGACGGCAGCGTCAATTTTGGCAGTGTGCCGCCAACGTTCGCACAGATTGACGCCATGGCAAAAATCGTTGCCGTTATTACCAAATGCGCGCCAAAAATGGCCCCATTCGGCGTGACTGCGAACACCTTCCGGACGCATAGCGAATGGGCCGAAATGGACGGATACGGCCTGTATAGCGGCGACGCTGATATGCGCTGGGACCTGATAAAGCTGGAAGACCTTGGGGCGGACGAATACACGAAGCCCGGCGGCGACGTTATCCGCGGCAAAGCTATCTGGCATACCTTCAATAACTCCGACGTCTATAACCTCTTGCAACCGTGATGAAGAAGAAGGGTGTGTATAACTTGTGGATAGTGTGGATAAAAAAGGCTTTAAGGACTATCTGTATTCTGCTTTGCCTTATCTGCTCACTGCCGCAGTCGGCTTCTGCGTCGGCGCCTACGTCACCGGATGGCGGACGGGTGATAACGATAACGCAGGAAGAATTGACGAGCTTACAGCAGATATTCAGCGAATTGAGCAGCAGCAATCAGCTATCGCAGAAACGTTACAGCGAGCTGTTGGCGCTATCGAACGAGCTGAACAGCATAGTGCAAGCATTGCAGAAGGAATCAGCGAGCTTAAAGACCGAGCTGGAAACATCCAAGCAGGAGCAGCAGAAGGCGTTGGAGCAGCAGAAAGAGACGGCAAGCTTATTGAACAAGGCCAACGAATCATTGCAGAAGTACAACGCCGAAATGAAGAAGCAGCAGCGGCGGCTAAAAGCTGAAAGAAATATTGCTATTGGCGTGGCCACGGCGGCCGTTATCATGGCGGCCTGTAAATAAAATCAAAAGGGAGAATGAAAAAACATGAAAGCATTATCTGTAGAGAACTACCAGACTACCCAAAAAGAAAGCCTGAAAGCTCAAAGCTTGGCTGAATGGTCCGTAAATGCCTGCATGAATTCGGCGGTAACTATCCTTACCAAACCCGACCGGATAACGGCAGAGGAATTAATCAAAGCGCGTGATATGCTGGACAAAGCTATCTTGGCAGCCGTAGAACGTGACGCACTGGCCAAAGTCAATTATAAAATCGCTACCATGATTGTAGATATGCCAGATGAACAGGCTCCGGAACAAGCAGCCGAGAAATGCATGTTGTCCCGGAATGTGTAGAAGAAGCAGGAGAAGAACCCGTAAAAGAATGCGAATAATCTAAAGCCCCGGACTTCCGGGGCTTTTTTATGTAAAGGCGAAATAAAAGTGTTGACAATATACAGAGGGGGGTGTACAATAAAAGCATAGAAAGGGTGTGAGCTATGGCAAGAAAAACAACCGTATATTTCTACGAAAGGGGCAAAAAGCGAGTTATGACTAACGTGTATAAGAAAGAGTTTTACGTTGGCGGCGAAAAGGTCAAAGTTGGCATTTTAAGCACCAATCCAGATGAAACATGGCTTATTAATGAGCTGGATAACATTTTGTGTGAAAAATGCCAGAATATCGACGGTCAACTGATATTGAATAATGAGTTCTTTTCTTTGGCGGTCCGCAAAGTCAGGGAGATTTTAAACTACCAGAACGAAAAAGCGGATAACGAGGAAAACCCTGTTTATTACAAGTTTTACAGAGACGGGTACAATGGTGCGATATGGATGGTGTGACAACAGTTATAGTATCTGTGATATTCTCCGCACTGGCGGCACTCGTCACGTGCGTATTGCTGGCAAGATTTGATGTCAACGGTCGCATGGCCACCGCAAAAAACGGCGGCCAGCAATCTAAAGCCGTCGGGCAGAAGCGGGAACGCTATATATTATACATTCCCCGCAAAGGATACTTTTGTTTCATCGAAGAAGATAACCGCCCGACGTTCGCCTTGTCGCGCCGCGACGGCATGATAGAACATTTTGAAAGCATGAAAGAAGCAATGCTGATTGTCAACAGGCTTAAAGCGAAACGATATCAGATTTTGGACGTCAAGGGCAACGTGGTAAAGAGAGGTGGATAACATGGCGGCAGAACCTTTTGTTTTATGGGGCGTATCTATAACCGTAAGTATAGCCGCCGCTGTGCTTTACTATAAATTCAGGGGGTACTGAACATGCTTACGCTGCTTACAGAAAGGCATATCTGCATTTATAAACGTGACATAGATAATGCTTTGGGAAAGCACAAAAAATATATGGTAGGCGAGCTGGAGCTGATGAACGGCGCCATAAATGAGTTTGTAAACGCACGTTTTTTTATACAGACATTTCTTGACCTTGGCGAAATTATGGCGGTAGTTTACTATAGGCCTATCGAGCGTTTTAGCCCGTGGACGCCGTGGGACGTCACTGTCTGGGATAAGAACATGAAAATTGTTGCCGGGACAAGCTGCCTTCCTGCCGCCGCCGAAGTAGAGCGGTTTTTGACGGATGCCATAAAAAAATACGGAAGAAGGGTAAACTATGGAGATAAGCGAAAAAGACATTGAGTATTTAAAATACATGGAGCGGACAGACTTGTTTTATCGCGCCATGCCAAAAGATATAACGGACGAGAAAAATCTTATCTATGGCCAGCTGGTACAGTTTGGCAAAAAACTGTATATTGTAAACTACGAAGACTGGAAAAGGCGAGGGGCGACACCCTTCGGAAGTCCTGCCGGGGCAATGGGTATATACTTTGGCGAGTACGCCATTGAAGTAGACCCGCTGACAGTCCAAAGATATACAGGCGTCTATGCAAAGAACTTAAATTCTGCGCGCATTCCGCTGTTTGTCGGAGACTATATAACCCAAAATATCGAAGGGGAAACATGCTTGTTTCGCATTGAGCTAGATTTATTTGAAGGCGTTTTCAAAGCGGCGGCAAAAGTGCGTCTGCCGCTCCCGCGCAAAGAAATCGAAGATGTACTAATCATCGGTAACTACTGGGACGACTATGATAAATGGGAGCGTAGGCTATGGACAGGCGCAAAATGATATATGCTGAATTAAACGGCATTCGTGACGGCAAGAGCTACGGCGTATTTTACAGGTATCTACACAGGCGACTGTGGAACTGGCTCGCCGACACGCACGGACGGAAGTATAAAAAGGACTGGCCAGAATGGACGATTAATGGCGGCATAGTGCCAATGGCTGAAAGTTACTGCTTTGCCTGTGCCGCCACGGATTCATGCAGTAATTGCCCGATTGATTGGAATTATAGGGATGTAGAAGCCATGCTTCCGGATATGCCATATTGCTATAAAAACCTAAATTTAGTTTCAACACTTGTGGCTCATGGATTGCGGCTTATACATATACTGCCGGGACATATGACCTTAACCCCGGCTACAGCGAACGTATCGCCAGAGCTATAGCCGAAGCACCGATAAAAAAACAGCTATCGCGGGCGCATACTCGAATACGATAGCGACTATATGGCCTTGAAAGGAACGTTATAAATTGCGGAATTGTTTAGACTGTTTTAGATTACATAGACACGAAGGAGTAGTTTTCTGCCCGTTTTTGGGCCTGTCAGAGTGCATTTTTGGTGCTCACTACATCCCGGCGGACTGCATAAAGCCAAAGCAGGCAGCGTCGGCAGCCCCCCCGCCAACAATACAGACGTGCCCGGTTGTTGAGCAGGACAATGAAAGAAATTACAACGAGTTCAGGGAGCTTGAAAAAAATCCAGAGTATAAGCCATTTAAAATGCGTACTATATACCCTTGGCGGGAATTGCATGACGAAATATTTAATCTTATTCGGGCAGGCATGATTTATAAAGATGTTGCCGCCAAAGTGGGAGTACCGCCAAAGAACCTGAATGGCTACGTTTCCCGGTATAAAGTAAGAAGCTGATAGAAAAAGCACTGTGAGGATTTCTCACAGTGCTTTTGTTTCACGTGAAACATTGCCCGTCAGTCGAGCACGTTTTTATGTCGCTTGAACTTGTTGTACACGTCCCATATGATACTATCTTCGTCATTTTCGACGACTGAAAGAACGAGAACAGAAAACGGATTATCGTTTGTATAGCGCTTATGAATAGTAGTAGTGATGATTTGGCTATCGTTAACGAACGCTACGCCTTCTGCGCTATCTGTGATAGCCTTGTACAGGTTATCGTTGTCAGGTTTAACTATGGGGTAAGCTGCGCGCTGGTCGACCAGCTCCCGAAACTTTTTTGTTCTGGACGCAGGCACGGACAGGAAGCAATATAAATCAGCCCGAAGCGGCGTTTTCTCTTTGAAGAAACCTGCCTTGCTGCATTCTTCTTGTATGCGCAGGGTGCAATATTGGCGGTAGGCCTGCATTTTGTTACTGTAGCGGCCAATACGTCGGCCGCCGTTAGTCCAAAACTGCGCCGCCCTTTCCTGCGGCATGGCGTTGCCGCCGAGAACGATATAAACACAATCGGAATTTTTTAGTTGTTTCATTTGTGGAAACCTTCTTTTTTTAGTATTCTTCTTCCAGTTCTTTTAGAGCCTGCGGATTAAGCTGGATTTCTTTTTCTAGTAAGTGGTCAACGGTTACGTTAAAAACGCGGGCCAGCAGCATAATATAATAGACGTTGGTTTTTAAAAGTGACCTTTCCCCGCGTTCGTAGCGATCAAGTGTCGTGGGACTGATACCGGTCAAGTCATTTAGTTCCGTGCGGCTATAGCCGTATAACTCCCGGTAAAAGGCTATAACGCTGCGGCACTTGGTCAGGCGTTTCGGCTCAATGGTGATATCATATTCCCGCAGCATTTCGGGGATATCGTCGACATTGTTGTCCGTGACAGTCAGTGTGCAGTTTTGGCGGTTGGTAATAGTCACCAGAACGTTATAGCTGTTGTTTGATACGTTCAGGCGGTTAGAATGGGGGATAAATGTAAGCTGCTCGTTGATACGGTTCATCAGGCGCGGTATGGGCATATAAAGAGTATCAACTAATGAGTGCGTAAATTCACTTGCTTCGGCAAAGTCCTTGCAGGTGTAGAGCTTGTATACCATACTTCCGTCAGGACGATTAGTAACGACGACGCTACATCTTGACCCAACATTCAGCAGGTAAGCCCTACAGGGCGGGAAATCCGCCTTTCTGACGCCTTTTATAACGTCGGCGCAGGTGTTATAGCCTATGCAAGCTGAAAAGTCTGACATGGCGGCTAATTGGTCCGCTATAGTCTGGCTATCGGATAGACCGAGCAGGTCGCGCAATTCTCCCGGCTCATATGTTTTACAGTTCATTTTTATCCCCCCCGGTGCTATCTTCTTCAAGGCCCTTGAACGGATTGAACGAAAAAGCTATCTGGCAGCGGTTTACCTGCGTATAATCGTCGAGAAACTTCATTTTCCAGCCGAGGTACAGGCGGACCCGGAACCAAGGGCAGTATTGCTTGCAGTAGTAGAAGGACCACGGGGCGAGAAAGCCGGGAACATAGCTAAACCATTGTTCGTTGTTAAGTTCCTTGATTTTCCGCAATACTTTGACCTTTGAAAAGTCTACCGCCCGGCCGGTGACATAGTAGCCAAAACCGTAGGCGTTGTTGCGCATAAGCCACAGCAGGCGGCAGAAATAACGCTGCACGCGTTCTTTTGTGGTGAAGTCGTTATACCAGAGCTGTACGAAGCCGGGACGCATATAGCCGTCGCCTTTCATTTCGTAATGATAAATATAGTGATTGTCGAAGTCATAGCGCAGGAACTTCGGGACGACTTCGAGCACCTGCCAGCGGATATCAAGGGGATTATCGTAGGTTTGCCACAGCTTGAATACTTTAGGCAGCTGCCCTTTTTCATCAGCAAAAATGACGACAAACCAGTTAGTTAAATAACATAGCACGGTAAAAATCAGGTCAAGGCACACATACAAAAGCCAACTCATTACAAACACCGCCTTCTAAAAGTTATATAACAACATTATAACATGTATAGTTAGAATATTCATAATATCTACTCTTGTGTTATAATAGACTAAATAGACAGATGTTTCACGTGAAACAATAAAGTGGGGTGAAGATGTTGAGAAAGAAAAAGGAAGCGCAGCAGATAACGCCGGAAGCAATAGCGGCCGAGCTGGAAAAAGTAAACCTTGACGCTTCGACTCCGGAAGAAGAAAACAACTTCTGGGAAAAATATGAGGAGCAGCAAGAAAAGATAGAAAAGCAGCATAGGGGGCGCGTACGTGTCTCCCAAGAGGATACCAAAAAAGGCGGCTCACCTAAAGAGGATATAGCGACGGTAACCAAAATCAGACCGGGGTACGTGCGCGTAGCGTCCGACCAAGAAAAGAAATTCTGCCGTGAGTACATGAAGACCTTCAATGCGAAAAAAAGCGCGCTGGCGGCAGGCTATGGCGACACATACGCGGCTAAACGGGCGTATATGATACTGCGGCGCCCGTGGGTACAGACGTATCTTAATGAGCTTCGCGAAAAAATCGAAACGGAAGAAATCGCCGATGCAAACGAGACCTTGTTAAATCTTACCAGACAAATGCGCGGCGAGCTTGTCGAGACTATCGAGACACTAAACTATGCCGCCAGAGGTCAAGGACCAGATAAAGAATACGTTTTAATAGGTAAGACCGTGCAGCGCCTTAGCTTGCACAGAGCAGGCACGGAAGGAATGGCCAGATATCATAATCTGTTTAATGAAAAGGCTGTGAACGTCAATATCACGCCGCAGATAGTCGTTGATATTCCGGGGGCGCTTCCGGCGGCAGAGAGCGTACCTATCCAGCCGACCATGAGCGAGGAAGAAATGGAGCGCAGAGCTGCGGAACTGGCAGAGCAAATGGGAGTGACGGGAGAAGATGAATTATCAGAACCAGAACCAGACACCGGAGACAAGGCTTAAACAGATAAAGCTGACTGACTGTATAGGTCCTGCGTTTTATGGCCTGTACCACGCAGTAATGCAGCACTCATATACATATTACTGGCTATGCGGCGGCCGTGGCAGTTTCAAGTCGTCGTTTACCGCCATAGTGGCCATACTGCTGCTCATAAATAATCCTGCGGCGCATGTAGCTGTTATCCGGAAAAGAGATAACACGCTCCGAAAAACTGTTTATGAGCAAATGCTGTGGGCGATAGAAAAGCTGGGACTTACTGAATTTTTCATCGCCAGACTGTCGCCGCTTGAAATCATTTATAAGCCTACTGGCCAGAAGATTAATTTTTTCGGACTTAGCGACAGCAACACCTTGAAGTCGATTAAGGTATCCAATGGTTACTATTCCGTGCTATGGTTTGAAGAACTGGCAGAATATGACGGCATGGAAGAAGTAGACAACGCCCGTTTATCGTTCATGCGTGGTGGAGATAAATTCTGGGTGTTCTATACCTACAACCCGCCGCAGTCGTTAAGCAGCTGGGTAAACGTCGAGACGCAGAAAAAGACCCCTGAAAAGATAGTACACAAGAGTAACTACCTGTATGGCCCGGCCGAATGGGTAGGCCCCATGATTGTAACAGAAGCCGAAACGCTGCGTAAGTTTTCACCCCGCAGGTGGCGGCATGTGTTTTTAGGCGACGTTACCGGCACTGGCGGCGAGGTATTTAACAACTTGGTCCTGCGCGAGATAACGGACGAAGAAATAAAGACTTTTGGCAACATCAAACGCGGCCTTGACTTTGGTTTTGCTAATGACCCGCTGGCGTATATGACCGGCAACCTAGACGCAGCACGGCGAACGTTATACATATACAACGAATATTATCAGGTGCAGTGTCCGCTGTGGACGCTTGCAGACCACATAAGAGAAGAAAACCCGGGAAATGAGCTTATAATATCAGATGTAGAGCCCCGAAGCGTGCACACGCTTAGAAGCTATGGTATAAATGTGAGACCGGCCAAAAAGGGACCCGGAAGCCGTGAGGCTGGATACGACTATTTAAGCAAGGAGCTGCTGCGGATAGTCATAGACCCTAACCGCTGCCCGAATGCTGCCCGTGAGTTTGCTAACTACGAACTAAAAAAAGACAAAAACGGGAACTTTATAGCGACGTATCCCGACGGCAATGACCATACTATAGACGCTGTAAACTATTTATGCCAAAACAAGGGCGCTTTGCGAATTTCATAAACAGGGGGTAAACAAAGTGAAAAAGAAGCAGTTTAAACCGCTTAATATCCGCAGTACGGAGCTTTTAAACCGAAGCAGAGTAATTAGTCCCACGTCTGTAAATGAGACGCACAGAAAGGCGCTGAACGTCATTAATAGCGGCAATAACAATAACATCTTTATTGAACCGCGACTGGAAGACGTACAGACCATGTTCGGTATCCCGGAGACTATGGGAAATCCGGACGAAAAAGCACAGGCCGCCAACGATGAAGCTATGAGCGCCTGCCACAGTTTGATACTTCACACCATGCGTGTATTGGGCGACAATGTCTATCCGCAGTTTCTTGGCTATGGCTATTTAACGGCGCTGACCCAGAACCCACTTATTCGGACAGGCGTAGAAATGATAGCCTCTGAAATGACCGAAAAAGGCTGGAAACTCACCACAGAAAAAGAAGAAAGCCGGGAGAAGATTAAATTTCTTGAATCGGAATTAAACCGCCTGAACGTCAAAGATATGTTTTATAAAGCTATCTGTAACAATGGCTATATGGGCGGCTGCCTTGTAGGAATGGACTACGAAGGGGAAAGACCAGAAGACTTAGTAAACGCGATACCGCTTACCGCCGATGGCCTTCTAGGTAAGAAAATCAAAGGCCTGCGCCTGCTGGAAGCCTTCAATATCTCGCCGGGGGAATATGATTCTACTAACCCAATGAGCCAGAATTACTACAATCCGCAGACATGGTTTGTCATGGGCGTACCTATTCACCGCAGCAGGGTATTATACTTTTCGCAAAACGAGCTGCCTACGCTGCTGAAACCTGCTTATAACTTTTTCGGTATTCCACTTGCGCAAACCGTCTTAGACGTAGTTTCTCACTTTACCGAGTGCCGGGAAGCAGAAGCACGTTTGCTTACTAAATTCAGTTTGACCATATTCAAAACAAACCTCAATGCACAAATTCTTTCCGGTGCTGATTGGGCGTCTATAGACCGCCGTTTAAATCATTTTGCCAAAAATCGTAACAATGACGGCGTGCTCCTTATCGACAAGGAAGAGGAAGAAGTAGACGTTAAAATCACAGCTTTATCAGGCGTGCGTGAAATCGTATCGCAGGCAATGGAGTTTGTAGCGGCTATGTTTCAGGAGCCAGCAACTAAACTGTGGGGTATCGCCCCGCAGGGCATGAACGCTACAGGGGAAAGCGACCTTGAAAACCATTACAAGCACATCAGCAGCCAGCAGGAAAGGCAGCTTAGAAAACCGCTTGAACGGTTGGTAAAGATACTGCAACTCATTGAATATGGCGAAATTGATGAAAGTATCAGCGTCGAATTTAACCCACTCTCTGAAAAGAGTGAGGAAACAATGGCTACACTTCGACGCACTCAAGCCGAAACTGATAACCTCTATATAGCTATGGGAGCATTGGCACCAGAGGAAGTACGCGAGGAGCTTAAAACGCGTAATAATAGCCCTTACAATCATTTTATGGCTAACTTTGATGTAGAAGACACAGAAGAACCAAGCGCAGACTATAGCGAGATAATGGAGCTGCTAAAACCCGAAACGCCGCCAGAGAAGAGCAGTCAGGGGTGAGTAAATGGCCAGACGCAGAAGGACCAGACGAGGGCAGACCTTCCTGCCGCCACACGTCTTTAATGCAGGCATACAGCAAAGCTATGCCCGCGAGATACGCCGCATTATCCGCCCCATGATGAAAACAGCTATCCCCTATGTCTTGAAGAACTACAAGAAATTTCTCAAGGGCGACCAGCTGGCGTATGATATCACCATTGAGGGGCAAGAGGTAAACCTTGACGAGCTTCTGGCGGTACTGCGGCGGAAATTCCACCAGTACATTATGGACTTCAATCGGGAGCGGGCAGAACGGGCGGCTGTACGCTTTATCAACAAGATTGATAAAACCAACAGGGCGGCTTTAATGGCGGAACTAAAAAGGGTAGGCGTGGCGATTAAATTCACGGTAACACCAGCTTATGAACGCATACTAGAAGAAGCTGCCGAACGGAATGTAAACCTTATTAGGACTATTGCCCCGTCATTTTTCGATAAAATCATCAAAAGCGTGTATGAAAGCGCCAAACGTGGCCGGGATATGGCAAGCCTTTATCAAACGCTGCTAGACATTGAAGGTGTTACAGAGCGTAAGGCGCAGCTGATTGCAATGGACCAGACGAACAAGGCCACGCAGGAGCTAGAACTTGCCCAATCCCGGGAGCTGGGTATAAAAACTGGCACATGGGTACATATTCCGGGCGAGAAAACGAGCCGTAAATCACATGAGGAGATGGACGGCAAAGAATTCGACTTGGACGAGGGATTGTTTGACTATGAGGTAGGCAAAAAAGTGAAACCGGGCGAGCTTCCCTACTGCCGCTGCACTTACAGACCAAACATCAGCGAACTGCTCGAAACCTAGTAAATACGTACTACAGGACTTTGAATATACACTTTTCTGCTATAATAAGGGAGAAAAGTATTGAATTTACACGTACTGTAGCAGAAAGCAAATGTAGATTTGAGGTAGACCCACCCCCCGGGGATAGGATTTACACCGTTTAAACTGTGTGCATAATTTGCGGATAAAATGCCGTGAAAAGCCGTACAAATACCTCAAAATTATTCATGCAAGTTAAGAGGTGATAAAGTGGAAAAAGATAACAATTTGACCTTCGACGCTGCCCCGTCAGCCCGAAGGATAGATGATAACGGATATCTGCACGTATCAGCCTGCCCGATATCCAAAGCCTGTATCAATCCTTATTATGGCCGGGAGATACCCGGAGCCGCCGAACTGGGACTTAACCCCACGGGGATATACTACGGATACCGTGACCCGGACGAGCTAGCCAAAGCGGCCGAGACTTTCAACGGCCTGCCGCTGCTGCTTGAACACCACTTTGACAGCGCAGACGAGCCGCAGAAAGAGCACCGTGTAGGAGCTACCGGGACAGACACCACGTTTGACGCTCCGTATTTGCGAAACACAATATCAGTGCAGGACGCTGACGCGATTGGAAAAATCGAGCGTGGAGAGTTCAAGGAGCTTTCATGCAGCTACCGTTACACGCCTGACTTCACACCGGGCGAGGTTGACGGCGTAGCGTATGACTTTATAATGAGAGATATCAAGGGTAACCACGTTGCCCTTGTGCCACGTGGCCGAGCTGGTTCCGACGTGGCTGTTGCCGATAGTATGCCCGCTGGGCTAGCTATAAACAATACCCCGAAAGGAGAGTTACAAGAAATGGTAAAATTTAGAATTACCGAGCCAGTGCAGCGCTTTAAACAACGCCGCGCAAAAGCTTTGCACTCTGTTCTTGCAGCTGACGCTGACTTAGGCATTGAAAAGAGCGAAACCGAATTAGGTAACCTGCTCAAAGCAATCCAAGTAGTGGAAGCGCAAGTTGAGGGCGGATATTCTCCCCGCGATGTTGGTGTAGATATCGACGAAAACGCAACCGTTGACGAAATCACCGACAAGCTTTTCCCCGGCTTGGAAGCTGCCGCTAAAGACAAAATCCGTGCTTTCCTGCTTAGCTTGAAAGGCACCAAAGCAGAGGACGAAGCCGCAGAAGCTGTAACCAAACCTGCCGCCAAAGACGACGAGGGCGAAGAAAGGTACTTGGCCGAAGACGCACTGCCAAGCATTTTGGCGGCAGAACGTAAAAAAATCGAGGCAAGTTTCCGCGAACGCAACGCCGCCGCTGAAACCTGTCAGGCATTCTTAGGCCGCAAAGTTGACCCGCTGGCTTATGACAGTGCTGATGATATCTACGCCGCTGCACTTAAAGCAGAAGGCTTCAATGTTTCCGAGTATGCACCTACCGCCTATAAAGGCATGGTTGACGCACTGCGCAGAAGCAAACAAACTGAAAAATGGGGCGCTGGCCGCGTTGCTATGGATTCCGCAGTATCCGTACCGGACTACCTGCAAGGCTTAAATAAAATCAGCGTTCGATAAGAAAGGAGCGTAAAAAAATGGCGTTTCAGAAAACTGTAAACACTTACCCCGGTATTGGTATTCCGGGCGCATATGCAGCAATTAACCCTATCGTATCTACCGCCAAAGGCTATGTTGCTAGCGCTGCCTGCAACATCGGCGGCTTCGTATGGGCTGACGCAGGTAAAGAAGGCTGCGTTAAACCTACCGGCACTGGCCGCCCTCTGGGCTTTGCAGTGCGCGAAATCACTAATCCGCTGGGAATTGACGTAGAAGCTTCTAATGTTGTTCCCGTTGGTTATCCTGTATCTGTAGAGGTAAAAGGCGATTTCTTTGCTGTCACCACTACTGCCGCAACTGTCGGCCAGAAAGTTTTTGCCGTATTGGCAGACGGTACTATCAAAACCGGAGATGCGCAAACAACCGTTGCTGGTGCCATAGAAACTGACTTTGAAGTAATTCAAGCCGGTTCTGCTAACGACGTAATCATCATCTCAAACTGGCGTGGGGCTGTTGTTCCTGCTACTGCCGGGGCCTAATGGCCTGTAAGTACAAAAAAGAAAGGGGAACAGTAAAATGCCAATGAACATTGACCAACAAGTAGCACTTATGCGCGAAAAAGGTTTCGTTTTTGACGACCACTATAAAATTCGTGGCATTATGGCTAACGACGCTGACATTGAGCGTTTGGCTTATGACGCCGCAATGGTAACCGAACCGAACAGCGGTGTACCTGTAGAATTTACATCTTATCTTGACCCGCGTGTTATTGAGATTCTGACCGGGCCTCGCAACTCCCGCGAGATTTTCGCAGAGGTTAAAAAAGGCGACTGGACTACATCCTATGCACGTTTTGAAGTCGACGAAATCACCGGAGCTGTAGAAGCTTACACCGACTACGGCAATGCTGGAATGGCTGACGTCAATCCGACTTATCCGGTCCGTCAACAATACGTATTTCAAACCAACATCCGCTATGGCGACCGTGAACTAGACTATGCAGCTAAAGCACGTTTGCAATTAGCAGCACGTAAACAACGCGCCGCAGCTACCACTATCGACATTGCTCAAAACAAATACAATTTGCTGGGCGTCGAAAACATGGAAATCTACGGCCTGCTGAACGAGCCTAACCGTCCGGCTGCTATCACTCCGGGAACTGGTGCAGGCGGTAACACTTGGAAGCTCAAAACTACTAAAGAAATTTACGCAGACTATCTGTTGTTGTTCCAGAACTTGGCTAAAAATTCTTTAGGCCATATCCGCAACGACAGCGATTTGATTCTCGTAACTTCTCCTTCCGCTGCTGTTGAGCTGGGTAAAGCAACTGACTTCAACGTATCCGTTATGGACATGATTAAACGCTATACCCCGAACATCAAATTTGCTCAACTGCCGGAACTGGAAAACTCCACCAGCAGCACTGTACTTCTTATCTGCCGCAGCATTAACGGCGAACCTACTGGTGAATTCGGATTCTCTGAAAAAATGCGTGCTATGCGCTTAGTGCCTGAAACTTCCAGCTTCAAGCAGAAATTTGTCGGAACTTCCTACGGCTGCATTTTATACAGACCGTTTGCCGTTGCTACAATGACTGGTGTATAATTTAGGGTAAAGGGAGATAAGAAAAATGGCGAGACTGACGAAGAAAAAAACCGAAGCTGCGCAAGCAGCAGAAGTAGCTACCGAAAACAAAGAAACCTTAGCAGCAGAAGCGGCGACCTCTGCCGCCGCCGAAGCTGTGCAAGCCACGGAAGAAGCAGCAGAGCCTACACCGTATGAAGCGGCGCTTAAAGAAGCCGAAAAGCAGGCGGAAGAAAAGAAGGTCAAAGCACAGTCTATCAATAGCGCTAACCGCGCTGTTATTGATACCACTGATACCGTGACCTTATGCCTTAACTATCCGCAGGACTTGGAACTTGCTATCCCGACTTCTAAAGGCACTATTGAACGCATTATCCTTAACGGGAACAATGCCTACTTACGGGGCAAAGAAAAGGGCATTAACCCTGTCGGCGCTTATGGCGTAACTCCTAACGTCCCCCGTGCAGCTTGGGAATGGTTCTGCAAAAACTATCCGGAATTTTGGCTAATCAAAGAACATTTACTGTTCTGCGCTACTAAAGACGACAAGTATAGCGTCGAAGCAGAAACAGACGAGCGCAAAGCGCTTAGAAATGGCTTTGAGCCTGCCGCCAAAATGGCAGGGCCAGAAGGCAGAGAAGGTTCAGTTACCCCGGTAGAATAAGGGGGATACTACTATGTCTAGAGAAGACAACATTGTTGAGTTCAACCTCGAAGACTTTAAAACAAAGTATCCGTTTATCACTTTGCCGGACGCGCAAATCGAAAACAATTTCGATACCGCCACTTATTTAATCAACAATGGTCCCGCTTCAGCAGTCCAAGACTACGTCGAGCGGGCAAAGCTCCTTGAACTGATGACCTGTCATTTATCCGAATTGCAAATGCGCGGCCCGCTGGCAGTAGGCAACGTGGCAAGTGCGACGGAAGGCAAAGTTTCCGTTTCGTATGCCGTGCTGGCTAAACCCAACTGGTACACGCAGACGCAATGCGGCTTCCTTCTTTGGCAGCTTATGCAAAAATATATCAGCGGGGGCCGTTGGTACAATGGGCTTTCATGTTGAGTTAAAAGCTGGCGGCGGTAGCGGGGAACTGCTGGGCAACTTTAAAAGAGTTGTCGGCCAGCTGGCAAAGCAAAACCCGCAGCTGGAAATAGGCTTTCCAGAGGGGTCAACGTACCCGGACGGGAAAAGTGTAGCGTATATCGCCTACATTCAAAATGTAGGCCTTGGCGGCGTTCCTGAACGGCCTTTTATGCAAAAGACCGTCGAGGAAAAAAGTAAGGACTGGCTGGGCTTCCTTGAAAGAATTTTCAAGGGGCACATCATCGAACAGGATATCTTTGTTCGAGCCTTGCGGGCACTTGGACCGTCGGCGCGTACCGATTTGCAAATGACTATTCGCAACTGGCCGCCGGGAGAGCCACGGCTTAACAAGCCTGCTACGATAGCGGCTAAACGGCGGAAGATGAAGAACGGGAAGTCTTTAGGGGTAAGCAACCCGGAGCGGGCGCTTATTGACACATCGACAATGATTAATGCTGTTAGCTGGCAGATTGCCAACGAAAAATAAAGAGGAGAATAACAGATGTTAGGGATGAATTTACATGCTATAGTGAGAGGTTCAATAACGTCGGTACACCCGGACGAGACAGTTACTCTTTATCAGTCTGACGGGCAGGCTGTGGCGTATGGGAGAGTGACGCCGTACTATAAAGAGCCAATCACGATTGCAGCGCAGATTCAGCCGAACGCTGAAAACTCCCTTGACCATAGCGAAAACGTGCCCGATATGCCGCATACAGAGCAGATGTTTGTTGACAGTAGTCAACCGTTGCCCGTAGACGGTATATCGCGGGTGCCGCTATGTAGGACAGGTGATATCATCCAGCGCAAAGATGGGACCTACTGGCACATCTCCAAAGTGCTTGAAGACTGGTCAGCACATGCAGGGTGGGCGAATTTTGAAATCACCCAACTTGTGACGCCGCCGGTACTACAAACACGGCCAGCGCCGGAGCCAGAGCCTGACCCGGAAGAACCCGACGAAGGCGAGGGAAACTAAATGCCTGTATCTGATGTAGAAAAAAAAATAAACGTCGCAGTTACCGAGTTTCTGTTAAAGTACATGCGGCCGACGCTTGACCCGCAGCGCGTGTTTGAGGGCAACCAGAACAACATGGCGCTACCCGGCGATGAACGGGAGCACACATTGTTTTACTTGAGCCAGACGCGCCGTATAGGGACAAACACAGGTGAAAGCCAAGTTACCCCGGAAGGTAACGTTATCACGGCCACATTACGGGAATACGTTGTAACTGTTGATTTTTGCGACACCGATATCGACCGTTCACGGAGCAGGGCCGAAGGACTAGAAACCTTGAGCCGTAGCGCCTATGCGGCCGATTTTTTTCATAATAACTATGACATTGGCCTGCTGTACGCTGAAAACATGGTGTATCTGCCTTACGTAGACGACACTAATCAGTTTATCAACCGCTTTCAAGTCAAACTACACCTGTCTATGTGGTCAACATATTCTATCGAGGTTGAATACTTCGAGCGGGCAAGCGTGACAAGACTGGAAAATGTTGACGTACATCACCCGCCAACAAACTAATTAAAGGGGGTATCTAAAAAATGGCTATTCCTGCAAGTAGACTTGTAAACATCACGCCAAGAGTTATTTCATCTGGTTCCACAGAGTTAGAACTTGCTGGCGTTCTGCTTACTAAAAACGCTATCATGCCATATCCGCTGCTTATGGGCTTTACTGGCCAGCAGGCAGTAGGCGAATACTTCGGCTATGACAGCGACGAGTATCGTCTTGCGGTTATTTACTTCTTAGGCTTCACGAACAGCAGCAAGAAACCTAACACGCTTTATTTCTTCCGCCGTGCGGATAAAGCTATCGCAGGCGCCTTAATAGGCAGCCAAGCACTGGGAGTAACCGACCTGCAAAAAATCACAAAGGGCGGATTTACTATCTCTGTGGACGGTACGCCGAAAACCGTAACCGGGCTGGACTTTTCCAGTGCTAAAACTCAAAGCGATATCGCAGGTTTGATTCAGGCAAAGGTAACCGGCACAACGGTAACTTTCAACACCAACCAGAAAAACTATCGCATCGTCTCTAACACTACGGGGAACGATTCCAGCGTGACCTATGCGACCAACGGGACCGATGTAGAAGCTTTGGGAACAGACGTAGCCACTGCTTTAGGCCTTACTGCCGCTACTGGTGCTGTGGTAAGTCAAGGTACTGCGGCAATGACACCTACCCAAACCATGAATGCTGCGATTAAACAGTCTGAAAACTGGGTAAGCTTCACCACTGTATACCAAGCAAGCACAGCAGAAGCCTTAGAACTGGCAGCGTGGAGCAACAGCAACCCGAACAAATTCCTCTATTGCGCCTACAGCATGGACGCTAGCCAAGTAGCCGGCGGTGATTCTTCCTTGCCCGGCCAGCTGGCGTTCAACGACTACGAGGGCACTATTAACACCTACGATAATGGCGAAGTTTCTGTGTTTATCATGGGCTGCGCGGCTTCTATCGACTGGAACCGTGAACAGGGTGCTATCTCTTGGTCGTTCAAAACTCAAAGCGGACTTGCTCCGACTGCTACAGATGACCAAGTACAGTTAAACTTGTTGAAAAACAAAGTCAACTTCTACGGTCGTTATGCATCAAGAAGCGAGCAGTTTAACATCTTCTATGATGGCGCTATGAGCGGCGGCAGTTATGGCTTCGTTGATGTTTACATCAATATGATTTGGCTGCAAAACGTCATGCAGACTGCCTGCCTAAACGGTATGCAACAAACTTTGCGCCTGCCGTATGTAGACCGTGGCTATACCATGATTAAAGCATGGCTGACAGACCCGATTAACAGAGCGCTCACAAATGGCGTAATCGACCCCGGTGTAAAACTATCCGAAGCGCAAAAAGCACAGCTGTATCAAGAAGCTGGCGAGGATATCAGTACCGAGCTGTACACTAATGGTTTTGTCATTAGGGTAACTGACCCGGCGCCGGAAGTAAGGGCAACCAGAGGAACACCCAACATCTCTGTATGGTACACCTACGGCGGCAGCGTCAATAAAATTGAATTCCCGCTTACAGCGGTAGTATAAAGGGGGAAACTAGACTATGAGCAGCAACATCACATCTGCTAACGCTACGGCGGTTATGATTATTAATGACCTTTTCCCCGTCGGCTTTGCTGTTGAGGGATTCGCTACCGACCAAGCAATCAACCAAGACGAGGAAACTCTGGCCGTTACCAGAATGGGCGTCGACGGCAAGTTGAGTGCTGGTTATACTCCGTCTAAAAAGACGGTGCATATCACTATCGAACCGTCTAGCCCGTCACTGCCGTATTTCCAAGCGCTGATTGCGGCGTCTGAAAATCAAATGACACCCTTCGAGGTCAGTTTGATTATCAACATCAAATCAATGCCCAAGACATACACTTATGTCAACGGCTATCTAACCACGGCAAAGAGACTGCCGGACTTGAAACAAGTGTTAGACCCTGTAACATTCGCTTTTGATTTTGAAAAATGTATCTAATGGAGCTATAAGGGAGAAGAAAAATGAGAAAAACAATTACTGTTATGGTGAGAGATGAAAGACAGGGACGCGACCTGCAATTTGAAATTACGCAATTTTCCGCCAAGAAGCAAGAGCGCTGGCTTATGCGGGCATTATCCCTCTTGCTTCATGGCGGCTTTGCTACTTCTATCAACGTCCCTGATGGGAAACCTATCACCGAATTAAAACTAGAAGACTTAGACTTTGGCAGTATAATTACATCACTTGGAAAGCTTGACGTAGACGACGCGGAAAAAGTGCTTGACGATTTGCTCGCCTGCTGCTCCTATGTGCCGACAAGCGGCGTCAAAACACCCTGCACACCCGAACTGGTAGACGGATTTATTGAAGACTTCCGGGTACTGTGGAAGCTGCGCGTTGAAGCGTTTAAATTAAATTTTGATTTTTTTCTAGCCGCCGGCCAGTCTCCGACGAATACGACGGGCAAGCCGGCAGATATAGTTTTCTCAAAAAATACGTAAACGTATCTAACATGACCGCGCTGGTGATATCACAGCGCTTTGCGACCCTCAAAGAGCTTGAAACCTACTACAGCTATGAGGACCTGCTGGACATGTGCGAGATAATCTATATCAACAACATTAACGAGAACCTGATGTACAAGGACATGGAGAAAAAAGCCAAGTCCAAGAATTGAAGTAAAGGCGGTATACTATGGCTAATATAATTGATTCGCTGCTGATAGCCGTCAAAATGGATAATACTGACCTAGATAAAGGACTAAAGCAGGCCGAGGGCAAAGTCAGCAGCTTTGTCGACCGGATAAAGTTAGGCGCGATTGCAAAACTGGGAGCCTTTACTTCCGTTGGTTTTGTAATGTCGCAGGTTAAAAACCTGACGGCCGTTGCGGATGAACTTGGCAAGATAGCTGACCGCATAGGCGCAGACGTGCCGAAGCTGCAATCATGGGCCACGGCGTCTAAACTTGCTGGCGGCAGCGTTGAGGCGTTCTATGGCACGGCCGAACGATTAGGCAGTGAGCTGCAAAGAATTGCCATAACCGGAAAAAGCAGACTGCTGCCCTTTTTTGAAAGCATGGGCGTTTCCACACTTGACGCCGCCGGGAAAGCCCGTGACGTGTTCGACGTATTGACCGACGTCGCCGGAGCTGTCGAGGGCATGGACAGGCAAACCTCTGCCGGTATATTAAAACGCTTGCAGCTGGATGAGGGCACTATAGGCCTGTTACAAATGGGCAAAAAGGGAATGCAGGACCTCATTAGGTACGAGCGAGAACTTGGCGTATTTCAAAAAGAAGACACCGTTATTGCCGCCAACTATAATGACGCTATGGACAGACTTACCAGAACTATGAACATGTCTTTCCTGCCTGTAATGCGGCTGTTTGCGCCAGTTCTGACAGAAGCGGCCAAAGCAATGACTTCGGCATTTGCCTTTATCCAGAAACATAGTCTTGCTTTTGAAATCGCGCTGGCCGGTATAGCACTGGTCATTGGCGCCTTAGTCCTGCCGTCTCTGTGGAGCTTGTTTGTAGCGATTATGACTAATCCTATAACGTGGATTATAGCCGCCATTGTCGGGCTTATCCTGATACTAGAGGATTTATACGTCTACGCCAAGGGCGGCAAGAGCCAGTTTGAGGACCTATGGAAGACGCTAGGCACGGGCGAGGAAGTAATGGCGGCTATTCAAGGCGCATGGGACTTCTTGAAGGCTGCTGCTCAAATAGCTTGGGAAATTCTGAAATATATCCTTAAAGATTTAGGTATAAGAGTTTTAGAGTTACTGCGTTTTATAGCCATGCTGGGCGTGGGAGCGATGAATGTGTTTAAAGCCATAGGCGGTTTTATCAACGACTACTTTATTACGCCGCTTGAAAACGCCTGGAACACTCTGAAAAAGATTATTGATAACTTGCCCTCTCTGGACGGCGTTAAAGACTTTCTTGGCGGCCGATATGAGCAGTTCTTTACACCTATCACGCCGCAGCTGGCAGGTGCCGGAGCTGGCGGCAGTAAGACGCTTGAAATCGGCAAGATTGATATTCACACCCAAGCAACCAACGCAGACGGCATAGCCGCCGACATTGGTAAAGGCATTAATAAAAACAGCGGCCTGTACTGGGGTACTGCCACCGGGACAAGGGGGAACGACTAATGACAGTTAAGATACTTGACTTTCTAAAAAACGAATGGTCAAACTGGCTGCTTGCGGATACCCGCGGTACTACCTTAACTGACTTTTCGACCTTTCTTGGCTGGCGGCTTAAAGGCGACAGCAATGTTACCTACGACCCGGTAGAAAAAGGCTACTTTGTCGCCTATAATAAAACAATTATGCCGTTTGAGGGTACGGTTACGCTGGCCAAGTCCAGCAAAAGCCCTGCCGACTTGCAGAAGGTGCTTGACACGCTGGAAGCTTTGCGGACCAGTACAGAGACGTTTTCAATCGTCACGCCGCTGCGCGAATACAAAAACCTGAACTTGTTGAGTTATGAGTATAAATTTGAAGAAAACGGCGCTACAAGCCAGCTTATCGTAGACCTTGCTTTAATTGAAGTCCGCGAGGTTGAAAGCAGCTACTCTGATGTTGTGGTAAGCTCCGGGGGCGGTGCGATTACTACCAGCGACGCCGAAAATCCTAGTGACACGTCGACGCAGAACACGGGCAGCAAGAACACCGAAGAAGGTAACGACGAGCTAACAAGTACGCTTTATGACATTGGGGCTATTGTAAAATCATGGTAAGGCGGTGAAGATATGGCGCTTAATTCTAATCCTGATAACAGCAGATACAAGGTTATCCCGCTTTCTGCCATACCTGACCAGAAGTTCAGCGTTACTCTTGGCGGTCAGATATGTCAGATAAGGCTGTACTGGCGTTATGGGTGGCTGTTTGCCGATATTGATGTTGGTACTGATATAGTCTGCCGTGGCGCTATATGTATGAGTAGCCAGTGGATTATACAACAGCCAAAAGTAAATTTCAGCGGCAATCTGATGTTTGTCGACACAGACGGCCATAACAGCCAAATTGAGCTGGAAAAGATAGGTACACGCTACAAGCTGGTTTACGTATTAGAAAGTGAGATTGCATAAAATGGGCAGCTTTACGCAAAAATCAATTAGGACAACAATCACACTTCGGCAGGGGACGTTTGCAGGCGGGAACAATACTATCACCATTGAAGGACTGGCCACCGGGGCGACGATTGTTAAACCGGGCGGCGACGACAAAACGACGCTTGATTTATGGATAGCAGGCCTGCCGCCGGACGTAATGGCCACCGCCACTACTTTAGGCTTTATGCCACAGCAGTCACAGAAGAATTTAATTCTTGTCGAAGTCGGCCCCAACGGCGGGAATATGGTCAAATGCTTTGAAGGCGAGTTTACACTTGCATGGGCGGACTACACAGGCACTCCTGATGTCAAGTTTCGCGTCAGTGCGGCCAGCGGAATTTACGCCGCCCTGCTGCCTTCTAAACCGACAGGGATAAAGGGACGGGCAGACGTTACATCGCTGTTCCAGCAGTTCGCCACAGAAGCTGAATATGTTTATCAGAACCAAGGCGTATCTGGCCAGATATCGAATACCACGATAAACGGCAGTCCCATTCAGAAGATATACAAGCTGGCCAGAATGATTGACTGCGAGGTATTCATTGAAAACGGCACAGTTACAACCATTCCGAGCGGGGCAAACAAGACAGGCAACGCCGTTGTTATCTCTGCCGAAACTGGCGGCCGCGGCTACCCGTCTTTTACGCAGGACGGCTTAGAGTGGTCGTCTATATTTGACAACAACATCGACATTGGCGGCCTTATCGACGTCAGAAGTGAAGTGCCCAAGGCGTCGGGAATTTGGAAGGTAACGAAGGTTACGCACAACCTCGAAGCTTATACCAGCGCTGCAGCGGCATGGAACAGCACTTTTTCAGCCGTATTCGTTCAGAACAATCAGTATAGCTAGAGAGGTGAGGAGACATGCCAACTACGCCAGTTAAGCAGCAGCGTAACCCGACCGCGGTACAATCGACCCGGACGCCGTATTCCGGGAATTCGGAATATAACCAGCTGGATTACTTTATTCGGTCGTTTATGGGCGGCAACCTTTACACGGCACTCCCGGTTATTGTAAAGGCCGTTGAGGCGGGCGGAATTGCCCCCACAGGGCGAGTTGACGTCTTGCCCTTAACTTGTTCTATGGACGCGGAAAACAACGTCATACAGCCAGCGCAGATGTACAGCCTGCCGTATCTGCGCATTCAGGGCGGCGCGGCGGCAGTGATTTGCGACCCGGTTGTTGGAGATATCGGCCTCGCAGTATTCGCCAAGCAGGATGTTTCTAACGTCGATGTAGGTATCACCGAGCCGGTGCAGCCGGGTACATTCCGGATGTTTGATATCTCTGATGGCTTTTACGTTGGCGGCTTCCTGAACAAAACGCCAAGCTGTTATATTCAAGTCCTTCCGGACGGCAATATCAACATCACAGGACCGTCACAAGTCACTGTGAGCACGGCTAACACCCTGATAGATAGTAATACTACCATTACGGGCAACTTGACCGTACAGGGCAATATCAAGGCACAGCAGCGTCTTGACGTAACAACGGGCGCTTCTATTGGCGGCATTGAATTTGGTACGCACAGGCACACTGGCGTAGATACAGGTTCGGGAACCTCTGGCGGCCCTGTTTAAGCTGTGTGCATAATTTGCTGGTAAAAGTCCAGGAAATTATGCATAAATACCTCAAAATTATCTATGTAGATGAAATGGTAAAAATGGCCTATTTTGACATCTCGAAAATTGAAAATGTCAAAATGGGCTGTTTTTGGTATAATGGGGGTACATGATGGACATATTTTTTATAACAGCTGCGGCTGTAGTGATTTACGGTATCGCTTATCTGCTGGAAACAGAAACCTTTAAAAAGTAAAGCAATCTGCCGAATATCTTTAATTTTGGGAGATATTTAAAGTTTTCGGCTGTTTTTAAGGCGTTCAAAGATAATGACGTTTTTCAAAGATATCTGGCGATATTTGAAGATTTTTCGAGATATCTAGAGATAATGGGCGATTTTGAGTTGTAAAGCGATAATTGACAACTGGGGAGTGGTGAATGTGTTTAAGATTAAATACGTCGGCTGGTGCCACGTCTGCAAGTATTACGGTCCAGAGGGCGGCTTTATTTGCGGGTGTTGCAATGTCAAAGGCACATGTGACAGGCCGAGCGAATACGTGGAGCGGCGCGACGATGATTAACAGAAGACTGCTGATATATGGCGCCCCAAAAGCTGCAACGGGCGGCACTCTCACCGTCGGCAACGTCGGCGGCTTCTATGGTTACAGCGACGGCACAGAGGAGGGTACGAAATGTTTAACAGACGTTTGTTATCAGATGTGAGGGGGGATACGGAAACCGTACCGACAGGGAGCATAACCATTCAGAGCGGCAAGGGCAGCGTAACTATCCCACAGGGAGTAAACGTTGTACTGGTTGAACAGTATTGGAACCTCAACGGTTCACCAACAGAAACTTCTCTGGTTGGTGTAACTTCCGGGAAGACATATAACCTTGAATCTACATATACAGAATTTAACGAAGGTCAAGGTGAACTATATGAAGTTGACAACATATCAAATTTTAAGGTTTGGCTTCGCGCCGAATATGGGATAATTGATGTAGAAACAGACTATAGGCGTTTAGCTATGAAAATAAGCTGGTCCCCAATAATCAACGAGCGTCCCTTTTACTGGACAGATTATTGATGAAAGGAAGAAACAAAACCATGTTTAACAGGCGGCTTTTGTGCAACGGAGCCGGGGGGGTAGTGACCCGCCCACAACATTAGAATTCGACATAGACCAGCCGGGCGGCAGCAGTCTTCCCGGTGCCAAGATAACAATAAGCTATAACGGCGAAACTGTTACGAAAACCGCGGATAACAAGGGCTTGGCCATATTCTACGAAGTCCCGACGAATATAGACATACCGTATACTGTTACCGCTTCTGGCTATGAGGATTACACAGGGAGCGTCAACATAGCGCCCGGTGAATACGGCTGGATTAATATAGCAATGTCGCAACTCCAACCACAGGGAGAAGAAACGTTATTCGTCGGCTTGTGGGGGGGAAGTAATTACGGCTGGACTTATGGCCAAACTGGCGACTTCGTTGGCTGGAAAGGTATGACTGTTCAGAATTTCCCACAGGCAAAAGCAAACCTCAAAACGCTTCAAACCAACGAGTACAATAATTTCCTGCTTAAATTTATGGATATCGACCCGGCTGTTAGACAGCGTAAGTTTACGCTGTCCTGCGAAATTCCGGGCGCCGGTTTTTCCATAAATGAAAACGTTGTGGCCAGTGACGACGGGAAAATTGCTCAATACGCTTTTAAATCGCCACCAGCATTGTATGAGTATCTAAAGGCCAACTATGGTAAATGGGTAGTAGCTAAAGTGGCAATCAACATTCAGAAATGGGGATAACTATGTTAAATAGACGGTTGTTAGTTTATACATCTGGGGGGAAGTCGAAGCAGTATTGACTTTTATCGTTAAAGATAAAGAAACCGGCGCAGGTATCGCCAATGCTTATGTATATCTGCGTGACGGTAATCACCAAATGCTCATGCAACTGGGCATTACAGACAGCAGCGGCAGAATTTATACATCTACATCCCGAAGCGGGGATATATTAGAGACCTTAACCATGATTGCAGCGAACTACTGTACACAGATAAAGAACACGAAGCTAAAGTTTTTATGTACATTGACGGTATTCGTGGAGTTTTAAGTTACATGAAACTTGTTAAAAACGCAGGTGTAACGCTGCCAGATTATTACATCGTTACTAATGGAGTCAAAGAAGAAGTTGCGAAAATTCATTTTTGAGTTTTAAGCCGTTTAACTTTTTGACAAGGGTAAACTTAGCGCGCCTGTAATAAAAACCGACAGCGGTCAACGTAGGAGTGAAAATGTTACCAGTTTCGTTTTTGCTGGTGCTGGTCAGTCAGATATTTTTAACGACGGTTATAGTCCGTTATGACCACATGGAAAAATACGAAGCACAGTTACTAATCTTTGCGGCGCAATGCTGCTTTATCTGGTATCAGATAGCAATGTTTGAGTCAGCCAGCCGGAAAAAGTAACCCCGCTGCGTGTGGTATAATTATCTAAACCAACACGCAAAGGAGCTGATACTATGAAAGAGTTTTTTAACCTTCTGAAAGCTAACGGCATGATTATGAATTTAGTGTTCTTTATGGCCGTGGCTTTTATGCTGGGTGCCGCAGCTGGCATTGCAACCGCAAAATGACAAAACAAAAAGACTGCCAACGTTCGGCAGTCTTTTTGTTTTAGGGTCAGGATGGAATAAATATATTGAAAAAGGTGTAGGTAGAAGAGAGCTTACGCTCATATATATTATACATCGGCATTCGAGAAATGGCAACAAAAAAGCAGCCTTGCGGCCGCCCTCTTGTTTTCTAAATCGCGTCACTGATTTAAGAAAGGTGATGTATTTTGATTGCAATCTAATTATATCAAATGTGTGATATAATGTAAACAATAAAAACAGAAAAGCGCCTAACTAATCAGGCGCCTTCCAGCTGTGGCAAGCCACAAAACAAACACAGTTCTTTTCGCCCCGTGTCGTCGAGATAAGAAGTTATTGTTGTACCGTATTATTCATTATAACAAAATTAAAACCAGAAATCAATGAACTTGTGAAAATTTTTCACGACTTGGGAGCGGTGCCGCCAGTGCGGGCGCCGCCAATATCGAAGAAAGAGAGGTTTTGACAATGGCACAACTAGGACTTTATGGCGGGACAGTCACCGCCGGAGCCACAGACGGCGCCCTGCTATCAACGACGAACCCGCTAAAGTACGCAGGGGAAAAGGGCGCACTTGGCGACCCGGTAGCGTATGCCCTGCGTTGCCCAAACGGAGAGCACGCCTACGAAATAGCTATCAGCGTGGCCGGTACTAATCCGGACTGGGTGAAGCTGTCGCCTGATAACATAGTATGGCGCGACGCTATCAACATTCCGCAGGTAGGAGACATCAACACACTTTTCTATGTAAAAATCAACATACCAGACGGCGCGGAATACAACCAGACTATATTAAACACGCTGCTTATTAAATACCTCGAAACAACTACAACGATTTAGGGAGAGTGCAGAAATGGAGAAACTATATCATCTGGCTAAGAGGTTCAAGGCGTATCAGTTTGACGGGGATTTGAAAAACTCCGATGGGTACTACTGCCCCGAATGGGTGCAGCAGGCGTTTGAACGTGACGAGCTGTTTTTCATCGGTCCAGAGCTTTACCTTGACCACTTCGAGAACTGCGGCCTAGAGCTGGAAAGAACGCATATCAGAGTTGGCGACTATATCACGCTGGATACGGAAAACATGAGAATTGACGCGTTCAGTCCGGCGCAGTTTAATCGTTTTTTTGAGGCGGTGAATATCAATGATTAAACCGGAGCTGCTGGAGTATATCGACGAGCTTAAAGCGTATATCACAGCTGACGGCGGCATTGATGTATTCAAGCTGAAAGAAACGTTTTATCACGATAACCCGGAAAAGGCGGGGAAAAAGTTAAAGCTCGACCATTACTATATTAAAACCAAAAACGGCCGAGAATACTATATCACCAATCCGCCGGAAGACTTTATCAATTTTTGCAAAAACAGCTAGGCGGTGATGGTATGAACGATGAAAAGACGCTTGAGTTTACATTCGAGCAGCTGGCCCCGGCCGTGTTGGGTCCCTTCCGCTTCGAGGGCATTCAAAGCTCAATCGACAACGAAAACACGTACACGCTTGAAATTGAAGTATTGGAACCGCCAAGACCGGAGCCAGTCCCGCCAGTAGTAACAGAACCTATCATTGTCAGCGGTAAGTATGAGGAAGTGCTCAACCCTTACGCGAACACCGACCCTATCGCTTATACGCTGTATCTTAATAACGCATGGGATGTAGCTGTCGACGCCGCCGGGAATATCGCCACTACATCGGGCGACTATGCAGTCGCACAGAACGCAGCCAACGCCTGCCGCCTGTTCTACGAAGACGCGCCGCTAGATATGACGCGCGGCATTCCGTACTTTGACATCACGCTTGGCAAAAAGTCTTCTGTATCAGCGTCGGTACTTAGAAGCCGGATAAAAGATATTGTCAGCGAAATATACGGCGTGACGGATGTAGAAGTTGCCATAGACTATGACAACGAGGGTCGCATAGATGGCGGTGAAGTGCAGATAACGACGCTTAACAGTAAGAATGTCACTATACAGATTTAACAGAAAGGAGCTGCGATAAATGGCAATAACATTTAACCCGGACACTGGCATTGTAGTAGAAGACACGGCAACTATTCGGGCGCGGCTGGTTGAGCAATGGCAGAAAGCCTTTGCCGTTGACCCGACAAAACCTCTGCTTAACACCGAAACCGAAACCCCGGCCGGGCAGCTTATCGACGGTCAGGCAATCCTGATAAATCAGAAAGACAGCGCGCTGCTCACGCTGGCCAACCAGCTAAACCCAAAAACGGCGGCAGGCGTTTTTCAGGACGCACTGGCAAACATTTACTTTCTGACACGGCACGTCGCCCAACCGACTTACGTCACAGGGAACATCAAGGGTGCGTATGGTACTATAATACCCTATGGCGCGCTGGTGCAGGACGTGAACGGGTACACGTTTCTAAACACCACAGTCACTACGATTGATGAAAACGGCACAGCTACGGCGGTTTTCCGCTGCACACAGTATGGACCTATCGAAGTAGGCCCGAACACGCTTACAAAAATCATCACTGCGGTACCGGGCTGGGACAGTGTAACAAACGACGCTTCTGGCGTTACCGGCAGAAACAACGAGACGCAGGCCGAATTTGAGCAGCGGCGGGCTGAAAGCGTATCGAAAAACGCGCATGGCACAGCGGCGGCAGTACAGGGAGCGGTCAGCGACCTTGACGGCGTTGTAGCCTGCGAGGTAGTCGAAAACAGGGGCGATAACGTTATCACCAAAATGGGAGTATCTTTATCGCCGCATAGCCTGTATATAAGCGTCTACGGCGGCGAGCCAGAAGACATCGGCAACGCTATACATCAAAAGATAGACGGCGGCTGCGGGACTAACGGCAACACTAAAGTCGATGTTATCGACCCAACGACGAAGGCAGAAAACACGTATTACTACCAGATACCCGAAACTATCAACATGGGTATATACGTTACTATCAGGAAAACATTATCCTTGCCTACAGATTACGAAAACCTGATAAAAAAGGCCGTGCTGGCCAACTTCAACGGCGAAACTATCGACTATAGCCGCGTCAAAATGGCCCAAGTCTTGTATGCCAGCCGCTTTTATAAAAGCGTAATTCAGACGGGCGTAAATGACTTCGTAGGCGTGGAGCTTCAATATCCTGCTGGCGGTAGCCGTGTAGATAGCATTGAAATTCCGGCGGATGAAATCCCGGTGCTTTCAGAAGATAATATAACCGTCGTTGCGCTGGAAGCTTAGGGGGTCAGAACATGGATTTTCGAGGCAATGAAGACGTAAGGGCCTGCGACGATATACGCGAGGAAAAGCAGCCGTATCTGCTTTCACAATATTCTGCAAGTCCTACCATTTACCAGATACTAGCCGACTTCCGGGAAAACATTGACCCCACGCCGGATATCTGGACCTTTTACGACAACGTATTTAACATTGCGACGGCGCAGGGCGTAGGGCTGGACATATGGGGCGCTATCATAGGCATGGACCGTACTATATATGACCAGTCAACCAGTACAAAGATAACACTTGAAGACGAAGGATATAGAAAGCTGCTTTATTATAAAGCACTGGCGAACATCACAGACGCTAGTTTGTACACGCTAAATTACATGATAAATCAGCTGTTTCCAGACTACAATGTAACTGTTCTTAATATCTTAATCGAAAAACAGACAGAGGATGGGACGTACTATAACTCGTATCCTATGCACGTCAGATTTCTTTTTAGGTCGTATCTGTCAGATGAAGACCTAGCTATATTCAAGGTTGGTGGCCCGCTATGTGTGGGTGCTGGCGTAGGTTGGGACTTGGTAATGATAGATACATCGAACGTATTCGGCTTTGACGGCAGCGGATTGCAACCATTCAACTGTGGCGTATTTATGCCCGATGGCGGTATATTCGTTCCGGACGATGAAGAAACCATATCAGATTGAATGTTTCACGTGAAACATTAGATTGCGTCACTAGATTTTAAAAGGGGCACGGACGGCGCGACGTGGCAAACCCTGCTCAAATTCATCGGGTCGCTGACGATGGACGAAGTGCAGGACGCTATAGACACGTCAATAGGAGAGATACCCAAACCGAAGCCGGTCAGCATGGGAGCTTATTCAACTGTAGGCACCAGCGGCGTAGCCGCTACAGATGGCTTTGTAACTTCAACAAGTTACAATAACACATCTATTACGGCGTACGTAAACGGCCTACAAGTCATGCACACGGCAGGCCGCAGTAAATACGGCCAAGGTGCTTGTTCTATTTCTTTCCCGGTCCCTAAATGGGCGTCATGGAGCGTTAGCGGCGCTAATTATGTAAGATGGTTGCCACTTTCTGAATAAATAGGTCCTCTTAGTATGTCATGGAGCACTACAAAAGCAGGTTCTAAAGGGCATTATTGGGGGAACACAAAATCTAGTGCAGCAGCTAATACGTGGGCTTATAGTATCGCACAAGGCGCCACGATAGAGCTTACCAGCAGCGGCGGGACAAAGTTTAGCAGCTGCGCCCTACAGGTAACGCTTGGAAACTAAATCAATCAGAAAGGATGTTAGAGAATGGAACACTATTCTAACGTTGTAAAGGCTATGATAGCGCGCAGCAATGCACGGGCGGCAGACATTGCCGACAAAATACAGGCCCGCGCTTATTATCAATTTCAATACGTTCCGCCAGCAGGACCACTGCCCGGCTGGTCAATGGAACAGCAGACAGAGGACGCTATAAATGAGATAGGCAACATCGCCTATTCGTCGGACGAGATAGCAAGGGAAGCGCGAGAGATTGCGCAGCAGGCTTACAACGCAGCGCAGGCAGCTATAGAAATGGCCACTAATGCCATAACAGCTGCGCAGAACGCACAGCAAACAGCGGATACTGCGCTTAATACTGCTAACACGGCAGTGACTAAAGCTGATAACGCACAGGCCAGTGCCGACGCTGCACAAAAGGCGGCCGACGCTGCACAAAAATCAGCGAACGACGCACAAACCGCTGCTGACAACGCGCAGTCTACAGCTGATACTGCCATTGAAAACGCTTCACAGGCACTATCAGCGGCTAACGAGGCTAAAGCTTCTGCCGACCAGTCTAACCAGCGACTAGACGTTTTGGAGCCTATAGTTGATACACTGCGCTGGTACGAAAACATTTCGGATAATATCGACTTCAATACACGCGTAGAACTGGAAAGGGCGTTCCTTCAAGGCACGGCCAACACTAACGGCCCTGTTGCGGGTCCGGGCTGGCTGGATGTTGACGACGATTATAATGAAACTTATATCCGACAGAGGTTTATCGCACAGGCTGACGGCGCATGTTATGTCCGTTTCGGCACCATTGTACCCGACAGTAGCCCTATCGAGGTAAGCAGCTGGACAGGCTGGGTAAAATATGCGCTTGCCAGCGAATTGACTTCTGCGGTCGAAACGATTAATAACAGTATCACATCAATCAACGGAGAAATCACCACTATCAAGGGTGATATAACAAGCATTGAAGGAGATATCACCACTATCA
>OOCM01000382.1_pt1 | contig 45865 bp, 34 predicted proteins | sample 1671111 | NCBI WGS metagenome assembly OOCM01 (sample SAMN06348123, study PRJEB24527) | human gut metagenome | biome: human gut; feature: ankylosing spondylitis patient; material: feces | host: Homo sapiens | place: China | collected 2015-10 | reverse complement strand
TATTAAATAAATTAAAAGAAGACACGAAAAAAAATACTTTAGATATTACACGAATAGATATGTATATTAAAAAATTACAAGGAAAAACCAATAAAGAAATAATAGATGACTATAATCAGACTTATAAAAAAGTGAAAGATGAAAGTTGCGTATCAAAATACATTGGTAAAGACTTTAAAAAAATAGCAAATAAGTATAAACTTCCATATATTGACTGGAAAAATATTATTAAAGTAAAAACATCAACTATACAACCTTATACTAATGAAGAACTAACAAAGGATATAGAAGAACAACTTAGAAGAATGCAGTAATTTTTGATGACATATCACAACCATTCATGCCATCGAAGCTTCATGACGACCTCTTCCAGCAGAACACTCATAGGCCATTCTCCGGCATATACTTCAGTGACGCCCATATCCGTGACTTCATGACCAACTACCGTCTGCACCATGTTCAAGGGCACACGGGCTTCCTTGAGCAGATATTCCACGACGGTATGTCTGAAGCTGTGGAAAGTCTTTGAGCTGGTTTCGCCCTCCTGTCCTCCGACGCCCACAGCGCGACGATAGCGGGTGAACCAGTGGATGATCCCTGCGCTGAACTGTACGGAGCTGAGATTCACGGTATGGAGGCGTTCCTGCATATCGGGGAAGAGCAGAGTAGAGGACCACTTGTTTTGGGGGATTTCGACGCGTCTATTTTCCACGAACTTCTTGAGTCCTGCTTCCTCCCACAACCAGCGATGAATGGGTACGGTTCTGATGCCTGCCAGTGTTTTGACGTGCTTGCTGAACAGGGCAGAGCCTCCATTTTCATTGATGGAGAAGCAGGTCACGCCGTCGATGTCCTTGATGTCGGAAATATGCAGCTGGCAGATTTCTTCGACCCTCATGCCGGTATAAAGCGCAATCCACGGTGCCCAGAACTTGGTCGGCTTTCCTTCCGTAGCTTTCAGATAACCGGCTCTGTCACTGAAGAGCGCGTGCAGTTCGTCATGAGTGAATCCGGTTCTCCTGGTTCCTTTGCGGCGGATATCCTTGTTGGTCATGGCGGGAGGAAAACCGGAGTTCAGATATCTGGCCTGAATTTTGCCCTGATATTCCAGCTCACACCAGTTGATGAAGCTCCGGACGTTGATCTGTCTCACCTGCATGGTCTTGAGGCTCAGCAGACGATCCACCTTGCCTTCTCTCCCCAGTTCCGCCAGCTTCAGCCATGACAGTCCCTTATATTCGCTTTTGCCGTTTACTCTAAAAGGGAGATTTTTCAGCGTGTCATGGTAGCGCCGGATATGCTCGCGGGTAAGGTTCAGCAGAGAGATGTCCTTTCCATGCTCCAGTTCTTTGATGATTCCCGCAAACTGTCTGATCTGGGGCGGGATATCCTTGATGCTTCCTTTTGACCAGGTAAGTGATTTGGCAGAGATATAGGCTTCCGCCGCCTCTGAGACGGTGGGAAGTCTTTTGACGCGCCTGTGACTGCCAGAAGCGCTTTTTCGTGATTCCGAACTCGCAGGCTCGGAGGTTGCTCTGAATGATTTCGGAGCAGCCTTTGAGCGCGTGGTGGAAGTCAGTAGGGGGCTGACTTCCACCCGCAATACAGGAGTACTGGAGTTTTCTTTCAACTGAGTTTTCTTTGCAGGCGCGTTTTTCTTTTCTCCTGCCTTGAGTCCCGCCCCAGCTTCCTTCATGAACTTAGGCAGAGACAGAGTAAGAGCAGCAGGGGAAAGGTCTTCTTCACAGGCCGCAGTGAACCAGAACGTATCCAGCTTTCTCACGAATCCACTTAAAAATTCAGCATGTTGCATAGAAGTACCGTGCACAAGCTGTATCCTTCCCGACTGAATCTCCTCCACCAGGGCGAAAAATGTCTGGGCAGCAACAGAGAGCCGGACTGCCTTGGAGCGGGCAGTTCGGCTTTTCATACCATCCAGAGAGCGGCGGATTTCAGTTTTTCCTAAAAGAGAACGCAAGTGATTCGGCACAGTTATTCTAAAATACCTGATACCGCGATGATGAGAAAGGTAGGTCTTGTACTTCGAAAGGTACCGGGAGTGAGAAGCTGTTCCGGGGATATTCAGCGGCTCTAAGTCGTTCATAGCTCGTACTCAAAACGTATCCAGAAGGTGTATCCAGTACGAACGAGCCGCGATTAAAAGAAAAACCCGCTGTAAAAACAGCGGGTTGTAAATATCTGGCGGAGAGGAAGAGATTTGAACTCTTGGTACCTTTCGGGTACACACGATTTCCAATCGTGCTCCTTAAGCCGGGCTCGGAAACCTCTCCGCGACAGGAGTGTTTCTAGTATAGAAGCGCCCCGTCGTCAAGCAAAAAAATGCAATTTTTGAAATTTTTTTGCTTAGCGGATATGATTCAGAAGAATTTCTCCAAATTTCGAGCAGGAAACAGCCTCGGCACCCTCCATTTCTGCGGCGAGATCAGGGGTGACGGTCTTGTCGGCGATGGCCCCGACAATGGCGGCACGTACTTTTTCTGCAGCAGCGGCAAAGCCGAGATGCTCCAGCATGAGGGCGCCGGACAGAAGAAGGCTGCCGGGATTGGCAATATCTTTACCGGCGGCAGTAGGTGCCGTGCCGTGCGTAGCTTCGAAAAGCGCCAGCGTATCGGACATATTCACGCCGGGGGCCATGCCCAGACCGCCAACCTGCGCAGCAAGCGCATCGGAAATATAGTCGCCGTTCAGGTTGGGCAGCGCCAGCACGCTGTACTGAGCAGGGTGGAGCAGTGCTTCCTGGAACATCGCGTCGGCGATGCGATCTTTGATGATGATTTTTCCCTTGCTGTTTTCGGGGGTAGCTTCCTTTTCAGGAATGGTGATGTCTCCGAACTCCTCACGGGCTACTTCATATCCCCAGGCTCGGAAGCCGCCCTCGGTAAATTTCATGATGTTGCCCTTGTGGACAAGTGTTACGCTGGGAAGATCGTGTTCCATGGCGTAACGGATGGCTTTACGGACAAGACGCTTGGAGCCGAACTCGGACATGGGTTTGACGCCGATGGCGGATCCCTCACGAATTTTTGCTCCGAATTCGGTGCGAAGATAGGCGCCCAGCTTGTCGGCTTCGGCCGAGCCGGCCTGATATTCGATACCGGCGTAGACGTCTTCGGTGTTTTCCCGGAAAATGACCATATTGACGAGCTCGGGATGCTTGACGGGCGTGCTGATTCCTTCAAACCAGCGCACGGGCCTGATGCAGGCATACAGATCAAAGGCCTGTCGCATAGCCACGTTGAGGCTGCGCATACCGCCGCCTACGGGCGTTCCCAGAGGTCCCTTGATGGCAGTGGAGGCCTTGGCGAGCGTGTCGAGAGTTTCCTGAGGAAGCGGAGAGCTGGTCAGTCGAGCGGCCTTTTCGCCGGCCAGAAGCTCGATCCATTCCAGTTCATGCTCCCCACCGGTGGCTTCTTTCAGTGCAGCATCCAGAACAGGACGGGTAACTTTCCATATTTCAGGGCCAATGCCGTCGCCTTCGATCCAGTAAACAGTGTGTTTCATAGTCGCCTTCTTAAAGGGGCAGTTGTTCCGCTTTTTTGCGGGGGTTGCTGTGAAAATAGCGTTCTGCCATTTTTCTGTGATGTGCCGGCATGGCCAGATCTCCTGTTCGGTTCCAAGGTACGAAGCGATGAGGAAGATCACCGAGCCTGACGGAAATATCGTTCATGGTGAGAGGCGGATCTGTCTCGATGCGGAAAAAGCGGGCTGTGAGTCTGTGATTGGTATATCCGTGCTGCACCTGCCCGAGAGGCGCGAGGATTTCTGCGGAAAGACCGAGGGAATTCATGAACCGGAGCAAAGCTGCTTCCGGTTCCCCTCGCTCAACGACGGTACCCGGGAACTCCCACATGTTTCCCCACAGCCCGTCGGCGCTGCGCTGAAGAAGAAGGACATGTCCTTCGCAGATAAGGATGCCGTGTGCAGAACTGACGGGTATGACCCGCGTTTTGCTTTCGGAAACGGGACGTTCCTTTTCAACGCCGCGCTTGTGGGCGAGACACCACTCGGTCAGCGGACATATGGCACATCGGGGAGCCTTGCCGCATACCAGGGCGCCGAGCTCCATGAGAGCCTGATTGTAGGCTCTGGCCTGTCCTTCGGGAAGCAGTCGAACGGCTTCCTGTCTTATGATGGATGCGGCGGGCTTTTTTTTGACGGGGGTATCGATGTCGAGCAGTCGGGAGAATACCCGTTCGACATTGGCGTCGACGGAAACCACGTTCTGCTCATAGGCGATGCCGAGGATGGCGGCTACCGTGTATTCTCCGAGTCCGGGCAGGGCGGACAGCTCCGCCTCTGATGAGGGAACGAGTCCGTCATACCGTTCGAGCATGGCTTTTGCGGCCTGATGCAGAAAGCGCGCCCGGCGATAATAGCCGAGCCCCTCCCAGTAATGCAGAATTTCTTCTTCCGAAGCCACGGCCACGGCCCGAACATCGGGGAATCGTTGCATCCATCGGTTGAAATAGGATACGCCCCGTTCCATCTGAGTTTGTTGAAGCATGACTTCGGAAATCCAGATTTCATACGGCGTGTAGTTTTGACGCCAAGGCAGAGGGCGCTTGTGGGATTCAAACCAGTCAAGGAGCGCCCCGGCTGCCGGAATGAGATCGTTTTCGGAAAAGGCTTGAAACATTGGGGCAGTATATACGGCAATGATATGGCTTACAAGGAGGGAAGCGTATCGCCGAAAAGAAAATCTCATGCTAAGAATAAAAAGCGCGAGTCGCCGATTCTTCGTATCGAACAAGGCTTGAGAGATCATATGATTTTTTTCTGCATAATGCCTTGCGGGCTTTCTCATTGGATGCAGGGCAGGCTCAAGACGATTGCTTTTTGAGATATCCTGCTTCATAATGACGACTATATGAATATATCCGGTTTCCGCGGTGACACCTGTGCGGAAACAGTCGCCAATTGAGAGGACTGTCATGAATTTTGTTTTTATTTCTCCACAGTTTCCCCAGTCGTACTGGAACTTCTGCGATCGCCTGAAGGCGCGTGGCGTCAATGTGCTCGGTATCGGAGACACGCCTTACGATGAACTGTCCGGAGAACTCCGCGCCTGCCTCACCGAGTACTATCGTGTGGATTCTCTGGAAGATTACGATCAGGTCTATCGGGCCATGGCCTTTCTTACGTTCAAGCATGGCCGCATCGACTGGGTGGAGAGCAATAATGAATACTGGCTCAGTCAGGATGCCAGACTGCGCGATGACTTCAATATAAAAACCGGCATGGGCATGGCGGAAGTGGCCAATGTACGCCGCAAGTCGGCCATGAAGAAATTTTATCAGGAGGCCGGAGTTCCTGCAGCCCGCTGGCATCTCATTGACGATCTGGAAAGCGGCATGCGTTTTGCCCACGAAGTAGGGTATCCTGTGTTTGTCAAGCCAGACGGCGGCATGGGCGCTTCTGGCAGCTACAAAATTTCCGACGACGACGAGCTGAAACGCTTTTATGCCGGGAAGGAAAACGTTCCTTATATTATGGAAGAGTATCTCAGCGGAGATATCTGGTCCTATGACGGCGTTTCCGATTCCAACGCCAATGTCATTTTTGAAACGTGTACATCCTGGCCGCCTTCCATTGCCGACATCGTGAACAACAAGGATCATCTTGCCTACTATACGGCAAGCAACCTGCCCGATGACCTCAAGACGGCCGGTCGCAACACGATCAAGGCCTTCAACGTGCGGAGCCGTTTTTTCCATCTGGAGTTTTTCCGCCTGACCGAAGACAAGCCCGGACTTGCGAAGAAGGGCGAACTTGTGGCGCTGGAAGTGAATATGCGTCCGGCAGGAGGATGGACGCCGGATATGTTCAATTATGCCAACAGTGTGGATGTGTATTCCATCTGGGCCGACATGGTGACGCACGACAAGACGTTCGTGGATCTTGATCGTCAGAAGTTTTTCGCCGTGTACGCGGGCAGACGCAACGGCAAGCCCTATGTACATACCCCGGAAGAGATCCGTTCCCGCTATGCCGGTCGCATCGTCATGGATCTCGATATTCCGGAAGCCATTTCCGGGGCCATGGGGAACCATCAGTGGACGGCCATTCTCGACAGTGCCGAGCAGAAGGATGAGTTCATCCGCTTCGTGCAGGAGACCTTCTGATGGAATATCAGCGTCATAGTCAGTACAGTTCCATTCTCGGCCGGGAGCTGCCGTTCCTTGTTTTCGGGCATACGGGGAGGCCGGTAATGGTGTTCCCTACGCAGAACGGGCGCTGCACGGACTTCAATGAGTTCGGCATGCCTGAAACGGTAGCCGATCATATTCATGCCGGTCGCATTCAGCTGTTCTGCGTTGACTCCATCGACGAGCAGACCTGGTCCGACAAAAACGGAAACAAGGGACGTCGTGCATGGCTTCAGGAGCAGTGGTTCCGGTACTGTACGGAAGAGTTCCTGCCGCTCATGCTGCAGATCAACGGCACGCGTCTCGGGCCGCTGACCACAGGCTGCAGCATGGGAGCTACGCATGCACTCAATACGTTTCTGAGACGACCGGATCTGTTTGACGGTGTCATTGCTCTGAGCGGGGCCTACGACGCCCGATATTTCTTCGGCGACTACATGGACTCCAATCTCTACAGCAATTCCATTGTGGATTACATGTCCGGTCTGGCTCTGGATCATTTCTACATTCCCATGTTCAATACGCGCAACATTTTCATATGCACGGGACAGGGGGCATGGGAGGATGAGATGATACGCACGACCGGCATGGTGAAGCGTATCTTTGAAGAAAAGGGGATACGGGCCTTCTTCGACTTCTGGGGCTACGACGTGGATCACGACTGGCCGGGGAGGAGGAAGCAGTTCCCGTATTTTCTGGACAAGATTCTTTAGAAAAATCTCCGGCTGATGTCGGAGTTTCTGTGAGGAAGAAGGGGGAAGGGTTTTCGCTTCCCCCTTCTTCTTTGGAAAACGCCAGATTTGCCTGTTTGCAATCGTCGCTTTTCTCTTGCTGCGTATATTCAACCCCTGGAAAGTTTTTGCGGTTTCTGATGATATCAAAATGGTGGCAGCGGGCAGGGCTCGCCTTCATGGTCAAGGTCAAAATCGAGCGGCAGTAAGACGAAAAACGCAGGCGCAAGACCCAGCCGGTTCAGAGAAAACTGCATGTGTAAAAAAAGAATACCCCACCGCAGGTGGGGTATTCCGTATTTCACAGATGCTCAACGGGGAGCATACAGGATGAAAAGGAGCGGAAAGAGGGATTTTCCGCTCTTCTTGTTATGGCTTTACTTGGAAAGCTCGGTCAGTTCTTCGAAGCGTTCCTGATACTGCTTGGCCATGGTGGCGCGCAGTTCCTTGGCGAGTTCGGGCTTAGCCTTTTCAAGCTGAGCATAACGGTTTTCACCAAGCAGGAATTCTTCCAGAGTTCCGTCGGGAGCCTTCTTGTAGTCGAGGATGAAGGGATTCTTGCCTTCTTCCTTGAGTTCGGGGTTGTAGCGGTACAGAGGCCAGTAACCGGTCTGCACGGCGAGCTTGGCTTCTTCGAGGCTGCGGCCCATGCCCTTGCGGATGCCCTGGTTGATGCAGGGAGCGTAGGCAATGATGAGGGAAGGACCATGATAGGCTTCGGCTTCTCTGAAGGCCTTGAGCACCTGGTTCATGTCGGCGCCCATGCTCACGCTGGCGACGTACACATAGCCGTAGGTCATGGCCATACGACCGAGGTCCTTCTTGCGCACGGGCTTGCCGCCGGCGGCAAACTTGGCGATAGAGCCCAGAGGAGTAGCCTTGGAGGCCTGACCGCCGGTGTTGGAGTACACTTCAGTGTCGACAACGAAGATGTTGATGTCGGCGCCGGAAGCGATGACGTGGTCAAGGCCGCCGTAACCGATGTCGTAGCCCCAGCCGTCGCCGCCGAACACCCAGAAGGACTTCTTGGTGAAGAGATCCTGCATGGTCCACAGCTTTTCGAGGGCAGCATTGCTGTCCACGTCGGTGAGTTCGTCAAGAACGGCTTCACCGTATTCGCGGGAGAGCTTGGCATCGTTCATGTTGTCGAGCCAGCCCTGCAGAGCGTTCTTCAGTTCTTCGCTGATGCCGGGCACTTCGAGAGCTTCACGGCAGGCCAGAGCGAGGCCTTCACGACGCTGCTTGTAGGCGTCGTGCATGCCGAGGCCGTATTCGGCGGCGTCTTCAAACAGGGAGTTGCCCCAGGCAGGACCGAAGCCGTCCTTGTTCTGGCAGTAAGGCGTGGTGGGAGCAGAGCCGCCCCAGATGGAGGTGCAGCCCGTAGCGTTGGCGATGACCATGCGTTCGCCGAACAGCTGGGTGAGCAGCTTGACATAGGGGGTTTCGCCGCAGCCGGCGCAGGCGCCGGAGAATTCCAGCAGAGGCTGGCAGAGCTGGGAACCCTTGAGGGTGCCGCGATCAACCAGGTCGTCCTTGATGGAGATGTTTTCTTCGGCGAACTTGAGGTTGGCCACCTGATCGTCGAGCTGGGTTTCCAGGGGCTTCATGACCAGAGCCTTTTCCTTGGCAGGGCAGACATTGGCGCAGGAACCGCAGCCGAGGCAGTCCTGAGCGTAGACCTGAATGCGGAACTTGAGGCCCTTGAGTTCCTTGCCCATGGCGTCGATGGTGACGAAGCTTTCAGGCGCGCCTTCCAGTTCGTCTTCCGTGGCGAGCACGGGACGGATGGCGGCATGGGGGCAGGCCATGGAGCAGCGGGTGCACTGAATGCACTTGGTGGAATCCCATTCGGGAACGGCAACGGCCACGCCGCGCTTTTCACAGGCAGTGGTGCCGAGGGGCACGATGCCGGTGGGATCGAAGGCGGACACGGGCAGGGTGTCGCCCTTCTGAGCGAGGATGGGACGAACGACGTTGGCGATGTAGGGATCGGTGTCGTTGTAGATGGAAGGAGTATCTACGGCATCGGCCCAGGATTCGGGGTACTTGATCTCGGTGAGAGCTTCAAGAGCCTTGTCCACAGCGGCGATGTTCATGTTGACGACCTTGTCGCCCTTCTTGCCGTAGGTCTTCTTGATGGCGGCCTTGATGTAGTTGATGGCTTCTTCAATGGGCAGCACGTTGGCAAGCTTGAAGAAGGCGGTCTGGGTAACCATGTTGATGCGGTTGCCGAGGCCCACTTCAGCGGCCACCTTGACGGCGTCCACGTTGTAGAACTTGAGGTGCTTCTTGGCGATGACGCGCTTCATCTGGCCGGGAAGTTCACGATCCATGTCTTCCACGGTGGTCCAGCTGGAGTTCAGCAGGAAGGTGCCGCCTTCCTTGATGCCTTCAAGCACATCGTACATGTGCACGTAGGAATCCTTGTGGCAGGCGATGAAGTCGGCGCGGTTCACGAGGTAGGAGGACTTCAGATAGGACTTGCCGAAGCGCAGGTGCGACACGGTGAAACCGCCGGACTTCTTGGAGTCGTAGGCGAAGTAGCCCTGAGCGTACATGTCGGTGTTGTCGCCGATGATCTTGATGGCGTCCTTGTTGGCGCCGACGGTGCCGTCGGAGCCGAGGCCGAAGAACTTGCACTGCACGGTGCCGGCGGGCACGGTGTCGATATCGGCGCCGACTTCGAGGGACAGATTGGTAACGTCGTCTTCAATGCCCACGGTGAAGTGGTTCTTGGGAGCGGCGACCAGCATGTTGTCGAACACGGCCTTGGCCATGGCAGGCGTGAATTCCTTGGAGCCGAGGCCGTAGCGACCGGCGAGGATCTTGGGGAACACACGGATCTGATCGCCGTGTTCCACAAAGGCGGTGCACACGTCTTCGTACAGGGGTTCGCCGAGAGAGCCGGGTTCCTTGGTGCGGTCAAGCACGGTCACGGTCTGCACGGTGGCGGGCATGACGTTCAGCATGAGTTCGGCGCTGAAGGGACGGTACAGACGAACCTTGACGATACCGACGCGTTCGCCGCGGGCGTTCAGGTAGTCGACCACTTCTTCCATGACGTCGCAGGAGGAGCCCATGGCCACGACCACGCGATCGGCTTCGGGATCTCCGTAGTAGTCGAAGGGCTTGTAGCTGCGGCCGGTGATGGAGGCCACGCGCTTCATGGCGTCGACCACGATGGCGGGCACTTCATTGTAGTAGGGGTTGCAGGCTTCGCGGTTCTGGAAGTAGATGTCGGGGTTCTGAGCGGTGCCGCGCTGATGCGGATGTTCAGGATTCATGGCGCTGTCGCGGAATTCCTGAACCTTTTCCCAGTTCACGACCTTGCGGATGTCTTCGTAGTCGATGACTTCGATCTTGCGGATTTCGTGAGAGGTACGGAAGCCGTCGAAGAAGTGGCAGAAGGGAACGCTGGAGTCGATGGCGGCCAGATGGGCCACCAGAGCGAGATCCATGGATTCCTGGGGGTTGTTGGAGCAGAGGAAGGCGAAACCGGTCTGACGGGCAGCCATGACGTCCTGATGATCGCCGAAGATGGACAGAGCATGGGAGGCCAGAGCACGGGCGGACACATGGAAGACGCCGGGAAGAAGTTCACCGGCGATCTTGTACATGTTGGGGATCATGAGCAAGAGGCCCTGAGAAGCCGTGAAGGTGGTGGTCAGAGCACCGGAGACCAGAGAGCCGTGCACAGCACCGGCGGCGCCGGCTTCGGACTGCATTTCACGGATGGCGACCGTCTGTCCCATCAGGTTTTTCTGGCCTTTGGCGGACCATTCGTCAGCCAGTTCGCCCATGACGGACGAAGGCGTGATGGGGTAGATGGCGGCAACGTCGCTCAGGGCGTAGGCAACGTGCGCGGCGGCGGTATTGCCGTCCATAGTCTTCATGTGTTTAGCCATAAAGTCCTCCTCAATAGGATGTCCGCCATGCGGCGGAAAAATTCCCGCGTGGTACGCGGAAGCGATACGCCAGTATAGGACGGCTGCAACAGGATGGAAAGGCCGGAGGCTTTCCCGCAGCCGGACGGGAGAAAAGTAATACTGTTTGAGTAAACAATCAACCGTTTTCCCTTTATCAAGATATCAAAAAACTCCTCTTCCGTAAAGATGGGGGAGAGGAGCGGGGCGGAAAGAAAAATTATCATTTACCGGCGCCGGGAAAACGGGAAGGATGAGAAGGACGGCCTGCCGATGGCGGGAAATCTTTGCGGGGGGTCCCGCGCAAGGGGGAAATATGGAGTACAGCGAATCCGTTGACCGGCTCAACCGGATACTGGTCCGGGCGCATCGAATCATTCAGGGGGAACTGCTTCGACAGGGGATAGACGATCTTGTGCCTTCCCATGGAGCCGTTCTGGAATATCTGAATCAGGCAGGCATACCGCAGCCGGTGACGGAGCTTGTGGTTGCGCTGAAGCGACCCAAGTCGTCCATAACGAAGGCGACGGATTGTCTGGAAAATTGCGGCTATGTGTTCAAGAAGCCCAATCCCGGCGACGGACGCAGCTATCTTGTCGGCCTGACTCCGGCCGGAAGCGAAGCCCTTCAGCGTTTTCGGTCGGCCTATGCGCTTTTGGAGAAAAAACTTTTTGCTTCCATCGACGAACAACGGAAGGCGGAATGCATACGGACGCTTGAAGAAATGGAAGCCAATCTGGAGCGCGCCTTGTAGGCATGGCCTTGTTTTTGGAAAGGATTGGCCGAAAAAGAAGCGCCCTTTCTCATCCTCTCGGCGGAGGGAAGGAAAGGGCGCTTCCTTATATCCTTATATTATTGATAGTATCGGAACGGACTGTGTTCGGGGCTGTCTGCGGACGCCGGGACTGAGATTCTGAATTCCGCCGCCGGCTGCGGCGAAGAATGTCCGGAGTATGGCCTGTTGCCGTCTTTTCTCCGAACATGGCTCAGAGGCGGATGCGGGGAAGGCATCGTTCTGCCAGAGTGCCTGAACACGGAGCCGTTTTCCGCCGGGCAGGCGGCTATTCGGTGCTGTTTCGTTCCGCAAGTCCCATGAGGGCATAGGTCAGGCTGGCTGCGGTGAAGTCCGAACGGATATGGCCTTCTCTGGGGGCGAGCTCCACCACGTCGAAGCCCAGCAGACGGCGGCCTTCCAGTGCTTTTGCCGCCAGATCGAGAGCAAGATACCAGTCGAGACCGCCCGGAACGGGAGTTCCCGTTTCCGGCATGATGGAAGGATCAAGGCCGTCCACGTCGAAGGTGATGAAGACGTTGAGCGGGAAGTCTTCGGGAATGAGATTTTCCGGAATGCCGTGGCGGCAAAGATAGGGCGCATCCCAGCTGACGACGCCGTGTTCTTTCCGCGCTTCCAGCTCTTCCCGGCAGAAGATGCGGTTGCCGAGCTGCACGAGGGGCAGATCAAGATCCTTGACGGCGCGCCGCATGACGCTGGCATGGCTCCATTTGCTGCCTTCATAGCTGTCGCGCAGATCGGCATGGGCGTCGAACTGAATGACGCCGAAACGGCCGAAGCGCTCCTTGAGCGCCGCCATTTCACCATAGGTCAGGGAATGTTCGCCGCCGAGCACGACGGGCATGGCGCCGGCGTCGAGCGCAACGAGCACGGCCTGCTTCACCTTTTCCATGACCTCTTCCGGCGTACCGGAGCAGTCTACGGGCTGCTGCGTGAAAATGCCGCCTTCACCGGGGAAGCTGGTTCCATCATAGAGTTCAAGCTGATCGGAGGCTTCCAGAATGGCTTCCGGGCCGAGAGCCGTGCCGCCGGCATAGCTTACGGTGGCCTCATACGGGACGGGAATGACGTGGAAGCGCGCCTGATCGGCGGGACAGGGCGGAACTTCCGAGGAAAGAAAACGGTTCGTGTATTCGGCGGGCATGGGTATTCCCCTGATGGTTATGGTTGCTGCGGCTGCGGCAGAAGTGCTCTGCCGCAGCCCTTGTATGCGGTAATTTTCCGCTTTCGGCAATACGGAACGGCGACTGTCGCGGCCGATCCGTTATTCGGCGGCAGACGCGGCGGGCGTCTGGTCTTCCGCAAGGCTCTTGCGGAAGATGCGGCGCATATGCCTGCTCACCCACTTGCCTAAGTTGTCGAGGTACACATAGTAGACCGGCGTGATGTACAGGGTGACGAGCTGCGAGAAGATGAGGCCGCCGGACACGCAGATGCCGATGGGCTGCCTGGCCTCCGCACCCGTGGCGCCGATGCCGAAGGCCAGCGGCAGAGCGCCCATGATGGCGGCAAGCGTGGTCATGAGAATGGGACGGAAGCGGATGAGGCAGCCCTGCACGATGGCATCTTCGGTCTTCAGACTTCCGCTGCGTTCTGCTTCAAGGGCGAAGTCCAGCACCATGATGGCGTTTTTCTTGACGATGCCTATGAGCATGATGATGCCCACGAATGCCGTCATGTTCAGTTCGGAATCGAACAGCCAGAGACTGAACAGAGCGCCGAAGCCAGCGGACGGCAGACCGGAAAGAATGGTGATGGGGTGGATGAAGCTCTCGTAGAGGATGCCGAGCACGATGTAGATGAGCAGCAGCGCCACGATGATGATGAGGATCATGTCGTGCACGGCGTCCTGGAAGTCCTGGGCCGTACCGGTGAGACTGCCGGTCACGGAGGCCGGAAGGATGTCGCGGGCCGTTTCTTCCACGTCGCGCATGGCTTCGCCCATGGCGTAACCGCTGGCCACGTTGAAGGATATGCTCACGGAGGGGAACTGGCCCCGGTGGTTCACGGACAGGGGACCGGCCTCGAAGCGCTTGGTGACGAGGGTATCCAGCGGTACGAGCTTGCCCTTGTCGGAGCGCAGATAAATGGCGTCCAGAATGCTGGCGCTGCTCTGCAGATCGCGTGACACCTCCATTTTGACGGCGTAGTCGCTCACGTCCGTATATATGGTGGATATTTCCCGCGTTCCGAAGGCCGAGTAGAGGGCGTTTTCGATCTGCGAGAGCGTGATACCGAGCATGGTGGCCTTGTCTCTGTCCACGATGAGCCGGATGGCGGGATTCATGAGCTGCAGGTCGGAGCCGACGTCGCGCACGCTTTTCACATGATGCAGAGCTTCTTCCAGCTCACGGGAGGCGGCGTAGAGTTCCGAGGTGTTGCTGCCCACGAGCGTATAGTTGTATATGCCGGTGCTGCTGCCGCCTGCGCCCTGCATGTTGGCATTGCGGAGCGAGACCATGAGCGTGGGGTTGTTGCCGAGGGATTTGCGCAGTCTGGCGATGACGGTATTGATGTCGCCGCGTTCGGCAATGGGCTTGAGCCTGACCATGATGTTGGCGGTGTTTGTTTCGGCTCTGGTGCCGCCGCCGATGGTCGTAGTGAAGCTGCGCACGGCCGGATCGGCTTCAAGAATGGGATGCAGTTCCTGTACGGCCTGACTCAGAGCCTCGAAGGAAATGGATTCCTCAGCTCTGGCGAAGATACGGATACGGCCGCCGTCGATGGCCGGGAAGTAGCCGGTGGGAACCAGCGTTGAAAGCCACCATGTAGCCGCTATGAGCAGAAGCGAGCCGATGAAGGTGATGAACTTGTGCCGCATGACGCAGTACAGACTGCGCGAATAGAGGGAGAGCATCGCAAGGAAGATGCGTTCCATGGCGGCCTTGACGCCCGAATGCTTCAGATGAACCGACTGATCCGTCAGGAAGAGGGCGCTCATCATGGGGGTGAGGCTGATGGAAATGAAGAAGGAAATGGAAATGGCGATGATGATGACGGCGGCGAATTCAAAGAACATGCGGCCTGCGGTTCCGGGCAGGAAGAGCAGCGGAATGAACACGGCGCCGAGAGAAACAGTCATGGAAAGAATGGTGAATCCGATTTCCCCGGCACCGTCGATGGCGGCGTTGAAGGGGGATTTGCCCATTTCCCTGTGCCGTATGATGTTTTCCAGCATGACGATGGCGTCGTCGACCACGAAGCCTACCACCAGAATGAGCGCCATGAGCGACATGTTGTCCAGGCTGAATCCGGCAAAGAGCATGAGCGGGAAGGTGGCCACCACGGAGAGCGGCAGCGCAAGGCTGGGAATGATGGTGGCCATGCCGTCGCGCAGGAAGATGTAGATGACGAGAACCACGAGAAGAATGGTCAGAAGCAGCGTGAATTCCACTTCTTCCACGGATTCCTTGATGGGAATGGAGGTGTCTTCCACCACCTCCATGTCGATGGAGGGAGGAAGCGTCTGTTCGATGTCGGCGAGCATTTCAAGAATGTCGCTGACGATCTGCACGGTATTGCCGCCCGGCTGACGGGTCACCTGCACGATGACGCCGGGATCGCCGGTGATGAAGCTGGCCTGATTGGTTTCCTCCACGCCTTCCACCACGTCGGCCACGTCGCTGAGCCGCACGGGGGCGCCGTTGCGCCAGGCGATGACGATCTTGGCGAAGTCTTCGGCCTTGATCAGCGATCCGTTGTCCTTGATGTTGCGGATGCGGTCCACGCCTTCGAGCTTGCCGGTGGGGAGCGTCACGTTGGCGGCGTCGATGCCGTTGCGAATGTCTTCCGCGCTGATGTCGCGGGCCTTCATGAGCTCGGGGCGCAGGTTGACGCGCACGGCATAGCGCTTGGCGCCGCGCACGTCGGACTTCGACACGCCTTTCACCATCGACAGGCGCTGGGATACATAGTTTTCGGCGTAGTCGGTCAGCTGCTGACGGGTCAGGGTGTTGGAGGTGAGGGCGATCTGAATGACGGGCAGAGAATCGGGGTCCAGCTTCATGAATCGGGGCATCTGCGTCATGGTGTCCGGCATGCGCGAATAGGCGATGGATATGGCGGACTGAACGTCGAGAGCCGCGCCGTCGATGTCGCGGTCAAGCTCGAATTCCACGCGCACCATCGTGCTTCCGAGCTTGTTGGTGGAGGTCATGTTCTTGACGCTGGAAATGGTGGAAAGCTGTTTTTCCAGCGGCTTGGCCACGGAAGTGGCCATGGTTTCGGGAGATGCGCCGCTCAGCGTTGCGGATACGATGATGACGGGATAGTCGATATTGGGGTTTTCACTCAGGGGAAGACGCAGATAGCTCATCCAGCCGAACACCAGAATGCCCATCATGAGCAGTGTGGTGGCGACGGGGCGTTTGATGAATGTCGTTGAAATGTTCATTGACGCGCATCCTCACCGGCTTTCTTTTCCTGAATGCGTACAGGCATGCCGTCCTTCAGCCGCACATGGCCTTCGAGCACCACGCGCTCTCCGGACTTGAGTCCGCTGGAAATGACGGTGATGCCCTGGTTTTCAACGTCCGTGGTCACAAGGCGCACTCGCGCCACGTTGTCCTCGCCCACCACGTAGACGAAGGGACCGTCCGGGCCGAGCATGACGGCGCGGCTCGGCACGGTGACGGCGTTCTTTCTCGTATCGAGCTGCACATGCACGCGCAGAAATTCTCCGGGCCACAGTTCGATGTTTTCGTTGGCGAAGCGGGCCTTCAGGGGAACGGTGCCTGTATCGGCGTCTACGTTGCCCACGAAGACGACGTCGCCGGAAAGAGGATGCCCTTCCTTGGAGCTGGCCGAGACCGTAAGTCCCTCGCGGGAAACGTTGCGGCGGATCAGCGGGAGGTATTTTTCCGGAATGCTGAAGGTGATGTCGGCAGGCCGGAAGGCGTCGAGCACCACCAGAAGCGTCTGCGCCGTAAGTACGTTGCCCTTGTCCACCAGAACGTCTCCGACGCGGCCGTCCATGGGGGCGCGGATTTCGCAGTAGGAAAGATCAAGCTGCGCCTTTTCCAGCGCGGCCGTATCGCTCTGCACGTCGGCCTGAGCGCTGATCATGGTCACCCGGCTTGTTTCGGCTTCCGAAGCGCTGGTAAAGCCCTTCTTGCTCATTTTCTGCGTACGGGCGTAGTCGTCGCGCGCCTTAGTCAGCTTCGCCTTGTCGCTTTCCAGCTTCGCCTGCGCCTGATGCAGGGCTATTTCATACGGTTCCTTTTCGATGATGAAAAGAAGCTGATCCTTCTTGACGTGTTCACCGTCCTGGATCAGTACCTCCTGCAGTTCGCCGGTGGTTCTCGAGACGATGTTGACCGAGGCGGAAGGATCCACGGTGCCTACGGCTTCCAGCATGTAGGGAACATCTTTGGTTTCGGAAACGGTCAGCGTGACCAGTGCGGTACGAACAGCCTGCCGGGGCGCGGCCTCTTCGGATTCGCCGGAGCAGCCGGAAAGCAGCACGGCACAGACAAAGCACAGGAAAAGACGGGCGGACATGGGCACTCCTGAAGACTTTAGCAAGGATTATTTTATCTTCTATACGAGTATGAAAAATTTACTGTCAATAATGAAAGAAAAAGAGTTTTCTTTCAAAAGATTGCAGAGCGCGGAGCCGGTTTCACAGTGTTCATGAAAACGACTCCGCGGCTTGAAGCTGTGCGGCAGATCAGGATTTGTCTTCCTTGTCCATCAGATGTCCCATCTGTCTGCATATGCCCATGAAGATGTCCATTTCATGGCGACGCAGATCGGCTCTGTCGAAGAATCTGGCCAGAGGCAGGAAGAAGTGCTCCGGATTGTCCCGGGGAATGGTACCTATGTCCATGAGCGTCTGCTTGAGGGCATGGAAGAAGAAATCCCGCTCTTCGGCCGTGACGCGCCGGGAAAGATTGGGATGGCTGTCGATCCTTGCGGTGTCGGGCAGTGCCAGATAGCATTCGTAAATCATGAGCAGCACGGCCTGAGCAAGGTTCAGGGAGGAAGCGTCGGGCGCGGTGGGAATGGTGACGAGCCTGCCGCAGTTTTCCAGATCCTCGTTGCTGAGGCCGCGGTCTTCGGGGCCGAACATGATGGCGACCTCTTCGCCGCGGACAAGGCGTTCCGCTACTTCCGCCGCCGCCTGACGCGGCATGATGAGCTGCTGTCTGGCTCCGCCCGTGCGGGCGGTCGTGCCTATGACCAGCGTACAGGGGGCCACGGCCTCCTGTACGGATTCGGTAACGGTGATGGAGTCGAGCAGAGGTCGTCCCTGACTGGTGGCCGTGGGCAGGGCCTTTTCATAGATCCAGCGTCTGGGCTCGGCCAGGTACAGGGGCGCATGACCGAAGTTGGCCGAGGCTCGGGCGGCCATGCCGATGTTTTCCGGAAAGTTGGTGCGTACGAGCACCAGTCTGAGGTGCTGCATCATGGCGGCGATTTCGGAAGGATTTTTCATATCAGTATCGGGAGCCTGCGCTCCATATTTTAAAGGGTATCGGGCCAGACATGAGCGGCCGTAAGGGCCAGCATGGCCATGCCCAGACCGAATTTGACTACCATGCCGAGAAAGCGGCCCACAAAGGCGCCCTGCGCGGCACGAAAGGCCACGGCGGAAGGCTGTTTGCGGATGAGAAGTTCCGCCAGAAAGCAGCCTGCCCATGCGCCGAACAGAGCACCGAACACCGCGCCCACGCCGAACATGAAGGGCGCGCCGAAAATGGCGCCGAGAATAGCGCCGATAATGCCGGCCCAGGTGGAAATTTTCGAGGAGCCGTATTTTTTTGCTCCCCATATCTGCGCGCCGAATTCCACGACTTCGCCGATCAGGGCGAGACCTATGAACAGCACGAAGAAAAGAACGCCGAGTCCGCTGTCGGGAACGAGCAGCGCCCATGCCGCAACAAGGGCCACCATGGCCCAGTTTCCTGGCAGGGTGACCAGATTGAGCAACACGCAGATGCCGAGCGCCAGCAGAAAAAGGGCGGTGAAGAAAATGCTCATGCGGACTTTCCGAGGCTCAGACCGTAAAGCAGACCGAAGCAGCGGTCGAACGCATCCTCCCCGCAGGGGGAGACGAGGCGGCCGCAGCCTTCCAGAAGGGCGCGGCCAGGGCCAAGAATCCAGGTGGGGCGGAACCCTTCGGCTTCGGCGGGAAGATCGCCGCAGATGCAGCCGTGGCCTCCCGCGGCGCGAACCTGTTCGTCCGGCAGCCAGTTCAGGCGCAGATCCTTCAGGTCGGCCAGCAGAGCATCTCGGGAAATGTCGCTGTGCTGCTCGTACAGTCCAAGAATTTTTTCCTGATAGATCATGAAGGCCTGCATGTGGCGCTCACCTGCCCACAGAACGGTGACGCCCTCACTCCAGGAACGGTCGCGCAGCGGCTCGAGGCTCAGGGCGGCCAGCGCGGCAGCCATGCCGCTATCCGTTCCGAGAACGTTGCCGAACAGGCGGCGCGTCTCGCTCAGCAGGGCGGAACATTCCCACTCTCCAGCGTCGGAAAAAAGACACCGGGCCGCATTGCCGCCCGTGATCCTTATCCATTCCTTCCAGCGAAGGATGCGCTTTTCGCAGCGCAGCGAGCGGTCGTCACCGGCCTGAAGAGGCGCATTCATGGTGCACACCAGCGTGCATTCCGGCTCGGGATGACCGTTTCGATCAATGAATTCGCGGGCCTGTTCGGCAGGAGCCTCCAGAGAAAGCCGGGTTCTGGGCCAGAGGGACGGGGGCGTGCCGGGCAGGGCGAGAAGGGCGGCCGTGAAGCTGCTGCCGCTGTCCAGAACCAGTGTCGGGCACGAAAGATCCGACGTCATGACGGAGTCCAGCATGATAGTTCCATCCGTATCAAAGGAGAAAAGCGGGGAGGATGACCTCCCCGCATGAGTGAGACGTGCGGATCAGAGCAGCGAGCCGTTCCAGTTGAAGTCGCTGGTACGGCGCAGCGGCGGCATGTTGGGCGGCAGGTTTTCCTCCAGTCTGGCGAAGAATGCGTAACCGGCGGCTTCCAGTTCCTGCCTGTGGGCGGAAATGTCCAGCGGCCAGGCGGGGTAGATCCACAGGTTGTGCCCGTAGTTGCGCGCCCAGAAGCCTTCGCCCTTGGGGCTGAAGAAGGCTTCGTTGGCCTTGACCTGATTCATGTCGTGACGCGATATGCCCACCGGCCAGTAGCCGGAAAGCACCATGCCCAGAGGCAGGCAGCACTGACGGGGCAGGGCAAGGTAGTCCTCGCCGGAAAGTTCCGGACTCACGAAGGCCGACTCAAAGCCCAGTTCGGCCAGCAGAGCCACGGCTGCCGGGTTGGCCACGTTGCAGAAAGGACCGGCCGTAAGATGGGGGCGACGCTTGTCGCCGTCGGCGGGGAACAAACTTGCCTGCCAGGGAGAATTGCAGACGAAGTGGGTGGATCCGCCGCGCAGAGCTTCAATGACGAGTCTCTGCCAGAGGGCTTCTTCGTCGGGCCAGATGACCGGGGGGAGCCACCACGAAATGCGGGGCATGACCGTGCGGGATACGGCGCGCACGGAGTTGGCCGACATCCAGAGCCCGGTCATCACGGAGCGGGAGCCGCGGGTTTCCCGGCCCTGAGGAAGGCTGGAACGCACCAGATAGTCCTGCTGACGGCGGGCGCGCACGGGACGGGGAAGATGCGGAGTCCATTCCACGAGCGGGCTTTCCACCTTGCGGCATTTTTCCAGCTTCTTTTCCCAGTCCTGAAGAATATGAACAAGTTCCGGTTCTCTGCGGTCGATGAGAAAGACCGGAACGCCGGCCTTGGGCATCTTATGCTTGGCCAGACGCAGCGTACAGGTTCCGGCCTTGGGCGTGCGTCGCGTTACCGGAACGGTATCGTGCCACGGCTCGTCTTCGTAGCCCACGCGCAGAAGATCCTTGGGAAGCAGTTCGAGCCGGGGCTTGATAAAGGGCCAGGAAGGCATGCCGTTCTTCTTTTCGAACTGAATCTTGCCCACCAGCATGCCGGAGCTCGTCGGCTCGTCGGGCGTGGAGATCTGGGCGTCCTTCTGCGGCAGGAAGCGCGCGCGGGTGACGGGGCGGCCCAGCGCCATTTCCAGAAGCGACTCGGCATCCTTCTTGGCCTGAGGCCAGTCGGGCGTGCCCAGCGCGTCGAGAAGCATGCGATAGGCGGCCACCACATGGTAGACGTAGTGGGGGCCCTTCTTGCGGCCTTCAATCTTGAGGCTGCGGACATGGGGAATGTCGGCCAGCGTCTTGACGAGCACGTCGAGGGAAAGATCCTGACAGGAGAAGAAGCGGCCTTCGCGCCCTTTCTGCTTGTAGATTCTCCGGCAGGGCTGCACGCAGCGGCCTCGCAGACCGCTTTTGCCGCCGAGATAGCTCGACCAGTAGCAGCGCCCGGAAACGCACCAGCACAGCGCGCCGTGGACGAACATTTCAAAGTCCATGTCCTCGGGCGCCTTTTCGTCCATCTGGCGGATTTCGTCGATGGAAAGTTCGCGCGGGAGCACCACGCGCTGAACGCCGAGCTTGCGCACGGTTTCAAGGTCGCGGGAGTAGGAGATGTTTGAAAGGGTGGAAAGGTGGAGTTCGCCCTCGAAGCCCGCCTGACGGGCAATGTCGATGAGGCCTATGTCCTGAATGATGAGCGCATGAGGCTGGGCGTCGCGCTGAAGGCGCTTGATGAGGCGGCCCGCCGCGGGGATGTCGTTGGCCTTGATGAGCGAGTTGAAGGCCACATAGACGCGGCGGCCGTTCTGATTGGCCAGATCCACCATGCGGGCCAGTTCGGTGGTGCTGAAGTTTTCCGCACCGGCGCGGGCGGAAAAGTTCTTGAGGCCGAGGTACGTGGCGTCCGCACCGGCGGCCATGCCTGCCAGAAAGCAGGACATGTCGCCGGCGGGAGCCAGAAGTTCAGGCAGAGTATGGGATATCATGCTGTCCTATGCTGATGGCTGACCCCCTGTGCATTTCTGCCTGGCCACGGCCATCATGAGTTTTATCCGGTTGATCTGGTTCACTTCGCTGGCGCCGGGATCGTAGTCCACGGCGGCGATGTTGGCTTCGGGGAAGCGGCGCTTGAGTTCCTTGATGACACCTTTGCCCGTGATGTGGTTGGGCAGACATCCGAACGGCTGCATACAGAGAATGTTGCGGATGCGGCCGTGAAGCAGTTCAATCATTTCAGCCGTGAGCAGCCAGCCTTCGCCGGTCTGCTGACCAAGGGACACAACACCGTTCACCTGTTCGCGCAGTTTGCGGAACGGAAGCGGCGGAGAGAATCTCCGGCTCCGTGCCAGCACGAACCTGAGCGGCAGTCTCAGCGTAAGAAGTACGCGCAGAAGCAGATTGCTTACCGTGGCACGACGCATGCTGCCGTTGTGGTGCTGCCAACGATACACTTCATCGTATAATCCGTACAGAATAAAATCGGTGAAGTCGGGCATGACGGCTTCGCCGCCTTCGGCCTCGACGACCTTGACCGCGTTATTGTTGGCGTCGGGATGATACTTCAAAAGAATCTCGCCCACAAGTCCGACTCTGGGCCTCCGGGGCTCATCCCGGAGAGGCAGGGCGTCGAAGGCCTTCACCAGCTCGCCGAGATGCCGGTAGGTGCGGCGCAGGGCGCCGTCGCGGATATCCTGATCAAGCACGTCGGCCCACTTGTCGGCAAGCGCTTCCGCGCTGCCCTGAATGCTTTCATAGGGCCGGGTGCGGTACAGAAGGCGCATGAGAGTGTCGCCGCACAGAAGCGCCTGCACGCCGCGCAGAAGCATGCGTCCGTTGACCCGGAAGCCCGGATTGCGTCCCAGGCCCGAAAGATTGAACGAAATGACCGGAATGTCGGTCAGTCCGCACTCTCTGAGGGCCTTGTAGAGGAATCCTATGTAGTTGGTGGCGCGGCATCCGCCGCCGGTCTGGGAAATGATGAGCGCAATGCGGTGCCTGTCGTACTTTCCGCTCTGAATGGCGTACAGAAGCTGACCGATGACCGTGATGGCCGGGTAACAGGCGTCGTTGTTCACATGACGCAGACCTTCTTCCACGGCGTCGCGCGACACGGAGTGCAGAAGCTCCGCCTTGTAGCCGCAGCCCTTGAGCATGGAGGGCAGGAACTGGAAGTGGATGGGCGACATCTGCGGAATGAGAATGGTATGCGTTTCGCGCATTTCCTCCGTGAAGCTCGGCGGAGTCCAGTTGTCTTCCTCCACGGGAGCCATGGGCAGCACGGTGGCGAATTCCGGCATGAGGCCGGAAGCTCGATGATGTCTGCGTTCCTTCATGGTGGCCAGCAGAGAACGCACGCGTATGCGCGCCGCGCCGAGGTTCGCGCCTTCGTCGATCTTGATCTGGGTGTAGAGCCTGCCGGAGGCGGCGAGAATCTCCTCCACCTGATCGGCGGTCACGGCGTCGAGGCCGCAGCCGAAGGACACGAGCTGCACGAGGGAGACCTGATCCGACTGGGCGGCATAGGCGGCCGCACGATACAGTCGGGCATGGAAGGTCCACTGGTCGACCACCCGCAGCTTGCCGGGATCGGGCATGAGATGCGCCACGGAATCTTCCGTGAGCACGGCCAGACCGGAGGCTGTGATGAGGTCGGGAATGCCGTGATGAACCTCAGGATCCACATGATAGGGGTGTCCGGCCAGAATGATGCCCATCTTGCCGGTCTTCTTGAGGAAGTCGAGAACTTCCCGTCCTTTTTCCTTCAAGTCATCCTTGAATTTTTTCTTTTCCTTGAAGGCGGCTTCCAGTGCTTCCTGCAGTTCGGAACGGGGAATGGAGCGGAAAAGATCGAGCTGAAGGAGCATGTTGATCAGACCGTCGAGCTCCACGGGCAGGAAGGGGCAGATAAGTTCCACGCCCTGTTCGCGCAGCTTTTCCACGTTGTTCTTCAGAAGTTCCGGATAGCCTCCCACCACGGGACAGTTGTAGCGGTTGTCCTGCGTGAGGAATTCCTGCCGCTCGAAGGCGATGCAGGGGTAGAAGATCCGGCGTACGCCCTTCTGGATAAGTTCCATGATATGGCCATGGCTGAGCTTGGCCGGATAGCATACCGTCTGGGACGGAATGGTGGACATGCCGTGGGCGTACATTTTCTTTGAGGATGCCGAGGAGAGCACCACGCGGAAGCCCAGTTTCGTGAACAGGGTGAACCACATGGGGTAGTCTTCGTACATGTTGAGCACGCGGGGAATGCCTATGCTGCCGCGGGGAGCCTTATCCGGCGCAAGCGGAACGTAGTGGTCGAAGAGCCGCTTGTACTTGTAGTCGAAGAGGTTGGGCAGGCTTTTGTCGGAAGCGCTTTTCCCCGCGCCGCGTTCACAGCGGTTGCCGGACACGAAGCGGGAGCCGTCGGAGAATCGGTTCACGGTGAGCAGGCAGTGGTTGGAACAGCCTTTGCAGCGGGTGACGTTGCGTTCCGCATGGAAGGCGGCCAGCTCTTCGCGGGAAAGAATGGTGGAGCCTTCGGGCGAGGCATTTTCCCTGGCGATGAGCGCTGCGCCGAAGGCGCCCATGAGTCCGGCGATGTCCAGACGCAGCACTTCGCGGCCGAGGCTGAGTTCGAGCGCGCGAAGCAGGGCGTCGTTCTTGAAAGATCCGCCCTGGGCAATGACGTATTCGCCGAGTTCCTCGGGACTGGAAATCTTGATGACCTTGTAGAGCGCGTTTTTTACCACGGAATAGGAAAGTCCGGCCGCGATATCGCCCACGGAACGGCCTTCCTTCTGGGCCTGCTTGACGCGCGAGTTCATGAACACGGTGCAGCGGGTGCCGAGATCCACGGGATTCTGGGCATGCAGGGCCTCATCCACGAAGGTGGGCAGATCCATGCCGAGCGACTTGGCAAAGGTCTCGATAAAGGAACCGCATCCGGCGGAGCAGGCTTCGTTGAGCTGTATGCGATCCACCATGCCGTTCTTCACATGCAGGCACTTGATGTCCTGTCCGCCGATGTCGAGCACGAAGGTGACCTTGGGCAGAAAGAACTGGGCCGCCTTGCAATGGGCCAGCGTTTCCACTTCGTCGATGTCGGCATGCAGACCAGCCCGGAGAAGGCCGCCGCCGTAACCGGTAACGCCTGCGCCGGCAATGCGCGCATGAGCGGGCAGCACCGCGTAGATATCCTTGAGAATCTGCACGGCGGCGTCCAGCGGACGCCCCTGACTGGGCGCGTAGGACTGATGGAGTATGCGCCCCTGTTCGTCCACAAGCACGGACTTGATGGTCGTGGAGCCTGCGTCGATGCCGAGATAGACGGGAGCGGGAGACTCCGCGCTGCCGGCAAGATCGGCAAGTTCCGCACGCTGCGCGCTGTGGGCGTTGTGCCTTGCGCGGAATTCGGTCAGCTCCTCCTCGCTGCTGAAGAGGGGAGGCAGGGAGACCACGTCGGGAGCATGAGAACTGCCGGTCAGTTTTTCAGCAAGAGCCGACAGCTCTTCGGCTGTCCATACACGCTCTCCAACCTGCTGCTCGTTGCCGGGAAGCTCCTGCTGAGAAACGGAATACATGGCGGTGCCCATAGCAACGAAATATTCGGCATACGGCGGGAAAACGGCGTTTTCTTCCGAGAGGGCCAGCGTTTCCACAAAGCGCTGACGCAGACTGCTCAGGAAGGCGAGCGGGCCGCCGAGGAAGGCGACCTTGCCTTCAATGGCACGGCCGCAGGCCAGACCGCTGACGGCCTGTTCGACCACGGCCTGGAAGATGGAGGCGGCAATGTCCTCTCTGGCGCATCCTTCGTTGAGCAGGGGCAGAATGTCCGTTTTGGCGAAAACGCCGCAGCGTGATGCGATGGGATAGATGGTGCGGCTGTGAGCGGCAAGTTCGTTCAGGCCTGCGGCATCGGTGTTGAGGAAGGCGGCCATCTGATCAATGAACGCGCCCGTACCTCCGGCGCAGGTTTCATTCATGCGCTGCTCGACGCCGCCGGTGAAGAACGTGATCTTCGCGTCTTCGCCGCCGAGCTCGATGGTGACATCCACATCGGGAATGCGACGGCGTATGCTTTCCGCCGAGGCGATGACTTCCTGAACGAAGGGAATGCCGAGTTCTTCGGTAAGGGAAATGGCGCCGGAACCCGTGGCGGCAAGCGTAAAGACCCTTCCGGAAATCTGCTCGTCGGCAAGGGCTTCCCGGAAAAGCTGAGCCACCGTTGCCCGCACATCGGACATGTGGCGCTGATAGCGTGCGTAGAGCACACGAGTAGACGGGTCGAGGACAACAAGCTTCACCGTGGTGGAGCCGATATCAAGACCAATGTGAGTCAAGGTCGACCTTGTATCCATACAAGACACCCTGAGGGAATCGAACGCGGATACTCTACTATGAAGATGATGAAAACGCAAGGGCCGGGACGCGTTCTCTCCCGAAAACGATGCGGATCAGTCCTGTACGCCGAAAGCGGCCAGAGCGAGCCTTGCGGCTTCCTGTTCGGCCCGCTTCAGACTGCCGCCTTCCGCGATGAAGCAGCGTCCGTCGGAAAGTTCGAGCTGTACACGGAAGATTTTGGCGTGTTCGGGGCCGCTGCTCGACAGCGGCATGTACACCGGCAGAGAGTGGAGCATGGCCTGCGTGACTTCCTGCAGACGCGTCTTGTAGTCCTTGCTCTTGCGGTCGGTGCCGGGAGCGGGCCATCTGTCGGCATACAGGCGATGAATGAGCGCGGAAGCCTCCTTGTGGCCGCCGTCAAGATAGACGGCGCCGAGAACGGCTTCCATGGCATCGGCAATGAGCGCAGCACGTTCTCTGCCGCCCTGGGCCTCTTCTCCCCGGCCCATGAACAGCATTTCGCCGAGCTTCAGGCTCCGGGCAAGCTCCGCCAGTTTGCCTTCGCTCACCAGGCGGGAGCGAAGCCGCGTCATGCCGCCTTCCCTTTCCTGGGGAAAGCGCTTGTATATTTCATGGGACACGTTCAGCTCCAGAACGGCGTCGCCCAGAAATTCCAGCCGTTCATTGTGAACGGTGTTGTGCTCGTTGGCCCAGGAGCTGTGCGTCAGCGCCGTGGCCAGCAGCGAAATGTCGTGAAAGCGATACTGGAGACGTTCCTCAAGCTCTGCGAGTCTCCGCAGCGTATCGGGGGAAAATCCTGTCCTGTTCATGGTATAAACTCCTCATGTCGGGAAAAAAATAGGCTCACATTACGCAAATGGCAATAGCCCCTCGACTTGACAAGAGGCCCGGTACTTCCTACTTATCTACCACAACATTCAAGGAGTCTTATCATGGCCTATGATATCCGTCTTGTAAAAATCGTGACCGGTGAACTCGTCATCGGCAAGTATGATGCCGATGCCAACGCTCTGACCGATGTCGCCATCATGCAGACCGTCCCCACCCAGCAGGGCGTTCAGCTCATGATGCTGCCCTATGGCTATCCTTTCGATCAGGAGTTCAACGGCCGCATTGAAGGCAAGCACTTCCTTTTCGAATATTCGCACACCCCTCAGGAAGTGCAGGACAAATATCTGGAAGCCAGCTCCAATCTGTCCCTCTCTTCCGGCGGTCTGAACCCCAATCCCCAGCAGGGCGGCGGTTCCGGCATCATTCTGTAGAGCGGACTTTCGAGCATGAAAAAAGAGCGGAGCATCCTTGTTCCGCTCTTTTTTCATGCATGATTTCCGGCAGACTTGCGCCGAGGATGCGGGGAAAACGAGGCCTCTTCCTGCCGGCGGACGACGGGCGTCCGTCTTTCGGAAAACTCTCCGTAAAATCGCCGTGACTCCGGACCATGTCCGGCGCTTTCCGGAAAAGCCGGAAGCGCTCAGAAGGGCGGCTAGAGAGCCGTCAGCATATACTTGCGGACAAGAGCTCTTGCGGCCTCTCTGCAGGCGTCGTCGGTTTCGTTCTGAGCGGAAAGGCGCAGCAGCGGCATGGCCTCGTTGACGAAGTCGGGTCTGGCCTCAAGCAGGCGGGCGATGGCCTGATAGCAGGAAATGCGCAGCGGCGCATGGTCGCAGAAGCCGGTGCTTTTTTCTTCGGGGGCATCATAGATGTAGTGAAGCAGCACGCGACGGAAACTATCGGCCAGGGGAGGACACTGGGCCAGAGTTTCTCCGAAGGCTTCGGGAATGCCCCAGCCGATGTTGCCCGATTCCTCGTTCATGTGCCACATGAAGCGTCGCACAATGTTCTTGGCATCTTCGGGGGATTCGGCATATACTTCGGCCATGACTCCGCCCATGCAGAAGGCCGCGCGTTCGGCCATGGTGCCGCCTTCCGTAAGGCAGGCAAAAAGCGCGTTGGCCAGCGACAGGGGGCCGACTCCTTCTTCCCGGCACTCCGGCGGCAGAGGCTGATCTTTCGACCATTCATCCCTGCGCAGCCATGTGCGCAGCGTATTTTTAAGGGAACGGAAACGAGGCATGAGAGACTCCTTTCTTGATATCCTGTGCAAGATACTATGGATGGCCGCATCCTGTCCAGATCGGCCCGTTTTTGCCCCTTCGTCAATTGGGACTTGACAGAAACGCAATTACAGGACAATTATTCGAGTTCCTATTGCGCTAACCAGCCCCGCCTGCGGCGGGGAATTACTTGGAGGATTCCTATGAGCAAAGTTCTTCAGAACGCCGTCAAGACCGAAGCCGGTGTTGAAGTGAACGGCATTCTTGTTCAGCCCATCGTCGAAAAGTGCAACGGCTGCGATCGCGTCTGCGAATTTGAAGGCGAGCAGTTCTGCGCCAGCTACCCCATGCCCGCCAAGAAGTGGACTTCCGGTAAGTGCAACTTCGCTACCCACATCAAGGTGGAAGTCGTCGCCAAGGCCAAGGTGAACCCTCTGAAGGCCTCCAAGCGTGCCGCCAAGGGTCACTAGGCCGTACCCGCGGAATTCCTGCACGGCGTGTCCTCTCTTCGGAGCGGATATGTCGGGTACGCCTTTGCACAGCTTTTTCCTCGGGGAAAAGTCTGGCGTCTGTATTTTTTTCTTTTGAGCTTTTCACCGGGTATCGCCGTGCGTTACCCGGTGTTAGGCGTTTAATGGAGTTGCGATATGTCTCTGGATGAAAAGCGTACGCTGCTGAATTCGCTTTCCGGCTGTTCCGAACGTGTTTTTGAACTGCAGAGCGCCATGACGGCCCTGCGCGGTCTCGGCCCCGATAACGGCGGCGACGGCGAGCAGAAGAAAGCCGACTATCTTGAGGCATGGCTCCGGGCCGCCGGTGTGGACGACATCGAGCATGTCGACGCCGTGGACGAAAGGGTTCCTTCCGGCAAGCGGCCCAACCTCATTGTACGCGTGCCCGGACGCACTTCCCGCACGCTCTGGATTCTCGGTCACATGGATGTCGTTCCTGCAGGTGAGGAAAGCCTGTGGCGCGGCGATCCGTGGACGGTCACGCGCGATGCCGCCGATCCCGATCTCATTTACGGCCGAGGCGTGGAGGACAATCAGCAGGCCATCGTCAGCGGATGCCTTCTTGCGGCCGCGCTCCGGGAAAATCATATTGTTCCTGAAATCGGTCTGGGACTGATTCTCGTGTCCGACGAGGAAACGGGCAACGCCTACGGCATTCAGCATCTTCTGCGCGAGAGACCGGATTTCATTGCCGAAGGTGATCTTGTGATGGTGCCGGACTCCGGAAGTCCCGACGGCTGCTTCATTGAAATTGCGGAAAAGGGTATTCTGTGGCTGCGTGTTGAAATTGAAGGCGCTCAGTGCCACGCCTCCCGTCCCGACGACGGCAGAAATGCGCTGCCTGCGGCCGCGGCCATGATTCTGGGCGCCGCGGAAGTGGAGGCGAAGTTCACGGCCCGCGACGCGCTTTTTTCTCCCGATCGTTCCACCTTCACGCCTACGCGCCATGAGGCCAACGTGCCCAACGTGAACACCATTCCCGGCAAGGAAGTGTTCTATGTGGACTGCCGCGTGCTTCCCTGCTACTCGCTGGATGACGTGCTTGCGGCCTTCCGTGCTCTGGGGGATGATGTGGCCCGCAAATTCGGCGTTACCGTGAAGGTGGAAAAGCACATGCAGGAGCCGGCCGCCGTTCCTACTTCGGAAGAGAGCGCCGTGGTGACCGGTCTCAGAAAGGCCGTGAAGGAAGTGCTCGGCAAGGATTGCCGCTGCGGCGGTATCGGCGGGTCCACGGTGGCCGTCAACTTCCGCGAACGCGGCATTCCTGCGGCCGTGTGGGCGCTGATCTTTGAAAACTGCCATACGCCCAACGAGGCGGCACATCTGTCGTTTGCGGTCAAGGAAGCGCAGGTCTTCGCCTGCATGCTCTTCAACGACTGATCCGGGGGAATCATGCGTACGATACAGGTCGTCAATGTCCGCTGGTACAATGCCACGGCATGGTATGGGGTGACGCTCGCGCACTGTCTGCAGAAGGCGGGGCATGAGTCCGTCGTGGCGGGGCTTGCCGGAACGCCGCCTCTGGAGAAGGCGAAGGAGATGGGGCTGCCCGTGGTGGCGCTGCCCTTCAATTCGCAGACTCCGGGCAAGCTTCTTGAGCTGTGGCGCGGCATGGACGATCTCGTGCGCGATTTCAGACCTGATATCGTGAACTGCCACAGAGGCGAAGCGTTCATTCTGTGGGCGCTTATGAAGCAGCGGCATGATTTCGCTCTGGTGCGCACCCGCGGCGATCGGCGTCTGCCCCGCGGCGGCGCGGTCAACCGCTGGCTGCACTGCCGTGCGGCCGATGCCGTGATCTCCACCAATACGCTTATGACGCGGCATTTTTCCGAAGCCCTGCATGTTCCTTCCGAGCGTCTTCATACCATACTCGGCGGTGTGGATACGGTGCGTTTTCATGCCGACCCGCAGGCAGGGGCTGAGATCCGTCGTCAGTACGGCTACGGCGACGATGATGTGGTCATGGGCCTTCTCGGACGTATGGACGAAGTCAAGGGCATACGGGAAAGCATTGCCGCGCTTGCCCGGGCAAGAGAACTGTCGCCCGAGGCTCGCAGAATTCGTTTTCTTATTATAGGATTCGACTCCGAGTTCACGACCGGCGACGTGGCCCGCTGGACCCGGGAGTACGGTCTCGGCGAGCTTGGCGACATCGTGACGGTGACGGGGAGGGTATCCCGCCCTCAGGATGTCATCTGTGCCCTCGACTTCGGCATTCTCGCCTCTCTTGGTTCCGAAGCCATTGCCAGAGCTGCTCTGGAAATCATGGCCTGCGGCGTGCCGCTCATTTCCTCCACCACCGGGGTGATGCCCGACCTTCTTCCGGCCGAATACTGCTTCGAGCCGGGAGACACGCAGGCTATGGCGGAACGCATGATACAGGCTCTGGACGTTGCGTGGCGGGAGAAACTTGCCGAGGTGTGTCTGAACCGTATTTTCAAGGGGGGCTTGACGCTTGATGACTTCCTTGCCTCCACCATGCAGGTTTATGAAGGGGTTCTTGCCTCACGGCGGCACGGAATATCTGCTATCTAGCCTCGGAAAGTAAGAATATTTTCCGATGGTTATGCTTTAATCTTTCAAGTAGTACTTTCACTTTTTCAGAGAAGTTTCGTATGACGAAAGGCCCGTTCCGGCAGTGCCGGTGACGGGCCTTTCAGCATTATGCGGGGCTGGAGGCCGGAAGGTGAGGGAATGCCGGAATGCCCGATTGAGGAATGCTATTCCGCATCGGGCGCGGAAGCGGGCGGATAGGCACTTTTCCAGGTGTCGGCATGAAGGAAGCGGGAGTCATAGCGTTTTTCCTCAAAGAAGTCCTGCAGAGGATAGCCGAGAATGATGAGACCTGCCGGACGGACCATGCCGGGCAGGGAGAAGGCGGAGATGAAGGCCTGTTCTCTTGCTTCCACCGGATGGATGCCGCACCAGAGGGAACCGAGTCCCAGAGCACGGGCTGCCAGCATGATGTTTTGTGCCGCCGCGGCACAGTCCTGAGGCCAGAATACGGTCTGCGGCTCGGCGGAGGTATCGCAGCAGATCAGTATGGCGAGCGGAGCTTCCCGTGCCGGACCGGCCGAGGGATGAAGCGTGGGCAGAAGATCGAGCTTGTCTCTGCTGCTGATGACGATGAAGTGTTTTGTGCGGGCGTTTTCTGCGGAAGGCGCGGCCAGTGCCGCCCGGAGCAGGATGTTCTGTGTTTGTTCATCCGTACTGCGGGGAGAGAATTTTCGGATGCTGCGGCGGGTGAAAATGGCGGTAAGAGCGTCGAGGTTTTCCATAGCGTCTCCTTTTTCGACAGGATACGAAAAAGAAGACGTTCGGGAAGAGAACAGGCGGATGATTCTCACGGTTTCCATGAGTATCATCCGCCTGCTATTGCCTGAAGCGCCTCCGTTCATCTGCGACAGTTTGCGCGCCCGATGATAAAGAGTGGTCTGGGCTGCCGTCGGGACAGGTATGGCGATCTCCGGAGGCCAAGGAGAGATGAAAGAACGGCGTCGGTTGAAAAGCCGTACCTGATAAGAACGCCGATCTGAGCAGGAAAGATCACGGCTCGGGAATGCTGCCGGAAAAGGCCGGCTGCTTAGGAAGCGTTGCTGTGCTTTTTCCAGGCAGCTGCGTTCATCCTTTCGCGCAAGCCGCATGGCATTTTCTTCCAGGCATGTCTTTTTTTTTGCCATGCTCCGGAAGGGAGCCGGATCAGAGACGTTTGCTTTCGGGATTCGTTTCCCACAGCGTAAGGGCCCGGCAGACTTCCTCGTGACTGTCGGTCCGCTGAATGGAGTGCAGTTCCGCCCAGGGCGTGGCTTTGCCCGCTACATCCGTTTCCGTGCCTGCGGGGGCTTCGACAGGAGCGCACAGACAGGCAAGCTCTTCCTGAGGAAAGCATTCGGCCCGGAAGGTGATGTCCACAAGGCGTGGGGTAAGCGGCTCGCCGGGCATTGCTCCTGCGGGGGAAAAGGGCGGGAAATTTTCCATGATCCAGGCCATGTATCGGGTATTGTTCACATGACCGTTGATGTCCAGATCATCCCTGCGCACCCGGACAAGCGCACAGGAGGGCTGTTCCGCCCGCAGACGGGGAATGACCCGGCAGGCGAAGGGCGGACAGGGCCGCGGCGCGGCAGGATAGCGGGGAATCAGCGATTCGGGAAGCTGGGCCAGCGAGCGATCGGACAGGCGCATGACCGACCATGCGCTTCCGCCGCTGACGATGAGATTGTTCTCCTGATCGAACACTTCATAGCCGCGGTGGCCGAAGCGGTCGAGGGTGGAGGGCCAGGTGTGAATGCGCAGGTTTTCTTCCGCACGGGGAAGCCTTGCTATGCGGAGCACCAGTCTGGTCAGTACCCAGGTGACGCCGTGCTGAAGAAGGGCGCTTTCTCCGAAGCCCAGTATGTCGGCGTTTCGGCCTGCGGCTTCCTGCAGCCAGTTGCCCAGTGCGGAGAGCGTGGCTACGCCGTTTTCTCCGACTTCTCCGTAGCGGACGGAAAATGCAATGTCCAGCGAGTTGTCCGCTGTTGTTGTCTGCTCAGGCATGGTTGCCTCGTTCTGCTCGCAGAAAATCCGTTTTTTCTGCGGGGATGATGTTCTTGACGATCAGTAATTCTTCTTCCATTCAAGACCGAATTCCGTTCTGGTGGACGAAGCCTTGGCCTGAGCTTCGAGGCTCGGCGTAAGCTCTATTTCCACAACGGCGTCGGTTTCGCTTTCCTTGCCGATGCCCTGTTCCACGCCTACATAGACGTTGTCGCGCACATAGGTGCCCATTTCCAGCGAGGTCTTCGTCATGTCCTGACTGCCGTCTTCGCCGGAGGCCGTTTCCGAGTTCAGCTTGAACACGTCGAGCCCCAGAATCCTTCGGCCGAGGCCCATGACGTCGGAGCCTCCGCCGAGGCCCGCCAGTTCCGCGGCGCCGGCCGCAAGCTGCAGGGCCTGCACATGGCTCAAATTGCCCGCCGACTGCCCGAACATGATCTGCGAGATGATTTCATCCTGAGGCAGGGAAGGCTGACTGGAAAGGGCGATGTTCGGCTTTGTTGCCGGGCCGCTGACAGCGACGTCGGCCGTGATGCTGGAGGATTCGTATTCCATGATGATGTTCAGCATGGGACTGACGGGCCAGCCGCCGTCGAAGGATATCTGGCCTTCGGAAAGATCGAAGTGCTTGCCGAGCACGTCCAGCCCGCCGCGCACGGCCTGTATTTCGCCGGTGATGCTCGGCCGGACAAGAGGACCTCGCGCCCGGATATCGCCTTTCCACTCGCATTCCAGCCCGTAGCCGCGGATGAAGAACTGATTGGGAATGCGTACATGGACGTTCAGCGAACCCTGAAGCGGTGTTGCCGGAGTTTCTTCCTTCTGTCCGGGTTCTTCGATGGGCAGGGTGACGATGTCGCCGCCGGGCAGATTGACGAGCTGTACCTGCCCTTTTTCCACCGTGATATCGCCTCTGACCGAGGGATCGGTGACAGTTCCCTCTACGCCGAGGCTGCCGGAAAGCATGATGTTGATGTCCTGTCTGCGCAGCGGCGAGAGATGATTCAACGTGCCGTCGGCCGAAAGACGCATGCTGGACGGCTCGAGCCAGCCGTTCAGGGAAAGACTGCCGCGGCGGCTGTCGTCGGCGGACAGGGTGAGAGTCAGTTTTTCGTCCGACTTGCCGCGCAGAGGCAGATTGTCTGCGTCGGCACGCAGACGGATGTTGCGAAGCTCAACGCCCTGAACGAGTTCGGCAAAACGCCCGTTGTCGATGGCGCCGTGCAGCGTCAGCACCGGTGCGGCGGGCGTGCCGGAAAGGGTGGCCGTAAGGTGAACCTGACCGGCAAGTCTCTGATCGGTCAGAGGAAGAAGTCTCCACAGCTGCCCCAGCTCGCCGTCGAGCACGACCTCTCCGTACAGCGGGCCGCGCATATCCGGCATGCTCGTACCGCTTGAGGGAGAGGTGAAGGGAATCCGCATGCGGATGTCGCTTCCCGTCAGTCCGAGAGCCTTTTTACTTTCTTCAGGCAGTTCCAGAAGCACCGTCAGCATTCGTCTTTTGCCGGAAATTCCGAGACGACCGGACACGTCGGCGGAAACAGGAGGAATGGAAGAGCGGGGAATGCGGATATCCTTCAAGTTTAACTTGAAGTTTCCTGTGGGATGCTGCAGCGTTCCTTCCATGTCGGCGCGGCATTCCACCATACCGGAAGGAAGAGCCGGAACGAAGGTTCGGAACTTTTTGAGATCCAGCTGCTCCAGAGCCGCCGTCAGGCGGACTTTTTTCGGAGACCAGGAGCCGGAAAGAGTAGCCTGTCCCGCAGGCTGAAACGTGAAGGTCATGCCCGGCGAGGAGAAGGTCTCATCCTTGTAGCGGATGACGGCGGGGCGCAGAAGTCTGAGTCCCGCCGGAGTGTTTCCGGCAAGGCCGAGAAGGGAGGGCGAAACGAAGGCTTCCACTTTCTGCAGTACGCCTTCTCCCGGTTTCCAGGAGGCACGCACGTCGGAGCGCACGTCTCCGTGACTTTGCAGAGAAATTTTTGCACCCGCGGCGTTGCCTTTTGCAGAGGCAGCCACACGGGAAAGGGAAAGTCCCGGAGTCTTCAGGTTGTTCAAAGCGGCCTGCAGGGAAACGTCGGGTTTTCCCCAGACATCCTTGACGGAGAGTTCCGTTTTCAGTCCGGAAAGGGAAAGTCCTCCCTGCGCATCGCTGAGGCGGAAAGTGGAAAGTTCGCTCTGCCAGCTCAGCGTCTGAAGATTCTGTGAGGAAAGCGTCAGATTCACGCTCAGAGGGGAGCCGGAGAGCTTCAGGCCGCTGACGCGCGCAAGAGGTTCCCAACGCGTGATCCGCACGTTCAGCTCACCGTCAAGGGATGGAGGCGTCAGCCCGAGAAGCGCGGCCACGGTTCCTTCCTTCCGTTCGGCAGGCAGGAAGGGCAGACGGGCGTTGAGTTTGCCCTGCACGGTATTGTTTTCCATGCTGAGATCGCAGCCGTCGAGAGAGAACGTCAGGCCTCGATGTTCGCCGGTTCCGTTTTCTTCCAGACTCCAGAGCGAGTCGAGTTTTGTATTCTGACCGTTGATGCGTGCCGCGGCGTGGAGGCGTCCGTTCAGAAGGGGACGCTCTGCGGAAGATGCTTGCGAATGTTCGTGCACTGCCGGGGATATGTTTTGAGACTCACCGGCGATGACCGCAGGCGTGTGTTCGGCAACGACAGCCGTTGAATTTCCTTCGGCAGGCTGTACGGCGTCCGCTTTGGCAGAAAGTCCTTTGACGAGATCTTCCGCCAGACGGGGAAGGTCGGTCAGAAGGCGGGGAATGTCTGCATGCGGAAGTTCCAGACCTGCCTGTATGTTTTCCAGAAGCAGGTCGGACATTTTCAGCTTGTCGCCCTTGAGCGAAATGGCGGCGCGCAGCGCCTCCGGCGTTCCGGAAAGGTCTCCGGAAAAACGGGCGCTGCCGGAAAGATCGGAAGAAAGCGTTCCGGCGTCGGCAAGCGTGCAGGCCGTGTGCAGCTCCACGTTTGTGGAGGAGGAAAGAAGCGGTCTGTCGGGGGAAAGCTGCAGGGTGCCGTGGATCAGAGCCTGAAGCCGCTCAGAACTCAGGGAAACCTCTTCCAGCAGTGTCTGGACGGTATCCTCGCCGCTTTTTCTGTCGGCCCGGGCGCTGCTTTTAAGAACGCATGAAGGCCCGAGAATGGCGTTCAGGGCAGGTTCGGTCCAGTCCATGTCCGAAAGTTCCACGGCCGCCGAGGCACGGACGCTCGCTCCGCTCTCCTGCTCCGAGGCGTCGGCCTCAACGCTGACCCGGACACTGCCGTTCTTCTGTCCGGCCAGAGCCCAGAGTCGACGGGCATCCTTGCCGCTTTCCACCTTCAGCGCGGCGGAAGCCTGCTTTTCCGAAAGATTGGCCGAAACGGAGGCGGATGCCGTCAGCATGGCGTTATCGCCGTCCAGAAGGCGGGCGGTAAGGGCGCTTTCCAGTGCTTCCGGCGTGCCGCTGCCCGTCAGCGTGAACTTTGCTCCTGTTCCTTCGCCCAGTCCGTCGGGCAGCAGAGAAAGAAGAGCAAGATCCGAGCCTTCGCCTTCAAGGGTAAGCGCAAGTTCGGGAGAAAGAGAGGCTTCAAGCTGCAGCGGCGGACAGTCCGCATTGTCACGGGCAAGGTTGATCGAAAGCTGTGCGCCTTCTCTGTTCAGCGCGGCGGAAGCCTGAAGCGTGGCCTGAAAGCCGTTTTTCAGAACGGTATCCGACAGCGAGGCATGAACGATGCCGAACTTGTCGATGCGGACGCCGGGCAGCCAGTCCGGCCAGTTACGGAAAAAATCCTCCGCCTGCCGGGTGGTCTCTTCAAGAGAAAAAGGAGCGGAAGGCGGCTGTTCGCTTTCGGAAGGAATCGTTTCAGGCAGACGCAGAAGTTTAGGAGCGTTGAGCGTGAGTTCCGCCACGGCAAGCGTTTGTGGCAGGGCGCTCCAGTCCATGCGAAGCTCGGCGCCTTCCGCTTCCAGCCAGGTTCCGCGGCCGTCGCTCACGGTGATGCCGGAAAGCCGGATGCGGGTGGGCAGAGGACCGCGGAAGGAGTCCACATGAGCGCTCAGGCCGGAGGGGAGCTGTTGCAGCGCATTGTTCACGGTTCGCGTCAGCCATGCTTCTCCGGTATCGCTCCGCAGAAAAAGCAACGCTCCTCCGCCGGCTGCAGCCGTAAGCCCGACAATGACGGCAAGACTCCCGATGCCGATGCGCAGCACTCTGCGCAACCTGGTTGCGGCAGGGACGGGGGCGGCTTCAACAGGCGTCTGCTGCTTTTCGTGTTCTTTTTCTTCGTGGTCGCTCATCAGAAACTCTGCCCGATGCTGATGTAGATCTGATAGTCCCTGTCATCGTTTTTCTTTTCCAGAGGAACGGCGACGTCGAGACGGACGGGACCGATGGGAGTGAAGTAGCGCAGTCCGAGGCCTGCGCCCCACTGGAAGTCCTGGAACAGGCGCGGATATTCGTCTTCATAGACCATGCCGCCGTCGAGGAAGGGAACGATGCCGATTGATTCGGTCACTCTGAAGCGGGCTTCCAGATTGACTTCATGGAACGAAATGCCGCCGCGCGGGTCGCCCTGACTGTCTTTGGGGCCGATGGCCTGATAGGAGTATCCGCGCACGGAACCTCCGCCGCCGCAGTAGAATCTCAGCGACGGCGGAATATTGTTGATGGATACGCCGAGAAAGGATCCTACCGTGGTTCGGGCGGCAAGCACAAGAAAGTCGTCATCGAAGGGCGCATAGTAGCCTGACGCCGTCAGCTTGGTGGACACCCCGGAAAAATTGCCGTTGTAGTAACCGCCTGTGGGCGCGACCTCCAACTGGGCGTAGGTGCCCCGGACGGGATTCATGATATTGTTGCGTGTGTCGCGCCGCAGCGCCAGAATGAGGCTGCTGTAGCGGTATTCATCCTTGTTGCCCCGGGTGACGGTACCGGTTTCGCTGAACACCTTGGCGCTGCCCCACCAGAAGGGGGAAATTTCGCGTTCCAGACCCACGTAGGCATTGAGGGCCGTGGTATCATAGGCGTCCGTATCTTCTCTGAGATAGGAGCTTCCGGCCAGCAGTTTCTGGTCGGTATGGCCGAAGGAGGGCTTTTCAAAATCCGCCTGAAGACCGCGCTTGTCTTGGGCAAAAGGAGCTTTCAGGGTGAGCTTTTCCCCCGCGCCGAAAAGGTTTCGGTGCTGCCATTCGCCGAGAACGCCTATGCCGGTATCCGTGGCGTATCGCGCACCCGCGCTGATGGTACGGAAACTGGATTCCCGCACGTCCACAAGAACCGGAAGAAGAAGGGCCGAGTTCTCGGCGGAGTCGGTTTTCACACCTTCGGAGGACGGAGCCGCCTTGACGTCCACAAAGCGGAACAGGCCGAGTCCCTGCAGTTCGCGCCTGTAGTCCTGCAGTCGTCTGTCGTCCCAGGGTTCACCCTGCTGCCATGTGACAAGGCCCTGCAGGTATTCGGGCTTGACCTTGTGCGTTCCCCGTATCTGCGCTTCTCCCATGACGGAAGCCGGACCGGGATTCACCACAACGTCGGCATTCAGCGTTTTTTCCGTCTTGTTCAGCGTATAACGGGTGGAGGCCACCGCCGCTTCCGGATAGCCCGAACGGTGCAGCGCTTCGGGAATCTCGTCGACGGCGGCAAGAACGTTGTCGGCTTCGGCGGGCTGCCCTGCGGCTATGGGAAGCGTTTCGGGAACGGGATCGGGCGTAATGCCGGGAAAAGGCGGAAGAGGCGCTGGGGACGGCATGTAGGAAAGATCGGCCTTTCCTATGAGATAGCGGGGACCGGGCGTAAGTGTGAGCGTGACTTTGGCGCTGCCGCCCGGGGTGTCGGATTCCTGCACGTCGGTGGCGGCGGTGCCGTCGTAATAGCCGAGGGAGTGCAGAAGTTTTACGGCGCTTTCCCTGTCCAGCCTTGCACGGCGCATGAGACCGATCATGCCGTCCGGCAACTGAGACTTCAACTGGACAAGCTGGCTGTGCTTCTCCATGGCGGAACGGATGGAGGATGCATCCTTGCTGTCGCCATCCACCACGATTTCCGTACTGTAGCGGACCGGATCCGTTTCAAAAAGCGGCACGGACTCTTCCGGCCGGCTTTCCGCGACTTCCCGGAAAAGTCCGCAGCCGGAAACCGTGCTCAGCAGGAGCGACGTTCCCAGCATAAGCAGGATATGGCGGACAGCGATGCTCATGATGCAAGCACTAGCATGGGTGTGCCCGACTTGCAAGGGAAGGCAAAAGTCCGTCTTCAGGAAATAACGTTCAGGACAGCAGAATTCGTCTTATTTCCTGAAGAAAGCGCACAAGACGAGGATGCGATGGATGTTCGAAGATGTCTTCCGATGCCCCTGTTCCAGGATTTCTCTCTGGGGAATGAAGATGACTCTGCCCGCAGCCTGACGGCAAAGTCCATCTTTTTTTGGGGGGGGGCGCAAGCAGGTCGTCTTTCCTGGAAGGAGTGTCACGTTCAGCACTTCATCGATCATGGCAACAGGGCGGAAGCGGTATGCCCGTTCACCCCTTTCTGCGGGCTGGACAGAACGCCGTACCGGAGTATACTTTCGCCAAAAAGGATGGAAAGAAGTAGTATGACTCAAGCCTTTGTCTGCCTCGGGTCCAACATGGGGGATGCGCAGGCTCACCTTGCCGGAGCGCGCGAGGTGCTTTCGACCATGCCCGGCGTGACGGTTGCCGCCTGTTCTTCGCTGTACAGCACGGAACCGCAGGGGAGAAAGGATCAGCCCTGGTTTCTGAATCAGGTGATCCGGCTCGACTGCGACGAAAGCGTGACTTCCGGAGTGCTGCTCGACTTCATGCTGGAGCAGGAACTCGCCATGGGGCGTGTCCGCCATGCGGATGATCACTTCGGCCCGCGCGTCATAGACATGGATCTGCTGCTTTTCGGCAACGAAGAGAAAAGCGAGGGAGAACATCTCATTCTTCCGCATCCGCGCATGACGGAAAGAGCCTTCGTTCTGGTTCCTCTGCTTGAAATTGCTCCGGATCTCGTCATGCCGGACGGAAGGAACGTGAAAAGTCTGCTGGATAAACTGTCCTGGCGTCTTGAAGGTTCCGTCATTTTCCAATAGATTCACCCATGCGCTGTTTTCGCAGTGTTCTTGTGACAACGATAACCTCGCTCAGGAGAGAGTATGATCATCAAGGTAGTCATTTTCGCGCTGGTCTGCTATGTGCTGTACAGACTGTTCATGAACGACAGCAAGAAGAGGGCGGAAAAGGAAGCTCAGCAGCAGAAGAAGCGCGTGGATTCGGGAGAAATGGTCAAGGATCCCGTTTGCGGAACCTATGTGGAAAAGGATAACGCCATTACCGTGCGCAACGGCGATCAGACCCTGCACTTCTGCAGCTACGAATGCCGTCAGAAGTATATCGACCGGTTCAACGAACAGCAGAAGCTCGACTGATTTCCGGGAGTCAGACACATTTCGGAGAATCGAAAAGAGGCGGAGAAATGAACGTTTCTCCGCCTCTTTTGGCATCTGTATGAGAAAAAAACACCCGGAAGGGCTGCCTTATTTTAGGTATGGCAGTTTCGTTTGTCTGGTCGGACGGCGTGACAGAGCCGTACGCCAGGAGGGAATAGGCGAAATTCTGAAGCCCGGTGCAAGGGCTGTTTTCAAGCGTATTGCGCTATGAAAGATCCGCTTCCCTGAAGGCGCAGAAAAAGCGCCTGGTGCCGTTGACCGCATACTGGGCGGTTCCTGCGCTTACCCACGGCAGACTGCTGTCGGGGAGGAGTTCTTCCCGGGTAAGAAACACGACGCATCCGCCTTCGGCAAGGTGCCCCCGGACAAAGGCAAGCATTTCCTTCCAGGGCATGAAGGCCCGGCTTACGATGAGATCGGCTTTCTTTCCTTCCATGAACTGTTCGGCACGGCCTCTGAATACCTGCGTTCCGGGCAGAGGGCAGCGAGCCAGTACCGTGGAAAGGAAAATGGTACGTTTGTCGCGGGATTCCACCATCCAGTAGCTGCCGTCCTGCCAGACCATGCGCAGGGGAATGCCCGGAAGCCCTGCGCCGGAACCGAGATCCCACGTTTCGGGAGACTCCAGAAGACCGGGCAGAATGTTTTTCCTGAGAAAGTCCGCCAGATGGAAGCTGTCGAGAATAAGATCTTCCAGAGCGTCTCTCCAGTGCTTGGCACCCACAAGATTCATCATCCTGTTCCAGCGCATGAGCAGGTCAAGATACGCCGCAAGCTGCGAGGACTGCTCCGCCGTAAGCGTGAATCCTGCATCTGCACACAACTTTCCGATAATGGCGGGGGAACAGTCATGCTTTGCCATCGGCTGCAACCCACTCGTCGAAACTGTTCTTGATGAAGTTTACAATGGCCGCGTGTTCTTCTCGGCCCGGTCCTTTGATTTCTACCGGTTCGCCGAAGCGCACATGAATGGGAAGAGAGGGCTTGATCCAGCCCATGTCCTTGATGAGGGAACCTTCTCCCCAGGCATCGGTCTTGAGCGCCACGGGCACGACGGGAACGTGAGCCTTGCGGGCCAGCTTTACGCCGAGACTGTTGAAGTCTTCGGGATTCACGTCGGGCTTGCGGCTGCCCTGTGAAAAGATGATGACGGATCTTCCGGACTCAAGATGCTTCAGGCCGCCTTCCATGACCACGGTGAGATCCTCGCGGGGATTGCTGCGTCCGATGGCCAGCGGATCGCGGGAAGCAAGTACGGGGCCGAGGCAGGGATAGTCGAGCAGCGATTTTTTCACCACGAAGGTCACGTCCTTGCGGGGCTGTATGATGCAGGGCAGGAAAAACGTTTCCAGCGTGCTCATGTGATTGGCTTCGAATACGCAGGGACCTTCGTTTTCAAGATGCTCCACGCCTTCGATGATGACGGGCGTGCCGATGCGTTCCATGAGTCTGCCGACAAGGTAGCTGTCGTACACCCAGCGCGATGCGTCGTAGTTCCCGGCGGAGGCCACGCGGCCTGCCCGGTACATGATGCCTGCCAGAGACAGATAAAAACGCAGAGAGGGGAACATGCCTGCAGAATGTCCCTCCGACCGGTAGTTGCGGGAATAATACTGTTCCATACTCGTTTCCGTCGCTTATTTCTTTTCTATGGGCGCGACACGGCGATGACGCTTGTGCCACGCGTTGAGCCGGGGTTCGTCCCCCTGATCCTTGCTCTGATAGTAGCGGCGCGCAACCACGGTTTCAGGCAGATATTCCTGATCCACCCAGGCGCCGGGAAAGTTGTGCGGATACTGATAGTCCTTGCCGTAGCCCCACTGCTTCTGCATCTTCGTTACCGCGTTTCGCAGATGCAGGGGCACGGGCTGCATGCCGTTGTTCTTTATTTCTCTCGTTACGTTGTGATAGGCCGCGTAGGTGGAATTGCTCTTCGGAGCGAGCGCCAGATACACGGCTGTTTCCGCCAGAGGAATATAGCCTTCCGGCATGCCCACGAACTCTACGGCCTGCTGACAGGCCACGGCCATCGGCAGAGCATGCGGATCGGCCAGACCTACGTCCTCCGAAGCGGAAAGAATGAGGCGTCGGCAGATGAAGCGGGGATCTTCCCCGCCTTCCAGCAGACAGGCCAGATAGTAGAGCGCGGCATCCGGATCGCTTCCCCGGATGGATTTGATCATGGCGGAGGCAAGTTCATAATGGCTGTCTCCGTCCTTGTCGTGCCGGGCCACGACTTCCGGCATGACCTTCTGTACTCCGGCCAGAGTGCGCTGATCTTCCGGAAGGCCGGAAACGTATTCCACAAGATTGAGCAGTGTACGGGCGTCTCCGTTGGAAAGCGCGGAAAGAAATTCCAGCACGTCGTCGGGAAAGGCTGTTCCGGTTTTTTCCGTGCCGCGGCGGGCAAGCGCAAGCAGATCGTCGCGCCCGAGCGGCTTCAGTCTGAGCACATGAAGCCGGGAAAGAAGCTGCCTCGTGACGCTGAACGAGGGATTTTCCGTGGTCGTGGCGATCATGGTGATTTCGCCGCTTTCAAGGATGGGCAGAAAGAAGTCCTGCTGCGCCTTGGAAAATCGGTGAAGTTCGTCGAGAACCAGAACTTCCACACCGGCGAGCTGGCGACGCAGCTGCTGAATTCCGGCTTCGGGCGCGGAGAGGCGCAGCATTTTTTTTCCGGTGGCGCGGGCCAGCAGCAGGGCGAGCGTGGACTTGCCGCATCCCGGAGGTCCGAAAAGAAGCAGACTCGGAAGAGACGGACCGTTCAAAAGCGCCTGTATCTGCGCGCGCAGATGAGGCTGCCCAACGAAATGTTCCAGATCGGAAGGACGAAGACTTTCCGGCAGCGGACGGTTCACTGTTGTTCTCCCGGATGCTGACGTTTCCACCAGTGCAGGCCGAGGGCCATCATGGCGGCGGTTTCCCAGCGCAGTACGCGTTCCCCCATGCTCAGGGCCTGGAATCCGGCCTGAATGAGCTTGTCCGCCTCATCCGGCGTAAAGCCGCCTTCCGGACCGATGACACAGAGCGTTCTGCCCGGAAGACCGAGGAAGGCTTCCGACATGAAGCTCTGAGAGGGCAGACCGCTTTCCAGAAGAACCTGCTTATGTTCAAAGCCCTCGGATGCTCTGATAAGTTCGTCCACACCTCCGGGCAGCGTACGCAGTTCCGGCAGCCAGGGATTGCGGCACTGTTTGGCTCCGGCCACCAGCGAGGCGTGCCAGGTTTCCTTGGCATCCTGCGGCACGGGGAACTGACTGCGTTTTGCCTGCCAGAACCACAGACCGTCGGCCTCCAGTTCCACGGATTTTTCCAGTATCCAGCCGCGGCGGGCTTCCTTGCCCCAGCCCACGGCCAGCACGACGCCGGATGTCGGACGGGGATGCCGTTTCTCGTTCAGTATCTGCAGCGATGCGCTCTGTTTTCCGATCCTGAGGATGCGGCACAGAGCCTCGCGGCCTTTGCCGTCGAGAACCAGAACTTCGTCGCCCGGGTGCAGTCTGAGGACTCTGCCCATATGATGCGCTTCCGCGCCGGCGATCTCAAGTTCGTTCTGCCAGTGTTCCGGCGGAAGGTAAAACGTATGCATGGCTGATATTCTCCTGAAAGGGCCGATCTTCTTTCTCTCTTATACCCGCTCGACATCGTTTTGAAAAGTCCGCAGGAGGCACGGTATCAGGCAAAGAAGTGCAGCCAGAGCATGGAAAGCGGCATGGAAAAGAGAAAGGCGGGCAGCATGCTCAGGATGGGAAACTGCATGATGCCGCAGGTACGCAGTCCCGTGGCCAGCATGATGAATCCGCCGCAGCCGGAGAAGTTGTCCAGAAGAAAGGGCGAGGTGTACTGGCCGACGAATCCTGCCGAAAGCAGAACGAGCATCTGAACCAGAAACTGCGGAACGCAGAGAATGCCGATAATGGCGCCGGTATTGGCTGCAATGAACAGAGCGGTGGGAAAATCGAGCAGAACCTTGATGATGAGCAGCGAGGGATCGCCGGTAAGTCCTTCCTGCATGGCACCGAAGAATCCGAGTCCGCTGGCGGCAAAGACGACAAGGATTATGGAAAACTGTTCTTTCATATATTCCAGAGAGCTGTTCTGCTTTTTTCCTAAACGGCTGAAGGCCGCGGCGACCTTCTGGGCAAGAATCATGATGAGATGCTCAAGTCTGAACATTTCTCCTACAAGAGTTCCGATCAGAAGGGAGCAGACTACGGGCGGCAGAGCCTGCGTTTTGCCTATCATGAATACGCCCATGCCTATGTTTATGCAGCCGAAGACCAGCAGAAGATGTCTTCGGAAAGTTTCTCCCAGAAGCCTTCCGACGTAACTGCCGATAAGTGCGCCGAAAAAAAATGCACGACGAATTGATTTCCGGACCGATCATGTTTTTCTCCTTTTTTTACATGAGACACGGATTATGCGGATGCACAGGTATTTGTTTGAAATGATCTTTAAGGCACGGCTCGACCGTGCCGGCATGAAGTGACTTCATGTCGGAAATATGCTGCCTTATGGCAGAAGAGCGCGACAGACCACGGCACGCAGTTGCGTGGCGGTTCCTGTTGAATATGAGGGCCGGGGAACAGGGGGAGAGAGGCGGAAGATGCGTAATAAGGGGCGTGCAGCTTCCCGGAAAAGGGGAAGACGCATAGCGGCGGAAATCTTGCGGAGTCGCTCTTTGAGTCCTGAACGGCTGCCATACCCTAGAACGGCGGCACGGGTGACGTCAAGAGATACATGGAAAAGCGCCGAGTTACAGATCTCCGGGATCTCTGTGTGGCGCCTTCAGTGGCAGGAAGACGGGCCCGGACTCTCCGCCTTGGCTGTTTTTCAGAGGGCGTGTTTCGTGTCCGTCTTTTTTGATGTCAATATTTTGTAATATTCCGGAAAGACTTTTCAACTTGATCTTTTCACCCAGCAGAGAGAATTTCAAAACAAGGGGTCACTACATTCTAAGGAGTCCTGTATGGAACTTTACGAAGAGATAAGAAACGCCCTGAAAAGAAGAGGCTGCCCCTGGATTGAGGATCATGTCTTCGAATTCATGGGACAGAAGCTTCGCTTTGACATTCATGATCTTGGACAGAACTATATTCTGAGGATCGTGCACCGAGCGGTGGATGGCAGCAGGGCAACGCCGTCCGAACCTTATATACGCAAGGACTTTTCCTTGGAGAAAACCGTTGCCAAGAGTTCTCTCAGCAACGGAAGTTTGAAGAAGACCTGCGAGACTCTGGCCGACGGTTTCCTGTTCTGGCTTGAAGGCTTGTGCTTTACGCCGACTGTCGCCAGGGAAGTTGTTCCTGTGAGAAGGGCTGGCCGCCCGGGCTCCAGGCGTTGATGTCCCGGACAGGCCTGCGCCGTGAAAGGAACCGTTTGTCCCCCGAAGTCAAAAGCTTCGGGGGATTTTCTTTAAGACTGAAAACTCCCCGCTATGCGGGGAGTTCCAAAAAGGCGAAGCCTTTA
>OOCM01000376.1_pt1 | contig 46150 bp, 39 predicted proteins | sample 1671111 | NCBI WGS metagenome assembly OOCM01 (sample SAMN06348123, study PRJEB24527) | human gut metagenome | biome: human gut; feature: ankylosing spondylitis patient; material: feces | host: Homo sapiens | place: China | collected 2015-10 | reverse complement strand
CTAGCTGGGGGTTTTCTTTTAACCAAAAAAAGCCCGGATATTTGTCCGGGCTTTTTCTGTTATCTCCGGCAGGACTTCCGGGGATCTTACAGTACAGGCACGGCAATCCAGATTTTCCCCGATACCTGACGTTCATCACGATGAAATCATGAGAGAAGCCTACTCGTTGTCGCGATCATGCGGCCTAAAAACTCTGATTCCGATACCGGCCGTCCCCCGCCTCACAAATAAAAATCCCTTCCAGCTCCGACACGAAGCTGTTCAGGTCAGCTTGTCGGAAGATAACAGCACGCATGCTGGATAAACACCGACTCAACGCATCTTTTTCTCGTAGCGACATTTCCCCTTCAAAATCCAATCCCGGCAACAGCGCCAGCCTATTCTTCTAGCCTGATATATTCTTCAAGCCGGGGTCTGATTTGCAGTTATCCCCTTCCTTTTTTTCAAAAGGCGACAAGTTGCCATCCTCACTGTCGTGAAAACGGCATCTCTCCTTTTTTGAGGAAAAAAAGAGAACGCCATCCCCGAGAGGAACGTTTCCGAGTATAATGAAGTGTCTATTTTTTGCGTTTTCAAAGCAGAATCAGAAATTTTTTTAAAAAAAACTCTCAAAAGCTTGACACCCCCTCCTCATCCTGCTAATTACACACCTCGCCGAGAGACAAAAAGCTCATGTAGCTCAGTTGGTAGAGCGCATCCTTGGTAAGGATGAGGTCATCAGTTCAATTCTGATCATGAGCTCCACATTTTCTCTGCAGTACCAGAGTCGGGATGTAGCGCAGTCTGGGAGCGCACTTGAATGGGGTTCAAGGGGTCGCTAGTTCAAATCTAGTCATCCCGACCAGAATTTCAGGGAGTTACGATGGTAAATCGTAACTCCTTTTTCTGTTAATCAATCCCGTTCTTTCGGCGCATCAAATTCTTGCTCCCCCGGCCACGCCCGCCCATCTTTTTCTGCGTTTCATGGCTTCGGCAGGAAAGTTCCGCCGAGATCTCAGCCAATGCCGTTTTTATCCGGCATCGCCGGTACGTTTCTGACTTGGCCTTTGTTTGCAAAACGGCATGGAGAAAAGACGGGCGGCTTCGATACGCTTTTTTCAAAAATGCATGTTCAGAACCCGGACTGCCTATGAAGCGCGAACAGGATTCTCAAAGGATGATTTTCACCTCGACTGGGCGGAATCTGCCTGTACTACGCATGAGGGTCAGTGAAAAGTGATGGACGGTCGGGAGAAGGGGGGGCGGGCCTGTCTCATCCTCTCTGCCGGATGAACGGAAAGAAGAGGACAGGCTGACGGCCGGATATCAGACACAACGGCATCTTCCGGTGGGAAGGGACAGAAGTCTTCCGTCTTTGGAGCAGGCTGGTAAACTTTCTGTACCGGGATAAAAATAACCTGTCATGTATGTAAGTTGTTGTGAATGCAGCATGGGCCCGTCCTGATATCCGGAGACATATTAAGGCGCATCGCAGGCTGATACGGAGAATGGCGGAGACGTTATTGCAGTCAGGTATTTCTTCACCCGGAATTTGTTTTAATTTTCCGTGGGATTTTCTTGCATACCGGCATGAAAATGGGCAAAGTAAGGCGTTGACGTTGTCATGCCCGGCTGATGTTCCGACATCGGCCGGAGTTTTATCGTCCAAGGAGTGCCTATGTCCAAACCTGAACAGCCCACAGGGGCCATGAATCGTTTTCTGAACGCGGTGGAAGCGGCCGGCAACAAGCTGCCGCACATCACCATGCTTTTCATTTATGCTCTGCTGATTGCTATTTTCCTGTCTTTCCTCCTTTCCTTTGTCTCCTTTGACTACAAGCATCCGAGCACCGGTGAAACCATCAAGGTGCTCAATATGCTCAGTCCGGAGAATCTTCTTGATCTGGTTGTTTCCTCGGTCAAGAACTTCATGAACTTCCCGCCCCTCGGCATGACCATCGTGGCCACCATGGGCATAGGTATTGCGGAAGGCAGCGGCTTCATTCATGTGCTGCTCAAAAAGCTGCTCAGCATCATTCCCCGCAATATTCTCACTCCCGCCGTCCTTTTTGTTTCCATTCTCTGCCACATCGTTTCCGACTCCGCCTATGTGGTGCTTATGCCCGTGTCGGCTCTGATCTTCTATTCCTGCGGTCGTCATCCTCTGGCGGGCATAGCCTGCTCGTTCGCCGGTCTTGCCGGCGGCTTTACGGCAAGCTATACGCCCTCCATCATTGACCCCGTCATGCAGAGTTTCACGCAGGCCGCCGCGCAGACCCTTGATCCGAACTATTCGGTCAATGTGCTCTGCAACTATTTCTATGCTCTCGGCGGAACCTTCTTCGTTATCGCCGCCTGCTGGTATGTGACCGACAAGATCGTGGAGCCCCGTCTGCGTGCGACCATGCCGCTGGACAGCGGTCTTGAAAATGATCCCGATCTGCAGCTCAATCCCATCAGCGCCGAAGAAGCAAAGGCCTTCCGTCGGGCCTGCTTTGCCTGGGTCGGACTCATTCTGCTGTTCTTCCTCCTGTGCTGGCCGGATAACTCCCTGTTCCGTGCGCCCGACGGCAGCCTGACCAGTCCTCAGGCTCCTGTCATGCAGGCCATCGTGCCGCTGTTGTTCCTGTTCTTCGCCGTTCCCGGCCTCGTGTACGGATTCGCTTCCGGCTCGTTCAAGAACAGTACCTCCGTGATCAAGGCGATGGAAAATGTTCTGAACATGCTGCTTTCCTTTATTGTGTTCGCCTTCTTTGCCGCACAGTTCCTCTATGTGTTCGGCAAGTCCAATATCGGAACGCTGCTGGCTATTGCCGGTGCTGAATTCCTGAAGAACATGGGCCTGCCTTCCGGGCTTACCCTGTTCGGCATCATTCTGCTGACCGGTATGCTGAACATTCTCATCACGTCGGCCACGTCCAAGTGGGCCATTCTGTCCACTATCTTTGTTCCCATGCTCATGATGCTGGGCATTTCTCCCGAGCTTACGCAGGCCGCCTTCCGCGTGAGCGACTCCGCCGTGAACGTGTCCACGCCGCTGTTCCCGTTCTATCCGCTGCTCATCATGTACTGTCAGAAGTATGCCAAGGCCACGGGTGTGGGTACCCTCTGCTCCATGATGCTGCCCTATACGCTGGCGCTGCTCGTGGTGCTTACGGCGGTTCTGTACATCTTCTGGATGATAGGCATTCCGCTCGGCTTCAACAGCGGTTATGTGTATCCTCCCTTGAACTAAAAATTTTTCAGAAGGCATGAATCATGGCTCATGAATATGCTGAAGAATTGACCGAGCGCTTCCTGCGCTATGTTGCGGTTCCCTCCGAAAGCGATCCTTCCGTCGGCGTTGTGCCCAGTACGGAGGGGCAGCGCAAGCTGGCCGAACTGCTGGCAGCCGAGCTGCAGGAGCTGGGGCTTGTGGAAATCGAAGTGAACGAGCACGCCATCCTTACGGCGCTGCTTCCCGGGAATGTTTCTGGCGCTCCGACCATAGGATATGTGGCTCACCTCGATACCGTGCCCGTTGCGCTTTCTTCTGAGGTGCATCCGCAGATCATCCGTTATGAGGGCGGCGATGTCTGCCTGAATGCCGAGAAGGATATCTGGATCCGCCTTGCCGAGCATCCGGAACTCGGGGATTACGTCGGTCAGGACATCATCTTCACCGACGGCACCAGCGTGCTCGGCGCCGACAACAAGGCTGCCATCGCCAATGTGATGACCATGCTGCACGTCATGACGTCCAAGCAGCTTCCGCACGGCGATATCCGGGTGGCCTTCGTGCCGGATGAGGAAATCGGTCTGTGCGGCTCGAAGCTCCTGGATCTGAACAAGTTCAAAGTGGACTTCGCCTATACCATCGACTGCTGTGCCGTCGGCGAACTCGTGTATGAGACCTTCAATGCCGGAAGCGTGGTGTTCGACATCAAGGGCGTCACGGCTCATCCCATGTCCGCCAAGGGCGTGCTGGTGAACCCTCTGCTTGTGGCGTCGGACATCATCGCCTGCTTCGACCGCAAGCAGACTCCCGAGCACACCGACGGCAAGGAAGGCTATTGGTGGTTCACCGGTATGGAATCCAACGACAGCCGTTGTATTCTGCGCATGAATATCCGCGATTTCGACAAGGAAACCTACGAGGCCCGCAAGAAGTATGTGCTTGATGTGGTCGACTTCATGCGCATACGTCACAGAAGGGCAGAGATAAAGGTTACCCTGACGGATGTTTACGGGAATATTGTCGATTCTCTCGGAGAAGACAGAGCGCCCATCGATCTTATGTATGAAGCTGCGCATGCCATCGGCATTGAGCCGAAAACCATTGCCATGCGCGGAGGTACCGACGGATCTGCGCTTTCCGCCAAGGGCCTTGTCACGCCCAACTACTTTACAGGCGGCCTGAACTTCCATTCCAATGCGGAGTTCCTGCCGATTCCTTCCCTGTGCAAGTCTCTTGAGATGACGCTCAAGATTCTGGAACTTGCGGTGAAGAAGTCCGTGAACCGTTAATGATTTCCGATTGACGGTAAAAAGACGCCGGGGAGCGGGGATGTCCGCTTTCCGGCTTTTGTTTTATGGAAAGACTTGCCGTTGCTTTTTTGCTTGTTTCTTTTTTTTGAGTACAGAACGGTACCGAGCCTGATGCCGATCTGGACGCCTCCGGCAGTCTGCAGACCGTGCGCAGGAAAGGAGATTCAGTCGGGCTTCGGAAAAACATGGGGGCTGGCCATGTCGGGAGATAAAAGCATTTGCGGCGGAATACAGAACATCCGGCTGCGGTCATCAAACCTCAGCCGGATGCATAGGCGCAGGATTTCCGGGACAGCTTGTCGTTGATCAATGATGAGGCGCTGACCTATGGAATTTTTCCAGATGCACCAGACAGAGCATGACGCCTATGAGAATGAGCGCGCTGCCCGCCCAGAAGGAAAGCGAGACGGATTCGTCGAGAAACAGAATGCCGAGCACGGCAGCGGTCAGAGGCTGAACAGGATAGAAAGCGGAACAGGTTCCGGCTTCGGCAAGAGAAAGGCTTTCATTCCAGAGCAGATGGGCAACGCATGTGCACATGACGGCCATGTACAGCAGAGAGAGCAGAACGCCTGTATCCCAGATGACGGGCGTACGGGCAAGTTCCACGGCGGAAGCAGGAATGGTGCACACCAGAGCTACCCCCATGCTCCATGCCGTGATGAGCAGGGGATGATAGGCATGACCGATCTTTCGTATGATGATGGAAACATACGACCAGATCAGCACGGACAGGAGAGAAAGAATGATGCCGGTCATCATGTCGCTGCCGTGCACGCCGCCGATGATGAAATAGACGCCGATGATGCCCAGAAGCAGTCCAGCGCCTTTCTGAAGGGTGAAGCGCTCATGCAGAAAGACGGCCGCCATGATCATGATGACGATAGGATTCAGAGAGTTGACCAGCGCGGCGAAGGAGGCGTTGGAATATTTGGTTCCGAGCAGCTGCAGCACCAGCGCCACGAAGTAGCCGAACACGCCGATGATGAAAATGTATTTGTAGTCCTTCCGCTCTATGGGGCGGAATTTTTTTATGCGTATGAAAATGAAGAGGATCAGAAAGGATACGGCATAGCGCGCCAGCGAAACGGTGAAGGGCGGCACCTTGTCGAGCACGTACTTACTGACGACATAAAGGCTTCCCCACAGAAAGAAGGTGAGGAAAAGGTAAAGATACACAAGGTATTGACGCATTGTTTCCAGGATACGGCTCCGTGGAGAAAATCATACAAGAGAGAGCTTTTTCCATGCTCCCCGATGAAAACGAAAAAGAAAGATGACGGCCCGGCACAGTTCATCGATGGTCATGGCGGCCCAGACGCCGAGAATGCCGAATCCCATCAGCGAGCCGAAGCCCCATGAGCCGCCGACGGCAACGACCCAGCAGAAGAATATGGCAAGCAGGGTGGGAAACATGACGTCGCCGCAGGTCTGCAGAGCTCTGACCATGACGATGTTGACGGCCCTTCCCAGCTCCAGGGCCACGTCGATGAACATGACGAGGCGGCAGAGGCGGATAACGTTTTCATCGGCGGTGAGTAGTCCGAAGATGGACGTGGAAAAGACGGCGATGAGTGAGGAAATGCCCGCCGAGGCCAGGCAGGAGATGATGGTGACCCGCCTGACGAGATTTTCGGCATCGGTGAAGCGTTTGGCTCCGAGGGCTCTTCCGAGCAGAATCTGCATGGCCTGGGAGATGGCGGAGGTGAACAGATAGGAGCACATGGCCAGCATGGTGGCATACGTTTTGACCACGGCTTCTCCGGTGCTGAAGGTGTTTATGATGGCGAGAATGACGATCTGACTGAAGGAGTAGGAGAAGGATTCCCCGCAGGAAGGCAGACCGAGCTTGAGGATTTTCCACAGTTCGGCGCTGCGGCAGGAGAACAGACGGCGGAACGACAGGTCGAGCCGCAGATACTTTTTAACTTCGTGAAAGAGAAGAAGCGCTCCGAGAAAGCGGGATATGACCGAGGGGATGGCGACGGCCACGGCCCCCTGCATACCCAGCCCCCAGAGAAAAAGCATGTTGCCGCTTATGTTGATGATGTTGAAGAGAAAGGCGACAAGAAGGCACTGCTTCATGTAGGTGTTGCTGCGCAGGTAGGCGCTCAGCGAGAACATGATGGCCTGAAGAAAAAGCCCGCCTCCCGTGATGCGGAGATAGGCGACCGACTCATCTATGATTTCCGGGGGCACCTGAATGGCCGACAGCACGGGGCGTGCCAGAACGGCAAGCAGAATGCCGATGGCCAGACTGACGGTCAGATTGAAGTAGAAGGACAGCACATAGACCTGCTGTTCCTTCTGCCGGTTCTGTGCGCCTTTGTACTGGCTTATGAGAATGAGGGAGGCTGCGGAAAGCACGGAAAGACTGACGGCGAGCATGTCGAGGATGGTGTTGGCCTGATTGATGGCCGTGGCGCTGTAGTCGTTTCCCACCATGATCTTGTCCACATTGCCGACGAGCAGCTGAAGAACGAGCTCAAGAAAAATGGGAAAGGTGATGCGCAGAAGCTGACGAAGCTCGCTGCTTTGAAAGGAAAAGAGGAACATGGAAAGGCGGAGGCTGGAACGGTAAGGATAACTTTTACGGGCGGGGCATCGGCGGCAGAGCTCGTCCCCGTCGCTGCTTTTGGGACGTGCGGCGGGAGAGCCTTCCGGCGGACGCTGTGGCCGGAGAACAGGAACAGAACGAAGCCGGAGCGCAGGCTGCACCGTAACGATGCCGGCCGATAGCGGCACTGGGGATGTGCCCGACTTCGGAAAAGAGAGTTCTTTCCGGCGGACACCTTGCTCCTGCGGCCTTATTCTGTAAAGAAAAAAGTGAAGGCTCCCATCCCGGAGGCGGGGAAGACACGTTCAGGAAGGCTGACGCTCAGACGGAAAAAGGGAGGTCGTCGATCTTTTGAAACAGGTACTAGTCCGGGGGGAGGGCAGCAAAAAACGGTTCTGCACGACGGTAACCTGCAGAACCGCCTGTTTCGAGTGCCAGCTTCGGACGAAGAGGATCAGTCTCTGCCCCGTTTCGTCCGTATATTGAGGGCGTCCATGATGTGCAGAATATGAATTTTCATGGCGCTTCTGGCTCCTTCTGCGTTGCGGCTGACCATGAAGTCGAGAATAAGCTGATGATCGTAACGGCTGCGGTGCAGAGCTTCAGGGTTGCGGGGCGCAAGATCCATGGCCTGCTCGAAGGCTTCCTGAAGAACAGGCATGAGGCGATTCATGAATTCGTTGTGCGTGGCTCTGGCAATGGCTCTGTGGAAGGTTCTTTCATCTTCCAGAAGCTGAGGATCGTCGGGGCTGCTGGCGGCAATGCGTTCTCCGAGTTCACAGATGTGCTTCATTTCGTTGTCTGTTGCCCGGAGCGTGGCATAGTAGGCGACTTCGGGCTCGAAGATCATGCGCATTTCGTACACGGATTCCGCGTTTGCTTCCAGAGTTGGTACGTCATGAAGCTCCCGGAAGGAGCGCACCTTGAAGTCGTCCCGCACATAGGTTCCCCGGCCGCGACGTATTTCCAGCACGTCGCGGGCGGCAAGCATGCGTATGCCTTCTCTCAGCGTTATGCGGCTGACCCCGAGCTTTTGGGCAAGCTCCAGTTCGTTGGGCAGTTTGTCGCCGGGCTTGAGCTTTCTGTCCACGGTAATCATGGAGAGAATGTTTTCGGCCACGCTGTCGGAAAGTCGTTCGGTTTTTTTCAAGGGGATCTCCGGAAACAATGCTGGTGCTCAGCAGTTACCAAGCGTCCGGGCAGAGATATCCCTGCCCGGATGCTTCGTGTACAACTCACGTCTTTATGACGTGAACGGTGAAGTGTCCTTCTGCAGTCATGCGCTCTTAGAGTAGAACAAGCCTGCAAAGGTGTCCATGGTCTCGATGCTCCTCCCGGTCATGGCTGGTGACGGCCCTGCCGCTACCGGTGCAGGGCTTTTCAGAAAGAAGGTGTTCTGAGACGTGGCTCGCTTTTACCGGGCTGCGTTGTGCGAGTCCCTGTAGGCTCTGCCGTTGCGGTTCTGTTCTTTCATGGCGGCAATGAAGCCTTCCAGCGTCACGTCTGCAGGCCGGTAGGCCCATTCCGTGGAAATAAGAACTTTCTGGCCCATGGCCTCGAATTCGCCTTCCTCTATTTCCACGTCGTCGAAGCAGACCGGAAGTCCTATGGACGAGTTGAAGGCCATGATGGCGTCACGTTCCTCGTACTTCTTTTCGTAGGTCAGAAGGCAGAGAACGCCGAGAGAGACGATTTCGCCGTGAAGATGGCGGTGTCCGTTCCGGGTGACGGTGGCTCCGTAGTACACGCAGTGGGCAAGAGAGGAGTTATAGTAGTAATCCGGGATATGGCTGGTCATGTTGGAGACCAGACCCGTGGAAATGATGATGTCCAGCGTTACCTGCTCCAGTTCATGAGAAGCCTTCTTGGCCTTGCAGGCTTCCAGCGCCTTTGCGCCGTAGCGGAGCAGAGGCGTGGTGCATACGTGGGAAAGCTGCACGCCCATAAGCGGCGTGTGATCAAGTTCGGCATCCTTGCTGGAGAAAACGGCTTCACATTCCTTGGAGAGCGCGTCGCCGATGCCGGCCCAGAGCAGCTCGGCGGGGGAGTCGGCAATGATGTCGGAGTTGATGAAGGTGTGCTTGGCAAGTTTCGGATAATAGTACTCGCGGAAGCTGCCGTCGGGATTGTAAATGACGCAGATGGCGGTGACGGAGGCACAGTTGCTGGCCACCGTGGGGAAGCAGAACAGGGGCTTGTCCATTTCGTTGGCCACATACTTGGCGGTATCGCAGGCACGGCCGCCGCCGACGGCAAAGATCATGTCGGCCTTCTTCACGGATTCGTTGTCCATGAGCATTCTGCCGTTTTCGTACGTGGAATCGCCGCCGAACCAGACGAAATCGATGATGGATACCTGTGAGTTCTCAATCCCCTTGAGCAGCGCGTCGCGAGCTTTTGCCATGGCGGTCTTGCCGCCGATGACCACGGCCGTTTTGCCGTACTGTCTGGTAACCTGGGGGATTTCGCTGTAGCAGTCTGAACCGATGGAATAGCTGGGAAGATACATATTGTAGTGAGACATAAGATTCTCCTGTATGTTTAGCCGGTTGAGGAATATACTGTGCCTCCTCACGGTGGAGGACTCCGGTGTAGTGAGTTAGTTGTCTTATGTCAAGATTTGATGTCTGTTCTTTTATAATTTTTTTTCAGAAGACAAACAGAATCGTCATCTTTTGGGAGCTGCCGGTCAGAAAAGATTCTGAAAAGGGCAGAGAGGCGAGGGGAGGTCAGGGGTACGGCGTTTTTGAGTCTGTCGTTTTCCGGCCGGAAACAAAACTTCGGCGTGAAGACAGGCAGGACACGGCTGTCTTCGGCGTGATGCGGTTAAAACAAAAAACCGGTCAGAAATTCTGACCGGTCCAATATTTTTCTGGTGGAGATGAAGAGATTTGAACTCTCGACCCCTGCCTTGCGAAGGCAATGCTCTCCCAGCTGAGCTACATCCCCATTGTCGGCATCGCGCCAACGGGAGAGACTTTAGAAAAGCCGGTCGGGAATGTCAAGCAATATCTGGCAGTATTTTTCGGGGCGGAAGAGGCACGGGATTTATCCGGCATCGCTCTGACTCGAGCGAAGGCAGCTGAGACATTCGGCAAGAGCGTCCTGAACGAGTTCCCGGCTGTGTTTTGTCGCCTCTTCAGAGGGGTTCTGCGTGAGATGGTCGTTTTCAGCAGCGGAAGGCACGGCGGGGGGAGTGTCCGCTTCCGGCATCGGGAGACCTTCCAGTATGCGGAAGGCTGTTTCCGCAGCCTGTTTCCCGGCGACCATGGCTTCGAGAAGGCCGAGATGCTTTTTGTTCTTGACGCAGGTACCTGCAGCAAACAGGTTTTGCTTTACGCGTCCGTGCGGATCGGCGGGAAGTACGGCGCCTTTGCCGCAGGCGCAGAGGACGACGTCATGACTTTCGCAGAGACGGCCGAGTTCCGCCTGTCCGACGGGGGACGATGTTTTGATGGCGATGCCGGAAAGCGTCAGCGTGAGCATGGTGCGTTCCACGATTTCCGCCGGAACAGGGGGAAGAATCGGAGATGGCGGCGTATCGGATTCCCGGAGCGGCGGACGCATGAGCGTGATGCCGGCAACGGGAGCGGCCTCGTGGAGAGTAACGTCGAAGCCGTGCTCGTGGAGCGTCCAGGCCGCCTGCAGTCCGGCGGGGCCGGAGCCGATGACGGCGACTTTACGGCCGGATCGGGGAAGATCAGAAAAGGGCAGGTAGAGAATGTCCGGATGCCGTTCCGCCAGGTTTCGCATCAGCTGGAGCAGGGGAAAAGGACGTCGCTGTGCGGCTGAGGGGCAGGCGTTATTCCCGTACGGATCGCCGAGAAAGGCGAGAATTCCTCCGAAGGGCGTAAGGTTGCGCCATTCCCGGCAGGCTTCAAGTTCCCTGTCCTTTTCGAGCAGGGCGAGCATGCGGGCGTAGTTGATGCCGAGAGGCGACCGCGTCTGACACGGCGGCAGTGACGTTGTTTTTTCGTCGTGCATAAGATCTGTGGGGCAGGTATATGCGGAATGATCCGGAAAGTCGGCGTGAGACATGGCGGAAGAGTATCTCCCTGATTCCGGGCATCGGGCTTTTGCCGAGAGCGGGGAAGGCTGCTCGAACCCGGAAGAAGCGTTGATGGTTTACCCCGCAGATAGGGGCGTATGGGCGTTTACGTCAAGCGGAGGAATGGGGAAACGCCGTGCAATGCCGGAAAAGAACCCCTTTGCGGGGAGGGATTCCTCAGCTCTGCCTGCCGGTTCCGACGGCGGGATTGTATTTTCCGCTCATGTGCAGAATGTCGATGCGTATCACGGCCGTTCTGTTCAGCATGCGTTCCGGCACGGGAAGTTCACAGCGGCTCTGATATTTTTCAGCCAGTGCGGCCAGCGCCTTCTGTTTTTCGTCCGGATCGTCGACGAGGACGGCCCGACCTTCGCCGCAGAGGCTTTCATAGCGTGTTGTGGCATGCGCTCTGTCGATTTCGAGTACCTTGTGGACGGAAAATCCCACGCATGGATTGCGCTTCAGACAGTCAAGCTTGCGCCCTTCCGTAGCGGAGTGCATGTACAGCGCGTTGTTCATGAAGACGAAGTTCAGCGGAAGTACATAGGGATGCTCTTCCGCATGAAAGGCAACGGTGACGACATCTGCTTCCTGAAGCAGACGTTGAAGAAAGGAGGCTTCGGAACATTCCCTTTCGTGACGACGCATATTCTGTTCTCCGAAAGAATAAAGGTGGGAAAACAACAGATCCGTTTTTCTGAAGAAGAGCTTTTTTGTCAACCCGTAATGGGCGCAGACGTCGCTGCTTTTGTTGAAAAGCGCGCTTTGCTCCAGAGCACGCCTGTTCGGTGAAAAAGAATAGGCGAGCAGATTCAGTGCGGAGGGAAGGCCTGCCGGCGGGAGGCAGGCGGCTTTCGTTTGCGGAGGGCGGCGTTAATGGCTATGATGGCGCGGTTCCTTTCGGGAACAGTTCATATGCCGCAGTTTCGGCGGAAAAGGGAGAACGGATATGCTGGGTGCCATAATCGGCGATGTCGCAGGTTCGCGCTTTGAGTGGAGAAATTACAAGCAGAGGGATTTTGAGCTGTTCACGCCGGAATGTCACATAACGGACGACAGTGTGCTCACGCTTGCGATTGCGCAGGCGCTGCTTGAGTGCGGCGATGACCGGGAAAAGCTTGCGGAACATGCCGTTTCTGCCATGCGAGCTTTCGGCAACCGCTGGGCCGAGGGCTGCTACGGAGGCCGTTTTTCCCGGTGGCTGATCAGCGATCACCCGGAGCCGTACGGCAGCTACGGCAACGGCGCAGCCATGAGGGTGAGTGCCTGTGCCTGGGCGGCTGATTCTCTGGAGGATGCGCTGGACATGGCCGGAAGGGTGACGGCGGTGACGCACAATCATCCTGAAGGCATTCGCGGAGCCGAGGCCGTTACGGCGGCGATATGGTTTGCTCTGCACGGAGAAGCGCCGGAGGATATTCGAAAGAAGATTGCCGCCACCTGGTACCGGCTCGACGATACGCTGGATGATATCCGCATGCGGGACAACTTCGATGTCAGCTGTCAGGGAACCGTGCCTCTTGCCATTGAGGCGTTTCTGGAGTCCGACGGTGTGGAGAGCGCCGTGCGCAATGCCATTTCGCTCGGCGGCGACAGCGACACGCTGGGAGCCATGGCGGGCAGCATGGCGGAAGCGTGTTTCGGGGTGCCCGACGAACTCAGAGCGCAGGTTCTGCCGTATCTTGACGCGCCTTTGCTTGATGTGCTGGAGCGCTTTGAGAGGCGCTATCCGCGCCGCAGCAGGTAGGCGGGGACGTCGCGGGATCGTACGGTCTTCGTGGAAGATACGAAGTGTCATGCCATGTTGGCGGAGTTTGCCTCCGGCGCACGGAAGCGGGGCCTTGGGTATTTGTCGAGATTCCCCTTCAGAAGGGACAGAAATGCGGGAGGCCTAGACGCGGACATAAAGTCCCGGACGGAGGTTCTCGATATCACAATAGAGCGTGCCCGTCATGCCGGGATTCAGGCGATCTGTTTTTTCTCCCCGGTGATTTTCCAGAACATAGGTTCCGGCTCTGAGCTTCGGACGACGCATGCCGGGAAGCAGCAGCGCGGCATCGTTTTCGGCATTCCAGGGCGAGCGCACCTGTATCTGCCATCCTCCGTTTTCGGAAGGCTCGATGAGGCGGGCAGCCACGGGATGCGGCCTGAAAGAGGACGGAACGTTTTCCACTTCGCGCTGCGGCAGGAAGAAGCCGGAGCAAAGAGGGCGCGAGGAGGTGTGGAACAGCTCCTCCACCAGTGCGTCGTCCCATGAAGGATCCTCCGGAGCGTCTGCCGCACGGTTCAGCGCCGTACGATAGACATCGGTGACCTGGGCGACATAGCCGCCGCTTTTGGTGCGTCCTTCCAGCTTGAGCGCTGCCGGACGCATGGCTGCAAGGTCGCGGATCCAGCGGATCAGGCACAGATCCATGGGGGCCCACACGGCGCTGAAGTCGTCTCCCTGCGTAATGTCGAGGAAGGCTCCGTCCTGCCGTATGCCTTCCTCCACGGTGAGCTTCATGCCGCGGTACTCGAAGCGGCAGGGCTGGGTGCAGAGTCCGAGATTGGCGGCGCGGTGATTGGCCCATTCGGAGATGAGACAGTGCCCGGACAGCGACAGGCACATGGCGCCGTGAACAAAGACTTCGAAGTCCATGTCCGGAAAGGTCTTGATAAGGCTGCGCATGGCATCTCTGCCCAGTTCTCTGGCCAGATTGATGCGCTTTGCGCCGATTTCCTTCCAGAAGGCCACCGCGGCGGCATTGACGGAATGGGCCTGGGTTGAGAGGTGCAGCTCCACGGACGGGCAGAGGCGGCGCGAGAGATGAATGACGCCGGGATCGGCGGCAATGAGTCCGTCGACGCCGAGATCAGGCAGGCTTTCCAGCTGTTCTTCCACCAGCGGCAGATGCTCGTCGAAGGGCATGGCGTTGAGACAGTAGTACACGCGTACGCCTGCGCTGTGAGCATCGCGGACGGCTTTTGCCAGCTCCTGTCCGTCGAATCCCCGGCACTTGGCGCGCAGGGAAAGAGCGCTGCCGCCGAGATAAACGGCATCCGCACCGTAAAGAATGGCTGCTTCCAGCTGTTCCCGGCCGCCGGCGGGCGCGAGAAGCTCGGGGAGAAAATGTTCCGTCATGGCATGGAAAAGGGTAGGAGGTGTGAACGATACGACAGCCGGATAGTTAGCCTTCCTCCGCCGGAAACACAAGTGAATCTTCTGGACAAAAGCCGTCCCCGTGCTTAATTATGGCCGGTGCCGCAGGGGCGGCAAGGGAGAATTGTATGAAATATATCCGGACGCTTCTTATGTGTGCGTTGTGTGTTTTTTCCGGAACGGCGTCTGCTGCGGCCGCAGGAGCCTTCGGCATTGAGCTCGGGTCGGATATCAGCCGGTACAGTCATTCGGAAACCCCGGTGTCCGAACGCTGGCAGATCAGAGTGTATGAGATTACGCCGCCTTCGCCCGATGCCCGGTTCGATACCTATGCGGTGGATACGTTTCAGGGAAAGATCATAAGAATCATGGCATCTTCTCCTGATGATCCCAGTGCGGATGCCGCCGCCACGCTGAACATGCTCGAAGGCTTGAAGGATGAGCTGATTTCCCGCTACGGCGAGCCTTCCCTCAACATGGAGGAGGTTGCCGATGCCGGTGACGATCTGCGCGGCTATCTTGCGGATGAGGGCGGTCTTGAAGTGGTGGAGTGGAATTTTGCCGGGGCCGCGGCGTCGGCGGACAGGCCCGGCGCCGTTTATGTGTTCCTGGCAGGCGCCGATACGGGGCACGGTCAGGCTTCCTACTGCACGCTGTATCTGGAAAGCCGCGACTATCCGGCCGTGAGCGACAAGGCCGATCAGATGGAGCAGAGCGGAGAAGCCCGCCCCTAGATTGAGGCTCAGGCGTCGTCTTTGCCGTTCGCGCGTTCTCAGCCGCGGCCCCGCAGCGGACGGCGTTCGGATTCGTCTGTGAACCGGTTTTCCGCGTTGAGAATTTCTTTGGCCTGCAAGGTCTCCGCATGGGGACAGATGACCGGAAGTTTCTCAGCCGTGTCTGATTCAGTGATGGGAGTTGTGTGATGGAAAAAGATATTGCCGTCATCCGCCGCGCATGGGGATGCCTTCTGGGACAGATTGCCGGGGATTCTCTCGGCAGTCAGGTGGAATTCAAGAAAGAGGCGGACGTCAGAGCCCTGTATCCCGCCGGCATGGATGAACTTGAAGGCAGCGCTCTGTACGGAACGCTGCCCGGGCAGCCTACCGACGATTCGGAAATGGCGCTGGCGCTTGCCCGGACGCTTGTCCGGGATAAGGATTTCTGCGCCGACCATATACGCGCCGCCTATGAGGAATGGCTCCGCAGCCATCCTGTGGATTTCGCTCACGCGGTTTTCCGTGCGCTGCACGGCAAGCCGGACATGCGCAGCGAGTCCAACTGTGCTCTCATGCGTGTCAGCCCGCTGGGTATTTTCGGCGCATCTCTCGTGCCTGAAACGCTTCTTCCCTGTCATGACGGCGGCGAGCCGGACTGGAAGGGGATATCCCGTGACGAGGGTATGAAGAAGCTTGCCCTGTGGGCTTCGGAAGAGGCGGGACTGACCTGCCCGCATCCTCTGTGTCGGGCCGCCGGTGCGGCGTATGTCGCGGCGCTGGCCTGCGGCGTGAGAAGCGGCTCCAGACAGGGCATGGTTCAGACGGCTCTTGCCGTTGTGGATGCGCTGCCTGCGTGGAGCGGAGGCGTTGTGGATGAAGCTTCCGCAGGCCGTGTAAGAGACTGCCTGCTTCTGGCGGAACAGGAGCGCCCCGAAGACTATCAGAATGACATGAGTCATGTGCTCACGGCGCTTCAGAACGGGTTCTGGCAGCTTCTGCATGCTGCCGACGCTGGCGCCGGTGTGCGCGATACCGTCATGAGAGGCGGCGATGCCGCAGCCAACGGCGCCGTTGCCGGAGCGCTTCTCGGCGCCGCCCTCGACATTGACTCCTTCCCTCATCAGTGGGCGGATGCCGTTCTTGCCTGCCGTCCTGAGGCTGGACGTCCCGGCGTATCCCAGCCGAGACCCGAAAGCTGCTGGCCGCTTGATTTCATGCCGCTGGCGGAGAGCCTTCTTGGTTGAGGCGTATTCACCGGAACGGTTTTTCTGAAGAAAAGTCCGGAAGAGACAAGACGGCGTAATATTCGGAGCGGACGGCATCGCAGGGTGTCGTCCGCTTTTGTCTTTTACGGCATGCCGGTACTGCCCAGCGTGCGATTGAAGAATTCCTGAAGGACGGAGACGAGCCTTGCGTGAACGGCTTCGCGCATTTCAGGATCGATACTGTTGCACAGACTTGTCAGCGGTCCTGCGGGATCTGATTCCGGGCATGCCGTCTGCAGTGCCTGAGAGTCCGCATGGTTCAGGAGCATGTACTCCGGGCGGCCGTGCATCATGGCCACAAAGCGTTCCGCCTGCTCTGAAGGCTTGTTCCAGCGTTCCAGTTCCGCGCCGATGAACAGGCACGGCACATGCACGGAGGAAAGGCTTTCTTCGCTGAACAGCATGGAAAAGCCGGGCGATACGAAGGTCATGGCTCTGAATCGACCGTCCGCCACGGGAATGTCGTGCGAAAGAGGCGGCAGAAGCGGCAGCGCCACGGGCGGATCGGGAATGTTGGCGGTTTTGGCCAGACGCATCTGACGCTGATGGGTACGCTTTACGGAGTCCGTCAGGCGACGGAAGAACTGTTCCCTGGAGGCAACAGCCGCGCGAAGCATGACGGTTTTCTCTTCCCTTTCCTGCGTGCGGTTTTTCATGCTGGCCACAAGCTCATCCATGCGGCTGGAAAGAAAGGGTGAGCACCATGGACTTTCGGAAGGCCGGAGCAGCGCCCTGACATCGGGCGAAAGTTCTTCATCGGCCATGGCCGGTGTGACCAGAAAGTTCTGTATGGAGCTGCAGATGGGGCCGCCTGTCCGGGGCGTCAGCGCTGCCTGCGGAACAGAGATGGGGGGAATCTCGTTGTCCGGCTGGATGTCCTGCTCGACACAGTCGGCAAAAGGCATTTCCTGTGAATCCTGTTCGACTGGCGCTTCGGCAAGGCTGCCTTCTTCCTGCGACGGGGCGGGTTTCGGGCAGAACTCCGGCCATGTGTCGGGCGTCATTTCGCCTCCGGCGAGGAGCAGTCCTGCCGGGGCGGGCAGACCGAATCCGAGAAAGCCGACGCGTCCGGCATCGGCCTGTTTGCCGATCTGAGGGTGTTCGAGCACAAGATCGAGGGCCGCCTTGAGCTGAAGCGCGCGTACGGGCAGCTCCCTGTCGGAGAACAGCAGGCCCATGTCTTCGCCGTTGTCGTGATCATGGGTCGGCGCCGCCACGATGAAACCGCGGGAGGCCAGGGCCGCCGCAATGTCATGATGCGTCCATGCCGATCCCGTGACGTCGTGGGAAAGAATGATCACGGGCCACGGGCCTTCCTTGATCGGAGCGTTGCGGGCCGCCCGGAACGTCCAGTCTCCCTCCTTCACCGTGCCAGGCCTGCGCAGCGTGGGATACCACACCCCCATATGAATCATGAGGCGCTGCGCAGGCAGGCTTGAAGAGAGCGTGCGGTAGCCGGCATAGATATCCTGCTTTCTCTGTCCGGCCTCGGCGCAGGGAACAACGATCACCAGCGTGAGCGCAAGAACAAAGACCCGTCGCGTCAGACGGCGCAGACCGGAAAACGGCAGGGAGAGAAGGTTCGGCAGCATGGCTACGGCCAGCAGAGGCGGGGTACTCGTCAGGCTTCGGGATTTTCTTTGGGTGCGGCGAAGTCCACTGCGTGACCGCGCTGTTCATGCGGTTCGGCAGCCTTTACTTCGTTCCACAGCTCGTCCTTGTCGTCGAGGCTCAGTTCCTTGAAGTCGAGTCCACGTTCACGCGCAAGCTTTTCCATGCCTTCAAAGCGGGTACGGAAGCGGTTCGCGGCAAAGTCCACGGCATTGCCGGCCTTCACGCCCATGCGGCGTCCCAGCTCCACAAGCGTGAAGATCATGTCGCCGAGTTCGTGTTCCTTGGCTTCGTCGCTGCCCGAGGCTCTGGCATCCAGAAGTTCCAGCCATTCGGCCTCCACCTGACGTTCCACTTCCTCATCGTCATCCCAGGTGAAGCCGGCGCCGGCAGCCTTGGCATGCAGGCGATAGGCCTTGGTGAGCGGAGGCAGTCCGGAAGGCACGGAGGAAAGAACGCCCTTTGCGCCTTCGCCTTCCGCTTCCTTTTCCGCCTTCTTGATGGCGGCCCAGTTCTTCATGAGCTCGTCGATGTTCTCGCAGCTCTTTTCTTCAAAGACATGGGGATGACGGCGGATCATCTTGTCCGCGCCCATCTTGAGCGCGTCGCCCAGAGAAAACTGTCCGGCGAGCTCAAATCGGCGCGCCATGAGCAGCAGCACGAAGAGCAGGTCGCCCATTTCATCGCAGGCATGGCCGGGTTTGCCCGAGCGGATGGCGTCCACCAGCTCATGACATTCTTCTATGAGATACTCGCACATGGAAACGGGAGTCTGCTCCTTATCCCAGGGGCATCCCTTGTCCGGGTCGATGAGCTGATTGATGACGTCCTGAAAACGGAGAAGCTGTTCCTGCTCGTTCATGGTGAACTCCATTGAATACGGCGCGACGCGCGGAATGATTACAGTTGGGGAATGTGCAGATCCAGGGAACCGGCAAGCGCCTGAATGAAGCGCATGAGAGGCGGCAATACCTGTGAATGTTTGACGACATCCACATCCGGCAGCAGTCTGATGGCGATGTAGCCTATGACGCCTGCAAAGAGAAGTCCTTTGGCAAGTCCTGCCAGCAGGCCGAGCATGCGGTCTATGCCGCCTGCAAAGGCCGATTCCAGCATACGGTGCAGGACCTGGGCGGCCAGCCCCACAAGAAGTATGCCCGCCACGAAAAGCAGCGCCATGGAAAGCATGGGGGCAAAGCTCTGGGATACGCCGTACTTGGCGAGCATGGGGGCAAGCGGCGTGCTGAACGTGCGGGCCAGCACGATGCCGGCGGCCACGCCGAGCAGGCCGGCGACCTCCTGAACCAGTCCTCGAATCAGGCCCTTGACGCTGAAGAAGAGCAGAATGATCAGAAGGGCGGTATCAAGCAGGTTGATTTGAAGCATGGGGTCTCAATGATTCCTCAAATATAAAGGTGTCTGGGTATTGTAGAGGAACGGACGGACCTGTCAAGAAAAAGCCGTGAACGCGGAGCGCTGCGGCGGGCGGTTTTCCTTTTGTGGAAGGGGGCGGCGTTCTTGCATAAATGGAAAAAAGAGAGGAAGATACCTCTTTCCGGAGATACGCTTTGACGGCGTATTTTTCCGGTAATCGTTGTTCTCAAGGAGAAAGTCATGAAAGAAACGCTGCAGGATATACGGACACGGCGCAGCTGCCGTAAATTTCAGTCCCGTCAGATCACGAATGAGGAACTGAACGCCATTCTTGAGGCTGGAACGTGGGCCGCTACCGGACGCGGAGCACAGTCCCCTGTCATGATTGTCGTGCAGGACAGGGAGACTGTCGATCAGCTTTCCAGAATGAACGCCGCGGTTCTCGGTACCGACGGCGATCCTTTCTACGGCGCTCCCACGGTGGTTGTCGTTCTTGCCGACAAGTCCCGCCCCACATACCGGGAGGACGGTACGCTGGTCATGGGCAATCTCATGCTGGCCGCTCATGCCGTCGGCGTCGGTTCCTGCTGGATTCATCGCGCTCATGAGGTTTTCGAGAGCGAGGAGGGCAAGGCTCTTCTCAAAAAATGGGGCATTCAGGGCGACTACGAAGGAATAGCTCACTGTGTTCTCGGCTATGCGGCGGAAAACGGCGAAGCTCCCGCAAAGCCTCGCAAGGAAAACTATATCGTCAGGGTATAGTTAAAGCGTTACTTGAATTTTGGTATTGCGGCCTTTCGAGCGGAGACGCCTTGCGTTCTGGATGCCGGGCCGTCTTGTATCCGAAAAACGCGGCAGCTTCGTCTGAATGTCTTTCGCGGTTTTCTGCGGCAGCGACGGAGTACGAACTTTTTCAATGCTCCGCGGCGCTGCGGGGAAGGCCGATGGAAAAGAGGGGGCGGATCTCATGCCTTCGGAGCGGCATCTGCCGGCGAAGGTCGCGCCTTCAGGAGGATATATGAGCGAATCCCGCCTGGGAACCGTGGGCATCGTGGTGAATGAACCCGAATCCGTTGCCCAGATTAACCTCATCCTGCATCAGTATGCCGACATCATCGTCGGCCGTCTGGGCATTCCCTATCGCAGCCGCGGCGTTTCCATCATCGCCCTTGCCGTGGACGGAAGCATGGAGGCCATTTCCGGCATGACCGGCAGGCTCGGAAAGCTTCAGGGTGTCTCGGTGAAGGCTGCCATTTCCAAAAGGTGACATCATGGATGTTCAGCATTGTCTTGACGTTATCCGCAGCATGAGTGAAGGCCGCATGCCGGAGGCCGCGACTCTTGCCGCCTTCATCGATACCTGTGCGCCCGAGGCTTTCTCCGGACCGGTTCCTGAGAACGCTGCCGACATGGAGGCGGCTTTTCTTGCCGAGGCAGGCATGGAGAGGCGTGTTCCCGGAAGTCCGGTTCAGGCGGACAGGGGAGAGCCTCTCAACGAAGAGAGCGTGGGCCGCGTTCGGGAAGAGCTTTTTGTCGCCGCCCGTAAAAAAGCCCGCGAGCACTTCGGCAACAGAATTTATATTCGCGGACTCATTGAAATTTCCAACATCTGCCGCCAGAACTGCCGCTATTGCGGCATTCGTGCGGGCAACGCGCAGGCGGAACGGTACCGGCTTCGGCCTGAACAGATTCTGGAGTGCTGTGAGCATGGCTACGGACTCGGGTTCCGCACCTTCGTGCTTCAGGGCGGTGAGGATGCCTGGTTTACCGACGAGCGTCTTGCCGACATCGTGCGGGAGATCAAGGCAAAGTGGCCGGATTGTGCGGTGACGCTTTCCGTCGGCGAGCGCTCCGTTCAGTCGTATCGTATACTGAAGGAGGCCGGAGCCGATCGTTTTCTTCTGCGCCACGAGACGGCCGATCCCGTGCATTACGCCGTGCTTCATCCCGCCGCGCAGTCCTGGCAGCATCGCATGGACTGTCTGCAGGCGCTGAAGGACTGCGGGTATCAGACCGGTGCGGGATTCATGGTCGGGTCCCCCGGGCAGACGACGGCCTGCCTTGTGGAAGATCTTTTCTATCTTCACCGGCTCCAGCCGGAAATGGTGGGCATCGGGCCATTCATCCCGCATGCGCAGACGCCGTTTGCCGATTTTCCCTCCTGCAGTGTGGAGAGAACGCTGGTCATGGTGGCGCTGGTACGGCTCATGCTGCCCGCGGCCATGCTGCCCGCCACCACGGCGCTGGGAACGGCGGCAGGAGACGGTCGGGAACGAGGCATTCTTGCGGGCGCCAACGTGCTCATGCCCAATCTTTCCCCGCGGGAAGCCCGGGACAGGTACCGCTTGTACAACAACAAGCTGTCCGAAGGCGCGGAATGCGCGGATAATGTAGAAGAGCTCAAGGCCCGCATCCGGGCTGTGGGCTATGAGATCGTGGTCGACAGGGGCGACTTCAGGCTGAACTGAGAGCCTGCCCCGAAAGTTGAAGAAAAAAGGAGCGGCAATGTCCGACACCATCAATGATACGCCCCGTTCGGGGCGCCTGCACATAGGTATCTACGGCCGACGCAACGCCGGCAAGTCTTCGCTCATCAACGCGGTCACCGGTCATCAGACGGCCATCGTTTCCGAAACGGCGGGAACGACGACGGATCCGGTGTACAAGTCCATGGAAATTCACGGACTCGGACCGTGTGTGCTTATTGATACCGCAGGCTTCGACGACAGCGGAACGATGGGGGAACTCCGCGTTGAAAAGACGAAGGAGGCCCTTGAAAAGACGGATATTGCCCTTCTCGTGCTGGCCGGCAGTGAGGATCTGAGCCTGGAAAAGGCCTGGATGACCGCCTTCCGGGAACGCAAGACGCCCTTTGTCGTCGTGCTCAATAAGGTGGACGGTCTGGATGACGCCACCGTGGAAAAGCTGTCGGCCCATGTTCAGGAGGTGCTCGGACGCAGGCCCGTGGCCGTGAGCGCCAGAGAGGGCACGAACATGGACGGTCTGAGGGAAGCGATGCTTCGCCTTGTGCCTGCCGACTGGGGCAAAATGAATCTTACCGGCAGCCTCTGCGGTGAGGGCGATGTGGTCATGCTGGTCATGCCGCAGGATATTCAGGCCCCGCAGGGACGTCTCATTCTTCCTCAGGTGCAGGTGACGAGGGAACTTCTGGACAAGAAGTGCATCATCGCGAGCTGCACGGCCGACAAGATCCGTCAGACGCTGGATGCACTTTCCGCACCGCCGCATCTCATCATTACGGATTCCCAGGTGTTCGGCGAGGTGTGGAAGCTCAAGCCCGAGCAGAGCCTGCTGACGTCGTTTTCCATACTCATGGCGGGATACAAGGGCGATATTGAGGAGTTCATCCGCGGTGCGGAGGCCATTGACCGCCTGACGGCGCATTCCCGTGTGCTCATTGCCGAAGCCTGCACCCATGCGCCGCTTGCCGAGGACATCGGCAGAGAGAAGATTCCCCGTATTCTCCGCAAACGCTTCGGTGAAACGCTGGACATTACCGTGGTGAGCGGTACGGATTTTCCCGCCGATCTTACGCCGTATGATCTTGTCATTCACTGCGGCGCATGCATGTTCAACCGCACGTACATGATGTCGAGAGTACGCAGAGCGGCGGAGCAGGGCGTTCCGCTGTGCAACTACGGCGTGGCTCTGGCCAAACTGACGGGCATTCTCGACAAGGTGGTCCACGCCTGATCCGCTTTCGAATCGGGTCTGAACGAGCATGATTTACGGAGGAAAAAGTCGCATCCCATCTTTTCTTGAAAAAGAGTGCAGAAAAGGCTTGCCTTTTGCATGAGGTGCGGCTATATTCCCCTTCGTTGTCGGGATGTGGCTCAGTTTGGTAGAGTACAGCGTTCGGGACGCTGGGGTCGCTGGTTCAAATCCTGCCATCCCGACCATCTGAAAAAGCAGGAAAGCCTCATAAGGTACGCCTTATGAGGCTTTCTTTTTTCATGCGGATTAGGGGTGACATCCTCATCCGTAGTTTTGAGCTTGATCCGATATCTCCCCGGCATGACGGAAATGAAAAAGAAGTGACGGATTTCTCCCTTATGGGAGACTTTCTCTTCGTCTGAGAGTCCTTCGGCGCAAGGCGGCCGTACGGCCGACCTGTTTTCAGTGTTGATTTTTGCCGGTAGACTTTGTGTATTGTTACTCTTTTTTATTGGGGGGAGGGGCAGTCGGACAAAAGGAGCGGTTCTCTGTGCTGTCAGGCGGAGCTAATGAGCAAAAGGCGGTGCGTTTCCAAAGGAAGTACCGCCTTTTGCTTTGAGAATGTTGTTTGCCGCAGGGCGTCAGGAGTTTAACTGTAGTATAGGCAGACGGACGTTTCCTTCCGTTCATACCCGGCAGCCCCGAGCGCCATGGGACTGGAGCTTTCCCCAGTACGGAGATTGCGCAGGCGTCCGGTCCGCTCTGCTTTTATGATCGTTAAGGCTCTTTTACAGCCATTCAGGCTTGCTTTCCGACATGACGCCGTCATTCATGGTGAAGCCTTCAAGGCTTCCGGCCTTGACCTGAACGCACAGGAAACGGATGGAGTTGTCGGCTGCGGCGCTGATGCAGCGTTCCACTTCCGGGGCGACGCGGAAGCTGTCGCCGGCGCTCAGAGGAAAGACCTTTCCGTTGAGCCAGACTTTTCCTTCGCCTTCAAGAACAATGTAGATTTCTTCGTTCTTTTTGTGGGAATGCACAAAGGGGACGGAGACTCCGGCAGGCAGGAGGTTGCAGGAAATTTCTGCCCCGGTGAGGTCAAGGCTGTCGTGCAGCTCGCTGCGTCCGGCGGTCGGATCCAGATGGGTGAAGGCATATAGAGACATGATGTTCTCCTTTTTTATTTTGATGTCGAACTAAAGTGAAATAAAAAACGTTCCCTTCTTTCTTCGGCTTATTCGGAAAAGGAGCGGCCCTTTCCGTGTCGACGGGCCCTCACTTTTTCAAGCACTTGGCAAGCAGATGCTCAAGCTGAAGGGACTCTTCCTCGGTGAGGCGCTCGTCTATGATCTGCTGCAGACCGTCGGAAATAGCTTCCACAGCAGGGCGCAGGGCGCGGCCTTTTTCGGTGAGACGGACTTTCACTCCCCGGGAATCTTCCGGATCGGGAATGCGCTCCACATAGCCGTGACGTTCCAGCTTGGTGACGAGTGCAGTTACGGTTGACTTCGTGCGATGGGCATGCTGCGCCAGTTCGCTCATGTTGCGGGTTTCCCATTGCAGCAGCTGGGCAAGAATACCGCCGTGACTGGGAACGATGTCCTGCAGGCCTGCCTTCTTCAGTTCGGCAATGATGAAGGTATTGCCGAGTTCCCGGAGCCGGCTGGCATAGTTGAAGATAGGTTGGTGTCTCATGGAGATGTTTTTTAGTTTGATATCGAATCTATGTCAAGAAAAAAAAGGATCACGACCTTTGATTCGGTCGTGATCCGGACGGGCGGCCCTTATGAGGAGGGGTCAGGACCGTTCCGAAGTTTTTTCTGGATGTCTTCGCGAGCCCGGGGAGCCTGACCTACTGCTTGTTTCGGTTCTGCAGCCGGTCGCGCAGCACGATGGCCAGAAGGTTCATGCCGACGACAAGGAAGATGAGCATGAGCGCGGTGCCGTACTGGAGCGGCAGCGTTTTTTCTATGTCGGTACCCGAGGTCGCAAGAATGTACATGTGATAGGGCAGCGACATGACGGGGCTGAGGAAGGAATCGGGCATGTGGGGCGTGAAGTAGACGGCCGCCGTGAACATGATGGCGCCGGTTTCTCCGGCGGCGCGGGCAAGGCCGAGAATGCAGCCGGTGAGCATGCCGGGAAAGGCGGCCGGAATGACCACGCGCAGGATGGTCTGTACCTTGGTGGCGCCCATGGCGAAGGAGGCTTCGCGCCAGGAATCGGGCACGCGGCGCAGGGATTCTTCGGCGGTGTTGATGATGATGGGAAGGGTCAGAATGGCGAGCGTGAGAATGCCCGAAAGCAGACTGACGCCGAGCCCCAGAAAGGTGACGAAGAAGGAGAGGCCGAACAGACCGAAGACAATGGAGGGCACCCCCGCCAGATTGTTGATGCCGAAGCGGATGTAGTAGGTGAGGCGGGAATGACGGCTGTACTCATGCAGGTAGACGGCGGTGGCCACGCCTATGGGAAACACGATGACCATGGAGCCGAAGGCCAGAAGGAACGTGCCGACGATGCAGGGCATGATTCCGCCTTCCGTCATCATTTTTCTGGGGTAGTCCGTCAGAAATTCCCAGGAAAGGGCGGAAAATCCGTTGATGGCAAGGTAGAGGCACACGCCGGAAAGCGCGAGCACATTGATGGCGGCCGAGGCATGAAGCAGGCCGAACATGATGTTCTGAAGACGCAGTCTGAACTGATTGCGCGTTGATGTATTCATATCTTCTCCCTGAGCATCCGGGGAAAGCGTGTTCTCGAACAGAGTATCACGGATGAGATTCGGGGTTGATGGAAGCGAAGCGGAAAGAGGGGGCTTTTTCGCGTCTTTTCAGCGCCCGATCGTGTTTTGTCCTAGCAGCCTATGCCGGAATTTCTTTTTTCCGCGATGCGGAAGGCGGTGGCGTTGAAGATGAGGGTAAAGATGATGAGAACTATGCCTGTGGCGAACAGGGCGTAGTAGTGTTCGCTGTGGAAGGGCGCTTCGGCCATTTCCGCGGCGATGGAGGCGGGAATCGGGCGTACGGAGTCGAAGAGCGACGTGGGAATGACGGCTGCGCCGCCGGCCACCATGAGTACGACCATGGTTTCGCCTATGGAGCGGGACATGCCGAGCATGACGGCGGTGCCTATGCCGGAACTGGCCGCGGGAAGAACCACGCGCACCAGGGTTTCCCAGCGGGTGGCACCAAGGGAAAGGGAGGCCTCACGGAGTTCTCTCGGCACGGAGTAGATGGCGTCTTCGGCAACGGAGCAGATGATGGGAACGCTCATGAAGGCCAGCATGAGTCCGGCGTTGAGCAGGTTGAGGCCGGTGGAAGCTCCGAGGTAGTCCTGAAGGAAGGGCGCCACCACTACCATGCCGAAAAAGCCTATGACCACCGAAGGCAGGGCGGCAAGCAGCTCCACGAAGGGTTTGACGATGCGTCGCATGCCGGGCTTTGCCACTTCCGAAAGATAGATGGCCGTGGCCACGCCCAGAGGAACGGCGATCACCGTGGCCAGGGCCATGACAGTGAGAGAACCCACGATGAGCGGCAGAATGCCGAATTCCATGGGATCATCGGTGGGATACCAGTCCAGTCCGAACAGAAAGTCGGTCAGCGGATAGTCCTTGAAGAAGGGAAGACCGTCCAGCAGAAGAAAAAGAACAATGCCCGTCATGGAAAGAATGGAGAGCGTGGAAATGCCGGCCAGCAGCCATTCTGTGAATCGTTCCTTGCGCGTTTTCATGCCATGTCCGTGATATGAAAAAAGGGGGAAGATCCCCCGGTGACGGCTCGGGGAAGCGTCCGCCGAACTTTCAGCTTCGGCGGAGCTTCGGGAGAGCCTGATCTCGATGCAAACATTCCAGGGGCGGCGGAACGCTTTCATCCGTTCCGGTCTGCCGCGTAAGGAGAATGTTTACTTGGCGAGCGGGATATAGCCGGCCTTCAGAACATCCTGCTGGCCCAGCTTGGGATCAAGCATGAAATCCATGAACTTGGCAGTGGTGCCGGCGGGTTTGCCGTTGGTGAAGAGGTACAGTTCGCGGGAGAGGGGCCACTTCTTGGCAAGAGCGGTCTCGGAGGTAGCCTGGACGCCGCCGATGGTGAGACCCTTGACATTGTCGTTCAGATAACCCATGCCGATATAACCGATGGCATTGGGATTGGTGGCCACGTTCTGCGCCACGCCGCCGTTGCTGGCCTGGGTAAGAGCCTTGGGCATGACGCGGGCGTCCTTCATGACCAGTTCCTTCCAGCATTCATAGGTGCCGGAGGAGTTGTCGCGGTTGACGACCACGATGGTGTTGTCGCTGCCGCCGACTTCCTTCCAGTTGGTGATCTTTCTGGAAAAGATGTCGCGAAGCTGGTCGATGGAAAGATCCTTGACGGGGTTCTTGGGGTTGACGATGGGCACAAGAGCGTCCACGGCGATGACGGTGCGGGTGAGTTCCATCTTCTTGTCGGCGGCGAGCTTGCTTTCGCTGGACTTCACGTCGCGGGAAGACATGGCCACGTCGGTGATGCCGTCAAGCAGGGACTTGATGCCCGTGCCGGAACCGCCGCCGGAAAGGACGATGGAAATGTCGGGATAGCTCGCCATGAAGTGCTCGGAAGCCTTCTGGATGATGGGAAGCACGGTGGTGGAACCGTTGACGGTGACGGATTCGGCGGCAACAGCCGGAGAGGCCGCGCACAGGGCGAGCAGGGCGCTCAGAACAATACCTTTGATCTTCATGGGATCAGACTCCTTTTTTCATCCGACGGGTCATTCCGTCCGGACAGGTTGGAACTTAGAAAGGTATTGTTGCGGCAGTATATCTTGTATATTAACTTTTTGTATCAGCACAACACTGCGGCAAGTCACGATATTTTTATCAGAATGTAACACTGGCTTCATAGAGGAAGGCTACATACATTCGAAACCGAAAGGGGAAAAACGTGGACAATAAACAGCCTGTCATACTGGTAGTAGAGGATGACGACGATATCCGTGAACTGGTGGCCTTCTCTCTGGAAGAGGAAGGATACCGGGTGGAACAGGCCTCCGACGGTCTGCGCGGACAGGAGATGGCCGAAACGATCAAGCCGGATCTCATCATTCTCGATCTCATGCTGCCCGGAAGAGACGGTCTTTCCGTCTGCAGGGAACTGAACAAGCACGCGGCGGAAAGCATGCCGTGTCCCATTCTCATGCTGACGGCCCGCGGCGAGGAAATGGACCGCATCATAGGCTTCGAGTACGGAGCCGACGATTATGTGGTGAAGCCGTTCAACATCCGCGAACTGATGCTGCGCGTCAGAGCCATTCTGCGTCGTCGCAGCATGGATACCGGCAAGCGTGTCATCACGCGGCACGGCGTCAGCCTGGACCAGCAGGGACGCAGGGTTTCCATCAACGGCCGCACGCTTGAGCTCACCGCTCTGGAATACCGTATTTTCGAGGACTTCTTCCTTAATGCAGGGCGCATACGCACCCGTGAAGAGCTGCTGTCCTCCGTATGGGGATATCAGTTTGAAGGATATGAACGCACGGTGGACGTGCACATAGCCCGTCTGCGCCGCAAGCTGGGAGAAGCCGCCCAGTATCTGGAAACGGTACGAGGCATGGGCTATCGCTACAAGGAATAGCCATGAAGAACACAACCTTTTCCATCAAGATCTTTTTCTGCTTCTGCGTCGTCATTCTGTTTTCCGTTCTCGTTCCCTGCGGATACTTTCTTCACAGCATCAAGCAGGAAAGCATGGATCTCACGCGTGACGAAGCGTTCCGCGAAGCTGATTTCATCCGCACCTACATCATGGAGTCCGTGTCCAAGGGCGAGTTTCATCAGGACGGCGTACTGCCGGAAACCCTGAAGAACTTCTATTCGGGCAACGAACACCGCGTGACGCTCATCAACGCCGAGGGAACCGTACTGTACGATTCCTTTGCCGAAAACGTGGCCGAGCTGGAAAATCACCGCTACCATGAAGAGGTGGCGCTCGCCTTCAGCGACGGCCAGGGGTCAAGCGTGCGTCACAGCTCCAGTCTGGGAACGTCGTTCGTGTATGCGGCGCGCCATGTGAACATTCCCGGCACCGATATCAGCATCATCCGTGTGGCGGCGCCGCTCTCCCTGGTGGAGGAACATGCCGTTGCCAGAAGCCGTGCGCTCATGGCCGGCGCCGTGGCGGCGCTTCTTTTCGCCGTGGCGTTTGCCGCGTTCATGTCCATGCGTTTCCGCCGTTCGCTCCAGCTCATGATTTCTTCGGTGGAAAATCTTGCCACTCCCGGCAGCAGAAGCGGCCGCATCAGCCTGAGAACGCTGCCCGGCGACGAATTTGCTCCGCTGGCCGCGGCCGTCAACTCCATGGCGCAGCGCATGGAAGTGCAGGTCAACCATATTCTTGCGCAGAAGGCGCAGCTCGACGCCGTGCTCAACAGTATTGCCGAAGGCGTGCTGGTGGTGGATCACGAAGGCTGCATCCGCAGCGTGAACGCCACATTGGTGCGTCTTTTCCCGAGAGCCGCCCATGCCGAAGGGCTGCAGCCAGTGGAGGTCATTCCCTCGCCGGAACTGCAGAAGGGCATAGAATCGCTGAAGCACTCGGTGCCTGAAAAGCCCGTGCAGTTCGAGATGGACAATATGTCCGGCCGCAAGCTTCAGGTGCTTATCTGCCCCATCGTGGGAGAAAGCAGACTGCTGCTGGCCGTGGCCGTGTTCCACGACATTACGGAAATGTCCGTGCTCATGGAAATGCGCAGGGACTTCGTGGCCAACGTGTCGCATGAACTGCGCACGCCGCTCACGGCCATCATGGGCTATGCCGAAAGTCTGAAGCGCTATGTGTCGGAGCCCCGGGCGCTGCATTTTCTGGAAGTCATCGACCGCAACTCCCAGTACATGGCCACAATGGTCAAGGATCTGCTTCAGCTCTCCAGCATTGAAAACGGCGCCATTCCCATGGATATCAAGCCCATGCCCGCTTCCATGGCCATCCGCGGAGGCATGGATCTGTGCCGCACGTCCGCCGAGGCCAGAAAGCTCGAGCTGTGCGAAAAACTTGAATTCGGGGACTTCTCCATCAATGCCGATGCCGAGTATCTGACGCGGGTCATACGCAATCTTCTGGAAAATGCCTGCCGTTACGCGCCCGAAGGCTCGAAGATCATTCTTTCCGCCGAGCCCGACAGGGAAGGGGGCATGGCCATCTTCCGCGTGGCCGACAGCGGTCCCGGCATTCCCCCTGAACTCAGAGTACGGGTCTTTGAACGCTTCTATCGTGTGGAGAAGCACAGAGGCGGACAGGTGTCCACCGGCCTCGGCCTTGCCATCTGCAAGCATATCGTGGAACGACACGGCGGATGCATCTCCATTGAAGACGGCCCGGGCTGCATAGTTCGCTTCACCGTTCCGCTCGCGTGAACATTTCATCGGCTTTCAAGGAGTTTTTCTCATGCAGAACATTAAAATGGAGACGGTCTCGCTGAACTTCTTCTACGGAGCGAAGCAGGCGCTCAAGAATATCAGTCTCCGCTTTCCCGAAAAAAGAGTGACGGCCCTCATCGGCCCTTCCGGCTGCGGCAAGAGCACCTATCTGCGCTGCCTCAACCGCATGAACGACCTGGTGGCCGGGAGCAGGGCGGAAGGAAGCATCCTTCTGGACGGCCAGGACGTCAATGCCCGCGACTGCGATGTCGTTTCCCTGCGCCGCCGGGTGGGCATGGTGTTTCAGCGCCCGACCTCCTTTCCCAAGAGCATTTTCGAGAACGTGGCCTACGGCCTGAGGGTCAACGGCGAGAAGTCCGAATCCGTCATTGCCTCGAAGGTTGAGGAAAGCCTGAAAAGAGCCGCCCTGTGGAACGAAGTGAAGGATCGCCTTTCCGATTCCGCGCTGGCGCTTTCCGGCGGTCAGCAGCAGCGTCTCTGCATTGCCCGCGCTCTGGCCGTGGAGCCGGAAATCCTGCTCATGGACGAGCCTACTTCCGCGCTCGACCCCATTGCCACTCAGCAGATCGAGGAAGGCATCGGTCAGCTTCGCGAGCAGCTCACCGTCATCATCGTCACGCACAACATGCAGCAGGCGGCCCGCGTCTCGGACTATACGGCGTTTTTCTACATGGGCGATCTCATCGAGACCGATGAAACCGACGTCATTTTCACCAGACCCAAGCTGAAGCAGACGGAAGACTACATTACGGGCCGTTTCGGCTAGTCGATCGCCTCCGGGCGCTGCAGGTCTGCCGGATCCGGCGGGAGAGAGATGTGTTTCATGCCCGCCTGCGGCAGACCTTTGTATTGCCGTATCTTTAATTTTCCTGCAGGGAGTGATGACGGCGTGACCGTCATGTCCGTTCCGGACGCACGATGCGTCCCTGAAACATGCCGCGGAGTCTGCGGCAAGCAGAGGTTGACCATGAAGGATCAGATGTACGGTTCTTCCGTACTTCGTGGATTGAGGACCGAGCTGCTCACGATGGGCAGTCTTGTGCAGATGGCCTACAGCAAGGCGCGCAACGCCGTTCTGCTTCGTGACGTCAAGGTTGCGGAGGATGTGGTGAAGGGCGACGACGTCATCGACGAAATGGAGCTGGAACTTGACGAAAAGTGCACCAGCGTCATTGCCAGAACCCAGCCTGTGGCCAAGGATCTGCGCTTTATTCTTACCGCGGTGCGCATGGTGCTGGATCTGGAGCGCATAGCCGACGAAGCGGTGACCATCGGGCGTCAGGTTCGCCTGCTTCCCGAAGCATTGCCTTCGGAACTTGAGCAGGATCTTGCCCGCTACATGCAGCTGGCTTTCGACATGCTTGATACTTCGCTCGGCGCCTTCCGGTCGGAAGATGTCACTCAGGGCATGACCGTCTTTCAGAGCACGGATGAAAGCGTGCAGCTTCTTCTTTCCATTTACGGCAAGCTGATGGAAGCCGTGAGAAAGGATCTTGTCGAACCTGAGGTGGCGGTGCCTCTCATTCTCATTGTCCGTTCCATCGACAGAATCTGCCGCCGTTCGGAAAACATCGTGGAGCATCTCTGCTTCATGTGCGACGGCATCACCGTCAAGCACAGGGTCAAGCTGTCCGGCTCCGAAGCCTGAGCCCTTCGGATGTAAAAGGTAGGAAAAGCCCCGGCATCGCATGGTCGATACCGGGGCTTCATCATGTCTGCTACGGAAAAAGCTTGTCGGGCATCAGTCCTTGCGCAGCAGGTTGAACTTTTCGAATACCTTGAAGGCGAGGCTCAGAATGATGGCGATGATGGTGGCGAGCACCATGCCCTGAATGGTGAACGAGCCGAAGGAAAGCTTGGCGCCGCTCAGGCCTATGATCATGATGACCGAGGTCATGACGAGGTTGGAAGACTTGCTGTAGTCCACCTTTCGTTCCACAAGGACGCGGAGACCGGAAGCGGCGATCACGCCGAAGAGCAGCAGGCAGACGCCGCCCATGACGGGAACGGGAATGCCGCGGATGAGTTCGGACAGCTTGCCCACGAAGGACAGCAGAATGGCCATGACGGCGGCGCCGCCGAGCACCCAGACGCTGTACACGCGGGTGATGGCCATGACGCCGATGTTTTCGCCGTAGGTGGTGTTGGGCGTGGCGCCGAAGAAGCCGGAGAGAATGTTGGAGCAGCCGTCGGCAAACAGGGAGCGGGAAAGGCCGGGGTCCTTGATGAGGTCGCGTCCCACCACGTTGCCGGTCACGAGCAGATGACCGATGTGTTCGGCCAGCACCACGAGGGCGGCAGGCGCAATGATGAGAATGGCATTGAGGTCAAAGGTGGGCGCATAGAACTGGGGAAGCTGGAACCAGGGCGCTTCGATGACCGGCGTAAGATCGACCATGCCCATGAAGAAGGCGAACACATAGCCGCAGATGACGCCGAAAAGCACGGGAATGATGGCCAGAAAGCCCTTGAAGGCCACGGAGCCCACAACGGTGACGGTGAGCGTGAACATGGAAACCAGCACGTTGTCCATGCTGATGTTCTCGCCCGTGAGGCCAGCCATTGAGGCGGCGGTGGGAGCGAGTTCAAGACCTATGACGGCGATGATGGAACCCATGGCCGCCGGGGGGAAGATGACGTCGATCCACTTTGTTCCCACGGCCCGGATCAGCAGGGAGAACAGGATGAAGAGCAGACCGAACACGATGAAGCCGGACTGTGCCGCGGAATAGCTGCTCACGGCCATGATGGCCAGTACCGGCGAGATGAACGCGAAGCTGGAACCGAGATAGGAGGGAATCCTGCCTCTGGTGAGCACGAGGTACAAAAGGGTGCCTATGCCGTTCATGAACAGACAGGTGGTGGGATTCACCTTGAACAGGAAGGGCACAAGCACCGTGGAGCCGAACATGGCAAACAGATGCTGTATGCTCAGAGGGATGTTGAGAAGAAGCGGCGGCCGTTCCTCGACCTGAATGACATGATACTCCACGGTATTATCCTCGTAGAAAAGGGTTGATGTTGACGCGCGTTTTCCTGTGACAGGTCGGGATGCGCGCATATCCCCATCCTGTCGTTTCGGACGCTGTCGGAAAAGGACTCAGATCCTTCTTTCGGCCAGACGGCGACCGAGTTCAAAGGCGTTTTGACAGTCTTTGGGAAACACTTCGTCGCGATACTTCTTTTTTTCGACAGGATCGTAGCGATCGGCTTCGTAGAGACTGTAGTCGCTGAACTGCCAGGCGTTGGCGCTGCAGCAGACTTCACAGGGCACGCCCAGCATTTCGCTCATGCGGGAGTGCAGAGTGGAGAAGGGGGCAAGAACGCTTTCGGTATGTTCCGCGGTGACGCCGAAGGTATAGATGAAGGCGGAAGGAATCCTGCGGGGAAACACCCAGCGGTTTTCCTTGTTGTAAAGCATGTGGCTGAAGAGAAAGCGGTGCTCGAGGGCGAGCATTTCGGGCGTTATGTCGCCGTAGTAGATGGGAGAACCGAAAATCAGGGCGTCTGCTTCCTCCATCATTTCAAGAACGGGAGAAAGTTCGTCCTTCATGGCGCAGTGGCCGTGACGCCCCTTCTTGAGCTTGCAGGAAAAGCAGCTTACGCAGCCTTTGAAGTTCAGGGAATAAAGCTGGATGAGTCTGGTTTCCGCGCCTGCGGAGGCGGCGCCGTCCAGGGCGGCCTGCAGCATGGTGCTTGTATTGCCCCGGGCTCTCGGACTTCCGTTGAGTGCAAGAATCATGGCATCCTCCCCGTTGCAGATGGATCATTTCTGCCGGTATGCGTATGGATTCCGGCCATTTTCTCAGCAGAATAGAGCGGAACGATGTTGCTGGCAAGCTGAAAATCCTCCGTATCGACGGGATGTCTTGCCTGTCTTTCGGCCTTCCGCTATGCTGCGGAATATGGAAGCCATTGCTCATATTCATACGGATCTGCCGACCAAGTTCGGCGTGCCGAGGCAGTGCGGTCTTGTGGAAGCGTTGAAGGGCCGCATCGTGTTCACTCCGAAGTACCGGGAGCCTGAAGCGCTGCGTGGGCTGGAGGACTTTTCGCACATCTGGCTTATCTGGGAGTTCTCCCGTGCCGTGCGCGACGAATGGTCGCCCACGGTGAGACCGCCGCGTCTCGGCGGCAACATACGCATGGGGGTGTTTGCCACCAGGTCGCCGTTCCGGCCCAATTTCATGGGCCTTTCCTGCGTGAAGCTGGAAAGCGTGGAGCTGCACGGCAAGGAAGGACCGGAGCTTCATGTATCCGGCGTGGATCTCATGGACGGCACGCCCATTTTCGACATCAAGCCGTATGTTCCCTATTCCGATTCTCATCCTGAGGCATACGGCGGATTCACGACGCGCCTTGCCGACCGCATGCTGAGCGTGGATTTTCCCGCCGGGCTGCGGAAGCCGTTCAGCCGGGAACAGCAGGATGCCGTCATCGGCATTCTGGAGCGGGATCCCAGACCGCATTATCATGACGATCCCGACCGCATATACGGCATGCCCTTTGCCGGTTACGACATCAAGTTCCGGGTTCGGGACGGCGTGGCCGAAATAACGGACGTCGTACGGTTGGAAAACTGACGATAAGCAGCGCGTCTGCCCTGCAGATGCGTTTTTTGTGCAACGCCGGAGGGGCGTATGGCTTCAGGGTGGGCGCAGGACGGCGCCGTAGATGCGCAGATTCAGGATTCCATCAATGATGAGATTGCGCGTGTGAAGAGTCTTCTTTCCGGCGGAGAGGAAAGTCTGTACGAGTGTGAGAACTGCGGAGAACCCATTCCTGAAAGTCGTCGCAGGGCCGTGCCGGGAGTACGGTTGTGCGTGGACTGTCAGCAGGAGGCGGATGACCGGCAGCAGATCACAACGCCGTACAATCGCCGCTTCAGCAAGGAAAGCCAGCTGCGCTGACAGGTTTGCCTGAACTCCGGACTGGGCGTTTCGCTGTGCGCTGGAAGACGCAGATTCAAAGCGCAGGTCTTTTTCGACATTATATTTGCGGAGAGTCGCTTTCCGCTCCGGAAGCAGCTTCGTTCTGCCTTGATGCGTAGAAATTGTTGCCTTGCGGGAGAGCAGCCTGTGCGGTGGTGTTTTGATGCCTCCATAATGGATTTCTGCGTTAACACTGTAGAAATAAAGAGAACATGGCACAGGAGCGTAGGGTGGCCCATCATCGGTCGCCTGAAGATCGCATGGCCGGTGACTGGTAAGGCGGGCGGCATGAAAGGCGTACGAGACCTGATCGAAAAAACGATTGACGGGCGGAAAGCTGTCTCATCCTATATACGACAAGCCGACAATATTATAGCATGGTCGTACAGCCGTTTTGAAAAAGAACGGCGTTCACGGAGATCTCCGTCATGAGAGATCTTTGGGAAGGTAGGTGCATTCCATGAGTGAATCTCAGAAATCCGTTTCAGCCTCTTCCGGCATGACGCCGCTTTCTCCTTCGGAAGTGGACTTCATGCCTGTCCTTTTAAGAAGTCTTTCCATTCTCATAAAGCTCAAGGGCAAGCATGTTTCTCCGCAGTTTCTGCTTGCCGGGCTTGCCGGTTCGGAAAAAATAAGTGCGGGGGCCTGTCTGAGAGCAGCGGAACGGGCGGGGCTGAAGGGCAAGGTCATGTACCGGCCCAAGCTGAGTGATATTTCTCCGCTTACGCTGCCGTGCATTCTTCTGCTGAAAGACAATGCTTCCTGTGTTTTGACCTCCATTGATGAGGAGCGTGCCGGAATCATTCTTCCGGAACTCGGGGAGAGTGTGCAGTCCGTAAGTCGCAGCGATCTGGAATTGCAGTACTCCGGCTACGTCGTGTTCGGCGCTCTGGAAAGTCGTGCCGATGCGCGGACGGATCCGGTGAAGTTCAAGCACGGCCGGGACTGGTTCTGGAGCGTGCTGCGTTTTTACATGCCCATCTATCGGCATGTGGCTCTGGCCAGCGTGGTGGTGAACACCATTGCCGTAGCCAGTTCGCTTTTCGTGATGAACGTGTATGACCGGGTCATTCCCAATAACGCCTATGAAACGCTGTGGGTGCTGGCTGCCGGCGTTACCCTCGCCTATTTGTTTGATTTTATTCTGCGCAGTCTGCGCAGCCATTTCGTCGATCTTGCCGGAAGAAATGCCGATGTGGTGCTTTCCAGCAAGCTTATAGACAAGGTTCTTTCCATGCGCATGGATGCCAAGCCGGAGTCCACGGGCGCGCTGGTGAACAATCTTCGGGAATTTGAATCCCTGCGGGAGTTTTTCAGCTCCACCACATTTCTGGCCTGCATAGATATTCCGTTTCTGGTGCTCTTCTTTCTGCTTTTGGCCTTCATCGGCGGGCCGCTTGTGTTTCTGCCGCTTGCCGCCATGCCCCTGCTGCTCGGCGTGGGCGTATACCTTCAGATGGCTGCCCGCAGAAGCGCCGAAAAAAGCTATCGGCACAGCATGCAGAAAAATGCGCTTCTTGTGGAAATGGTGAACGGCCTTGAAACTGTCAAGGGATGCATGGCGGAAAGCCGCATGCAGAAGCTCTGGGAAGCGGTGGCCGGCATTTCCGCACAGTCTTCCAACGAGGCTCGCAAGTACAGTACCCGTGCCGTGAGTTTTGCCACGTTCGTCACGCAGCTTGTAACCGTGGGCATGGTGATATGGGGCGTGTACCGCATAGGGGCCGGCGAAATGAGCATGGGCGGTCTGATAGGCTGCAATATTCTGGTGGGACGTATCATGGCTCCGCTTCTGCAGCTTGCCTCGCTGCTTACGAGACTTCAGAATTCCCGGGTGTCGCTCAAGGCCCTCGATACGCTCATGGCGCTGCCCTCGGAAAATCAGGATCAGGCTGCCTGTATGGACTTCGGCGTGCTTTCCTGTGAATTCGTCATGGATAACGTGAGCTTTTCCTACCCCGGTGCGCAGACTCCAGCGCTCGATCATGTGTCGCTGCGCATACGTCCGGGAGAGAAGGTGGGAGTCATCGGAAAAATGGGATCGGGCAAAAGTACGCTCGGCAAGCTCCTTATCGGACTTTATCAGCCGAAGGAAGGCTCCGTATCCTTCGGCGGCGTGGAAATCGGTCAGCTTGCCACGGCCGATCTGCGCAGCCGTGTAGGCTTTCTGCCTCAGGAAGTCATTCTTTTCTACGGCACGGTACGCGATAACATCGCCCTCGGCGATCCCACCATCAATGATCACCTTATCCTGCGGGCTTCCGCCATTTCCGGCGTGGCTGATTTCGTCAGAAAGCATCCTTCCGGCTACGGAGCGCAGGTGGGCGAGCAGGGACGCAATCTCTCCGGTGGCCAGCGTCAGGCCGTAGGCCTGGCCCGTGCTCTGGTGCGCGATCCGGACGTGCTCATTCTTGATGAACCGACCAGCAACATGGACGTGGATTCGGAACGGCTCGTGCAGCAGCGCCTGGCGCCCGTTATCAAAGACAAAACGCTTATTCTCATTACGCACAGACTCAGCATGCTGCGCATTGTGGACAGGCTCATCGTTATGGACGGAGGAAGAATTCTTCTGGACGGTCCCAGAGATGAGGTTCTTAAAAAGCTGCAGGGAGCGCAGGCGGCACGCAAGACTCAGAGTGCTTCTTCCAAGGCCGGATAAGCCTCCGGCTCATGCCTGCCCATTCAGGTTCGGCGGCCGTTGCGGCAGAAGCAGGCTTTTATCGGCAAAGGCAGGAAGCATGTTCTGCCATGATAGAAAGTGAACGGAAAATGCGTATGGATACAGATAAAAAGATCATTCCGGAGGGCGGGCAGAATTCGCCCCGGATTTCGGAACCCTTTGGAGGTTCCCCAGCCGGTGGAAGTCCTGTTCCGCCTGCGCCGAGCCTTTTTGAACCTGCGGCACTTTCCGGCAGGCTTTTGCCCGAAGACCTGCCGTATGCGTCCGAAGTGGAGGCGGCGCTGGCACGGCGGCCTTCCAGAAGCGCCAGATGGCTCTCCGTGGGGGTATTCGTCTTTTTCGTGTTTTTCATCGGCTGGGCCAGCGTGGCCACGCTGGATGAAGTGACTCATGCCGAAGGGCAGGTGGTTCCCTCCTCCCGAACGCAGATCATTCAGAATCTTGAGGGCGGCATTCTGAGCAGTGTGGAGGTGCACGAAGGGCAGATCGTGGAAAAGGATGAGGTTCTCGCCAGACTCAGCAATGAAATGGCGGAAAGCAATCTGCGTGATATGCTCTACAAGGCAATGGAGAATCTCATTGCCATCCGTCGGCTTCGTGCCTCCGTTTCCGATTCTCCGCTGGTGTGGCCCGAGCAGACCAGAGCATGGCTGGAGCGGGGCATAGGCTATGCTCTTACCAACGATCAGCTCGCACAGGGTGAGAATCTCATGCAGGTGCAGCAGGAAACGTTTGACGTGCAGGAGCGCCAGCGCAGGTCGGAACTGGATGTTCTTATGGCACAATATGAACAGCGTCAGCAGGAGGTAAAGGAACAGCAGGCCCGCAAGGAGCAGCTTTCCAGCAGTCTTTCGCTGATACGCCAGCAGCTCAACATGGCGTCTTCCCTGCTGGCGAAGCGCAGCTACTCCAAAGTGCAGTATCTTGAGCTGCAGGAGCGTGCCGTTCAGACCCAGGGTGAGATCAATACGCTGGAAGTGTCCATTCCCCGGGCGGAGGCGGCTGCCAGCGAGGCCGGACACCGTATGGAGCTTCGCAGGGCGGAGCTGGATGCGGCGCTCATGGAAGAAATCAATAAGCGCAGTCTGGAGCTGGCCTCTCTCCGTGAAAGCCTTTCCGCAGGAAGCGACCGGGTAACGAGAACGGAACTGCGCTCTCCGGTACGCGGTACGGTCAAGCAGATATACATCAATACGCTGGGAGGCGTGGTCAAACCCGGCGAACCCATCATGGAAATCGTTCCTCTGGATGATACGCTTCTGGTGGAAGCCAGAGTCCGCCCGGCAGACGTGGCATTCCTGCATCCCGGTCAGAAGGCGATGGTCAAGGTGTCTGCCTATGACTTCTCCATCTATGGAGGTCTGGACGGCGTTCTGGAACAGATCAGTGCCGATACCATCGAGGATAAGAGGGGCGATTTTTATTATCAGGTCAAGGTGCGTACGCCCAAAACAGCCATTGTTTATCATGACGAGGAACTTCCCATCATGCCCGGCATGATGACTACCGTGGATATCATAACGGGAAAAAAGACAGTTCTGGACTATCTTCTCAAACCTATACTCAAGGCGAAACAGAACGCTTTGCGGGAAAAATAAAAAAGGTGAAAATTGGGCTGTCAGTCTGCATACAGGAATATATGTCAACCAAAGTGACGAGTTCGCAGGATTTACCAATAGTGTAATATGCTGATATGTCGGCTGAACGAATAGCAAGTATTTTTTCCGGAACAGAAGGATGGGAGACAGGTGCACTGAAGCTGAAAAGTCTTACTGGCCTTGACGTTAATTGTATTAATTTATTATATATTTTTGTAAAAGAAATCTGTTGTCCGTAGAGTCACATGAACAAGGTCATTTTTGAAATGTAACCATTTGTTTTTTCAATGGAGTTTATGTATGGCTGCCTTTTATGGAGACCTCAAGGGAATTCGACGTGGAAAATTTTCTCGGCGGACGATGAGCTTTGCAAGGGCTCTTCCTGCCCTGATTGTATCAGGCTGCCTCGGCGCCATGCTTTACTCACCTCTGGCATGGGCGGCGGACACCGACGCCATTCCTCTGAAGGAATCCATCGAGGCCATGCTCAGGAACAATAATTCCATCAAAGCCCTTCAGGAAAACCGTTCCGCCGTGGGCTATGAAGTGGACAGAGCCAGAGCTGGATACGGGCCTCGCGTTGATCTTACCGCCCGGGGCGGATTTGGAAAGCTGAGCAACAGTACGACCCGTTCCTACGAATATAATGACGTAACCCCGTATTCTTCCGCCTCTCTGCTTGTAACGCAGCCTTTGTGGGATGGCTGGCTGACGCGTGGTCGTGTGCGCGAAGCGGAAGCCTCGTATCGTTCGCTCGACTATCGCGTGCTCGACAACGCTAATACGCTGGCGCTTGATGCCATCATTGCTCATGTGGATGTTCTGCGCAGAAAACAGATATATCAGCTGGCGCAGGACAATGTGACCCGCCATGAGGAGATACTTGAAAAGGCCCGCGCCCGCGAAATGACGGGCGTTGATACGCTGGCCGACGTTTCTCAGGCGCAGAGCCGTCTGGCACGCGCCCACTCCACGCTTGTCGAGGCCCGCGCCTCCCTGCGCAACGGCGAGGATACCTATACCCGTCTGACCCGTCATTCCGCCATGTCTCTCGGGCCTGTAAACCTCCCTGCCAAGATGTACAAGAGCTCCGAAGAAGTACTTAAGGCTGCACAGAAGGGGAATCCCAAGGTGGCGGCGTATCTTGAAGACGTGAAGGCTGCGAACGCCGTAAGAGAGCAGGCTCGTTCCGCCTACAGCCCTTCGCTCAGCATTGAAGCCGGTCCTTCCTATTCCGACCGCAACGGCAGAAGTGAAATGTGGACGGCCGAGATGGGCGTTGCCGCCGTTGTGCGCTGGAATCTGTTCAACAGCGGCGCCGATGTGGCGGAAAGCAAGGCGGCTGCCGCCCGCATCCGCCAGAGCCGTCGTGTCCTGTATGACTACATGGATGATCTGAAGCTCAATGTTGAAGAAAGCTGGACGGAATATCTTTCTGCGCAGGAGCAGCTGGACTTTTACCGGAAAGCCATTGAATACAACAAGACGACCCGTGATGCCTATGAGGAACAGTTCGTCATGGGCGAGCGCAGCCTGCTCGACGTGCTGGATGCGGAAAACGAATTGTTCAGCTCCTCTACGCAGGCAGCTACGGCGCTGGGCAATACGCTCATTGCCGCCTACCGCATGAAGGCGCTTGCCGGCGATCTGCTGCCCAGTCTCGATATCAGCACGGAAATGCTCAAGATCACCCCTGCTGATCACGAACCGCTTGATCATCTGACCATGCCCGAATAGGCAGGTCTGACCAGCCAGGGGCCGGAGAATCCTTGTTCTTCGGCCCCTTTGTCATTGAAGTCCCCATCTCCTTGCCGTACACTTTTGTGGCGGAGTAAAGCTTTTGCGATAACGAATAGAGCGGGAGAGCCGGAAGTTCCATGAACATCAGAGCACATGCTTCCAGTAGGAAACACATCTGGGCGTCGATGCTGTGTGCGATGGTTCTTCTGGTCTGCCTGCTGTTGCCTGCACCGGCTCGGGCCAAGCCGCGTCTGTTCGGAACCGTGGAATTTCAGATGGCTCTGAAAAAGCAGCAGCACTGGCTGTCCGCCATGGAGCGAAATCGGAAAAAGCCGATTTTTTTCGACGAAAAGCGGTTCAATGCCTCGACGCTCTGGAAGGATCTGAAAAAACGCGCGGCAGGGAAGTCGCTGGAGGATAAGCTTGAGATCGTCAACAGGTTCTGGAACATGTGGCCGTATCGAACGGATCCTGAAGTATACGGCAAACCCGATTACTGGGCCGCTCCTTATGAGTTTCTGGCGAAGTCCGGCGACTGTGAGGACTATTGCATAGTCAAGTACTATACGCTGAAGGAACTCGGAGTTCCCGTTGACACGATGCGCATTGTGGTGGTGAGGGAAACCATTCGCAATATAGGCCATGCCATACTTGCCGTGTACGATGGGGATCGTATATATATTCTGGATAACCTGTCTGATGCGGTCCGCCCTGCGGAGCGCGTAAGAAACTATGTTCCGCAGTTTTCCGTCAACGAAAAGTACCGATGGGTACATGTAAAGGCCAAGTGACGGTGCTTTTTCCGCATCGTACCCGCCAGAAGAATAATGGTCATCCTGCGGGATGGAGGAACACGATGAGCAGTCATGAACGTGTCAGCTACTCTGGCTTTTCCAAGAAGTCGGCTTTTCTGGCCGCAATATGTCTTGCCCTTGTGTCAGGTGGGATAGCCTTGTTTTTCTGCGTGTCGCAGCTGGAAAGCAGGCGTATCGCCGTGCTGCAGTATTATGAGCAGAACGTGGACGCCTGGCTCGAAGACGCCGGACGTGCCGTCGATATCTGGAACGCGGAGATGAAAAAGCTTCGGCAGCGGGTGAGCGAGTCGGAAACGTATCGTCTTTTCTCAGGAGATCTCTACGGTCTGGACAGTATCGTGACGGGAACCATCAACAGTGCCGAACATGGTAATTTTTCAGGGCCTGCGGCCGTCATTTCCGAGGAAGTTCCAGTCATACGCAGAATTCTTCTGGAGTTCATGAATTACAACGGACTGCTGGATGTCCGTCTCGTCAACAGGGAAGGTCAGACCATTCTTTCGGCCTACAGTACGCCCACGCCGCTGAGCGCGGAACAGAGTGAGGCTTCTCTGCGCACCATGAAGACGGGGCAAACGACGTTTCTGCCCGTGCGAGGCGGCGTCAACGGTCTGGTTCTGGACGTATTCGAGCCGGTGTATGATCTGGAAACGCCGGACAAATGCGTGGCCGTGTTCATGTCTTCCGTGCCCGTTCTCAGCCGGATAGCACAGGTCGTGGCCAGACCGAAGCAGAACGATATGGCCACGGCGTTCATGGTGCAGAAGAACGGCGATGTGTGGGAAAACATGCAGGTTCCCGCGCCGATTCCTCTCCCTGAAGACTTGGGAAAAGCCTTTACGGAATCCGGGGGAAAACTGCCTTTTGCATTGCGCAGAAGCGTTTCCGAGAGTGGCGGCATGGTTTACTCCATGTCGAAGTTTCTGCCTGCTCTGAACTGGGATCTGGTGCATGAAACTCCGGCTTCCGTGGTGGAGGGCATGATTTTCCGGGCCGAGCTTCCCATATACGCGGTGGCGGCGCTGGGCTGGCTCAGCTTCATGCTTTTGAGCGGCCTTGTGTGGTGGATGTCCTTCGGGCGTCAGCAGCGGGCTGTGGCCTCCGAGTTGCACCGGCTCAATCAGATCGTCTCCCGTCAGAAGGAACTGCTCGACAGCGTGAACGTTTCCCTTGATATCGGTTTGTTCATGGCGGACGTGAAAGGGCAGATCCGGGTCTGCAATCCGGCGCTCGCCGGCATAGTGGGCAGAGAGGAAAAGGACGTCAACGAGCAGACGCTTTTCACCTGCTTCCCGACGGAGGCAGCCACCATGCTTCTTGACCGCATCCGGCAGGTGGCCATCAATAAACGTGAAGACGGCTGTGAAGTCTATTTTGAGCAGAACGGGGAAAAGAGACTGTACCGTGTGACGCTGTTCCCGTTCCTCGATGCCAGCGAAGATCAGGTGCGCAACAGCATTCGCGGGGCAGTTGTCACCATGAAGGATATTACCGAGTTCCGTCGCCAGAGTGAACGCATGCGGCAGCGTCAGAAAAGCCTTATTGAGGCGTTTACCCGTGCCGAGGAGAGTGTGGATCCGTATCTGGCGGGTCACTCGCAGCGGATGTCCCGCCTCGGAGAGCTTGTGTCCGCCAGTATGGGGCTGACGGAAGACGGCAGAAATACGGTGGTCATGGGGGCAATGCTTTCTCAGATCGGCAAGCTGTTCATTCCCCGCGAACTTCTGACCAAGAAAGGCAGGCTTACGCCCGAGGAGCTGGCGCAGGTGCACCTCGCTCCCGAGCATGCCTTCCACCTTATGGAGGGTGTGGATTTCGATCTGCCCATAGCTCGTGCGCTGCATGAAATGTACGAACACATGGACGGCTCCGGCTATCCTAAAGGATTGAAAGGTGACAGTATCCTCTTTGAAGCTCGGATTCTTGCGGTGCTTAACGCTTTCTGCGCCATGGTCAGTTCCCGTTCCTACCGTAAGGGGATGGATGAGAAGGACGCCATAGCGGAGCTGGAGGGGAGCGCCTGTTTCGACCAGACGGTGGTGCAGCACTTGAAGGAAGTGCTGAAAACACCGGAAGGTATTCTGGCGGTTCGCCTTTGAGATCTGCCGGGGGGCGCCGGAAAAGCAGAAATGTTTCACCGGTATATGTGAACGGCTGATCAGCAGGACCTGAGAGAGAGAACGGATCCTGCAATCGACTGAAGCATCATACGATGAGCGCCTTTTTGATGAATGTCCGGGGGTTGGCTTCATCAAAAAGGCGCTTGTTGGTCTAGGATGGCCGTCCCGAAATATTTCGGGTGCATTCTCTATTGGTTATGCGGCATGGACTACCCTGAGGGATACCCAGAGCCTGCCGGAATTTCAGTCATGACTGGCTTGAAAGAAGATGGGGAAGAGCATTGTGCGGTGGGGATTCTTCCGAGGTTGCCGGTGTAGGCCCTGAGCATAATACCGTGAGTCGTTGCCGCACGCTGTTTCCCGGCGTAGAGGGGCAAGTTCCGGGGCCTGCGGCTTCTCTGGATACATGGTAAAGTAATGATACTTCTTTTGGGGAGGGCCTGGGGATCCTTCGCATGGGCATATGGTTTACCGTAGAGAGGCAGCGGCACATGAATGCGATGTCGCTTGATGACCGGATGAAAGAGCGGAAAGTCGAAACCGCAGAAGGCAGGAAGGTCAGTTTTAGGATGCGCTGCCGGAAACACCGGCAAATATCAGCGGAAGGGTGACAGCGTATGGGGCAATTCAGGGGTGGGCACGGATTTTCCTCCCCACAGCTGTCTTTTGATTTGAAAGGGCGGACTTATTTGGAACTCGTGATGATGCAGTTTCTACCGGAATGCTTCCCAAAGTACAGCCGCTTATCGGCCAGCGAGAACAACGCCTCGCGCAGAGGACGGCCTTCTTCCTTATCCAGTTCACTTATGCAGGCACATCCTATGGTAAAGGAAAAGGGAATGTTCTGGCCATCGTCAAGAACGATACTTTTTCTCATGGAACTGCCAAGAGATACAATACGACTGCAGAACTCTTCATAGCTGTCTGTGATGGACGTGATGAGGTATTCGTCGCCGCCGTAGCGGGTGATGAAGCTGTGATGGCGGGAGTCGAAGTATTTAAGCCAGAACTGGCAGCAGCTCCGAAGGACTTCATCTCCTATAGTGTGACCATGCTTATCGTTGATTTCCTTGAAATTATCCATGTCCATCAGAGCAACGCAGAGATCCTGACTGCGGGTCTGCGCTTCAAGGACATAGTGATGAAAATGGGAATTCATGTAGTGACGACTGTAACAGTTTGTGAGAGGATCCCGCAAAAGGCGTGAATTTTCCTGCTGCAGACGTCGTATTTCGTTAAGGGCGTATCCCTGCCTGCTGAGACCGGACGAGTCGGAGAGCTCGGTAATCATTTCCAGGGAAAAGGGCTTTTCGTCCAGCTGAATATATTTGGATATGACAATATAGGTCCGCTCTTCCGTCGATTCCAGGCGGGAGCTTTGTCCCCGGGAGGTAATGATCTGCTTGCACGGGCAGTGCAGGCATGTCTCGGGACGGTTCCAGAAGCTGTAGCAGGGAGCACCGGGAAGAATATCGTTCTCTCCGATGTGATGGCTCTGAAAGTTTTCCGGAGAAACAAGACGAATGATATTGAATGTTTGACGCAGAGTCTCAACTTCGCTGCGAAGTTCTGAGAATGTATAAACATGTTTTTCCGGAGGAGAATGCATGTTATATTCCTTTTAGACTTGGGATTCATTTTAGAAATCGCACAGGGAAAAAAAATAGTCAAGGCAGCCTTCCGTAGTTTGCTGCAACGGTTGATTGTTTATGGGGGGCATTGAAAATAGATAAGAAAATTCATATTGATTTTTTGCGTTAAATGAAGTATCTGAAATAGGTTATGTTTATGATATTGTACGGAGTCTTATTTTATTAAAATAATCTTCATGAAACAAATTCAATATTCTCTATATTATACTATATTCGCTATGCCTTTCAATGATTTTTTTGTTTAGGCTCTTGACTAGCTGAAAGGACCTAAAAAGGTTATCTGGTTAGTCATGGCAA
>OOCM01000371.1_pt1 | contig 46495 bp, 39 predicted proteins | sample 1671111 | NCBI WGS metagenome assembly OOCM01 (sample SAMN06348123, study PRJEB24527) | human gut metagenome | biome: human gut; feature: ankylosing spondylitis patient; material: feces | host: Homo sapiens | place: China | collected 2015-10 | reverse complement strand
TTCAGCCTGGTGGGAGAGTCCGGATGCGGAAAGTCTACCACGGCCCGCACCATCATCAAGCTGATCGAGCCAAAGTCCGGCAAGATCATATTCGACGGACGCGATATCACCCGGCTCAAGCCGCAGGAGATGCGCCCCATCCGTCGAGAGATGCAGATGATCTTTCAGGATCCCTATGCCTCTCTGAATCCCCGGCAGAAGATCATGGAGATCCTCACCGAGCCGATGCTGTTCCACAAGCTGTGCAGCAGCAAGACGGAGGCGGAGGCTAAAAACAAGCTGCGCTGGCTGGCGGGACACCCTCTCGGCACCACGTTCAGCGAAAAGGACAACGCTGCCGGCATGGTGTTCTACTGCGTGAAGAACGTGGAACGGGCGCTGAGCATCGTTTCCAAGGGCTGATAAAATAAACAGAGCAAAAGGAGAGCCGACGGCTCTCCTTTTGTGTTATGTGTTTTAAATTTTCACCAGTTCATATTCCCGGCTGCCAAGGCCGATCTTTTCGCCGTGGGACAGGCAGGCCTCCCAATCCACATCGGGGTGCGCGGCCTTGAAATGGTCGGCACAGTCGCAGTCTGCGCCGCCGATGACGGAGTTCGGCATTTTCGGCTGCGCCAGCACGGCGTCAATGCACGCCTGATCCAAGGCCACGGGGTCGAAGGAGGCGAACATCCCCACGTCCGGCACGATCGGCACGTCGTTCTCCGCGTGGCAGTCGCAGAAGGGCGAGACGTCGATCGCCAGGCTGACGTGGAAGTGGGGGCGGCCATGCAGCACCGCCAGCGCGTACTCCGCCATCTTGCGGTTGAGGACCTCGTTGGCCGCGCCGTAGTCGGGCGTGATGGCGTCCATCGGGCAGACGCCGATGCAGCGCCCGCAACCGACGCACTTGGCGTGGTCAATCGTCGCCTTGCCCGCCTGCACCTGCGGGGCGTCGTGCGCGCAGATCTTGGCGCAGCGCCCGCAGCCGACGCACTTGGCGTGGTCGACGGTCGGCTTGCCGGCCGCGTGCATCTCCATCTTGCCCGCGCGGCTGCCGCAGCCCATGCCGATGTTCTTGATGGCCCCGCCGAAGCCGGTGCACTCGTGCCCCTTGAAATGGTTGAGCGAAATGACGACGTCCGCGTCCATCACCGCGCGGCCGATCTTCGCGGCCTTCACGTAGCGCCCGCCCGGCACGGGCACCTCCACGTCGTCCGTCCCCTTCAGGCCGTCGGCGATGAGGGTGTGGACCCCCGTGACGAAGGGGTTGTAGCCGTTCTGGTAGGCCGAGTCGAGATGGTCGAGGGCGTTCTTGCGCCCGCCGACGTAGAGGGTGTTGCAGTCGGTGACGAAGGGCTTGCCGCCCAGTTCCTTGACCAGGTCGCAGACCGTGCGCGCGTAGTTCGCCCGCAGGAAGGCCAGGTTGCCCGGCTCGCCGAAGTGCAGCTTCACGGCCACGAAGCGGCCCTTGAGGTCGAGGCGGCCGAAGCCGGCCTTCAGCATGAGTTTGCGCAGTTTCGTCTGCAGGCTGTCACCCATCGCCACGGTGTGCATGTCGGTGAACCAAACATCGGCGGGTTGCGGATTCATCTCTCTCTCCTTTTGGTTTGCCCAGCAGTGTAACACGCCCCCCGCGCCCCGTCAAACCCTTCACACGGCGCCTCCCAAAGGGCACATCGCAAACACGTTGCTAAATGAGGCCATATCGTTTGCGACGTGCCGTGTGCTAGAATGGGGGCCATGAACACCGCCACACCCTCGCCCCTGCCCGAGCTGCTTGCGCCCGCGGGCTCCTTCGACGCCGCGATCGCCGCCTTCGCCTATGGCGCGGACGCGGTTTATCTGGGGCTCGACCGCTTCTCCGCGCGGGCCGACGCGGCCAACTTCCCCGACGACGCCCTCCGCCAAATCGTCGCCTACGCCCACAATCTCGGGCGCAAGGTCTACGTGACGCTCAACACCCTGCTCGAAAGCCGCGAGTTCGCCGACCTGCGCGCCCCCCTGGCCCTGCTCGACGAAGTGGCCGTGGACGGCGTGATCGTTCAGGATCTGGGCTTGGCCGCGTGGATGCGCCGCGCCTTCCCGCGCCTGGCGCTCCACGCCTCCACCCAGCTGGCCTGCACCTCCCTAGTATCTTTTTATAGTTACATAAAAAAATTCTCATTGCATAACCACAACGAGAATGGGCAGAGGTGGATTCGAACCACCGAAGCAATTTGCAGCAGATTTACAGTCTGTCCCCTTTGGCCACTCGGGAATCTGCCCATTTATCAGTCATTAATTGTCCTGACGAATATAGATTATAGCATAACGCCCTGCTGTGTGCAAGGCGTTTTTATGCATTTTTTGCATTTTTTATTCTTCCGGATTCTTTCCTTTCAGAATGACAGCTGCATGCTTTGGCAATGTAATATCCAGTCTTCCATTGTCGATGTCATAGCTGACAGAAGAAATGGAGTATCCATTTTCACTAGTAAAAAGTATCTGTTCTAAAGTTCCATACTTCGGAAGCCCCACTGCCCATACAGACAAATCAATGTGTCGGATATTTTCATCATTATTTACAATAATGACAAACTGCTGTTCCCGGTTAAATCTTCCATAGCAGAGAAGATTATCCTCGCCATTTAAAAATTTCACACTTCCGGTACGAAGTGCCGGGTTTTCTTTATGAATTCTGATGATATCACGATGGAAACGAATCAGTTCTTTATCTTCCCGGCCCCACGGATAAGTTCTGCGGTTATCCGGATCTGTAAATCCACATAGTCCGGCTTCATCACCGTAATAAACGGTAGGTGCTCCCGGCCAGGTCATCTGAATAACAACCGCCTCCCGGAGAACTGCTGTATTTACGCCCTCTTCTGCTGCTTTTGTTCCAAGGCGCTCCGCCCTACCTACTTTATGATTGGTTCTGGTTAAGAATCTGGAATGGTCATGGTTAGAAAGTTCATTCATGGAGCACTGCAGCGATGGTGTCAAAAAGCTTGCCATATAATGCTTCATAGCACCTTTAAAGTTCTCAAACTTTCCGATATTTTCCGGTTTAAAATCATCACTGTGTTTCTCCATTCCGGTAAGAAACCATGTCACCGGCTCCATAAAGGCATCATAGTTCATAACTGTATCCCACTGGTCTCCACCCAGCCAGTCTCTCGGGTCGCCGTAATGTTCTGCCAAAATCACCGCCTGCGGGTTGGCTTTCTTTACGGCATCACGGAATTCTCTCCAGAACTGATGGTTATATTCCGGACTGTGTCCCAGATCTGCCGCAACATCCAGTCTCCAGCCATCGGCATTATAAGGTGGAGAAACCCATTTTGCAGCCACATGCAGAATATAATCGTGTAATGTATCTGAATCTTCGTAATTAAGCTTCGGCAATGTATCATGTCCCCACCAGCCATCGTAACTTCCGTTATCCGGCCATGCATTCTGATCATGAAACTGGAAAAAGTCATTGTACGGACTGTCCTTGCTGATATAGGCTCCCGGTTCATAGCCTGCTTCACTACGGTAGATTTTTTCACGATCCAGCCATTTATTAAAGGAACCGCAATGATTAAATACTCCATCCAGGATGACACGGATGCCCCTATGGTGCGCTTCCTTTACCAGCGTTGCAAAAAGTTCATTGCTTGCCTCCAAATTCCGTTTATCCGTCACGCGGGTGATATAGCGGCTGGCATGCTGGTTATTGCGGTCACCCGGTTGTAAAAGTTTTCCCTCATCCACCACTATTTTGCCGTAATGCGGGTCAATATAATCGTAATCCTGAATATCATACTTATGATTGGACGGAGAAACGAACAGTGGATTGAAGTATATCACCTCTATTCCAAGTTCTGCGAGATAATCCATTTTCTTTCTCACACCCTCTAAATCTCCGCCATAAAATTCTGCTACCGAAAAATTCTCCGGGCATTTCTCCCAGTTATCTACCTTCTGACTGGTAGCACGGATATAGAAATATTCATCCGTCAACGGGTCGTTGGAAGTGTCTCCATTGTAAAAACGGTCTGTTAAAATCTGATACATAACCGCCCCTTTTGCCCAGTCCGGCGTGGAAAAACCCGGTACAATTTCAAAATTATACTGCGGTCTTGGTGTCTGATTCACGCCATAGCGGTCAAAGATACAGTGAAGCATTCCCGTCTCAATTTCAAAGTAATAGTAGAAATGCTCCTCTGTCATACGGATTTCTACGGAATAATAATCAAAGAGCCCCTCTGACTCGGTCTTTTCCATAAAATATTTTTTCTGTTCTGTACAAAGCCAGACTGCATCTACATTATCTCTTGCTGTACGAAAACGAATGGTCACCAGCTCTCCGGCTTTGGGTTCTGCCGGACTACGATAATCTTCTGTTCCATCAGAAAAGAGTGCGCGTTTTCTAAGAATCGGGCGCATCTGCATAATATACTGCTGAATTCTGTTCAATTCATAAATCGATTGCTGTTTCTTCATCATCTTACAACAAGCCTCTCGTTTCTAAATAATTATTTTTATTACTATAATATACGAAAGTTCCAAAGATTACAACCAGAAAAGGACGGATACATTTTCCGTATCCGTCCCCTCTTTAAAGAAGTAACTCTATGAAATCTATTATATACCTAACTCCGCCTTTACGTCTGATACCCATTCTTCTACGGTACCATACCATTCAATCATTTCATTTAATTTGTCTTCTTCAATTTCAGTGTCTCCCTCTAACAGCTCTTTGTGCTGCTGTAAGACATCTGCCATTTCAACCATGGTATCAATCACATCCTGGTCGTATGCATCCGGATCCGCATTGATGGCATTCGCTACTTCATTGAATGATGTGCTTGCTTTATTGAATGCATCAATTGCAGCCTGTTTATCCGTTCCCCCGCAGGCAGCCAGTGAAATGCACATAGTCAATACCACTAAACATGAAATTATTTTCTTCATTTTCATCTTCCTCCTGTCTTTTGTTTGTCATCCTTGACTTAGACATATTTTACCATTCTTTCTTATCCAACAGGAGATTCACGTCTCAAACGGCAGTAAAATGTACTGAATCGACATTCTTTTCCGACAGATTCAGGCGGAGTATAAAATACTCTTTTTCCACCGAAAATGTATATACTCCTCCATAGCGTTCCACAATGGCACAGATGCTCCGCGTCCCAATGCCATGTCCTTTTTCCTTTGAAACCGGGACTCCGTTTTCAAAGATTGGTGCTCCGGCACAGGAATTTTTTATCTGTAAAAATACCTGCTGCTGTTTTTCATAAATCTGTACTTCTATTCTGGCTTCTTTTCCCTCTTTTTGTACTTCCCTGCAGGCATGGATAGCATTTTCCAGGGCATTAGACAATAGCACACACAAGTCAGTATCACTTATCACCGTCTTCGCTTTCATGCCGCCTTCCACTTTCATCACAATTCCTTCCGCTTCTGCCCTTCCTGCAAAGGATGACAAAATCAGATTCGCAGCTTCGTTTTCACAATACTGTATCACCTTCTGCTGTTCCAGCTCATTACAGATATCAGATATATAATCCTCTGCCTTCTGTATCTGATGGTTCTCCAAACAGGCATATAGATATTGTAAATGATGACGCAGGTCATGGCGGTAACGGCTGGCCAGATTCTGTGACTCCCGTAACGCCGTTATTTCACGCATGGACTGTGCCACCTGCATATCAAGGCTTTTTTGAATCTCCCTCATCCGGTTTTCTTCCTGTCCTTTTGTAAAGTTATACAACAGAAACACAAGATACGCTCCACAACAGATAAATGGCATAAATTCCACGACAACCGGAGCCCCACTGGACAAAAGATCTGTATACACTCTTGTCAGATAATCAAATACATAATACAGCACCGGTATCACACCAAACTGACACTGCATTTTTCTGGAATAGCAGGAAATATAACGGACTGCCGGCGTCATAAAGTGCAGCAGTCCAAACAGTAGTGGCAGGGTAATCAATAATTCCACCGCATCCAGCATCAATGCTCCTCCGCCCAAAATTTCCACTGTAAGAAGTGCCAACCAGCGTCGTAACTGGCAGCACAGGTAGGCTGCCATCACAGAGAAAAATGGCCATAACAATTTACCGGTCAGTCCACATAACAGTAAAATCAACGGAACATGTACCAGCAGCGGATAAATCTGCCTCAAAAAGCCATCATCCCATACATAGTAAATAATCCCCTGTGCAATCGGAATCAGTGCGATGCATATCCAGAATATGATCCGGTTTTTCCGCCGGTCCAGTGCATCACAGAAGGACGCCGCCAGCACACTTCCAAAAACACTGACTGCCACATTGTTAAAAAGGGACATCCAAAGGCTCATAACGTCACCTGCCCATCTTCAAATGCATTTTTCAGAAATGCACTCTTTATTTCATTGTATTTCCCTCTTGGAATAGGAATTTCCACAAAGTTTGACATCGTAATGGTACGATAAGAAAGATTCTTTATATATTCCAGATTCACAAGATATGAACGATGTGGACGTATAAAGGTTCCATAAGGCATAAGCTGCCGGCACAGTTCATCCAGGCTGCCGCTGCATTCATATACCGTCCCATCGACAAGATGTATCAATAAAGTCCTGTGAATTACTTCACAGTATTCCAGCTGTTTTAACTCAATCCGGGCAATTCCCGTCTTACAACGCAGTACAATACTGCTGCCATGCTCTTTATCCATCTGTTCTAACACAGAATCCAGCAGATGATAGAATCTGCCCTTTTCAATCGGCTTCAACTGGTAATAATATGCTTTCACCTCATAAGACTGCACCGCAAACTCCACCGAAGAAGTAAGAAAAATAATTTTGATATTATTATCAAACTTCCGAATCTCGGATGCCGTTTGGATTCCATCTACCCCCGGCATTAAAATATCCAAAAACAAAATGTCAAAGCGGGTTCCTTTTTCCATTTCATTCAGTAAATCCAGCGGACTGTGATAGACTTTTGCATCTATTCTGTAATCACGCTCCCTGCGATACTCCTCCAGTAAGCTCTGCAGTTCTTTTAAAACCGTATCGTCATCATCGCAAAATGCTGCCTTTATCATGTTGTATCTCCCATCTATGTATCAGCTTTATCAAAATATTCTTTTCTTAAGATTCATTATAGGCAGTTTGGGAGCCGATGTCCACTGTTTGAGGGATGGGAGTTTTCTATGCGAGATAAGTGAGGGAAAAGCTCCCTCACTTCCGCGATAGGCTCGGGAACAAGTTCCCTCGCTATCGCGGTATTCGTCAAAGTTCCAAGCTGTAAAAAAGAAACTCAAGCAAGCTTGGTTTCTTTTCCTCGCCTGTCACTTTTCCTCATTACTCGCGTAAAAAAAAGACGACCTTTCGCACGGTCGTCCTTTTAGGAGAAGGTATTTTTACTATGGGGTGTAGCAAAAATTATATAATGTATTGGGGGGTTTTTACGTTAATTATAGTACCATTTTCCCATTCAAAAGTGTGCACAAACTTCCAAAAAAAAACACATCCCTTTTATTCAATCTGTATAGTTCATAAATTTCATGGCGAAAATACCACTTATTTTTTGCACAAAAGAATGGCTTTTTAAGGCTTCTATTTTGGTCTGACCATTTTTCTGCTCTTTTCCTCATTACTCGCGTAAAAAAAAGACAGCCACCGATCGGCTGCCCTTTTAAGGAGAAGGTATTTTTACTATGGGGTGTAGTAAAAACTATATATATAATGTATTGGGGGGTTTTTACGTTAATTATAGTATCACCTCTCCCGTTTAAAGTGTGCACAAACTTCACAAAAGTTGTGCCTACTTTTTGTATACTTTATATAGTACCTTTTTCCCATTTTCGAAAAAACTTTCTATTTGTGTTCTATTCCTCCGTTGTCTCAGTTACAACATCAGCTCCGCTCTGGAATAATGCTTCAAATTCATCTCTTCCAATCTTTTCTTTTTCCAAAAGAAGGTCTGCTGATTTATGGAGTACATCACTATTTTCCTGAATGATTGCCCTTGCTTTGGCATAGCATTCGTCAATGATACGTTTTACTTCTTCATCAATTTTGGATGCCACACCCTCGCCATAGCCTCTGGTATGTGCAAGGTCTCTTCCGATAAACACTTCGTCATCATCATTGTTATAATTAATCAGTCCGACATTTTCAGAAAATCCATATTTCGTTACCATTGCTTTGGCAAGCTCGGTTGCCTGCTTGATATCCTGTGAAGCTCCGGTTGTGATATCATCAAAAATCAACTCTTCTGCCACACGTCCACCTAAGGAAACAATTATCTGCTGCAGCATTCTTCCCTTGGTATCAAACATTTCATCACGCTCCGGCAATGGCATCGTATAGCCTGCTGCTCCACCACCGGTTGGGATAATGGATACGGTATATACCGGTCCCACATCTGGAAGTACATGGAATAAAATCGCATGACCCGATTCGTGATATGCGGTAATCTTCTTTTCTTTCTCGGTAATAATCCGGCTCTTCTTCTCCGGACCGACACCTACTTTCAAGAAGGATTCCTTAATATCTTTCTGGATAATATAACTTCTGTTTTCTTTGGCTGCAACAATTGCCGCCTCATTTAAAAGATTCTCCAGGTCTGCTCCGGTAAAACCTGCTGTAGTCTGTGCAATCTGTTTCAAATCCACATCCTCTGCCAGGGGTTTATTCTTTGCATGTACCTTTAAGATTTCTTCTCTTCCACCAATATCCGGACGCCCCACATGTACCTTACGGTCAAATCTGCCCGGACGCATAATTGCAGGGTCTAAGATATCAACACGGTTGGTTGCTGCCATTACGATAATTCCTTCGTTGACACCAAATCCGTCCATCTCTACCAGAAGCTGGTTCAAGGTCTGCTCCCGTTCATCATGCCCGCCGCCCATACCGGTTCCTCTTCTTCTTGCCACTGCATCAATCTCGTCGATAAATACGATACATGGTGCATTTTTCTTGGCATCTTCAAAAAGATCACGTACACGGGATGCGCCGACACCAACAAACATTTCTACGAAATCAGAACCGGAAATACTAAAGAACGGAACGCCTGCTTCTCCGGCAACTGCCTTGGCAAGCAGAGTCTTACCGGTTCCGGGAGGTCCCACCAGAAGAACTCCCTTCGGGATTCTCGCTCCCAGTCTGGTATACTTTCTCGGCTCTTTTAAGAAATCTACGATTTCTTCTAATTCTTCTTTTTCTTCCCGCAGTCCTGCCACATTTTCAAAGGTTACATTGCGGTTCTCATCGGTGGTCATCTTTGCCCGGCTTTTTCCAAAATTCATCATCTTGCTGCCACCACCACCGCCTGCTGCCTGATTGTTCATAACAATCATAAACAGAATAAACATTGCTCCAAACACAAGTAAGAGCGGCAATAAATTCATCAGCCAGTTTTCTGCCGGAATATCATTCACCACATAAGAAGTAAATTTTTCCTTATCCATCAGCGATTGAGTCTCACTGACATCCAGCACATATAAGGTCTCTTCTGACTTATCCGTTTTGACAATATCCAGTCTTCCGGTTGGATAAACTCTGTTTGGCTGCACTTCTACAGATTTAATCTCATCATCAGCCAGTTCCTGTTTAAACTGGGCATAATTATAGTCATCCTGATTCAGATGCTGTCCGTCCAGTAAGAACCAGACCAAAACCACAACTACAATCAGACTGATATAAAAGCCCCATCCTCTATATGATTTCTTCACGCAAACTCCTTCCTATCCCAAATCAAGAATGCCAATGTATGGCAGATTGCGATAGCGCTGGTCATAATCAAGACCATATCCTACTACAAATTCATCCGGAATTTCAAAACCGGTATAATCTACCGCAACGTCTGTTATCCTGCGATCCGGTTTATCTAACATTGCACACAATTTTAAGCTCTTCGGTCCTCTGGCGGATAAATCATCCAGCAGATAACGCAGTGTTCTTCCTGTATCAATAATGTCTTCAATGACAATTACATTTCTACCTTTAATAGATTCTTCCAAATCTTTCTTTATGGTGATTTTTCCACTGGACACGGTTGACGCGCCATAACTGGAAACGCACATAAAATCAATTGTTACCGGCACGGTAATACGCTTTGCCAGTTCACAGGTAAAGAATATACTTCCCTTCAGTATGCAGATTAAATGAACGCTTTCACCTTCATAATCCTTGCTAATTCTTTCTCCTAATTCAGCAATTTTACGATCAAGTTCTTCCTCTGAGAGTAATACACGAATCTGCTCACTCATTGTCTTCTCTTCCTCCATAATATTGTATTTCCAAAATTGTCTTCGTTGTACTGCTTACTTTGTAATATGCACTGATTCGGTATCCCACAATCCACAGGATATGAGCACCGTCTGCCACCAACGGAATAGTGTCCCGCTGCTCTTTTAAAATTTTCTCATTTACAAAATACTGCTTCAGCTTCTGTGTTCTGCCCGTCTCATCCAGCACAAAATAATCGCCCGGCTGTCTGTTCCGAATCAAAAGACTATTTTTTATTCTATCATAATCCAGCCATTTCGTATACTTTTTTTTAGAAATTCCTTCCGGTAACTCTTCCCGTTTATAAATCCGGCAGGTAAAATCCGGATGTTCTTCTATTGAAATCCCACAACAACCGGCTGGTTGACCGCTTTGTCGTCCGACCGGCTGACTGGAAGACTGACTGGATAGCATTTCTACCGGTTCTATAATTTTATGCTCCGGTTGTTTTTCACACTTTTGCAGACGCACACCGCCATAAGTCCGCTCTGCCACCACCTGATAAGGCAGGTTCACGTTTCTTCCCGTCTGCATGGCAAAAAGTTTCTGTACCAGTTCTACATGGGTTCTTGTAATATCTTTACTGCTTGCGGCCGTCTCACAGATACACTCCTTTATCATGCTTGTATACAGGATTTCCGGTTCTTTTAAAAGCTCCTCCGATATCAGGAAAGCCTGCGGCTGCCGGAAATCTTTTTCTACATATTGTGCTTTTTTTTCTTCTATTACAGCAGACAGATATTCCTGCGTCTTCCGGATGTCATCCCCGAGCCGTTCCATATGGGCATAAACTCCGGCATTCAGTTCCTCCAACACCGGAAGCACCTGATTACGGATCCGGTTTCTGGTATAATCCAAAGATGCATTGGTAGCATCCGTACAGTAGCTTTCACCTTTTTCTTTTAAATAATTTTCGATTTCCACCCTTGCCGTATGAAGAAGCGGACGGATGATGCCATCTCTCACCGGCGGAATTCCAGCCATGCCACGCATGCCGCTGCCCCGGATCATATTCCAGAGCATGGTCTCTGCCAGATCATTACGGTTATGGGCAACTGCAATTTTCCCTTCCGGCGCACCCAGTTCTTCTAACGCTTTATGAAAACTTTCGTATCGTAAATTTCTTCCCGCCTCTTCTTCCGAATATCCATGCTGCTTTGCATATTCCGGCACATCATAATCATAGCGGAATAGCTGCACCTGATACCGCCTGCAAAGTTCCTCTACAAACGCTGCATCCTGAAGGCTTTCTTCGCCCCGGATGCCATGCTGCACATGGACTGCTGCCAGCGTAAAGGAAAGTTTTTCTTTCAATTCCAGCAGATGCAGCAGCAGGCATACGGAATCTGCGCCACCGGACACTCCGGCAACCACTACATCCGACTGCTCAATCATATGATATTGTTCCAGAAAAGATTCTACACCAGGAATCATATTATTTCTCCCAAATTGCGGTAGCAAGCACCGTCATATCGTCTGCTGCCTTTCCTCCGGTAAAAAGTAACACCCGCTCCAAAATGCGTTTTGCAAGAATTGTTGCATTATTGGTCTCAATGCTTTCTATAATTTCCTGCATGGTTTCTTCCGGATTCGGCACATGTAAATATTCTAGCACACCATCTGATACCATGACAAGGAAATCTCCGTTATATAAGTCCTTTTCGCTTTTTTCCATATCCAGTTTATAAGATACGCCCACCGGAAGACTGGTGGAAATAAGACATTCCACTATGCCATTTCGCCGGATAAAGGTTGCCGCCGCTCCGATTTTATAAAAGTGGCAGGTTCCGTCATATAAATCCAGTTCACTGATATCCACCGTGGAAAATAAATCCTCCTGCCCTTTCATCACCATGGCAGAATTCATCATGCGGACTGCCGTTTCCACATCAAATCCCGCCTCCAGGAATTTTTCCACCAGTTCAATAACCATTTCACTTTCCTTGCAGGCAAGACTTCCAGAACCCATGCCATCCGATAAGCACATGACCATTTTTCCACTTTCCGGCTCCAAAAAGGAAAAGTTATCCCCGGAAACTGCTGCTCCATCCTTTACCATCCGGGCTACGCCATAAATTGCCTGAAACCGCGGCTCTTCTTCATAGGTATAGAGGTTGACGCCTTTTCCAATCAGCGTCTTGGTATCCTTCTCCGGAATCATGCGCCGGTTCAGTGCTCCGGCTACTGCCTTTGTCAGTTCTCTCGTAGTGACACAGCCTTCTTTTACCATGACTTTCATCACAAGCTGCCAGCGGCCGTTTTCCTTTTCCCAGAGCTGTTCATCAATCACTTTTATGCCCCGCTCTCTTGCCCGGTAAGCTATGTCCTGCAGATTTGACCGGCACTCTTCTGTAATATTTTTCTGCTTCTTTGCACAATCCTCCATGATATATGCCATGGCATCCAGCTGCTCGGCTATGACCTCACGGTTTTCTACCAGCCGGTTGTACCACGCCATATTTAAAGAAGCTTTTTCAAATATCCGAAGAGCCTCCGCCGTCATTTCCTGCATATAGGGGCAATATTCTTCCATTTTCTTTTCAATATCGCGGTTTGTCTTTCCCGCCTCCCGGATAGATTGCAGCAGTGACGACAAATAGCCGTACATGGGGCTGTCATCCTTTTCCCAGCAAAGAGCGCACTGGTCGCAGGAAACACACATTTTCCCGGTTATCTCATTTTGCATCCTGCCCATTTCCTCTGCCGAGAAACTGGTATGTTCCACATTCATCCGCCCGAATATATCTGAAAGGCTTTGAAAGGACTTTGCATAGGTCAGTAGTTTTTCTTCTTCATTACTCTTTATCTCCGGTATTGGCTGATTCACAAATGTGAATTCCAAGAAACTATGTATGATACGGCTTAACACCATGGTGGCTGCAAATATAAAGACTCCTTCTAAGACCGCCATTTCCGTCCGCATTCCGTCTCTTACGTTTAACATTTCTCCAAATACGGATAATAAGGTTGCCGAACAACCTGCGCCAAAGGCAGCTATCCAGGTATAGCAGCCTTTATTTACCCATTCTGCCAGCTTGATGATTACTATGGTTACCAGCAGTGTCATTACATATTTTGTCATCAGTGTCAGCGGCAGCATAAATGCCATTCCAAGAAACATTCCAATTCCCAGCAGCAGCCGTCCACCCCGTTCCAGGTAAGCTGCCGCAAAATATGCCGGGATAAAAGGGTAGCAGCCTGCAAATCCTAATTTACACACTGCTACCCCTATAAAGCATATTACCGCCTGTTTCGTTCTCAATTTCTTCATTTCCATTGTTCCTCCTTCTCCTGTCATTTGTGACAGCAGAAGCTATTATAGAAATGTTTGTCCGAAATCTTTGTCAAACCGTTGTCTCATTTCAAAAAAGTTTTCGGCAAAAAGCGGAATGGTTTGTCTATTTTAAGTTTTTCTATGGTCTTTATGTTCTCGAAGCTGTTCTACTTCTTGTCTTCCTTGAAGATAATCTCATTTTCATGGGTCAGTCCCAGCTTGCTCTTTGCCTGGTCTTCAATATATTCCTGACTCTTGGTATATTCTTCGTAATTATCCAGCTGATTCTGACGTTCTGTTTCATCTTCTAAAGATTCCGTCAGTGCCTTCTCTCTGGCAGTATACTCCTGCTCCTTCTGGTAGAGCTTAACAATCTGAACTGACATAATCACCAAGAACATTATCGCAATCAAAGAGATACAGATTCTTCCGTTTCGTTTCTGTTTTCTTTTTCTTCGACTATTTGTCATACTCATTTCCTCATCTATAGTTTACATAACACCATTCTAATAGTTTTACGGATTTTTTTCAACGTTTTTTGTAATTTTCGTAATAATCTTCTGATTTTCCCTTTCAGGAAACGTAAGGGTACTGCCACCATGCGAAATACTGCCCGCAATGGTTTCCCCACTACTTGAAACAGTTTCTTAAATACTTTTACGATTCCCTTCACCAGCCATGGACTGATGGCATAATTGCATAACAGCATCCCAACGCTCATGCCCAGCATGCAAAAGCCCCGGATTGCTCCGTCATTTTCCCGGCAGAGCATAATAAATATAAATATGGCACTGCCGATGCAGTACAGCATATCCTCCACTGCAACCATCCCGGTTCTATGGGGTATCAGCCTGCGCAGAATCCGAAGCAGGTCAAAGGCTAAGATTAACAGAAATCCCACCAGCATGAACCGGAGGAACCTTAAGGCTTCACCGGAAATTTCCGGGCTGATTTCTATCATTTAAACAACCTGCCTAAGAAGGATTCTCCGCCACCTTTGTGATAGGTTTCCACATCCGAATAGGTTAAGCCATCAATTTTCCCTGTGACATCCACTTCCCCCTGTTCTAAGGACAGGCGGTTTACATGAAGGTCATTTCCCTTTATCAGAAGCATTCCCTGTTCTGTTTCCAGTAAAATTTCATTTACATCAAAAGAAAGCACATCCAGCACTCCGCTGAAGTTTGCACTTTTCCGGTTTGCCAGCAATACTTTATGTGCTTTTGCTGTTTTCAATTCTTCCATTCAGTCTCATACTCCTTTACCCGAAAGTTAGTCCTTTCCAAAATATATGAGACTGTTTCTCTTTTTATGCGTTTTTACTCTTTTACAGATAGCGGAATAATTCTCCTGCCTCTTCTTTCTTGGTGGTATCTGCGATTGCAACCACTTCTACTTTCACCGTCTTCTGGCCAAACATGATTTCGATGATGTCACCTGCTTTTACATTGACGGATGCTTTCGCCGGTTTGCCATTTACGGTGACACGTCCGGCATCACAGGCTTCGTTGGCAACGGTTCTGCGTTTAATCAGGCGGGTTACCTTTAAATATTTGTCTAATCTCATTTGCTTACCTTCTTTCTTTTTGAAATTCAAAGCAGCATTGTCCATCCTTCTATGTTCCATGAAGCAAAGAAACGGAAACTGGCTTTTGTATCTAATCAGAATGCGTTGTAATTTCTGTCCTGATTTTTCCTTGATGTAAGGCTGTCTTTCCGCTTGCTTTGACGGAATGCGGCGGGTGTCCGTCTGCTGCGGATACGACCACTCGCCAGCAAGGGTGGCTAAGCATTCTGCTTAAAGAAAATGGTTATTCTGGCAATCGGTGCAAAGTCGCATCCATGCTCCAATTGCACCTCGCTGACACCTCCCTGTGTCAGCGTTGCCGGTTGCTATGCAGAATGCAAGCCACCCTAACCGTCTCGTTCATGTATCCGCATACAGACGAACACCCACCGCATTTTGTCAAACATTGGAAAGACAGGCTCAATTAACAAAAGGAAAAATCAGGGCTGCAATTACAGCATTCTGGTTTCACAAAAACAGTTTCCGTTTCTGTGTCTTCATGCATATAGAATGATAGAAAATTCTTTTTTCATTCGAATTTCAATAAAAAAAGGTGTAGCAAAAGCAGTTTTCTACTTTCGTTACACCTCTAATCAGAATCATTTTATCAACTTATTTATTGATTAAATCTTTTAAAGCTTTTCCTGCTTTGAACTTAGGTGCTTTAGAAGCTGGAATAACCATCTCTTTACCGCTCTGTGGGTTTCTTCCTGTTCTTTCAGCTCTTTCAGATACTTCGAAAGTACCGAATCCAACTAACTGGATTTTCTCACCTTTTTTTAATTCTTCAGCTACGATATCAGTGAAAGCTTTTAAAGCTGCCTCTGCATCTTTTTTAGATAAAGCTGTTTTTTCAGCCATAGCTGATACTAATTCTGCTTTGTTCATGTTAAAATTCCTCCTCTGGATTTTATAATTCTTCTTGAGGTCTACACTCTCCAAGATTACCTACGAATATATTTATACTTGTTTTTCCTTTATTTGTCAAGGAAAATACGGTAAATTAAGGCATACAATTTGGTCTATAACATTTTGTTGATTTTGTCTAAAACTGCTTTTCCAAGGACTTCATATTTCTGTTCTGCTTCTTCCATAGATGAACCCTTCACACCAATGTAGAATTTTACTTTCGGCTCGGTACCGGATGGTCTTACACAGAACCACGCAGCATCGTTTAATTCATAGTAAAGTACATTAGAGCTTGGAAGTCCTGTTGCTGTTACTGCTCCGGTTGCAAGGTCTGTAATGGTATCCTTCTTGTAATCACGTACTTTTTCAACTTTATAGCCACCGATTTCAGTTAAAGTTTCGCTGCGCAGTGTATCCATGATTTCCTGAATCTTAGCCAGACCCTCGATTCCCTTTAATGTAATAGACTCAACATGGTCTTTATAGTATCCATATTTTTCATACATGGCAAGCATTGCATCCCAAAGAGTCATATTCTTGGTCTTGTAATATGCAGCAGCCTCACATAACGCCATAGATGCTACCACTGCATCCTTATCTCTTGCATAGGTTCCGGTCAGGCAGCCGTAGCTTTCTTCCATACCAAAGAGGTAGGTTCCTTTTCCGGTCTTTTCGAACTCTAAGATTTTGCCGCCGATAAACTTGAATCCGGTTAATACTTCGATTAACTGAATGCCATAGTATTCTGCAATGGCATCTGCCATATTGGTAGATACGATGGATTTGATAAATGCACCATCTGCCGGCAGGGAGCCGTTGATTGCTTTCTTTTGTCCGATGATATAATCACCAATCAGGCAGCCGGACATATTTCCGGTTAAGGAATGATATTCTCCCGTCTTAGAATCCTTTACATATACACCGAGGCGGTCTGCATCCGGGTCAGTTGCAAGGATTAAGTCTGCATCTACTTTCCTGCCCAGTGCAAGTCCCAATGCAAATGCTTCCTCTGCCTCCGGGTTCGGATAACTTACGGTTGGGAAATCTCCATCCGGAAGTTCCTGTTCCGGAACAACATATACATTTTCAAAGCCAAGCTCTTTTAACACACGGCGGACCGGGATATTTCCTGTTCCATGTAATGGTGTGTATACAATCTTAAGGTCTTTGCCTACTGCATCAATGGCATCCTGATGTACCACAAGCTTCTTAAGCTCTGCAATATAAGCATCATCGATTGCCGCACCGATAGTCTCATAAAGGCCTGCTGCCCTGGCATCCTCTAAGGACATGGTCTTAACGGTGCTGTAATCAGTTACTTTCTTTACTTCATCCATAATTCCGGTATCATGAGGTGGTGTAATCTGTGCACCGTCCTCCCAGTATACCTTGTACCCATTGTATTCTGGCGGGTTGTGGCTTGCTGTAATATTAATTCCGGCAGTGCATCCTAATTTACGGACTGCATAAGATAATTCCGGTGTTGGTCTTAATGACTCAAATACATATGCTTTGATTCCGTTTGCTGCAAGGCAAAGTGCGGATTCATCTGCAAATTCCGGTGACATATGTCTGGAATCGAAGGCAATTGCCACACCCTTATCCTGTGCATTTACTTTTAAAATATAATTTGCAAGACCCTGTGTTGCTTTGCGGACAGTATAGATGTTCATACGGTTGGTACCGGCACCGATTACCCCACGTAATCCTGCTGTACCAAACTCAAGATCTTTATAGAAACGATCCTCAATTTCCTTGTCATTGTCTTTGATTGCCTGAAGTTCAGCCTTGGTTGCCTCATCAAAATACGCTCCCTCAAGCCATGCTTCGTAAGTTTCCTTGTAACCCATTCCTGATTTCCTCCTACTTTTCATTTATGTTGTTTACCAAAAGAGCCTGCCAGTGGCAGCCTCCTTCGGATGTCTCGCCCTTTCATTTCTCTCACTAATTCGTAAGACTGTTAACTACCTGATTTAATGTACTTGTCGAAGAATTATTGTTACTGGTTAATGTATCAATAATTTCACTCAATGCCTTCCTATATGCATCAGAGTCACTGGATGAACTTCCACTGGAGCTGTTCGTTCCACTGGAATTCGATGTACTGTCGGAATGCTTATGCTCCACGGTTGTGTTCTCTTCATTTCCGGCAGTTTCCGTCGATTCTGTCTCTGTACTGCCCGTATCATCACCTGACAACGCAATCTCTATCTGCGCTTCCGGCGAATTTACATATAGCCGCTTCGACCAGGTGTCATATCCATCTGCAGTAATCTGTATGGAATGGATGCCATACTGCAGCTGTAATGGCTGTGTATAATCAACCTGACTACCATCAATATACATCAAAGCGCCTGCAACATCAACCGCAAAGGTTAAAGTACAATATTTCGGATCCTCACCCTTTATGGAATCTACATCCACGGAAATCTGCTCATTTCTTGTTACAGCTACCTCTGTGGAACCGCCGTAGCCATTGCCGGCAACGGTTAATTCATAGGTTCCTTCCGGCACCTCTAACTGCATATTCTCCGTGATCTTATAATAATTCTTATGATTCAGGCTTAACCAGCCGCCCTCTAATGCCTGTGTATTTACAAGCTGGATGACTCCATGTCCTGTTGTAACGGACACTGACAGCACTTTCCGGTCAATTCCCTGTATTCTTAAGGTGTCCTGTCCGGTAACTGCGGACAATTCTATGGCTGCATCTCCGGAAAACACTTGTAATTCTTCATCATAAGAATACTTTGTGTCTCCTATGGTAAATATCTTATCTTCTTCATTATAGGAAAATTTTCCGATATCGTCCATCTCCCATGCATCTGCCGACTGCTCCACCTTTTCTAATATCAGGTCTTTATCCCGGAGTGTTAAAGTAACCACTTTTCCCGGTACCATGGATGCAGCCGAAATCAGACTGCCATGTCTGTCTTTAAAAATTGTCCCATCTGTATAAGAATACTGTTCATAACGTCCCGTGTCAATATTCAGAAATGTCATTGTTGAAAGTGTTGTATCAGCACCACTTACCGTATACAAGCTGCTTTCCTCTGCCTGTGTCACTTCCTCCGTTGCTGCCTCAACACCTGATACATAGCCTTTCATGCTGACAGGCCCATCGTCTTTCCTTCCACAGCCGCTCAAGGCCACAAATACTGTGAAAATAGCCAAGGCCAACAGCCAGTGCTTCCCTGATTGCTTCATTTCGCACCTCTTTTTCTCCTGTATGCTCTTTTCCTCCGGCAATTGCCTGTACATGATTATACATGATTATTCCACAAAATAAAATAACATTCTTAAAAACTGCTGGCGGATTTCTTCCTGTTCGATAACCCGGTTCAACTTCTCAATGTCTCTGCCGGACACCCACGCCTTATTGGCATTAAAGTAGTGATTTGCCACTTTCCAGAACTTCTGTGGGTATGCCATCCTTACATAAAGCTGCTCCCATTCCTCTGGTAATAATTTTCGTCTTTTTTCGTAAGCTGCCAGCATATCCGTTGCCAGCCCGATATTAAAATTATGTTTTTCCATCAGTTTCCGTAAGAAATGCGCCAGATCCCCTACCAGCACATCATAATGTGCCTGTTCAAAATTTGTAATTATAATTTTACCATGGGTAAATAATACATTATGCTGGTTAAAGTCTCCATGGCAGATTCCATACATTGCTGCTTCCCGGCTCTGCTTTCCGCTCTGCCCCTGCGTTTCACCCGGATTTGGTTTCATCAGCCGATGTTCCACGTCCAGTGCCTGTTTTAAGAAAATCTCATAATTGCGCATAAATATCATTTCAAACTCATTCTTTTTATGCTTTCCATGAATATAATTGCGCACCTTTTTAAGCTCCCGGTTGTGCCGGAATACCTCCATGGCATAATCCTGTCCGCCAATTTTTAAATTTTCATCCTCCACCTTCTGCAGGACAAGATGCAGCTTTGCCAGTTCTTCTACCGCAGCAAGTACATCATCACGGCTCCTGGTCTCACACTCCCTGCCCTCCATATATTTTCTGGCATAGTACCAGGTTTCATCCACCTCCTGGACTAAAATTTCTCCTTCCCTGGTATGTATGATTTCATCTGCTTCTATTCCATTTTCTTTCAGACGGAGCAAAACATGTTCTATAGCTTCCGCTCTGCCTTTTGACCCGCGAAAAGATCCTATTATTATTTTTCCGCCCTCTGATGTCGTGCAGATATAGGTTCCCCTTCCTTTCTGGATGGCGGTTACCTCAAACGGATACTGTTCTAACAACTGGCTCGATAAATTATACACAAAAACCCCTCCATACGACGAATTCGCACAAATCTTTATGCGTCTTTCTATCATATGAAGAGGTTCTTTAAAGTATAACCTGTCAGATATTCTTTTGTATTCTTTTCCGGTTCTTCAATTACCACATCTAAAAGTTTTGCCAAAATGTTCCCTATCTGCGGACCGGGCTTCACACCAAGTTCTATTAAGTCCCGTCCGTTAAGTGCAAGGTCTTTTAGTGTCAGACAGTCTGCATCTTTGATTATTTTATCATAAATCTTATGATATCCGTCCAATGCTTCAAGCTTTTCTTTCCTCTGATAATCACTCTGGGCTAAAATATCTGCTTTCTTCAGTTCAAATATAACCGGGTAGCACTCTAATCCGGCTTTCTGTACCGCCTTTCGTACGGACTCCGGTGTCAGTACCGGGTTAATATCGTGAATTGCCACCAGCCGGCAGACCATATCAATGGTTGCATTGTCGAATTTTAATCTGCGTAAAATTGTCTTCGTCTTCTTTGCCCCCACCTGCGGATGCCCGTAGAAATGGTCAATTCCATCTTCATCTGTACTGCGGCAATCGGGCTTTGCCACATCATGAAATAATGCTGCAAGCCGTAGCACCTTGTCTGCTTCCACACCTTTTAACACTTCAATGGTATGCTCTCCTACTGTATAACAGTGATGGGGATTATTCTGTGGTGTACGCATCATCACCGAAAATTCCGGCAGTACCACATCCGCAATTCCTGTGGCATATACGGTATGCATCTCCTCCGGATGGACTGAGGTAAGAAGCTTAACCAGTTCTACCTGAATACGCTCTGCACTGACCTTTTTTAACATCGGTGCAAGCTCCTGAATCGCTTCTGCTGTCTCTTCTTCTATATCAAAGCCCAGCTGTGCCGCAAATCGCACTGCCCGAAGCATCCTTAAAGCATCTTCCCCAAATCTCTCCTTTGGTTCTCTTACACAGCGGATGATGCCACGCTTTAAATCTCCTGCTCCGTCAAAAGCATCCACCAGTCCCCGCTGTTCATTATATGCCATGGCATTAATGGTAAAATCCCTGCGTTTTAAATCCTCTAAAAGATTATCTGTATAGGTTACTTCCTTCGGATGTCTGGCATCCTCATATTCGCCATCAATCCGGTAAGTTGTCACCTCATACCCTTTTTTATCCAGCATTACCGTTACCGTTCCATGCTCAATTCCAGTATCAATGGTGCGCCCAAAAATTTCTTTTACGTCTTCCGGATAAGCAGAAGTGGTAATATCCCAGTCCTGAGGCACACGTTGAAGGAGGGTGTCTCTGACACACCCTCCTACTGCATATCCTTCAAAGCCTGCTTCCTGCAGCTTCTCAATTATAAACTTAACATGCTCTGGAAGCTTCATTACCATACGTTTTCCCGTTTCCTTTGCTTTACTTCTGTTCCTGTTCTTCAAAGAACTTATACGTTCCTTTGGATTCTGCTTTTACTGCATACAGAAGATCATCTGCCACTTTAATCATTTCATCAATGTCTTCTGCCTTCTTTACCTGATTGGAAGAAATAATACCAATAGAGCAGGAAAGTAATTTCTTATCATCAATCTCAACCGGCTGTCCGATTTCTTTTGCAATCAGTTCCCTGAACCCATCCTGTTTCTTAATCTCTTTATAGATAGCCTTTGCGGTAGCCTCTAAGGTCTTTTTTTCTCCGGTGTAGAGGAAAATAATAAATTCATCACCACCGAAACGTGTCACAAAGCCCTTGTCCCTGCAGACCCTGCTGAAGATATTTGCCATGGACTTAAGCAGCAAATCTCCCACATCATGTCCAAAGGTATCATTATATCCTTTGAAATTATCCAGATCGATAAACATAATACCAAAATCATGCTTCATGTGGCCCTTTTTAATCTTCCGGATAATTTCCTCGATGTTCTGATAGAATCCCTTCCTGTTGAAAATTCCTGTCAGCTGGTCGGTTACTGCAGATTTATACAATGCAGTATTCATTTCGTAGAGCTTCTCATATGCATAGAGACGATTCAGTGCATACTGCACTTCCCGGAACAAAAGCTCATAAATCCGCATATCACTCTCATCTAACATATAGCGGCTGACGGAAGAATGCCAGTTATCCTTCATCAGAATATATGCTATCATAATGCTTGTTACTTTTCCATTGTCAAAGAATGGAATAGCAACAAGGGAGCATACATTATCTTCACCAAACAGTTTGACCACATTCAGATGTTCCGAATAGTTACTGCTGATTTTCGATACAACAAACCCTCTCTGTGTCTTTTCGAACACTTCTTTTAAATACTTCTGCTCCTTCATAGAAAGACTGGCTTCTGTATTATCATAAAGTACCTTTGGTTTTCTTCCATGATACTGTATATATAATGCCCGGTCCAAATTAAAATGATACAGGAATGTCCGCATCACATTCTCTACCATTACTTCTGCCGAAACATCCGTCACATCAATTGTCTTCTGCCATGTCGACAGAAAATCCATCTGACGGCGTTCCTGCTTGTAAGCACGGTTTATGCTTTCCTGCTTCAGCTGCATTTCCATCTCCTGGGAAGATATCACATGAAGAGGTTCTTCTGATAAATACTGTTCCAATGGCTCTAATACCTTAATTTCTTCATCTGTGAGAGAATGGGTATTATCCTCAAGATATTGTTTTAAGATTGCCTCTTCATTGCTCTTAAGTTCCATTCTTCCTGTCTGCCCATAAAAGCGGATCCTGTCCTTACGGAACAGCTGATAACAGAAGAACTGGTTTCCCTCAGTCCGCACCAGATGTGTCTCTGCACAATTAAAATCTTCAAATGCTGACGAATCATTACCGGAATCCATTCCAAGTAATGCCCGTGTGAAATGATAAAGGAACATATCGTCATCACAACGTGCATAATCGTGGATGATTCCCACATCATTCTGAAGCTTTTCTTTTTCAATTATGTAATTTAAGAACTGTTTGCAGTTATTGAGGTACTGTTCACAGTTGAAGCGGTTGCCAAGCTTCTGATTGCACAATGCTAAGAGTCCATACAATTTACTTAAATTACAGACCCTCAGACTATTTAAATGCAGACGTTCAATGGTCTTCATACAGCGCATCAGATATTCATTGGCTTCCTTGAATTCTTCTGCTGCAATACAGTTAATTGCCATATTGTAATATACTTCCGCAATATCCTCCGGCAATTCCAGATTATATAAAATTTCTACTGCTTTCTGAAAATAACGCTTTGCAAGATCATTCTGTCTTAATGCCGTTAAGGTATAACCGATTCCCGAGAAAATACGTCCACTTTCCACAGAACGTTTGTTGTCCAGTGCTTCGAAAGTTCTTACCGAATACAGCAATGAAATCGGATACATACCGTTGGTAGACGCCAGCATAATATTCTTCTGGTATGCATTGTAAATAAGCTGTGTATTGCCAATTTCTGTTGCCAGTCTGATTCCCTTACTGAAATAAATAAGCTGGGATTCGGAATAATATGCCTTTGCTACAATCTCCGGCTTATTGTCATAGGCATACACATAAATGTACGCCAGATGATTCCGGTAGTCATATTTTATTAATTTTTCAATCATGGCATCGCTGACTTCCACGTTCTGTGCACAAAAGAAAATATTATTCCAGCCTGCCATCTTCGCCTGTATTTCTACCAGCTCTGCTTCAAACTGACCGCGCTCCATGCCACCTTCTGTTGCAATACTTTTTGCAACACCTGCACATTCAGTGGCTTCCTGCAGTTTTGACTGATACATATAAATTACAGAGCGGAGATAATATGCATAAAAACGCATCCTGCGGTTCTTTTTCTTCTCTGCAAGCTGTAAGATACCCTCACTTATTTCCAGTGCTTTTGGCAAATCCCTCATATATACCGATACATATGCATAGAACTGCCAGAGTTCGTATTTCACTTCATCCGATACTGTAAAATTATCAAATCTGATTCTGCGGTCTACTTTTTCCAGATAAAACAACGCCTGTTCAAAATCCATGAAAAAAACAAGATTCTGCAATGTTCTGATATCATCTGCAATACTTTCTGCTGTAATAACCTCATCTCTTTGTTCCCGGGATTCTCCGGCATTTCCAATGCGGAATATTGCAACATTATTGTCCAATTCCTCCGTTACGCTTTCCCAGCCCGGCAGCATATATTCCGGCAGCCGCTGCTGCTCATTCATGCCGAGAACGATTCCGATATTCTCTGTATGCTCTGCCTTTAACAGTTCATAGACTATTTCTATGGTTCCCATTCCGGCAAACTGCATGCGGTTAATCCAAAGCATAAACGGCTGTATCTTAGAAACTTCAACAAGCATTGCCACAATAGCATCATGCATCCGCTCCCGCTCATAGTCAACTTCTGTATACAATAAACTCTCTTTCCGGATACATTTTCCGGTCTCCCGGTATGCTGCAATAATTGGACGCTGCAGGGAATAGACATTACACTTGTCCAGGAATTCATCAAATGTCATCTCCTTCTGCTGGTCGAAAAGTTCCAAAATCAAATCCAGAAACGGCTCATATGCTCCCGATAATTTCTCTGCCCGGAATTCGTGGGCTACAAAACGAACCTCTTTATTATTCGTTATCTGCTCTGATATTTCCAACTGCTTTAATGAAAAATCATTGCTGTATTTTGCCAGAACAATGTTGTGTTCTTTCTTTCCAATCTGTGCAAAAACCTGTTCCAGAATACTGTTATAATATTTTTGAATCATCTGTTTCCCCCTTCAGAAATATTCAAAAAGGCTCTGAAAATATATGATAATTCCCTGTTATCATATACCTCCCTTTCTCTTTCTGTAATAACCTGTCTGGTATTTATAATTTATATATTAGTATAGTCCTCAAACCCACGGATTGTCAATGTTTGTTGCGACTTTTTGGGGGCTTTTTGAAGGGAGTTTTCACACTTTTCCGATACCATTTATTTTCATTAAAATACTGCAGTTTTATAATGCATGTATTGGTAATTGCAGAAATTTTAATGCAGCTCTTGCTGCAATCTCCGTCGGGTCAACTATATTTTCTCTGATTCCTGCCAGGGAAAAAGCAATTGGTAATTCAGTACATCCCAGAATCACACTTTGCGCACCCTGTTTAATCAAGGATTTTAAAATATCGTCAAGTCCGTACTTTTCTACATCCTTTTTTCCAGCTTTAATACATTGATAGATTACTGCCATAATTTTCTGTTGCTGCTCTGCATCCGGATAAATCGTTTTGATTCCCTGTGCCCGAAGCTCTTTCTCATAAACCCCACTCTTTATCACGCCATCCGTAGCCAATACGGCTGCACATGATATATTCTGCTCTTTTAAAGCTTTTACTGTCTCGCGGGGCATATGCAATATCGGGATATCAGTAAATATTTTTAACCGATCATAAAAAAAATGTGCTGTGTTACAAGGTATCATCAATAAATCTGCTCCCATATTTTGCAGACTTACTGCACTTTTTACCATCTCTGGTATAGGATCCTCTCCCTTTTCAAGAATAGCTTTCGTTCTATCCGGAATATTCGTGTTACAATCAACACAAACATGCACATAGTTCTGATCGCAGTCTGCATCTGACACTTCAAAAATCTTTTTCATTAAATCGCAGGTAGCCATCGGTCCCATGCCACCAATAATACCTATTGTTTTTTTCAATTCCGTTCCTTCTTCCTCAGGTCATGTGTCAAAGTTCAGAAAGCCCGGAAATCATTATCATTTCCAGGCTTTCCTTGTAATGTACTTCAAATTTTCCATCAAAATCTGACATGCTGTATGTTTACATCATTTTTTAAGTTTTTTAATACTCTACCTTCCACATATAGCGTCGTGTTGTCAGTGGATGCTGTCTCTCCTCAGCCAAAGCCTTATTATAAACCGGATATACATTTGTGAATAAGGAATGGTTAAAATAGTCTACGACTGATGCATCAATTGTAGACAGCCCTAAATCCTTTGCATCAATTACTTCAATCCGTTTTGCATAAGTCTTCAAAAACTTCAATGCACGTTCATCCAACGGTCGATTGGTTCCCTCAGAAACCTGAAGCACAAATGGTACTTCTTTATCTGTAATTTCGAAAGGTCCATGGAAAAATTCCCCACTGTGAATACTGGAAGAATGAATCCACTGCATTTCCATAAAAATACATATACTTTGCATATATGCTGCACCATAACCCGCTCCGCTTGCCATAGTATAAATAATTTTATCATCTTTATATTCCTTGGCAAACAGTTCAGCCCGTTTTTCCACATGCTTACATGCATGTTTCACAATACCATCAATACGTCCAACACCATCCATAAATTCTTCATAATGCTCATACCCTTCTGTCTGATTCAACAGTTCCACTGCCACCAGAAGTGCACAGATAATTTTTTCACCAGCAATATCCTTGTTATCCCCAAAAGTATAATTGATAATATAATCACCAAATGGGGTAATCTCTGATTCCTCTTTCCATGTCAGAATAATTACAGCTGCACCTTTTTCCTTTGCCAGCTTCGCTGCATTAATTGTTTCCGGTGTATTTCCCTTATGGCACGATAAACACACGATTACATTTTTTCCCAAATCCTTCGGAGTACTATATACAAATTCATTACTATTAATTAGTGCTGACTTAATATTTGCACATTCTCTTTCCATAAATGTTTTCGCTGGATAAAGTGCTCCATTAGAGCCACCACATCCCACAAAATATAATGCTTTAATACCGCCTTCTTCTTTTCTGCTTTCTAAAATTTCTGTAATTACATTCTTGATTTCTGTTGGTTTCATTGATAATCCTCCCATAAATATTTTTAATACATTGTTGTTATATTATTCTGCAAGCATTGGTCTTGCTAATTTCTGAATATATGAAATTTCTTCCTGGCTCAGTTTACAATACTCACTATTATCCATACTACATCCGGCATCCTGCACATACATCATTTTGGTATCCTTTTCTACAATGGTAAAAAACCAACGTTCTTTCGGTACATTGTATAAAGTTCCTTTCTCCACCGGAGTTAATTCAATATTAAACTTTCCATCTATTCTGTCCGCTGTAATAATAATACATTTTCCAGAAATCAAAATGAATTGTTCATCTGTCGTATGATGTATCTCTAAATGTTCTAACCCATCAATGTCATTATTCGGTTTCCAATTTTTGATACAAACAACCCATTTTTCATTCCGATATGCACATTCTATTCCTTCTCCATCATACCTGTAACTTGTCGGCTTTATATCCATATAGCGTTCCTCCTTAAACCTTTTAATTATTTCTATTATCAATTATTCTTCCTGCAATTGGCGTTCCATACCCAAACGCTCCTTCGACACCGCAAATCTTTGAAGCGAATTCTGCTCCAGCCTGCATGGCTTTCTTTAAAAGTTCTTTAACATTCCCATCATCTTTACTTTCTTCTTTAAAAAATTCCGGTTCTTTATACCGTAAAATATATGTCAAAAATGTCGCGAAATAAGAGTCTCCTGCACCCATAGTATCCATAATGCTTTCTGCCTTTACAGCTTTTTCATACATCATTTCACCATGGTATAAAATGTATGAACCATCTTCTCCTATTGTTCCCAGAACAAGCGGAACTCCAAGCTCTTTTACTTTACTCATTTCCCTTTCGCGTTCTTTATCACTTAAATGTGCACAGGAAAGCATTGCCACTTTAATATGCGGACAAATTTTTTTCAGATATTCGTCTGTCCATCGATTTGAAAAATCAAATGCAACTGGAAGACCCAAAGAAGCAATTTCTTCTATGTCATCATCTATATAGGCATTCAGATTTGTATAAATCAAATCAAACTTTCTTATATATGAAAAATCTTCCTGCGTAAAATCATAAGGATACTCTTTTGCCACACCTCCATGATTGGACCCGACAAATACGCGATCTCCCTGATTCAGTGTCACACATGCAAATCCATTTTCACCTTCATAATTCCTGCTATGTGAAAAGTCTACATTCATATTTTTCAGTGCTGCCTGAATGCATTCTGCTACTTCATCATTTCCAAATTTACCTAAAAATGCACTTTCTGCATTATTCATATGTGCATATGCACATGTGTTAACACACTGACCTCCTGGATACATTTTCCCCCTGGAAAGATATTTGTCACAAACTGCATCTCCAATTGCAATTATTCTAGGCTGTCTCATTTTTATTTCTTTCTCCTTTCTTTCAATTTTTCTTTCACCCAGACTCCCTCACCTCTTCTTTTTGCAACAAGCAATTATTTTTCCAGATTCGCTCTTTCATTTTTTCAGATAGCCATTATTAATATTTATGTATATCTGGCAATCCATCATGAGGTGGCAGTTCCCACAGCCTGTCAGAATAACACAGGCTGTGTGCTGTTACTGTTTTCTTTATTTTGCCACCACCGGTTTTTATCAGAAAACAAAATATCCTATTCCTGTTGCTACTAATACTGATACAATTGTACATACAAGTCCCGGCCGCATATAGCTGTGATTAAATATAAATTTTCCAATCTTCGTAGTACCTGCCGTGTCAAAAGCAAGACCTGCTATACACTGGCTGGAATCCGGGATAAAATAGTTGGATGAGCATGCCATCCATCCACCTACAATAATATAAGCCGGCAGATTCAATGCAATTGCAATTGGAATCATAATCATTGTCGTAGACGCTTGTGAACTTGTCAGTGCACCTACCAGAAATACTGCAATAATATAAATCCATGGATGTTCATTTGTTAAAGCTGACAAATTTTCTGTAATGAAGTTTGTCTGTGCACCAACAAAAGTATTTACCAGCCAGCAAAGTCCCGCTGCAAGAATAACAGCAAAGAATCCAGTCTTTAACAACGGTACTTCTAAAATGTCGTTACTATCAATTTTACTTACAATAACAATAATTGCGGCAGCTACATACATAATAATCTGGATTAAAGATGTCATTGCTAACTGTGTACCATCGCTAAATGTTGGACGGAGCGCCGGGAAAATACCGCATATTGCAATTACTACCATAGAAACCAGGAAGATAGCAACAGAAATCTTTGCTTTTTTGGTTACCTGTTTTTCTCCTTCTACTTTCTTTTTAAAATCTTTTACCAGTCCATCTGCAACCCTCTGCTGATATTCAGGATCATCCTCTAATTCCAGACCTTTCTTGTATACAGACAATGCTGCAACCAATACTCCTATCAGTGCTGCCGGAATTGCTACCAGCATAATTGTTGCCAGATTTACTTTTTCAAAAATAGTCATATAACCCACAATAGCTACTGTTGCAGCTGTTATTGGTGATCCGGTATTTGCCTGCTGGGATGAAATAATACTAACAGAAATCGGGCGCTCAGGCCGAATTCCATTTTCCAATGCTATTTCATTAATAACCGGAAGTAACGAATATACAATATGTCCGGTTCCACAACAGAATGTAAATAAATACGCTACAAAAGGTGCTACCAAAGTAATGTTTTTCGGATTTTTCCGTAATATTTTTTCTGCAAGCTGTACCATAAAATCCAATCCGCCAGTCGCCTGCATCGTACAGGCTGCGGTAATTACCGCCAACATAATCAGTATAACAGTAATCGGTGGATCTGATGGAGTCACTCTAAAGATATATACGAAAATCAACATTCCGATGCCGCCAGCCATTGCCAGGAAACTTCCACCTTTTCTGGTTCCCCACACAATAATCAGCATTAAAACAATAAATTCAATCCAAAACATGGACATCTACCTCCTCTTTTTTATTTATTCCAAAGCATGTGCACTACTTTAAAACCAAAATGTATTAATTTGTTTTTATTTGTATCACTTTATTTTGTATCTATTTGTATTATATAGATTCCATACATTTGTGTCAATAAAGAAATACATTTTCGACATTATGCACAATTTTTTGTTTCACTTTTTGTACATCAATATCAATTTAATTGTGCATAGTAAAACCCGCCAGGAGCACTGGCGGGCATACAATTAAATACTTTTTATTCTTCTGTTTTCTCTTTCTTTCACTCAGGCAGTTAAACGTATGAAGAAATAACATAATCCGCCTGACTTACATCCTGATTCTCACCAGCTCCTGTATACGCAACTACCTCTATATTTGCAGCCTTTGCTGCCTGTATACCAATAAACGAGTCTTCTATTGCAATACATTCTTCCGGCTTTGCTTCTAAATATTGCATTGCTTTTCTATAGCATTCCGGATCCGGTTTTCTATTCCGGCACATGTCTCCGCATACCAGCACATCGAACAAACCCAGCATTTTCATCCGGTTCAATGCTACTACAATCAGCCGTGTAGAGGTTGAAGAAACCACTGCCAGCTTTTTCCCCTGTTTTTTCAAACCGGCAATAAACTCCAGCACCCCATCCATTGGCTTAATGCAGCCATTTTCATATGTATTTCCTATTTCTTTTCTTTTTTGCAAAAGCTGTTCCATTGTTATTTTCTCCGGCGAGCGTTCCAGCAGTTCCAGCAGAATATGGGAATCATGTGAGCCAATTAGTCTATCCCTGTCTTTTTGTGTCAGTTCCACTCCAAACTCTTTTAATGCCAGACCCAGATAATTACCATTACTCTCTTCTGTATCTGCTATAACTCCATCAAAGTCAAACAATACATATTTTTTTTCACAGAATTTTTTCATTAATATTCTACCTTCCACATATAGCGGCGGGTTGTTAACGGATGTTCACGCTTTACTGCCAGTGCGTGGTTGTAAATCGGATATACATTATTAAACAGTGCATGGTTAAAGTAATCTACTACTGTTGCATCAATTGTGGATAAGCCAAGCTCTTTCGCATCAAGAACCTCAATACGTTTTGCATATGTTTTCAGGAATGTAAGTGCTCTCTCATCCAGTTCGCGGGTTGAGCCTTCTGATATCTGAATCATAAACGGACGGTTTGCATCTGTAACTTCAAATGGACCATGGAAAAATTCACCGGTATGAATACTGCTTGAATCAAGCCACTGCATCTCCATAAATATACAGATACTCTCCATATAGGCAGCTCCATATGCTGCACCACTTCCCATTGTATAAATCACTGAATCATTCTGATACTCTTCTGCAAATGCCTCTGCCCTGGCAGCCACATGTGTACGTGCATTTCTGATGATATTGCTAATCATGCCTAAAGCTTCATAGAATTTATCATAATTAGCATATCCCTCCGTCTGTGCAACTAATTCCACTGCCACAAGCAATGCGCACTGCGTCTTTTCTCCTGCATAATCAATATCCCCTGCAAGATGATCAGGACTTGCATCAAATGTATAATGTATAATATAATCTCCAAATTCTATAATTTCTGATTCCTCCAGCCATGTCAGAATAATAACCGCCGCTCCTTTTTCTTTTCCTAATCTGGCAGCCTTAATCGTTTCCGGTGTATTTCCCTTGTGGCAGGCAAGACATATAATAGAATTTTCTCCAAAGTCCTTTGGTGTGCTATGCACAAACTCATTACTGTTTATCCAGGCTGATCTCAAAACCTGTGATTCTCTCTCCATAAATGTTTTTGCCGGATAAAGTGCGCCAAGTGATCCTCCGCATCCCACAAAATAAATATTTTTAATTCCACCGACGTCTTTTTTTTCTTCTAAAATTTCTTTCACAATGTTTTTAATGTCTTTACTTACGTATCCCATTTTTTCTCTCCTTTTTATAATGTATTTATTTGTTCTATACGTTTACTATAATACAATATAATACATTTTGTCAATATATATCATACAATATAGGAAAATATATACATTTTCGCAACTTTGTTTTATAATATTTGTGAAAGTTATATTAGGAGAGAGGTATTTATATGGAACTGAACAACACCATTGCCACACCACTGTACAAACAATTGGAGGAAAAAATACGAAAAGAGATTGACACGGGAGAACGGGCGGCCGGCAGTCGTCTGCCTACAGAAAATGAATTAAGCGAATCATACCATGTGAGCAGAGTTACTGTCCGAAAAGCATTAGCCGTTTTATCTGAATCCGGATATTTAGAAAGGAAATCAGGAAAAGGAACTTTTGTAGCGGAAAAAAAATTGCAGCGTAATATTACAGAAGTCATAAGTTTTTCTGATATGTGCCGGATGAAAAATGCAACACCTGGAGCTAAGACCATCAAAATTGCATTGGAAGATCCTTCTGAACGGGATTTAACCGAAATGTCACTACACGAAGGGGATAAAATACTTGTAGTGGAAAGAATCCGTTATATGGATAATGTCCCTGTCATCTTAGAGTTCAATAAATTTCCTGAATCCTTTTCTTTTTTATTTGGAGAAGATTTAAACGACTCTTCTTTGTATGAAATACTAAGAAAACACAATATCATTCTGGATCATTCACGTAAAACACTTGATATTGTTTTCGCTAATGCCCAAGAGGCTAAGACTTTAAACATCAGTAAGGGGTATCCTCTGCTCCGGATATCAAGTACCATCCACGATGTTGACAACACTATCACGAATCTTTGCAAACAGCTATGTATCGGTGATAAGTTCCAGTTTATTTTTTAGTTCCAATTTACACCATTTCCAATGCGGCTCATCTAATAGCAAATGCGATAAAGTTCCTTATTACAATTAACTTTATCGCATTTGTTATATCCTTAGAGAAGTCATTATTTCCCATTGTGCTACTATATTTTCTAAGGTTAAAAAGCTCCGGTTTCTGCCACCTGAAAATGCCGGAACAGAAAGGACAATTTCTTATGCATTTATCGAAAAATAAACTGGCGGTCTTTTTTCCGGGCATCGGTTATCACTGTGACAAACCACTGCTCTATTACAGCCGAAAGCTTGCTGCCGAAGCAGGTTATGAAACCGCTCTTACACTGGACTATTCCCTTGCCGGCAGCGATATCACTGGAAATATCCGGGGTAATAGGGAGAAAATGCAGCAGGCTTTTTCTTATCTTTATGAACAGGCTGTAAAACAGCTTTCTTCCGTAAACTGGCAGGATTATGATGAAATTATATTTATCTCAAAGAGCATCGGAACGGTTATTGCCTCTGCCTATGCAAGGAAGGAAAATATTTCCTGCCGCCAGATTCTCTATACCCCTTTACGGGAAACCTATGATTTCCACCCGCAGAATGCCATTGCTTTTCTCGGCACTTCCGATCCCTGGAGCGATATTGAAAAAGTGACTGGCATCAGCAGAGGGCAAAAGATTCCTCTTTTCCTCTATCCGGATGCCAATCACTCTTTAGAAACAAAGGATACACTTGATAATATCAAAACGCTTCGCAATGTCATGGAGGAAACGAAGCGGTTTCTTACTTCATAAATACTTTGTTGCAGCAAGTACCGGTTTATTCTTTTTGAATCAGGATTTTGCCATCCTGAACCTCAATCCGCACTTTATTGGAATCGATACCGGCTTCTTCTAACATTTCTTCTGTCAGCTGCAGCCGGTGGGCTTTATCTAAAACGGAATATTCTTCATGGGTAAATTCTGCTGCACTTGCAAGACGCTGCAGTTCTTCTAAAGATACTTTCCGAATCTTTTCGGTACTGATTTTGCCATCGGAAATCAGCACTGTCCGCTCCACTTTATCCGCCAATGCCATATCATGGGTCACTATGATTATTGTAATTTTAAATTCTTCATTCAGTTTGTGGAACAGCTCAAATATCTGATTTGCAGTCTTTGTATCTACTGCGCCGGTAGGTTCATCTGCCAGAAGAATCGACGGCTGATTGGAAAGTGCAACGGCAATGGCAATCCGCTGCTGCTCGCCACCGGATAGCTGGGAAGGGAACTTATCCGCATGTGCTTCCATACCGACTGCCTTTAATAAATCTCTGGCACGCTTCCGCTTCTCCCGGGCGGATGTTCCCGGATGAACCTGCATGGGTGCTTCAATATTTTCCAGCGCCGTAAGATAAGAGAAAAGATTTCTTGCACTCTTCTGCCAGACGAATCCCACTTTGTCACGGCGGTATAAAACCAGTTCTTTTTCCGTATAGGACGATAAGTCCTTTCCATCCACCATAAGGATTCCTGCTGTGGGTGATTCCAGTCCTCCGATGATATTAAGCAGCGTCGACTTTCCACTGCCGGATTTGCCGATAATTGCCATCATTTCCCCATCTTCTATCGTAAGATCCAGTCCTTCCAGTGCCATGACTTTATGCTGTTCCATCTCATATATCTTTACCAGGCTGTCACACTGAATCATTTTACCAGCCTCCCATCCTTTAATTCATAGACGAAATCACCAAGTTCCATCAGATTCGGGTCATGGGTGGTCATGACTACAGTGATATGCTCCTGCTCTACCAGTTCACGGAAAAGCTTCATGACTGCAAGCCCCGATGCCGTATCAAGTGCACCGGTTGGTTCGTCTGCAAAAATCACCTGTGGTCTGTGGGCAACTGCCCGGGCAATTGCCACCCGCTGCTGTTCACCGCCGGACAACTGATATGGCATATGATAAATCCGTTCTTTCAGTCCGACCCGCTCTAAGATTTCTATTACACGCTTCTTCTGTTCTCCCCTATTTTTCTGCTCTTCCTTATCCTTCTTCCGTTTCTCTTTATCACCGGATAACCGCAGGGCAAATTCCACATTTTCATAGGCATTCATCACAGGAATCAATGCCACAGACTGAAAAACAAATCCCATCCGGTAACGCCGCAAGTCCTCCCGCTCCCTGTCTTTTAAATATTCCAAATCTTTTCCGAAAAATTCCACTTTTCCTTCCGTCGGTACATCAAGAGCACTTAAAAGATTAAGAAGGGTTGTCTTGCCGGAGCCGGAACGTCCCTTTAAAATAGTAAGACTGTTGCTTGGTATCTCCATGGAAACGCCGTCCAAAGCCCGGACGATGCTGCCATCTCCCGACGAAAAATATCTTTTTATATTTTCTGTGCGTATTGCTATCGTCTGTTCCATCAGCTGTCCTCCCCTAACCGAAGTGCCTTTGCAATTTTCATGCTCCGCAGTATTTTCCGGATAATCAGATAACAGAATAACATCACTGCCAGAAGTACCGCTAAAAGCTTCAAAAGGTCTGTAGGATAAATGTATATTTCTATGGCTAGATTATGCTTTTGCGACAGATAGACCACCATAAGCAGACGTACAAACAAAAGCGTTGTCACTGCTCCGATTCCTCCACCTGCCAGTACCGGTCCTGCCGAGGCAAAAAGCTGTTCCGTTAAAATCATCTTCCGGACTTCTCCCATCCGCATTCCCATTGCACGGTAGACTCCCAACAGCAATTCCCGTTTTTTCAGTGTCATGATCCAATACAGCAGAAATCCTACAGAACATATCACCAATGATAAAATAAAGCTTAATGTAAACATTCCATTTGTCACCTGTACCATGGCTGAATTCCGGTTGCCGGCAAGCTGTTCCTGCAATAAGGTAATATGTTGCGGCTGAACGCCTGCTGCCGCAAAACTTTTCGTAAACATAGTCTCTTTCACACCATCTGAAAGCTTCATCCACACCTGATAAGAAGTCTGACCAAAAGCACTGATAACGGTGGCATAATTTGCTACCAGAAGATACTGTTCCTGTTCATTTAAATTGCCTTCTTCATCCTTTACATAAGCATATCTTTCATAACCAGGGAAGCAGTCTATGATGGCACAGACCTTTGCCTTGCTGCTGCCCATTTTATCTTCGCCGATTTCCGCCGGAAGATACCTTGTATAACTTAAGACATCGCCTGTTTTTAATTTTAATTTATCTGCCAGATTCGAAGAAATAATGACACCATCCGATTCTTCTGCCAGCGCATTCAGCGCATAAAACCAGTGCTCTTTGTTTACGCCATCCTTAAGCTCTGCGGTCTCTCCGAATTCTTTTGTATGGACTGCCATCAGTTTTCCACCGGAAACAGTACCGTTTCCTGCTGTAATATCTGTCTTTTCATCGATCAGGACTCTGGTGGCATTTTCGCAGACATTTTCTTCGATTAAGGTTTCATATCTTCCAAAATCCGGCTCCAGATATTTCCAGCTGGTTTCCTTTTCTTCCATTTTCGAAATCTGCAGCCGGAAATTTTCTTCCACCACCGCATCCGCTCCGATGCCATATGCAATCCGCTCTTCCATATTCTGATTCATGGTTCGCGCCATATTGGCTTCAAATATTCCACTGGCTACTGTCATAATCAAAAATACTGCCAGAAATCCCATTTTGTACCAAGTCCGCTTCAACTGTAAAAATGCCGCATATTCTGCCGGGCGGAATCGTTTCTTAAAGATTTTATCTACCGCCAGTATGAGATAATAAAAAAGACGTATAAACAATAAGCCTGCTGCCAGTATAAATACCGATGTATTCAAAAGAATTACCGGATCCATCCCCTTTCCCGCAATCAGTTCCAGCGCAAGACTCTCCTTCTGCCGGTTGTAATTGAAAAGCAGATAGCAGGACAGAAAAAGTAACAAAACATCCAAAAAGCACTTTTTCCAGAAGGGATTTGTCACTATATTATTTTTTGCTGTCCGTTCATTTACAATGGTGTATTTTGTCCGCCGCAGCGCCGGTATGGTCAGAAACAGAATTACAATAGCCGCCGCCACCAGAGCGTAGAGAATCATTCCGCCATTTAAGGTATACATGCTTACATCTTTTCCGGTAAATTTTAAAAACCCGTCGGTGGAAGCTGCTCCTTTGCATATTCCGTAACCCAGCAAAAGTCCAATCGCTGCGCCTGTCAGTGCCAGAAAGGATGCCTGCAACAGGTAAATCGCACCCACCTGCAATTTGGTTGCTCCACGGCTCCGGAGTACTGCAATCTCCCCTTCTTCCAGAGAAAGTATCTGGGAGGATACCATATAGATAAATAACAGCAGCAGTACAATGCATGGCAGTTCCAATGCCCACAACATCTGCTGTATCGTCCGCTGTTTTGTGAAAAAGGACGTCAGGGTATCTGCCATATTATCCCGATACTTTGTATCTGATGTCCGGAACTGCTGCATATAATCTGCATATTCTGCCGCATGCTTTGCATCTATCTGCCGGTAATCTAACATCAGATTTTCTTCGTAACTGATTTCATCCTGTCCAAAGGAATCTATCATGGCATCAAAAGTATTCTCTGATACAAACAGTGTATTTCCAAAATCACTGAGCGTGTGATACCAGTAACTATCATTGATATTCTTTTCTTTTATGATGCCTGTCACTTTAAAATCCACTTCATAAACTTCTGCTTCACCCTGGATTTTCATATGAAGCACTTCTCCTGTCACCAGTCCGTAGGCATCCATCGTCTCTTCACTGACAAGGCATGGATAACAGCCGTTTATTTTCACCTGATTTCCGCTGTCTAAACCCTCTCCGTATGTAATATCTGTGTTCTTCGATAATTCCGGCAGATATCCAACGGTAAAATATTCATTGGTTCCGCCCAGGCTGGTATCTGCTTTTCCACCGGAAAGGCTTAAATACTGCTCGGATGCCACTGTATCCACCGCCACATATTCGGTCCATTTTTTCTCATATGCCACAAGTTTCTCTAACACTTCCTTTGCAGAACTATAATCCTTCGAAGAATAGCTGCCACTACGATTCATCACTGCAGGAAATGTTTCCTGTTCCTTTGCATATGTTTCAAATCCTGTTCTTAATACCTGGTTTCCGGCACCACGTTCAAACATCGGATGACAGACAAATAATGCGATAAATAATGTAATTCCAAGAAGCAGGCACAAATTCAGTCCTTTTTTATTCTTTATTTTACAAAAGACAAAACGTAACATTCCAACTCCTCCTACTCTCTTGCCAGTACATCGCCAGACTCTATTCCAAAGAGAACCACTTTCCCATTTCCGGTAAGTGTATCATCCAGTAAAACATACTGTTTCACCAGATGGTCCCCTTCTATCTTCCACACAAAATATGACACTTTATCCGGATGCATTGCATCCTTCTCTTCATAAATCATTCCTGCCGGAAGCACTATAACATCCTCCATGGAAATATAAGGGAAGTCCACGCTTTCTCCATTTCCCATATCATCTACGATTTCATCATTCATCCGTACATAAAATGCCGGTGTATCATACCCGGAGGTTGTCTGAAAGGTATAATGAGCACCATTTTCATCGATATAAAGACAGCCCTCATCCAGATTATTGCTGCCTGCTGCAAATCCCACACAGGTTCCGGTGTAAGTCGTATCCCCGGATGTAATACTTACCGGTTCTCCCGCCTCTGCAATATCATCCGTATACACCGTTACGGACTTACTGCTCACCATCTGCACCAGAAGTAAGTCTGATGCTTCTCCTTTCATCTTAAGAATTTCATCTCCGGTTTCTACTGTGTCTCCTTCCCAGGCAGTTATTTTCGAAACCTGTCCATCCGCATCTGCATAAACAGATAATTTCCCTGTTCCGTCATTTCCACGGCTTAACGTATCATAAGCTGCCTGCAACTGCTGCAGCGTCTGATTATGGTCTGCTTCTGCAATTTCTTTTTGAAGGGTTATCATCTGCCGGTCATAGTCACTGGCAGAATCCAGCCCGTTCTCTAATTCCGCAAGCTGTGCATCGTAATCTGCCTGCTGTTTCTGATATGAAGTATTCTCCGTCTCTATGGCATTGGCTGCTTCTGTAATGGCTGCCTTTCCTTCTCCGGTATTGATGATATAAAGAAGGTCACCTTTTTTCACTTCCGCATCCTTTTCTACCGCTATTTTTACAATCTCTCCTTCTTTTGCAGCAAGATAGACCCTGGCATTCTTATCTGCCCTGCTTAATTTTAATCCGTGATTTTCCACCTGAAAATCTGACCGCTCCACCGTATACTCGGTATAATCCGAAGGCATCCGCTCCGTAGTCTCATAATAGACTGCTTCTCCTTCCGCTAATCCATCCGTAATCTGGGTATTATGGTCATCTGCCGCCCCTGCTGTTACTTTACGCTTTTCTCTGGTATCATCCCCGGCTTTCACATAAACATAAGTTTCCCCATCTTCCTGATACAGGGAATCGTTTCCCACCAGAAGGACATGCTCCGCTCTTTTCTCTTCAAAATAAATGGGATATAGCTCTCCGGCTTTCAGCTCCACGCCCTCCGGCTTTTCTATCAAAACATTGGGATAATTATTATTTATCTTTGCAAGTACCAGCTCATCGGTGCTGTATTCCCGCTCAGTAACCGGCACTCTTTCGCCGGATTGCAGCATATATTTTTCGGAAACATCTTTATACTTATAATTCTGCACCGCTACATCCTTAAGCTCTATTGCAAGGTCTTCAGTATCTGCCACAATCGCAACATTTTCTCCCGCGCCGGCTTTCCGGTTTACGGTCAGGCTCTTGGTATAAACCACTTCACCACTGTGATTTGCCTTTAACGTTCCATCTGCTATCAGAGCGTCCAATGCTGCAATCTCTTCATTCAGCTTCTGCACCCGGTACTCATGAAGCTTCGTATCGTAGCGGCTGTTTTCCTGCAGGACGGCTATCTGGGAGGTGATGTCCTCTGCCTCTGTCTCCTGCGTGTTATTCTCTGTTGCAGATTCCTGCATATCATCCTCTTCCTGAATGTTATTCTCTGCGGCATCCTGAATGTTATTCTCTGCAGTATCCTGCTGCTTCTGCTGGTTTGCCAATTTATCCTGCTGCAATTGGTTGATTTTCTGGTTTAATTCGTATACGGTATTTTCATGCGACAGCTCCTGCTGCTTTGCTTTCCGGGACGCACTTGCCTCGTCTACATCTGCGTATGCCAGCACATCACCTTTTTCTACGGTATCGCCCGGTTCTACCAGAATCTTTGTCACCGTGACATTGGCTTCATATGCCTGTCCGTACTCCTTTGGCACTGCCGTTCCCAGCAGCACGTTGGTGGTTCCGATATTTCCATAGGTCACCTGCTGATAAGAAGCATTACTTGCCGCCGGCTCTTCCAGGTCTGGTATTGTTTCTGTTTTCTTACTTCCACAGCCGCCAATTAACATTACAAAAAACAGGCCTGTCAGGACTACTGGAATCACGCTTTGTGCGTTTCCTGCGTAACTTTTTTTCTTTCTCACAGAGTCACCTTCTCTCCACCGGAAAGTCCGGATGTAACAACCCAATGATTCCCTACTTTTTCTCCAACCGTTACCGGCACTACCTTTCGATATCCGCTATCATCCAGAAGATAGACAAAGTGTCCCTCTTCACCTTCCTTTACGGCAGAGGCTTTCACATAAATGACATTTTCCAGCGTGGGCTTCGTAATCACAAGACTCAGCACGTCTGCCTCTGAAAGTGATGTCATATCCGATACCGGTGAAAATATGATTTTATTTTCTTCCACACCGGCAACCTTTAATTCATAGGACAGTGCATCCAGTGTAGCTGTATAAGTATCTCCCATGTTAAATTCATAGCCTTCCGGCAGGTCTGCTTCATAGTTACCGGTTCCACACACTTCAGTAATCAGATTATTTCCCGGCACAAAGCCTCCTTTTTGCAGATAATTATCCATGGCTGTAATGGTACCGGATTCTTTTGCTGTAATCTGATAGCGGGACAGCTTTTCTTCTGCCTCTTCCACATAAAGCTCTGCTACTTCAATATCCCGCTTTAAATTTGTAATATCTTCATTATAATCCAGGGATGCATCACAGCTCATGAGGTTTACATAATGTTCCACCAGAAGCTGTTTATCCGCAATCTCATCCTGATACTGTGTCATTTTTGCTTCCAGACTGTCTGAACGGAAGGATACCAGAAGCTCTCCCTTTTCCACTTTATCGCCAACTGCCACATATACTTTGTCTAATTTCAATTCCGTATTTGTTGCATCATAGGTAATCTTTTCCAGACCCTCTGCCTTTAATTTCAAAGTAATTTCCGGCATCAGATTTCCTTTTTTCACTTCCGTGGTATCATAAACCAGCTTCTCATATGGTGTCCGGGCAGTTGACACAAGCTCTGGCTCTGCTTTTCCGCATCCCGTCAGCAAACTGCCTGCTGCCAGGCACAAAAGCAGTTTCCATTTTCCAGTTCTTTTCTTTCTATCTGCCATAGGCACACCTTACCTTTCATCCAAAGGATGAATCAGTGTACCATCCATGGCATTGACAAATACCGGATGCCGGTTCATATCATTTCCGGATGCCATATAAAGACACCACGCCGGCACATAACTGTAGCAGCCTTCCTTCTGGTCATCTTTGATACGCGCATAACCAAGCTTTAACTTATTAAAATTCTTGTACTCATCCAGTTGGTAATCGTCTCCATTTTTTATAATCTCATCTTTGATTATATTTTGAATTGTTGATAACGGCAGCAGTTCCACTTCTTTTGAAATCTTTGTAACGCTTACCGGATACTGCATAAATACTTCTGTAATTCCATTATCCGTAACCGCAAATCGTATCTCATCCTCTAATTCAAAATTTACATCACTGTTTTCCAGCGTAACCCAGGAAATATCAAAGTCGTTATAATCCAAAGAATCACTAAATGCCAGTCCATTGACACCGGTTCCATAACCAAAGAGGTAGCCCCAGTCGATGACCTCACTGGCCTCTGAATCAACAAACTCTTCTCCATCTTGTTCTGTGACATTTGCTCCATACCAGGTATAATTTTTCAGTCCGTAAAGCACCTGATTGTCACGTCCTGTTTCTTTTAAAAACTGCTCTACCAACTGCTTTGCATCATCTCTGGAAATACTGCACTCATTTTCCGATTCCGTTTTGTCAATCGATGCATTTACCGAATTATAACCATCTATATAATCACAATCCTTTAAAGACTGTGGTCCATAATACTGGTTTACATAAATATCACTCTTTCCCTGTACCAATGGTGATGCCACAATGTAGGCAATTGCATTTTCGTTTGTTTCTTTTACTTCAAATCGCACATTGCATAAAAGGTCTCCACAATACCCTGCATATTCATTGCAGCTGTCATAATCCTCTGCTGCAGTATAGGTATCTTTTGCAGTCTCTAATGCTTTTTCGTATTGTTTTTTCTGTTCTTCGGTTTCTTCCTTCCAGTCATTCAGCATTTCCTTATGTCTTTCTACATCCTGATGATGTGCATTATTCTCCAAATCATCGATTTGAGACTGGACAGCAACAATCGTTCCATCCATGCTGTCAACGGCAGTCTGTAATTCTTCTTTTGTCAGATGCTCAACATCATGGTAATAAATTTCAGAATCTTTAAAATATGCTTTCAGAAACTTTTTCTTATAATCGACATCTATCTTTAATTCTTCTGCCGCTACCACAGACATGGCATCTGCTTCCGGCACATCAATAGATGCATTGATTCTTACCTTCACATCTCCATCCGACGTTGTTACCGTAAAGCTGTCATCCCAGTTATCTGCTTCCCGGAATTCATCCAGTGTGCTGACTACTCCTTTGCTTTCCTGTTCTGTTTCCATATCATAATCTACTTTTTTCCCGCCACAGCCAGCAAGAAGTACCATCGCCATACCTGCCGGAATCATTTTTCGTAGTATTGAATGTTTCATCCTGTACCCTCCGTTTTCCATCTTTTATTTTCTGTTTACCTTTCCATTTTCCTCGTTTCTGGTGTTACTTTAACATGAAGATGTAAACTTTTTGTATCTTATCATTACAATAAAACCGGCAATTCTATGGCTGTATTTCTTATCGCCACAAAACTGCCGGTCTTGATCATTCTATTTTTACTTTTATTTTTTGTCTTTTCTTATTTTTTCCAGCTGTTCGAAAGAAGTATCTCCAGTTCATCTGCTCCAACCGGTCTGGAATAATAGTATCCCTGAAACCATGTGGCTCCCACAGTCCGGAGATAATCTTCTAATGCCTTATTTTCCACGCCCTCCAGACAACTCTTGATATTGGCTGCATTGGCAAAATCCACCATACTCTGGACAATCGCCTTATTCTTTTTGTTTACAAGAATCTTCCGGATAAAGCTCATATCAATCTTAATCTCATCAATCAGCATCTCAAGCGCCATGGCAGAAGATGAACTTCCTGTTCCAAAATCATCCATGGCAAATTTGATTCCATAGCCTCTTAATACTGCCATCCGCTCATTGATTACCGATACCGGAAGGCTTCTGCTGTAAAAAGCTTTTACTGTCCCACAAAGCCTGTTCCAGAACAAAATTTCCCAAATCATACATGGAAGGATCATTTTCGCAATAACTGCAGGTGACCATTTATGCCACTGAAAATACCTTGCCTTCTTTTTTATTTTACCATGTTACGCTTCGTTTGGCTATCTGATATTGTGCTGATTCCATAGATAAATCTTGTTTTATCAAAGAGTTCAAAGTACCGGTATGTGGCATCCTTTTCTTCCTGTATGTTATCGGATTTTATCCTCAGTCCGGCTACGTCCAACCCCGTGTAGGAAAGCTGTTCTGCCAGCTCTTTATCCACTGTTTTTTCTTCTTCATTGTCTTTAACGGATGAGGAAGCTTCCTCTGTAGCTGTAACATCCGATAAAATATCTTTTCCTTCTGCCTCCGCCAGCAAAACGGTGCCATCCTCTAACAGAAATACCGCATGCTTCTCTGTGCCATCATATTTTGTAAAAATAAGTTTCCAGTAGTAGGCACTGTAGGTATGAAATGTTGTATCCACCGCTTTCTCCGGAAATGCTTCCCAGGTATACCAGTTGGCATAAGAAGAAGCTAAATCGGAAGGATACTGCCCTTTCTGATAAATGGCTTCCATACTGTCTCTTGCCAGTGCCGCTGCCTCGTAATCCTTTAAAGTCATCTCATAGGAATAGGCTTCCTGTGTCTCACTCTCCCACTGCCCGGTAATCAGCTGGATGCGGTCATTAAGCTTAAGGCTTTCCGATGCCTCCTTTGCCAGTAGGGAATCGGAAGCAATATACTGTGCCGGAACCGCCTGCACTTCTCCCACTGCTTTACGTTCCTGCCCTTCAATCAGAATTCCCGGCAGAAAAATTCCTGTCAGCACCACCAGAAGTGTTCCTGCTATCATTCCACAGACACTTCCTTTTATCTTTAATTTTGTTCTTTTCTGAAACATATCCGCATCTTCGTCCCCTTCTTTGGCTCACTTTCTACGATAAGTTCCGCCTGATGATGTTCTATAATCAATGCCACCAATGACATTCCGATTCCGGCTCCGCCTTCCTGTCTTGCCCTGGATTTATCTGCCATATAGAATTCATCGCAAATCCGCTCTGTCTCTTCCTTGGTCATGCCGATTCCATAATCTTTTACGGAAAGTTCATAATAAAATGGATTTTCCTCTTCCTGTATTCTCTTTCCGCTAAATTCAATGACACCATGCTCTTTGGATGCTTTTCTTGCATTATCCAGTAAATTCACCAGTACAGTCACCAGAAGTTCCTTATTTCCGTACAGTACTGCCGGCTCGATATTTTCCTTTAACACAAGCCCTTTTGCCTCAAAGGACGGTGTCACCACCTTAAGTACTTCACTGCTTACATTTTCAACCTGAACTGCTTCCTTTTCCATTTCATGTTCCCTTAAATAAATCAAATCAAAGAGCTTTCCCGACATCCGCTCTAACCGTCTGCCTTCGGAAAAGATATAACTTAATGCCAGAAGCTGTTCTTCTCTTGGAAGCTCCATGGAACGCATGGTATCTGCATAACCGATAATGGAAGTCATCGGTGTCTTAATCTCATGGGTAAAGTCTGCTACAAACTGATCCCTTTTCCGTACCATTCCCTGAAGCTCTCCTATCTTTTCTGATACTGCTTCTGCCATCCGGTTAAAGTTTTCTGCCAGAAGTCCTACTTCATCCTGACTCTTTACTGTAATCCTCGTCTCATAAGAGCCATCGGTAATCTCCTCTGCCACCCGGTTCAACTGCTCCAATGGCCTGGTCAGATACCGGCTGATAACATAAATAAACAGAGATTCTATCATAAGGCAAATGAAAAGAATCAGCCGGAAATAACGGATTTCCCGGTCTCTTAATGCGTAGGCATCGGACACATCACTTCTGCTGATCATGCAGAGGTTCTCATCCCCTACCTTACTGGCTGCCGTCACATAAATATAATAATGACCGTCCTCTTCAAAGATGGCATAATTCTTATTTCCATCCTCCTGCTGTGCTTCCCAGACTTTCTTTAAATTGGCATTTTCTTCTGTTTCGTTATAAACCAGCTTATCCCCATAATAAATAAAAAATGTCACATTTTCTGCCCGCATACCGCTGCTGACCTGTGCTCCAATGTCTGGAAGTGCGCCCTTTACCGACTCTTCCCGGTTCAACGCCTGAAGTACTTCATATTCCACCGAGGACTGCACCAGATTATTCTGAATGACTGCATTAGAAATCTGTGTTTCCTTCGCCAGTTCAAAATTCTTATGTATCATCAGATAGCCCACCAGTCCCAGACTGACGGAAAGCAGGATTAAATTTGTAATTAATACTTTATATCGAAATTTCATGCTTTATCCTCTAACCGGTATCCTGCCTTAAATACTGTTTTAAGCTCCGCTCCAAGATTCAGTTTTTTCCGTAATCTCTGGATATGAAGGTCTAAGGTTCTTGACTCTACGGAATATTCCGTTCCCCAGATTTCTTCATAGATTCTTTCCCGGAACAGTGTAATATTCCGGTTGCGCATCAGAATTTCTAAGAGTTCAAATTCCTTTGGCGTAAGCTCCACTTCTTTTCCTGCCTTTGTCACCACCTGATTTTCACTGTCTAATTCAATATCCATAAAAGTAATCTTCTGCTCCATCTTATGATAGCGGCGCAGCACAATATTGACCCGTGCCAAAAGTTCTACCACTTCAAAAGGCTTTACCATATAATCCTCTGCCCCGGAGGTCAGCCCCTGCATCCGGTCTTTTAGGGAATCCTTTGCAGTCAGAAAAATCACCGGAATTCCCATTGGACGGATGTATTCCATCAATTCAAATCCATTTAATTCCGGCAGCATAACATCCAATATAATCAAATCAAAATTTTCTGTTTCCAACAGGTCTGCAGCTTTCATTCCATTGTATACACAGACACACTGATAGCCTGCCTTCATCAGATTCAGCCGGATTAAATCCGATATTGCCTTTTCATCCTCTACAACCAATATCCGTATCATGCTGCCCGCTCCTTTTACTACTCTTTGATGTTTATTTTAACATATATTTGTATCTAAAATGTATCTGAACATAAAAAAAGAATGTGCCTTGCACATTCCCGCGCCTGCGGCGGTCGCTTGCGACATCTACCTTATACGCCGCAGT